>Ga0172382_10002503_pt1 | contig 30594 bp, 27 predicted proteins | sample Leawel138RmetaG_FD_122245 | JGI IMG/M metagenome (GOLD analysis project Ga0172382, IMG submission 122245) | Leachate microbial communities from a municipal landfill in Southern Ontario, Canada - Leachate well 138R metaG | ecosystem: Engineered > Solid waste > Landfill > Unclassified | place...
GCACGCTCCAGGCTGTGATACATCGCCACGCGGCGCAGCAGTTCGCGGCGCTTGGCGGGGTCGGCGGCGGCGGCGCGGATTTCATCGCGGAAGCGGACGCGGTCGGCCTCATCTTTCGCCTCCAGGTTCCGCTTGTTGCGGATGGTGTCATTCTGGATGGCTTCCATCGTGACGGTGCGGCGCTGCACATCGTAGAGATCCAGCGTGGAAGGCTCCGCCTGGCCATTGATCACCGGGCCAAGCTTCGAGGTCAAGTTCAGCGCGTCATGAATGCCGCCGTTCATCCCCATGCCGCCGAGCGGATTGTTGATGTGCGCCGCATCGCCCACCAGGAAAGCGCGGTCCTTGCGGAAAGAATCCGCCACCCGCTGGTGGACCCGATACAGGGTGGTGTGCTGGATGGCCGGATCCATGTCGGCGGGGACCACCTTCCTGATTGACTCCTCAACGTATTCCGGACTCAGGGCCTGTTCGTCGGTCAGTTCCGACGCCACCGGCATCATGACGCGCCAAGCGCCGATGATGCGCAGCAGGAAATACCAGCGATTCGGGTCCGCCACGTAGCTGACGGCGGAAATACCCGGCCGCAGCGCGGTGAAGTCCACCGGCGTGGTCATGACCAGGAAACGCTCCGGCCACGTGAAGCCATCAAAACCGATGTTCTGGCTGCGCCGCACAATACTGTTTGCGCCATCCGCGCCAATCAGCCAGCTGCAACGCAAGGTGCGCTCTTCACCGCGCTGGGAAATGTGGACGTCAACACCCTCGCTGTCTTGCGTGATGGACAGCACTTCGCAATCAAACTCGATATTGAACAGCGGATGATCGCGTACTTCGTCCAGGATGATGCGCGTCAGCTTGAATTGTTCGGCCTGCAGGCGGTAGGGGTGGCGCGTGATGTCGGAAATTTCGCTGAAATCGAACGTGCCGAGTTCACCGTCCGCGCTGGTCGAATATTGCACCGACGGCGCTTTCAGACCTTGCTCGATCAGCTTTTTTGCAAAGCCGAGGTCATCAAGCATGTCCAGGGTGGGCGGGTGGAAGGTCGATGCGCGCGATTCAGTGCTGAGGTCAGCCAATTTTTCCAGCACGAGGACCGGAATGCCTTGGCGGATCAGATCCGCGGCCGCCGTCATGCCAACGGGACCTGCGCCTGCAATAATGACGGGAAGGGCAGTCTTATTCATGAAAACTCCTGTGTGCTAATAGCCCCTTGGCCTGGCGCCAGAACAGCGTTGCCAAGGGTTGCCTCGCGGGACCCGCCTAAAAGGCAAGGCTTGCGGTCGGCCCGTGATCAAGACAAAAGGATTGCTGCTTCTCAACAATCCGATTCAACACAGCCATGCTAAAGATCAAGCGGCCCCTAGAGCAATCGATTTAAACTACACACTTCTTGAGTTTTTTTAATCAACTCAGGTCCAAATCAACGGGTTTTCCCGAAAAATCGCCGGTTTTGTTTCCCCGGCGGCAAGATGTTCAGTGTTTTATGCGCCTACCACGCCCTTGGCCTCTTGGTGCAGGCAATCCATCAAGGCCAACATGGCGCCAGAGGGCGCCAGGCTCTGGTGCCGGATCACGCCAATGGGCCCAAACACGGTCGGCAAGGTCAGATCCACAATGGACAGGCCATGAAGGCGGGCGTAGTAGCTCGCCACGGCGCGCGGCACGATGCTGAGTGCCTGGCTATTGTCCATCAGCACCATATTGTTCACCACCGACGCGGATTCAACGCGGGACTGGACGCTCACGCCATGCTGCTGAAACAACAGGTCCAGGCCGATGCGAACCGGGCTGCCCCGAGGCGGCATGATCCAGGGATAGGCGCTCAGCGCTTCCCAGGAGGGGCGCTGAGCCGCCAGTGGATGGTCCGCTGCGCAGCAAATGCACATCGGCTCCTCATACAACACTTGGCGCACCAGCTCCTCAGCCCGTAAATCCGCTCCCAGGCGAGCAACAATGAAATCCAGCTTGCGGGTATATAAGTCAGGCAGCAAGGCTTCAATCGAGCCCTCCCTCACCTGTACGTTCACGGCGGGCATGCGCTGTTCAAACCGGAGCAGCGCATGGGGCATCAGGAAAGCGGCGGAGGACGAGTTGATGCCCACATGAATGGTTTCAACGCTCAGCCCGCCAGGCGATGACCACTCCTTGCCCATCCGGTCCAAATCCCCAAGAATCCAACGCGCATGGCGAATCATCGAGGCCCCGTGCGGGGTCGGAAACGTGCCCTTTGAGGTCCGCTCGAACAGTCGCGTGCCCACCATGGCCTCCAATTCCGCCATCATCCGGGAGACTGCTGGCTGCGTGGTTGCCAGACGCCGGGCCGCTTCCCCCACATTTCTCACATCATCCAGCGCCAACAACATCTGGAGATGGCGCAAACGAAGGCGGCCATGCACATACCAGTCAGCGCGCAGCGAAAGAGACGGTTCATTCATGGTGATCACCTCATATCAATTTCAGCATGATTTTATCCAAACATATGATTAGATTGGGATAGCTGCTTCCACTATGATCGATTGAACCAAGCCGCCAAGCCGTTCCGGCAGAGAGCTGGCGCACACCAATCTGGAGACGATCATGATGAAACGCACAAGCTGTTTGCTGTCCGCCCTGGCCTTGGCGCTGCCGCTATCCGCCCAGGCCGCCTACCCGGAGCGCCCTGTCACGCTGGTGGTGCCTTCGGTACCGGGCGGCGCCGCCGACACCGTGGCCCGGCTGGTGGCGGAAGGATTGAATCAGCACTGGAAGACCTCGGTCATTGTTGAAAACCGGCCCGGCGGCAATTCCCTGATTGCCACCCAGCATGTCATCAAAGCCGCGCCCGATGGCCATACCCTGCTGCTGGGGTTTGATATTTCCTTCAGCGCCATGCCTTATCTGATGGACAAGAAGCCGTTCGACCCGCAGCGCGATCTCACGCCGGTCACCACACTGGCCACCGTTCACTACCTGCTTCTTGCCTCGCCCTCGGCGCCCTTCCACACCGTCCAGGAGTTGCTGGATCAAGCGCGAGCCAAGCCGGGGACCATCACATTCGCCAGCGGAGGAGAAGGTTCCAACCATCATCTTGGCATGGAAATGTTTGCGCATGAGGCCGGTGTCTCCTTCAGGCACGTCCCCTATAAGGCCGCGCCGCAAGGCTTCGTTGACGTCATGGGCGGACACGTTGACATGATGATTCTGGCCAGCGGCACCGCCACGCCCCCGATCCAGACCAACAAGGTACGTGGACTGGCGCATACCGGCACAAGCGCCACGCCCCAGCTCCCCGAGCTGCCCCTGCTCCAGGACAGCATCAAAGGTTTTACCTATGACAGCTGGTTCGGCCTGTTCGCCCCGGCAGGCACGCCCGCCAACATCCTGCAGCAACTGGAGGAAAGCGTCCAAGCCGTCCTGGACACGCCGCAAATCAAGGCCAAACTGGCAGCGCAAGGCCTTTCCGCTGGCGAAGGCGGCGCGCAAGCCTTGAAAGCACGCATCATTGCCGACACCGAGCGCACCGCGCCCATCATCGCCAAGCTCAAGCAACAAACCAAGTAAACGAGATGAAACGTCCCAACATCCTGCTCATCACCACGGATCAACATCGCGGCGACTGCCTGGGCTTTGCGGGCCGCCGTGTCAAGACGCCGCATATTGACCAACTCGCCCGCAGCGGGACGCACTTTTCGTCCTGCATCACCCCGAACCTGGTATGCCAACCCTCCCGGGCCTCGATATTGACAGGACTGCTTCCGTTGACGCATGGCGTGTGCGACAACGGCATCGACTTGAACCAGCAGTTGGGAGAAGCCGGGTTTGCGGGCAGCCTTGCCGCCGCGGGCTACCGGACCGGCTTCATCGGCAAGGCCCATTTTTCCACCCACCATACCTTCAGCCGGACCGGCCGCGCCGAATGCCAATACACCGAAGCGGACATGGGCGAGGACTGGATGGGGCCCTATATGGGCTTCAAGCATGTCGAGCTGGTCGTGGAAGGCCACAACTATTGGCTGCCCACGCCCTTGCCGGGTGGTTTGCATCACTCCCGCTGGCACTATGGAGATGGCCTGGGCGAATTGCGCAATCAGCTCTACCAAACCGACCTGGGGCCGCCCAGCGGCGCGCCGCAAACCTTTCATTCCGGTTTACCCGTGGCCTGGCACAACTCCACGTGGATTGGGGACCGAACCATTGATTTCCTGAAGCAGAACCAGGACGAACCCTTTTGCCTGTGGGCCTCCTTTCCTGATCCCCACCATCCTTTTGACTGTCCGGAGCCGTGGTCGCGACTTCACCATCCAGACGAAGTTGATCTGCCGCGCCATCGGAGCACGGACTACGACCGTCGCCCCTGGTGGCATCGTGCAAGCATGGAAAGCAAGCCGGTGGGCAGCGCGGAGGTTCAGGCGCTCCGGCAGAATTTTTCCCGCATTCCCACGCAGCCCGACGCCCAACTGCGGAACATCATCGCCAATTACTACGGCATGATTTCGTTGGTGGATCATCAAGTAGGGCGCATCCTGAATACGCTGCGCGAGCAGGGCCTGGATGACAATACCTTGGTGATCTTCACTTCCGACCATGGCGAATGGCTCGGTGACCATGGATTGATGCTGAAAGGCCCGATGGCTTACGAAGGCCTGCTGCGCGTTGCCATGGTTGCGCGCGGACCCGGCGTGCAGGCGGGCCAGGAGATCCGCGACCCGGTCTCCACGCTTGATCTGGCCGCCACCTTCTATGACTATGCCAATGCCTCCGCGCTGGGTCCCGTTCACAGCCGAAGCCTTCGCCCGCTGCTGGAAGGCAAAGCGGCTTCGCGCGACTTCGCGCTGAGCGAATGGGACGTTGCCGCGTCCCGCTGCGGTGTCGAACTGCATTTGCGCACGGTACGGACTCAGGATTGGAAGCTTACACTGGAGGCCGTCTCCGGCGCAGGCGAGATGTATTGCCTGAAAGAAGACCCGGACGAGATGGACAACCTGTTTGATGATCCGGGTTATACGCAGCAACGCAAAATGTTGATCGACATGCTCCACGAGCGGCCTGCCGACCAGCGCTCAACACGACTCCCCGCCTCGGGCATTGCCTGAGCAAACCGGACAGCCCGGCATTACCCGGGCTGCCTTGCTTGTGCTCAAGCGCTCGGCACCGTGCCTCGCTCCGCGACATCGGCGCCAGCCCAGTGAAAACAAATCAACGCCACCAGCCCAATCACCAGCGCTGCAGCGCCCAAGGCTTCATAGCCCAGGAACTTGACCAAGGTCCCACCCAGCAACGGCCCGATGGCCGAACCCGCCATCAGGATGGCGGGCGTGGCGGCCAGCAGACGCCCACTGCGGTCTTGCGCTGCAATATGCCCGAACGCAAAGGTATGGGTAAAAATCATCACAGCGGCAAACACCGACGCCGCGGCCGCATACGGGGCAAAGCTGCTTGCCGTCATGATCACGAACGCCAGCAAGGCCTGAAGCACGGCACCGATGCGCGTGACGTGCAAGGCGGAGAACCGGTTTTCCAGCCAGGCGGCAAGACCGGCAGGCGCCAGGTTGACCAGTCCCAGCGCAATCAGCACGCCGGTAATCGCTTCCAGCCCGAATCCGCGCTCCGCCCCCACACGCTCCAGAAAGCTGAAGACCATGGACTGCACCAGCGCCATTGCACAAATGCCCGCCATGCCCAGCCACGCGGCGGACGGAATGGGGGCGGCAACAGTCCGTTGCCCTTGCGCCGCTGCGGTATCAGGAAAGGCCACAACGCTCATCAACGCCGCAATCGCCATCAGCACGGCAAACACCACGAACAGCGCGGCCGTGCCGTGCATGGCAATCAAGCCCGGCGTTGCACCCAGGAAAATCACCGCGAAAACGCCCAGCGCCATCCCCACATAAGCAAACAACCGGTGGGGCTGAACGCTGCGCGCAATCGTGCCATGCGTGGCGCTGAGTCCGGCCCCCACGCCCACCCCGGCCACCACGTGGGCCAAGGCCATCGGCCCCAGCGCATCCAGCTGCGTCAAGGCCCCAAAGGCCAGGGCGGCCAAGCCATAACCCGCAACGGCCACACCGCGCGCCCGGACCCGCTGCATCCGGGAAGCCAGCCCGAGGCTGGCGGCGACCGCGCCGATCAAGAACAAGGAAGCCAGCAAACCCGCCTGTTGCGGGTCAAAGTGGCTCTGCGCCACCAATGCCCCCACCCAGACGGGCAAGGCCACCAGATCGATCATGCCGGCGCAATGCGCCACCATCAGCGCCGCGGTACCGGCGCGTCCAGGACGAATAGTCATGGTTGTCTCCGTGATTGACTTATCTTTTTAGGAATGCGAATTGCTCAAGCGTTGACCGGCGCCTTGTAAAACCTGCCATCTTTCATGATGGCGCGCAGTCTGTTCTTGTCTTGCAGAAGGGTCACGTCTTCGGTCGGATCGCCATCGATCAACAGCAGATCGGCCAAGTAGCCAGGACGGATCCGGCCCAGCTCATCGCCCTGGCCCATGATTTCCCCGCCCAGCGCCGTGGCCGCATGCAGCACCTCGGCGGGCGTATAGCCAAAGTGCCGCACCCACAGCTCCAGGTCCCAGGCATTGCGTCCGTTGGGATTGAACGGAAAGCCGTAGTCACCGCCCGGCAGCAGCCGCACGCCGCGCCGTTTCAGCTCGGGCACCAGCGCTTTCAGCCGCTCAAGCACGATGGCCGCGTCCTGCTTCATGTGCGTCATGTCGAAGCCCGGCGGCGGCACGGCGTCCAGCGTGGCTTGGCAGATGCCGATCGTCGGCGCAATGAACACCTCGTCTTTTTTGGCGGTCAGCAGATCAATGGTGTGCGCGTCGGCATACGTACAGTGATACAGCACGCGGAAGCCTGCTTTCAAACCGAGCCTGACGGCGTCGTTGGCATGCGCATGACCCGTCAACCAGAGACCATGCTCCCGCGCCGCCTGGCCCGCCGCCATCAGCTCTTCTTCGGTATAAAGCAATTGCTGCGAAGCACCGGGTTTGAGCGCACTTTCCCCCGAAATCAGGAATTTGACCGCCTTCGCGCCAATGTCCTTGCAGCCTTTGACAAAGGCCGCCACGTTGACGGGGCCCGCGCCATGTTCGTCCACCATCCCCGGATCCAGCGCCGAATCGTTGGGCGGTTCGCGCTCCACCGAAGACGGCACCAGGCGCGGGCCGGGCATGCCGCCGGTATCGATCATCGCCTTCAGCGCGGGCTCGATGCGCTTTCCCAACGCACCCGCGGAATACGCGCTGGTGAATCCATGATCGAGCAGAATGCGGGCATTGCGCGCCGCCGTCAGCGTCAGCTCCTCCAGCGGCAAGGACATGCCCGGGACGAACTGCTCGACGCTGGTCGGCCAGGTCAAGTGGGCGTGGGCCTCCGTCATGCCAGGCATCAGCACGCCGCCACAGCCGTCAATGACGCGCGCCTGCTCGCGCCCCACCCGCTCCGCGCCCTGGGCAAGCTGCGCGATGCGCTGGCCTTCAACCCGCACTTCTCCGGCAAACGGCGCGCTGCCGCTGCCATCAAAAATCCGCAGGTTGGTGAATACCACCGGTTGGGAAAGTTCCACCGCCTGACGAAGGGCGGGATTCAGCGTGTGATCGTTCAAAGCTTGTCTCCTCTACATTTTCCCGGTCCGCGCCGGGTTGGATGGAATCGTGAAGGTAGTGTAGGAAGCGCTCCCTCATCCATCTAGACGATTTTTCAAATACATAACATCCAGAAAACGGATAGTTAGGCGACAAAGCATTCAATCAAAACAGTCACCATGCTTATTGCCCGGCTTTCCAGGCGATTTGAAATCCGGTGTTTTATTGGTCAACCCTATTAATGAATGAGAATTAATTGATTGACTAATATCTGCATCACTCCTGTAATGTTTTTGCAAGTGATGACTCAGACAACAAAAGGAGCAGAGATGAAAACGCGTGCTGGCTTTTGTAGTAGATGTGGTTTGACGGCGGCAATAGGTCTGCTGCTGAGCCTGACAGGTGTGCAGGAAAGCCTTGCACAGAGCGGCCCGGTATCCATCGTTGTTGCCACCTCGGCCGGCACCGGTGTTGACGTGATCGGACGCGTGATGGGCGAGCAGTTGTCCAAGCAACTGGACACCGCCTTCGTGATTGAGAATCGCGCAGGCGCCAGTGGAAACATCGGCGCCGAATACGTTGCCAACGCGGCGCCCAATGGCAGGACGCTGCTGGTAGGCGCCACGACCTTCGGCACCAATCCGGCGGTCAACACCCAGCTGCGTTATCACCCGGTCAAGGATTTCACCCCCATCAGCCTGATGGGCACCGGCATCATCAGCCTGGCCGTTACACCCAACCTGCCAGTCAATTCCGTACAGGAACTGATTGCGCTGGCCAAGTCCAAACCCGGCTCCATCAACTACGCGTCGCCTGGCAATGGCACACCGCAGCACTTGGCCATGGAACTGCTCAAACTGGAAACGGGCGCCGATCTGTTCCACGTGCCCTATAAGACGACCGGAGGCGCGCTGACGGACCTGGCGGGCGGGCACGTCTCGGCCATGCTGGTACCCGTGGACAGCGCCCTGCCGCTCGCCAGCGCGGGCAAGCTGAAGATTCTTGCCGTCATGAGCGCCGAACGTTTTTCAGGATTGCCCGACGTTCCCACCTTCACGGAAGCGGGTTACCCCAAGCTGCAGGTCGACGTCTGGTACGGTCTGTTTGCTCCCGCGGGCACACCCAGCGAGCTCATCGCCAAGCTGAATCAAAACGTTGATCAAGCACTGAAACAGCCCTCCGTCATTGAAACACTGAAGAAACAAGCCATTGAGCCCGTTGGTGGCCCCCCGGAGCGCATGGCCGAACTGCTGCGTTCGGAACTGGATCGCTGGCCCGCTGTCGTCAAGGCCGCCCATATTTCCGCTGACTGACCATCCACTTCCAGGAGCTTCCATGTACGGCATTGATCCCGCCATTATTGACCGCGTCATGGCGCGACGCGGTCGCCTGCACGCCTACGACACCCTGCAGGCAAGCCGCACTGCGCTGGTTACCATCGACCTGCAAAACTATTTCGTCAAAGACGGTTTCCCCAGCGCCGTCCCCGCCGCGCGCGGCATTGTCCCCGCGGTCAATCAAGCCGCGCAGGCGCTGCGGGACAAAGGCGGTACGGTCATCTGGATCTCCACCTCGTCCAATGGCGCCGAGCATTACTGGTCCGTCATGCATGAGTACTTGCTCACCCCGGCACAGGAACAGCGCCGCCGGACGGGCTTGAAGGAAGGCAGTGACGGCTATGCGCTCTGGCATGAGCTGGACATTCATCCGGATGATCTGCACGTCACCAAGCGCAGCTTCAGCGCCCTTATCCACGGTTCCTCGCCACTCGAATCGGAACTGCGCGGACGCAATATTGATACCGTGCTGATCGCGGGAACCGTCACCAACGTCTGCTGCGAATCCACCGCGCGCGACGCCATGATGCTCAATTTCAAGACTGTCATGCTCGCGGATGCCCTGGCCGCCAAACTGCCCGCCGCGCACGTGGCAACGCTGTCCGGCTTCATTGAGAATTTCGGCGACGTCATGAACGTCTCCGAGATGGCCGAGCGGCTGCGCTGAACCGCACACCGGTTTTCTCCATTTTTCCGGTGTGCTCCGGGTTAGATCGAATGGTTGCGGTGCGATGAAAACGCCACAATCATCGGTTCAAGCAATTCACAACCCAGACAACATCCAAAAAATGGATCTCTACAAGGTCAACCTGAACCTGCTGCTGGTTTTCGTCGCCATGCACCAGCACCGCAGCGTGACACGCGCCGGTGAAGCCATGGGCCTGAGCCAGCCCGCCATGAGCGCGGCGCTCTCGCGCCTGCGCGCGCTGTTCAACGATCCGCTTTTCATCCGGACCGGCGCGCTGATGGAGCCCACGCCCCGCGCTGAACAACTGAGCCCGGCCATTCATGAGGTGGCGCGGATGATCGAAACCCAGGTGCTGCAACCGCCTGTCTTCGATCCGGCCAGAAGCCAGCGCGGCTTCAGCCTGCTGGCGCCCGACATTGCCGAGATCACCTTCTTGCCGCCGCTCTTGGCCCGCTTGACCGAGATTGCGCCAGGGGTCAGCCTGAAGACCCAGGCCATGCCGCAGCACATGGCGGCAGCCAGCCTCGAATCGGGCGCGGCGGAACTGGCCATCGGCTACTTCCCTGACCTGCACCGCGCCGGTTTCCATCAACAGCACTTGTTCCAGACCACCGATGTCTGCCTGCTGCGCCGCTCGCACAGCGTCATCGGCAACAGATTGACGATGAAACAGTTCCTGGCCGCGTCACACGCCGTCGTCCAGCCCGATGGGCGCGACGTCATGGAGCGCCACATCCAGGACGCGGGCATCCAGCGCAAGGTGGTCGTGAAACTCCCGCATTTCATGAGCGTCCTGCCGATTGTGGAACGCTCCGACATCATCGCCATCGTGCCTCGCGAACTGGCCGACTTCTTCGTCCGGCACGGCGAAGTGCGCTATCTGGAACTGCCAATCAAGACGCCCAAGGTGGATATCCACCTGTTCTGGCATCAGCGCTATCAAAAAGACGTGGCCCACGCCTGGCTGCGCAAGCTGATGTATGAGATGTTTCGCAAAGCCATGCGTCCTTCGCCATGACGGCGGACAGGAGGAACAGCAAAATATGACCCCGTTCAAAGGCAAACTTCGGACTCGCCATCTGGAGGCCATGCTTGCCATTGCCGATTTCGGCAGCTTGTCAAAATCCGCGCAGCATCTGCATATGACGCAATCAGGCCTGTCCCGCCTGCTGACCGAACTTGAGGAGATCGCTGGCGGACGTCTCTTTGAACGAACGGGCAAAGGCATGAGCTGCACGTCACTGGGTGAGGCCATGTGCCAGCATGCGCATATTCTTCTCGGTGACTTGGCCAAGGCGGAAGCCGATCTGCTTGCTGTCGCCAAAGGCGAACTTGGCCAGTTGACGCTAGGCTGCTTTTCCATGTTCAGCGGCTGGCCGTTGGCGCAAGCTATTACCCTTTTTCGGAGCAGGCACCCCCGGATCGCACTGTCCGTCCAGGTTGGCATGCATGAACGCATGCTCGAAGACCTTGACTCGGCAAAGCTGGATCTGCTCATCAGCCGCAATCTGCCCAACCTGGATCCGGCGCTTTACCGTACTCGCAGCTTATTGGAAGACAAGGTGGTGCTTGCCTGCGCCGCAGACCATCCGCTGGCGAAAACCACCCGCATCAGCCTGGAGGACTGTGCGCAATACCCCTGGATCACCGCCCCGCCGCAGACCCGAGTGCGGCTCGAGCTGGAGACATTCCTCCGGCAAAACGGTATAACGCTTCCCGCCATGATAGGTGCCCTCTCTCTTGAACTGAACCTGGAGCTGGTCAAGCAGGGCGGCTATCTCTGCATGCTCCCCTACAGTGTGGCGCAAGCCCATCGGCAACGGGGAGATTTGCATCTATTGCCGGTTTCCATTGACGTGGCCTTCCCGCCGCTGGCGGCCATCTGGCGCAGAGAGCATACGGCCACTCTGCACATCCGCGAGTTCACCAACACGCTGATCGATGTGATTCAAAACCACGATATTGTGAAATCAACAAAATAACCGTATCACCCATGACGATTCAATGCAAATGCATTCCGAAACGTCATAGCTTCTTGCTGAAACAGCCTCCTACAATGCTCCCAAGCAATGAACAACTCCGATCCTCAGCACGGAATCAGGATGACTATGGGAGCACCCATCGAGGCAACAATCCGGCAGGGCATTGTCACAGGCCGGTATGAACAAGGCGTGTGCCGATTCTCGGCCATCCCTTTCGCCCAGGCGCCGGTCGGCGCTTTGCGGTTCAAGCCGCCCGTTCCAGCGGACTGGGCAGGGCGTCTGGACGCCACTGCCCCCGGCCCGGTGGCTCCCCAACTCCGCTCTCGCCTGGTCGAAGCCATGGGAGATTTCGAGAGGGCGCAATCCGAGGACTGTCTTCGACTGACGGTCTGGACGCCGAATCCCGATCGGCAGCGGCGGCCCGTGGTCGTGTGGCTGCACGGCGGCGCCCATCAAAGCGGCGGCGGCGATCTTGACTGGTATGACGGCGCACAATTGGCCGCGCGCGGCAACCTCGTCGTCGTGGCGCCGAATTACCGTCTTGCCGCGCTTGGCTGGCTGCACCTTCCCGACGCGTGCTCGAACCTGGGCTTGCTGGATCAAGAAGCGGCACTGGACTGGGTACATGCGCATATTGAATCGTTCGGCGGTGATCCCGATCGAGTCACCGTCATGGGACAATCCGCAGGCGCGCAGTCCATTGTCGGCCTACTGCTTCGGCCAGCCCGGTTCAAGCGCGCCATTCTGCAAAGCGCCCCGCTTGGACGAGGCTTTGCGTCAAAAGAATGGGCAAGTTCAATCCGCGCGCACCTGATGGAAGCCGTGGGCGCGCAAGACCTCGCAGCGCTTCAAGCCGTGCCCGTCCAGGCCCTGCTGCAAGCCCAACAGTCAGCGCGCGTGCGGCAAGCCCTTCAGGAACAAACGTCCAAACACAATCTATTCAGCCCCATCGCCGACGGCTCGATCCTCCCGGACAATGCCAATGCCTTGCTCCGCCAGGCAAGCAGCCGCATGGACGTACTGATTGGCCATACCAGCAATGAAATGGCTGCGTTCACCGCCATCCGCGATCCGGAACAGCAACGCAGTCTCAGCGCGGAAATCTATGCCGAGCCCGCTCAGGCATGGGCTCGGGACGCCACGGAACAAGGACGCAAGGCCTGGCTATACCGCTTCGAGTTTGCGCCATCCGCCCGCTTTGGCGCCTGCCATTGCGTGGAGCTTCCTTTTGTCTTCGGGACAGCGGAAGCGTTTTCCAAGGCGCCCATGCTGCGCGGCGCGGCGCGGGCCGATATCCAGCGCCTGACCAGCGCCCTCCAGCACACATGGATTCAATTCATCCGCAACGGCGATCCGGGCTGGGAAGCTTGGCCACAACAACACGTTTTCTCATGACCTTGGGAGGCTCGCATGCCGCAACAGGACATCCATAGCGTCAACCATGTCGGGATCGTAGTCCGGGACCTTGCGGAAACGACGCGCCGCTATCACGACCTGGGCTTCACCCTCACGCCCTTCTCCGCTCACTCAGGCGCCTGGAAACCGGGCGAGGCAGCAACGCCATTAGGCAGCGGAAACCACTGCATCATGTTTGCGCACAACTATCTGGAGATACTGGGAAGCGCCAACCCGGCCGACCCCAGTCCTCGCCTGGAACGCTACCTGCAGCATCACCAGGGCGGGCACATCATTTGCTTTGGCGCCGAGCATCTGCAAACCGTTGAACAGCGCCTTCTGGCAAACCGGATCGACACCTCGGGCGTTTTGCCCTTGCAGCGCGACGTGGACACACCGGAGGGCCCCAGAACGGCAAAGTTCGAGCGCATCCAATTTTCACCCGCTGACTCTCCGGAAGGCTATATCCAGGCCGCCCGCCACTTGACGCCTGAATTCATTTATCAAGCGCGCTATCTTCAACATCCCAACGGCTGTCAGGCCCTCTCCTCGACCCTGCTGATCGTTGATGACCTGGCCGGTTTCCAGGCCCGATACCAGCATTACACCGGCATTGAGGCCAAGGCGGAAAACGGTGAGGCAACGTTCCATTTCCCCTTGTGCTCGACCTTGACCCTGCTCACGCCCCAGCGCGCGCTGCAACGCCTGCCTGGCAGCTTGCATCCTCCCATTCCCGGTATTGCCGCCGTCGGCTTCCGCTGCCCGGACCTGAAGCAACAAGCGGAGCGCCTGGACGCGAACCGGATCCCATTCACTCGCCTTGATGGGCAGTTGATCGTTCCAGCTGAAGCCGCGGCAGGCATTGCCGTCATTTTTGAAACGTGAGCCCACGCCCACACGCTCATCCCCACCCTGTTCTCTATCGGTAAAGGAACCAGCCATGAAATCGACACTTGCCTTGTTGATCGCCTCAATGGCGTTATTGACGCAGAGCGCCATTGCGCAAGACTTTCCCACCCGTCCCGTCCGCATCGTCGTCCCCTACCCGCCAGGCGGCGGCGTTGACGGACTGGCTCGCCCCCTTGCGGAACGGTTATCGGAGCGATGGGGTCAGCCCGTCATTGTTGAGAACAAGGCTGGCGCGGCAACCATTATTGGCACCGATCAGGTTGCCCGATCAAAACCTGACGGCCTGACCCTGCTGCTCACCAGCGACTCGAGCATCACCAGCAATCCGCATCTTTATGACCAGCTGCCTTTTGATCCAATCAAAGACCTGGCCCCCGTCATTCAACTGATCGACCTGTTCCAGATGGTGGTTGCCCACCCATCCGTCAAGGCAAACACCATGCAGGAACTGGTCCAGTTGGCAAAAAGCCAGACCGCCCCCATGAACTATGGCTCCTACGGCGCGGGCAGCCAGCCCAATCTGTTGTTCGAAGAACTCAAGCGGCAATCCGGGGTGGAACTGACGCATATCCCCTATAAAGGCATTGCGCCCGCCATTCAGGCCACGCTTGCCAACGAAGTCCAGCTTACGCTGGGTGGCGCGGCAACCACCGCACAATACTTTTCAACGCATCGCATGAAGCCGCTGGCTATTTCAGCACCAAAGCGCAACCCCGAATTTCCTGACATTCCCACCTTGCGGGAAGCAGGATTTGGCGACATTGGTCCGCGGGCCTGGTTCGGCATCTTTGCGCCCGCCCAGACTCCGCAGCCAATCATCGACAAAATCAATGCCGACGTTGCCAGCATCTTGGGCGATCCCGCGTTCGAAGCGCAGCAAATCACAGGCAAAGGCTATCAGCGCGCGGGAGACAACGCCGCGGCATTCCGCAAGTTCGTCCTGGAAGACCATCAGCACAAGGGACAAGTCATCAAAGCGGCGGGCATCAAGCCGGACTGATCGTCCCGCAAGCCATCCGCCTCACAGCGCCCGCGCCAGATCGCCCAAGCGCGCGCGCAGCATCGTCACGCAGTCCGCCATGATTTGATCCGCCACGGCAAAGTGGCGGCGCGTGACCTCATCGGCGCCGTGCCGCCGCACCACGAACAAGGTCATCGACAAGGTCGGATCCGCAATGGGGCGGGCAATCACGTCGCCGCGCTCGATTTCCCGGGCAATGGCGCCCAGCGGCATGACCGAAGCAGCCGCACCGCGCAGCACGAGGTCACGTTGACCGGCAATGGAATGGGTTTCGTATTTGATTCTAGGCGCCACACCGCGCTGCAAGGCCAGGTCCGACACCAGCCTGCGCGCCACGTCCCGTTCATTGCCCTGCACCAGATCATAGTGCAGGACCTCTTCCATCCAGACAGGATCGTGTCCCGCAGCCAGGTCCGCGCGGATGACGAACAGCAGTTGCTCCCGCATCACCGGCATCAGCGACAGTTCCGGGTTCGCTTCCACGCAATAGGCCAGCACCGCATCAACCTCTTTTCGGATCAGTGCGTCAACCAGCAAAAAGCTCGGGCTCTCATAAAGCTGGAGCGCCACGTCGGCGTAGCGCTCCTGGACGCTGAGCAGCAGATCCGAAGCAATCAGCTGCATGACGCTGGTGGTCAGCCCGAGCCTGAAGTCCACCGGGCTTGATGTGGCGGCGCGGCGCACATCGTCCCGGGTCCGATCAAGCAGTTCGAACACCTCATCCGCCCGTTCCAGCAACAGCAAACCGGCGGCGGTCGGCTCCACGCCACGGGAGTGCCGCGCCAGCAACGGAACGCCGAACGCCTCTTCCAGCGCCCGGATATGCACGCCAAGCGCGGGCTGAGCAATGTGCAACTGCTCAGCCGCCTTGGTGATGTTCCGCATTTCAACGACTTTGGCAAAATACTGCAAGCGCTTCAAGGTGATCATGGGATACCCGCCCGTTCAGACGGCCGGGCCCCTGGGCTGTCAGGCAGCCGCGCTTACTGGAGTCCGGCCAAGCCCGCTGCTTTCACGATGCGCGAAAACTTGGTGATCTCGTCCTTCATATAGCTGGCGTAATCATCAAGAACACGGCCATCAGGAATGATACCCAAGTCCGTCAAGCGTTGGCGAACCTCCGGATGCTTCAAGGCCTCCTGGGCGGCGGCGGCCAGTTTGGCGGTAATCGCCGACGGCGTTCCCTTGGGCGCATACAGGCCGATATCGGCGGTAAACGCATACTCGGGCACGCCGCTTTCGGCCAGGGTCGGCACCTCGGGCAATTCCTTCATCCGCGTGTCACTGGCAATGCCGAGCAAGCGCAGTTTGCCTGCCTGGACCAGCCCTTCAATGGAAGGCTTGCCCGCCAGCAGCATTTCCACCTGTCCCGCCGCCGCGGGCCCGGAAGGCTGCTCTCGGAACGGCACGTGCAGCATGTTGATACCGGCAACCCGCCCCATTTCTTCGAACATGACGTGATGCAGCGAACCAATACCAATCGTTCCATAAGTCAGCTTGCCCGGCTGCGCCTTGGCTTCGGCAATCAGACCCTGCACGGAGTCCGCCTTCAAGGAAGGTCCCGCCGCCAGAAACAGTTGAGCCGCACCCAGGAAGGCAATCGGCTCGAAACTGCCGATGCCGTCATACGGCAGCCGTTTGTACAAGGTGGGGTTGATTGTGAACGGGCTGGAATCCGCCACCAGCAAGGTATAGCCATCCGGCCTGGCTTTGGCCGCGGACTCGGTGGCAATGATGGCGCCCGCCCCGGTCTTGTTTTCCACCACCACGGACTGGCCCAGCGCTTCCGCCATTTTTTGCCCCACCACGCGCGCCACCACATCCGGGACGCCGCCTGCGGGCGCGCCGACAATGAACTTGATCGGATTGCTCGGGTAGTTGGCATCCGCGTGGCTGCTTGCCATGACGCCCAAGGCCGCAACCGTGGCGGCAACACTGATCAAAAGACGATTCCCTTTCATGCCGCACCTCCGGATTGCTCAGTTGCATAACGGGACAAGCGCGCAAGCGCCTCGTCCATGTCCACCACATCCCCGTATTTCGCATCGATATCCAGCAAGCTTTGCTGATGCGCCGGCACGGAGCGGTCGCCGACCGCCTCCGGCACCACAATCGGCCGGAAGCCGCTTGAGACCGCATCCACCACGGTTGCCCGGATGCAGCCGCTGGTCGTGCAGCCGGTCACCACCAAGGTGTCGACGCCAAGAGACACCAGTTGCGCGGAAAAATCCGTGCCCGCAAAGCAGGACGCGTACTTCTTCACAATGAGGTAGTCGGATTCCCGACGATCCAGCCGGGCGTCGATCTTGACGCCGTCACTGCCCGCGACCAGCGTCGACATGCCGCCCATCTTCAGCTGCCAGACCCCGGCATCGCCCAGATCAGGGCGATAGCTGGCGGTAAAAAAATAGATCGGCGCCTTGATTTTCCGGAATTGACCGATCAATTGATTGGTGGCCGCCACCACGGCATCAAGATCCGAACCCAGCGGGCTGTTCGGGTCGGTAAAACTTTGGATCAGATCCACCACGACCAGGGCACAGTGTTTGCCAAACCCGAAACGCTGACCGAACCCCCGGTCACGAAAAGTCGGATCATCGATTTGCAGCGCTTCTTGCATAGAGCCTCCTGAATCGCCGATACCGGACGCATCGGTCTTCGAGGCCCATTACAGCGATCCCGAAAAACATCGTCCAATACGCTTTCCGGCTGGCAGCAAGCTGATCCGTGTATGGCAAAGAAAAAGACAGGCCAGGCCTGTCTCAACCGCCGCTTTCCGCGGCGGTGCCGGTTCCCCCTCTCAGGGAAAACCTGAGGGGCGCGCCCAAGTCAGGGCAGGCTCAGTTGAAGCATCCGGGCAAGCCGCAGCTTGTGAGCCTCGCGGATATGCTCACGAATGACTTGCTCCGCCCGTTCCGGATCGCGTTGCTCCAGCGCTTCCACGAGCGCCTGGTGCTGGCGCGCGCTGCTTTCCGGGCGGCCGGGCGTCAACAGGGTGGTGGGCCCCAGCAGCGCAAGCGATTCGTGCAGCGCATTGAGGTTTTTCAGCAGATAACGGTTATGGGCGCACCGGTACAGCATGTCGTGGAAGAAGCGGTTGTTGGCGGCCAGTTGCTGCGCATGCCCCAGCAGCGCCGCGTCCCGGTCGGCAATTTCCCGCAAGGTGGCGATTTCCACATCGGACGCATGGCGCGCCGCCAGCCGGGCCGCCGCGCACTCCAGCACTTCCCGCATGAAATAGAGCTCATTGACCATGCTGTGGTCAAGCTCGGCCACCATCAGCCCCCGGCCCGAGTCATTGGTCACCAGGCCATCGCTTTCCAGGCGGCCCAAGGCTTCACGCACGGGCGTGCGGCTCAGGCCGAGCTGCTTGGCCAACTCGGCCTCGCGCAAACGGGCCCCGGGCAGCAGTTCTCCCGCGCGAATGGCGTTCCGGATAAAACGATAAGCCTGTTCGCCGCGAGAGCCGTCAGGCGAAACGGGGGGCGTGGGTACGTCTGCGCAAGGTCTGGGCATGAAGTGAGCAAGCAGGATCGGAAACCTTGATGATACCAAGCGGAACCGATCCGTTTGCCGATCCGCTCACCGGCCGCGCGAGGCGCTTGACGGTTTCAGCAGCTTGCCCCAGCGCTGGATTTCCTCATCAATGAACTGGGCGAACTGTTCCGGCGAAGATACCCGCACCTCACCATCAATGACTTCCAGCCGCTTGACCACCTCGGGATCCGCCAGGCTGACGCGCAGCGCCTCGTTGACTTTATTGATGACGGCGGGCGGCGTGCCCGCTGGCGCAAGCATGCCCCACCAGACAATGGCCTCAAAATCCTTGACGCCTTGCTCAGCGATGGTTGGCACGTCTGGCGCGGATTGCAGGCGCTCTTTTCCGGACGTGGCAATCAGCTTGGCGCGCTTGGCATCCAGATGCGGCTTGATCTGGGACATACCGGTGAACGATAGATGCACGTTGCCGCTTGCCACATCCAGCATGGCGGGCCCCGCTCCCCGGTAGGGGACTTCGAGCACGCTGATTTGCGTTGCATCCTTGAGCAATTCCGTGGCCAGGTGGCTGGCCGATCCTTCTCCGGATGTGGCAATGGTCAGCTTGCCCGGGTTTTCCTTGGCATACGCCAGCAGTTCGCTCATGTTGTTGGCTTTCAGGTCCGCATTGGCGGCCAGGCCCATGGCATAGGTGATGACCAGGCCGATCGGCGTGAAGTCTTTTTTCGTGTCATAGGGCAGGCGGGGCAGCAAGGTCGGGTTGGTGGCAAAGGCCGGACTGGTGATCAGCAGCGTATAGCCGTCCGGCGCCGCTTTGGAGACGGCTTCCGTGCCGGTCACGGTGTTGCCGCCACCGCGGTTGTCAATGATGACCGGCTGCCCCAGCGCGTCAGCCAGTTTGTCAGAGAAGGCCCGCGCAATGAAATCCCCGCCGCCGCCCGCGGCAAACGGCACGATGATTCTGACGGGCTTGCTCGGGTAGTTGTCAGCGGCAACCACTTGCGCGGATAATGAAAGCGCAGTCAGGCCGACCGCACAGGCGAACGTTGATTTCATGTCTTCTCCAATATGGCACTGCAGATTGGGTTCCACCAACTTCACGGATCCGCCGAATGCGCCAGCGGCTGGCAAGGCTTGTTTTTCTATTGTGTACAATTGTGCACCGCAGTATTCGCAATGTAAACCGTTGGCGTAAAGACCGCGCAACCTTGAGGCGCAGGAGTCCGAATGAAAAGCCCATTAGCCGTTTTGCAATGCTATCTGCCTCATGACGGGACGCTGGACAGCGCTTTCACCACTCGCTGCCAGCACCGGCAGGACGCGCTATTCCTGGTGCAGGGCAAGCACCGTTGGACCTGGTCCGAGTTCGGCAAGCGCTACCGGCAATTGGCGGCCGCCCTGGCCGAACGCGGCATCCAGAAAGGGGATCGTGTGGCCCTGGTCAGCCGCAATGACGCCGCCCACGTGCTTGCCCTGTTCGCGCTGGCCCGCCTCGGCGCCATCATGGTGCCGATCAATCCGGAATTCGGCGCCCGGGAAATGGATTTTGCGTTGAAACATGCCGACATCCAGGCCGTTTTTGTGGAAAGCAGCCGACTGGAACAGGTCCGTTCCATCACCCAGACCATGACGCATCAACCCTGGCTTTCCACCCTTGACGCCCCCGCCTCGGACCCGCACAGCCTGGAGGCCTTGATCAACGGCGCCCCCGCCAAGCCTTCCCTGCCGGACGGCATCAAGGCCGACGATACCTGCGTCATCATTTACACCTCCGGAACCACCGGCTTTCCCAAAGGCGTGATGCACAGTCAACAAAACCTGGTCACGGCGGGCGAAGCCAATGTGGCGCGGCTTCATCTGCAGCCCGATGACCGGATCATGATCATCCTGCCCTTCTTCCACATGAACGCCCTGTTCTATTCCGTTGGCGGGGCGCTGGCGGCGGGCGCCAGCATGATTGTCGTTCCGCGTTTCTCGGCCTCCGCCTTCTGGCAGACGGCGGCGGACAATGGGGCCACCGTGGTCAACATCATCGAGGCCATCGGCACCATTCTGGTTTCCCGCGACCCCGCCGAATACCGTCCGGATCACCGCCTGCGCGCCGTCTATGGCGTGCGCCAGCGGGCGGCGCCGCTGTTTCGGGAACGGTTCGGCATCCCGCATCTGTTCTCGGGTTTCGGCATGACGGAAGTGCCGGGCGTGACTTGCAATCCGTATGACAGCCCGAACAAGCCCGGCAGCATGGGCATTGTGTCGAGCCACCCCGATCCTGCCCGGCCCTGGGCCAGATGCCGCGTCGTCGACGATCACGGCAATGACGTTCCGCCAAGGGAACTGGGGGAGCTGTGGGTCTCAACACCAATCGTCATGCAAGGCTACTTTCGGGACCCGGAACAAACGCGCGACGCCTTCCACGGCGAATGGCTCAAGACCGGAGATCTGGTCCGTTGCGACGAAGACGGCTTCTACTTCCACGTATCCCGCAAGAAAGACATCATCCGCCGCCGGGGCGAGAACATTGCCGCCGCCGAGCTGGAAGCCGTGATCAACGAGCATCCCTCGGTGTTTGAGTCCGCGGCGCTGGCCGTGCCTTCCGAGCTGGGCGAAGACGACATCCTCATCGCGGTCGCGCCGCAAGCGGAAGCGTCGTTGTCCGCGCAGGACATTGCCGATTGGTGCCGGGCGCGGCTATCCGCCATCAAGACGCCCCGCTACATTGTTTTCCTGCCAGCACTGCCGCACACCCCCACCCACAAGATCGCAAAAAACCTATTACGCGAAGACCCCCGCCTGAAGACGGAGCGGGTTGACCTTCAAGCATGAAGCAAGGAGATGCCGCATGGCCAAACGCAAGCAATTGAGATCCGACATCAGCTGGAGCACGGAAGACCGCATCGTGGTCAAAGGGCTGGATCTGTGCCAGGACATCATGGGCAAGGTGTCATTGGGAGACATGGCTTTTCTGGAGATGATGGACCGCCTGCCCACCGAGCGCGAGTCCCGCGTTTTCAACGCACTGGCCGTCATCCTGGTCGAGCACGGCATGACGCCCAGCGCCATTGTCACGCGCATGACGCTGGCCGGCGCGCCGGAAGCCATGCAGGCTGCCGTGGCGGCGGGCCTGTGCGGCCTGGGCAGCGTCTTTGTCGGCAGCATGGAGGATGCCGCCCGCATCTTGCAGGAAGCCTTGCCGGACCCGAGCGCGGAGATCGACCTCCAGACCACCGCCCACCACATCGTTGAAGAGCACGTGCGGCTTGGCAAGACCCTGCCCGGCATCGGCCACCACATTCACAAGCCCCAGGATCCGCGCGCGCCGCGCCTCTTTGAAATCGCCGAAGCCAACGAGTACTCAGGCAAGTACGTTGCCTTGATGAACGCCATTGCCGACGAGGCCCACACACAATTGGGCAAGCGTCTGCCCGTCAACGCCACCGGCGCGATTGCCGCCGTTGCCAGCGAACTCGGCATCCCGTGGCGCGTGGTGCGGGGCATTGGCGTGATGTCACGCGCCATCGGCCTGGTGGCTCACGTGCTGGAAGAAATCAAGGACCCGATGGCCCGCGAGATCAAGGCAATGGTGGAGGAACAAGCCACCTCGCACGTGCAGGCGCGGGGTTGACGGCAGCCGAGTGAGGGGCCCAGGGCCGCTTACTCGGCGCTTGCCTGCAGGCGTTGCGCAATCGCCTCGCTGTTTTCAAGCAGCCGCTGCTCCCACAGCCTTTCCGCGCGCGCAACGTCCCCCTGCCGAAAGGCCTCCACCGACTGCAACCAGAGCTGATAAGAGCGTTTGCGGCGCTCGGGACTGGCCAGACCGATGCGGGTGTAGCGCGACATTTGCAGCGACAGGGAAACAATCATCGAAAACAGCGGATCATTCCCGCTGGCGGCGGCGCAATACATGGTCAGCCGGGACAAGGTTTCCGCGTAGTGCTCACCGGCGCCGTCATCGTCCACCAGCTTCTCCAGGCATTTCATGCCTTCATCCAGCGTTTCAAGGACGTCCGGCGCACGCTGCTCGGCCATCTTGCGGGCCACGACCTTCAGCAAGGCGACCCGGATCTCCGCAATGTTGGCAAGCTGCTCGACCGACAGCAAGGTCACTTGCGCGCCCCGGCGCAAGTGAATGACCACCAGACCCTCCCGCTCCAGAATACGCATCGCTTCACGGATCGGGCTGCGGCTGACTTCGAACTCATCGGCCAGATCCTGCTCACGCAGCCATTCACCGGCCGCCAGCGTGCCCGCCAGGATGCGATCACCGATATGCGCGGCAATCTGCTCGGGCAGGGATAAAGTTTTCGCCTGGCCGAACACCCATCGGAATCGCGTTGAGCTGCCGGTTTCTCCCGCTGAAATCAGCGCCTTCAAACCAGGCAATGTCTGTTTGTCCATAAAGTCTCAAATAAGAAAATCGGCGGCTGTGTTCCTCATCGCATACTGTAGCCGATCCGCTTGTTGCACTCATCCTGTGAAGAACGCCGACCATATCGGTCGGCGCCCCGACGTCGAGGCCGGGGCGCCGCGTCCTGCCCACGTTCAGAGCTTGATGCCGAGCTTTTCTATCAGCACCCGCCACTTCTCTTCTTCGGTCAGAATGGACTGCCTGGCCTCATCCGAACTGCCGCCCGCCGGCACGGCGCCTTCATTGCTCAGCAGTTGCCGCACTTCCTGGCTTTGCAGGATGTCATTGACGTCTTGATTGACCCGTTGGACAAGCGCGTCCGGCGTATCCTTCGGCGCCAGCAAGCCGAACCAGCCCACGGCTTCATAGTCGGGTACGCCCGCTTCGGCAATGGTGGGCACGTCCGGCAACAAGGGCGAACGCTTGGCCGCCGTGACGGCCAACGCCTTCAGCCGCCCCGACTTCAGGTGCTCCTTGACCAGCGGATACGGCGCAAAATTGAGCTGAATGAAGCCCCCCACCGTATCCGAGACGGAGGCGGCGCTGCCTTTGTAAGGAACGTGCACCAGCTTGACGTCCGCCATTGCGGCGAACAGTTCCGCGGATAAATGGTTCGAGGTTCCCGGGCCGGACGAGCCATAGTTCAGCTTGCCCGGATTCTGCTTGGCAAAGCGGATCAAACCGCCAACGTCATTGAACGGCGCGTCCGGATGGGCAACCAGCACCAGCGGCGGCGTGGCCAGCAAGACGATGGGGGTCAGGTCCTCCACCGGCGAATAGCCCACGTTCGGAAACAAACTGCGGGCCACCAGAATGTTGCCGAAGGCGCCGAGCACGAAGGTATACCCATCCGGCTTGCTGCGCGCCACCTGTTCAACGCCAATGGTTCCTCCCGCTCCGGGCCGGTTCTCAACCACCACCGAGACCCCCCACTTTTCTCCCAGCCCCTGCGCCACCACCCGTCCCAACATATCGGTATTGCCGCCTGGCGTATACGGAACAATGATGCGCGCGGGCTTGTTTGGAAAGTCGGCTTGAGCCTGCGCCAGGCCGCTCATACTCAGCCCCAGTGCCAAGGTCAGGGCAAATTTCTTGAACATATTGTCTCCTCCTGAATGGTTTGGACTCAGGCCGTGGCCAGACTGCCGTGGCGGCGCGCATAGGACGCGGCGAATTCTCGGGCCGAGGCAAAGGCGGGAGGCAGCGCCCGGCCATTGGGCAGCGTCACCCAGGCGCGCAGCAGATGGCGGCGCTGCGCGGGATCGTCATGATCCTGGTATTTGGTGCGAGAGTGCAAGACCGAATAGTTATTGCCGATTTGAATATCGCCCGGCTTCATGGTGAACTGATGCTGATTGGCGGGATCGTTGCAAATGGCCTCAATCAGCGCAATTGCTTCATGATGCGCTTGCGTCCATTTCTCAACCTCCTCTTTTTCTTGAGCCAACAACAAATAACGGCGCTTATAGAGAATGCTTAGTTTTTCGGCGTGAAAATTGAGAATGGGAACACGCTGAATCTGCAAACCGTGGGGATGCTGCCCACGCGTATCAAAATCCCACGGCGCTTCGAGCAGTTCAAGCAGATCGGGCCGCTGCCTCAAGACTTCGTTGTAAATGGTGGAAACGCTGACCAGCTTGCTGACCCCGCCGGACAGCGCGGTGCGCAAACACAAAAGCATGAACCCATCACCACCATCATTATGGAAGGTCAATTCATCATCGGTTTGATAGCTGCGCACCGAATTATTTTTTTCTACCTTCAAGCCGGTGTTGGTCACGCTGTGCATGACCTGGCCAGAAGCATCCTGCTCTTCCGGCACACCCAGCGCCATCGACAAGCCCCAGAACAGGATCCGGGCCTCGTCATCGCTCAGCTTGTTGACCGGCAGGCCTCGGAGCAAGGCGAATCCACGCCCTTCTTCCAGTTCTTCCCGAACCTGCTCCATGCGCGCCTCGATGCGCGGCATCGGCAACTCACTTTTGAGAAATTGCGTCGGCACCAGCCCTTTGGCCTTGCCTTGCTCGACCGCACTCAACATTTCGTCGATTTCTTGCGGCTCCAGCTGCCAGACCCAATCCGCTTCCGAACCAAAGCTTGCTGCATTCCAGACTTCCCTGCCTGTTAAACGGTGACGCTGCGTATTCATGGCGATGCCTCTCAATTAAAAATACATTTAAATTGTCGACAATATTAATGTATTCATTGAATGCCAGTATGTCAATCCACACTCGACCGACATGCCTTCGTGCCGAATCAGCCCCTCCCGGCTCAAGCAGCGGACTTGCGCTGACGCAAAAGATCGATGAAGCGCGAAGGCCGGTCCCGATCCGTCCGTGCTACGCTTGAATCACCGTTTTTCAACGTTTGAACGTGAGGGATGCCCCGCCATGAATGACTTCAAACCTGACTCGAAGCCGCTGTCTGTCCGCAATATTCCGCCGCTGGCCGCCGTGCGCGACAAATGGGGATGGTTTCTGGCGCTGGGCGCCCTGCTCGTCGTCATCGGCTTTCTGGCGGCGTATCACGTCTTTACCGCCACGCTGGTCAGCGTCGTTTTCGTCGGAACACTGATGCTGATTGCAGGCGTGGGCATGCTGGTCAACGCTTGGCGGGTGCAAGGCTGGGGCAGCTTCCTGCTCTGGACCTTCAGCGGCGTCCTTTACCTGGGCGCCGGGATACTCGCGTTTTACAACCCGGCAACCGGCGCAGCCGTCTTCACGCTGCTGCTGGGCGCAACCCTGATCGGCTCCGGGGCTTTCCGTCTGTGGGTCTGGTTCCAGAACCGGGCGCAGCGCGGCTGGAAGTGGCTGGCCTTGTCCGGCGTGCTGACGCTGCTGACCGGCTTGCTGATTGCCGTCGGCTGGCCGGACAACAGCGTCTGGGTATTGGGATTGCTGCTGGCCCTGGACCTGGTCTTTCAGGGCGCGATGCTGCTGATGCTCGGCCTGGCCATGCGCAGGACCTGAAGTAGCGGACCCGCTACTTCGTTCCTGAATGCTCAACCGTTGCGGTATGCGCTGACTGGCGGTTCATCCACATGTCCGAGACCGCAATGGCAAGCATGCCGCCTGCCGCGAAGATCAGTACGCCATTGGCCAGCGGGCCAATTGACACGGCATCGTTCAGGACGAGTGCCGCGCTCAGCACTTCCAGGACGGGCAAGGCAACCAGATACGCGGCTTTCCACCCCAATGCAATGCGCCGGGGCAGCAGCACCGCACCGGCAATGACGGCATCCACAACGTTCTGAATGGCCAGCGCCGCCACCAGACCCGTTTCCGCGGAACCGTCCGGAGCGCGAGGCAAGCTCATGCCAAGCGCCAGCCCCTCGGGAAAATTATGCACCCCGATGACCACGAAATAGAGCAAGGCCAAGATGCCATCCCCGCTATCTTGCCGCAGCGCCCGGGTCCGCCTGAAAAAGAACGCCAGCAAGCCGATCCAGAAAAACAGGCTCAGCAGCAGCTTCCAGCCCCCGTCAACCAGCGCCTGAACGTTGACCCCTCCCTCCTCCAGCAACCCCAGCTCGTTCAGCACAATCAGTCCTGCCGCCCCCAGCACCAGCCAGGCGGCATAGCGGTTCAGCGTGCCCAGTTCGATACGAATGACGTGCAGATCGCGCAGAAAATACAGGCCGTACCCCACCAGGGTAGGCAGGAAGATCAAGGCGATGGCCCACCGGAGCTGCGAGGCATAGGCATAAGCGGGCAGCACCATCGTGATGATCCAGGCGATCACCAGCAAAAGGGACAGGACATACAGGGTCAGCGTGGCAGGCCTGGTTTGCATGGCAGAGTCAAACGCGCTTAAGTCCGGGGTGAAGCATACTTTTCAGGCAGGCTGAAACAAGCGATGAAACGCTGGAAAAGCTCGCGGTCCCCGCGCACATTCAGCTGGCCTTCCCGCTCAGCCAGTTCAACTGGCTGCTTGCCATACATTACACGAACAAAGCGGGTGGTATCCGTTTCAATGGAAACGTCAGCATCTTCCCGCTGGCCGCGCGCAAGCGCCAGGCCTTCCGGACTAAGACAGCCGATGAAGGCGTCCGCGCCAAAACGGAGATTGACCGTCACGCGCACATCGGGACGGTCAGGCTTCAGCAGGGTCCGCAACGACAGCACCGCCGATACCGGCGTCAGCGGCAGCAAAGGATCGTGCAGCGGAGAGCGCAAGGCCCAGCGCCCCATGGCCTGAAAAATCGGCTCCGCCTCCTGGCCCCACGGCGTCAAGGCATAGGCCTGTACATTGAAAGGCGTATCAAGCTGCTCGCGCTGCACGATGCCAAGCCGCTCCATGCGGTCAAGGCGCATGGAAAGAATGTTGGCGCTGATGCCCGTCAACGCAGCGCGCAAATCTGAAAACCGGCGCGGACCGAGCATCAGTTCCCGGATGATCAACAAGGCCCAGCGCTCCCCCACGAACTCCAGGGCCAGCGCCGTTGCGCAAGCATCCTCATACCAGCGTTTGTCCAGCGGCGTTTCCACGGTAGTTATATTTTGTGACTTCATGGTTGTTTTTTATAACCCATAATTTCATAATGGGCCACAAGCGCATTACCCCCAATGCTTTCGCCCTCGCCTGATCGAGTCTGCGGGAGCTTTTCCGGAGACGGCGATGGACTATATAGAAGGTTTCGTAGTGGCCGTACCCACTGAGAACAAGCAACGCTACCTGGACCTCGCCAAGGAAGCGCTCCCCTTCTTCAAGAAACATGGCGCAACGCGTCTGGTCGAAGCCTGGGGCGCGGAGGTTCCGCGCGGTGAAGTCAACGATTTATGGCGCGCCGTCCAGGCCACCGATGATGAGTCAATCGTGTTCAGCTGGGCCGAGTTTCCTGACAAGACCGCCCGGGATCAGGGCCAGAGCGCGATGATGGCCGATGCCGACATGCAGCCGCCCGCGGGCGGCATGCCTTTCGATGGAAAAAGAATGATCCACGGCGGCTTCAAGGTGGTGCTGGACGAAGGCGGCAAGCAGCGGGGCCGCTTCATTGACAGCCACATCCTGCCGGTGCCTGAGAACAAGCGCGACGACTATCTGCGGCAAGCGCGCGGACTGGCCGCCCTGGCCCTGGAGGCGGGCGCGCTGCGTGTCGTGGATGCCTGGGAAGATGACGTCCCGCATGGCAAAGTCACCGACTTTCACCGCGCCACGCTGGTGCGGGATGACGAACGCATTGTTTTCTCATGGATAGAATGGCCCTCGGCGGAAATCCGCGATCAAGCCTGGCAGCGGCTGATGACGGATCCGCGCATGCAGGCGTTGATGGAAAACAGCGCCTTTGATGGGCAGCGGGTCATCTGGGGCTCGTTCGAAACTATCCTGGACAGCTGAACCGGACACACCGACCTTTCCCTTGGATCAAGTGGGGCAAATCCCCGCGAAGCGCCCCCGGCCACTGCCCAGTGCCGGGGGCGCTTCCATTTGCCGATTGCTTTCGATTAATATCCACGTCACAAAAAGTTCCCATGATCGCAGCTCGCCTTTCACTTGACGGATACAAGCATGAAGCTCGATCGGAAATACTCCCCTCGGCGCGGCGCCTGCCACTGGGCGATGACCCTGCTGGCCACCGCAGTGCTGGCAGCCTGCGGCGGCGACAATGACTCCAGCTCGGGGCCGCCTCCCGCCGAAGCGCAGCCGCTGGACCTCACCCTTCTGCACATCAACGATCACCATTCCAACCTCGACAGCCGAAACAAAACGCTGAAGCTGCTCAACGCGGCGGGTGAACGGGTCGATGTCTCCGTAGATGCTGGAGGATTTCCCCGCGTGACGGCGGCCTTCCAGGAGCTGGCGAACGAATCCGAACACGTGCTCAAGCTGCACGCTGGCGATGCACTCACCGGCACCTTGTACTTCAGCCGGGCGGGTCAGATTGGTGAAGCGGACGCCGCAATGATGAACACCATTTGTTTTGACGCCTTCGCCCTCGGCAATCACGAATTCGACAAAAGCGACACGGTCCTCAAGGGATGGCTCGATCTGCTCAACTCGGGTGCGTGCCAGACACCGGCCCTGAGCGCCAACGTGCGGTTCGGCGCCAACTCGGCCTTGCATGCCAGCCGCGCCCCAGGAGTGGTTGAGCCCTACACCATCGTCGAGCGCGGCGGCGAGAAAATCGGCATTGTCGGCCTGACCATCAGCGCCAAAACCAAGGCTTCCTCCAGTCCCGATCCCGACACGCAATTCGAAGATGAAACAGTTGCCGCGCAGCAGGCCATTGACGAGCTGGAGGCGCAAGGCGTCAACAAGATCGTGTTGTTGAGCCACATCGGCTATCAGAACGATAAAAACCTGGTCACCGCGCTGTCGGGTGTGGATGTCGTGATTGGCGGTGATTCGCACACGCTGCTAGGACCTGACAGCCTGAGCGCCTATGCCGTCGGCACGCCTGCCGGCGCCTACGGCCAAGCCTTGAAAAACCGCGACGGCGAAACCGTCTGCGTGGCCCAGGCCTGGGAATACGCTCAAGTGGTTGGCGAACTCAAAGTCAGCTTTGATGCCGACGGCCGCGTGACGGGCTGCCAAGGCACGCCCCATGTCTTGATCGGCAATGCCTTCACCGTCAATGGCGCGCCTGCCGCGGGCGCTGAACTCAGCGCGATTCAGGCCGACGTCGCGGCCAGCGGCTTCCTGCGGGTGACCGCGCCGGATCCCGCCGCCACCGCAACGCTGAAGCCCTACGCTGACCAAGTCGAGATCTACAAGCAGACCAAAGTCGCGGTCGCACCGATCGAGCTGTGCTCGCGGCGCGTGCCGGGCGGCCCGGGTTCAGTGGACTACGGCCGCTCCAGCGCCGCCTGCAATGCGGAGGGCAGTGTGTCGGTCCGGGGCGGCGACATCCAGCAGTTGGTTGCCCAGGCTTACCTTGACGTGGCCGACGCCCAGTACGGGGGCGCCGACTTCACCTTGCAAAGCGGCGGCGGTGTCCGCATTCCGCTGCAGGGCGACATCACGGCGGCCAACGTCATCGAGGTCCTTCCCTTCGACAACAAGCTCTGGAAACTCAGCATCACGGGCGCTGAAGCCAAGGCCATGATCGAAGACGGGCTGGAAGCGGTGTACGGCCCGGGCGGCAGCACCGGCCCCTATCCCTATGCGGGTGGCCTGCGCTGGGACGTTGACACCACTCGTGCCAAGGGAGCACGCGCCAGCAACTTCGAGCGCTTTGACCGCGCCTCCAACACCTGGCTCCCGCTGGATGACGCCGCCACTTACGGGCTGTACGTGCTGAGCTTCAACGCCACCGGCGGCGACGGCTACACCACGCTGGCCCAGATCCCGGAAGCCCGCCGCTTCGACGTCGGGGTGCAGGATGCCGACGTGTTCCAAACGTATATTGACAGTCTGCCCACCGGTGGCGACGGCCTGCCGGTGATCCAGCGCCTGGACCACTCGCTCTACAGCACCAAGTCCTTCATCGACTAAGCACGCAAGGCGAAGGCGCCGAGCCGCCGCTTTCGCTGCCCGATGGCGGCGGGGCGGCGGCTTTTTACTGGCCGGGCCTAACGGTGGTACGCTTGGATCCGATAAGCAAAACCGCCATGAATAACGCCAACTCCGATCTCATCCCGCTTCCCGCCGCGGAGCGAGCCCTCCCATCGCCTCGCCCTTCCAGCCGCTGGGGGCATGCGTTGCAGACGATGTCTCCCGCCTACTTCGGCCTGGTCATGGCCACCGGCATTGTGTCCTTGGCGGCGGACATGATGAGCCATCCGGTCCTGTCCCGGGCGCTGCTGGCCTTGAATACCGTGCAATACGGGGTGCTGTGGCTGGCCTA
>Ga0172382_10002504_pt1 | contig 30580 bp, 21 predicted proteins | sample Leawel138RmetaG_FD_122245 | JGI IMG/M metagenome (GOLD analysis project Ga0172382, IMG submission 122245) | Leachate microbial communities from a municipal landfill in Southern Ontario, Canada - Leachate well 138R metaG | ecosystem: Engineered > Solid waste > Landfill > Unclassified | place...
AAATTCACATTAATCACCGGGATACTGCCATCATCTCTCACTTACTTTGACGGTATACCCCATCTGGAGCAGTCAACAAACTGGAAAATACCTTCTGTTTCGGAGGCTTGCCTGATTCGGGTTTAATATGATCGGTCGTACTCCAGCTAGTGTTAGGGTACTACAGCCCTTGCGTCAGGGAACAATGGCCGGTCATCGAATTTCCGAGCTGATCTTAAGATACTTGGTTGTACGGGTATGCGGACAACGACGTTTATTCCGACCCATCGCTTTTATATCAGTACCTCCAAAAATCACCACCGTGGAAGAGCGCGCGATTGCACAAGCTGCCTATAGTGCAGGGGCCAAGCAGGTGCATTTAGTTTCTGAGGCACTGCTCTCAGGCCTAGGTGCTGGTCTTGACATCACCCAGCCTCGGGGTCATCTTGTTGTAAATATTGGAGCAGGTACTACCGATGTGGCCGTGCTTTCAATGCATAATGAGGTGGTTAGTGAATCGGTAAGATTGGGTGGAGAAGATTTTACCCAGGCGATCATCCGCTATCTGCGAAGACAACGGAATCTGGTCGTTGGTGATCTGACAGCGGAGCAAGTCAAATTGAAGGTTGCCTCAGTGGTCCCAACCGACGGACAAATGGAGGTCAAGGGACAAGATTATGTCTTGGGACTTCCCAAACTAGAAAGGGTATCAGCTTTGGAGTTGCAGGGGGTTCTCCTTGAGTGTGTGGAGCCGATCATTGCTACTATTGTTCATGTCTTAGAGCAAACCCCACCGGAGTTATCTCGAGATATCTGGACCTCAGGTATGGTGTTGACCGGTGGAGGCGCTCTCTTACACGGATTGGCTGAGGTTCTAGAGCAAGCGACTGGTGTCTTTGTTCAGGTGGCCCCGGATCCGTTACTATGTGTGATCAACGGAATGCAGATCCTGATGACCGCGGGACAGTATTCATCGGGGTATGCCATATCAAGCGATCACACCGCAGGATGAGCAATCTAATTCCCTCCGTATTGTTCCCGAAACCCATGATGTTCAGCTCGAAAAGACATTCTTTATTGTTACGAGGAAATGACATTCATCCAACGACTTCAGTCGTTGGATGAATTGCTAAAGGATAGGGGGTAACGAAGCGCTGCAGGCCAGGGGCGACAATGCTCCAAACTAGGTTCGGCCATGGCATTGCTTGGTTAAAGGTTCTTTTGCTTTTCGAAGCTCAGTGAGGTAAGGATCATAAGGGAGCCTGACGCATCAGGAATTGGCGTTTTACTGCGGATCAGAGGGTATAAGGTGTCTAGGATCCCATCTCCTGCTTGAACCCATTCACAGATGGGAGTATGTTTAATGAAGAAGGTGATTGACCAGATGCGTGTGCAGCAGATTAGGGTCAGCTTAGTTGTTGCGTTGTTCTTGGCATCATTAATTCTAGTTATTCCCTTTGGAATGGACGCCGAGCCCCTTCCTCGCCTCGGAAGTATGAGGACAGTGTTGAAAGGTACTCAAATTGAGGAATTTCCGGTGGAAATCCTCGGTACCTTCGGTGAGGAGGATCTTGTCCTGATTAAGGTCTCTGAAGAATTGGCCCGGCGGTGTGGGGGAATTGCCGAGGGAATGAGTGGAAGTCCGGTCTATGAGGATGGAGAACTCATTGGGGCTTTGAGTTATGCACTTAACGATAGCTCAAACCGATACGCCTTAGTGACACCTATTGAGCGTATGCAAGAGATGCTAACACTACTTCCCACGAATGAATCGGTACAGCTCGATGAAAGTCAGCCGATAGAACCCATTATCTCTCCAATGCTTACCTATGGGTATACATCTCGAGCTGTGGGATTGTTAGAAAGACGATTCCCATTAAGGAGTTTGGGTGCCCTAAGCCAGGTTCAACAAGAAGATGTACCCGTTGGTGGTGCAATTGAGCCAGGTAGTGCCGTAGCGGTCCAGTTAGTCTATGGTGATGCACTAATACTGGCCGTTGGAACAATGACTTGGATCGACGATGAGCGGTTTCTTGCCTTTGGACATCCTTTTTATCATGCGGGTGATGTTGCCTTAACGCTTAGCCAGGCTGTAGTAGTTGAAACCGTCGATGCAGAACCGTTACCCTTCAAGCTGGCCTATCCGGCTCAAAGGATTGGTACTGTGCTCCAGGATCGCAGCGCGGGGATCGCGGGTACCATTGGTACACCACCTAGTTACACTGAGGTGTGCCTTGATGTTGCGGATATGTCCACCGGGAAAAAGGGTCGGTCCATGTTTCATGTAGTTCAGGATGAAAACATGATCATTTATCTATTAGGTACTAGTGCTCTTTCCTTGGTTGATCGTGCATTGGACCGGGTGGGTAGCGGTACCGCAATGGTCGACTTTTCGATTGAGTCTTCGGGACTGGTGCAACCCCTAAAACGTAGCAACTTACACTGGAGCTCTGATATTGGGACCAGTGTGCTCGGGGAGCTTTTGGAAGCTGTTTCTATGCTTGTGGAGAATGAGTTTCGGGCGATACAACTCGAACGAATCACTGCTAACATAATTGTCTGGGACACCCGTCAGACCGCGGCGGTGGTACAAGCGAACGCTAAGGAAACGTACTATCATCCCGGTGATGAAGTAGAAGTAGAGATAATTGTAAGGCCCTATCGGGATAATGCGCAGAAGTACGAGGTGGTACTAGAGGTTCCAGAGGATTGGCCCCTAGGGTCTGCCACGCTGATGGTGGAATCGGGTAGTGATATGTATTACTACATGGACTACTTGGACCTTACTAAGGAGATTGATTGGCATGAGGCTGTGCGGACAGCATCAACTGAAGAAAAGCCAGCCGACGCCGATAATCTGGATCTTCTAATTAGCAAGTTTACCGATAGACTCAGGAATGATCAAATCCAGGTTACACTGCTTAATCTAGAGAATGAGGATACCGTTAAGCAAACGATTGACCTACCCTATGTCGCTACCGGTAGTGCCTTATGTGACATTGAGTTCATCCTTGAGGAGGAATTGTCCCCCTTAGACGAGGAGCTCTTACAAACCCGACCAGAAGGGGAGGAAATTGTCTAACTCCGAGGGAAGGAATTACGCCGGGAAACGAGAATACAAGGAAGTAAGGTCACACCACCTATTTGTGATGTTGTTTGATTGCTGAAGGGGGCAACGAGGTGAAACGCATGAAACCAAAATGTATCATGATTACTATGTTGGCTTTCTTGCTTGTCCTAACTACTGCGGCAGTATCATTTGCTCAGGAGTCTGAACCTATCGTAAGAAAGATTACGATAACAGGGAATAAGCATGTTAGCACGGAGTTCATTGAAAAATTAATTACCAATACTAAGATTGGTCAGCCTGCTAACCGAGACAAACTGACCAAAGACTTAGATAGTATTGCCCAATCAGGCCCCATCTACTACGTATCAGTAGACAGCAAAGTCTATGAGGATGGCATAGAATTGATTTTCGAGATTACCGAGAATCCGGTAATCGACAAGGTTCAGATCCTTGGCCTAACCCAATTGAAACCAGAGAAGGTGCGCCAGTTTATCACTCAAAAAGAGGGTGCCGTACTGGATTCGCGCCGTCTGGATAATGATATTTGGTTGGCGGTCAGAAAAGTAGAAGATGAATATGGTTACATTATTTGGCCCCAGGACCTGCAACTACAAGATGGTGTTCTTCAGATCACCTATAAGGAAATGGTATACGGGGACATTGTTATCGAGGGAAATGAGAAAACAAAGGAAAAGGTGATTCGACGAGAATTACAGATGCACCCGGGTGATGTCATAGACTATGAGCGACTAGGGCAAAGCCTAGGGAAAATTATGATGCTCGGTTTCTTCGAAGAGGTAGAGCCGATTTTTGAGGAATCAGATGATCCTAGTGTTGTGAACCTCAGGATCAAGGTTACTGAACGCCAGACTGGATTGGCTTCTTTTGGAGCAGGATATAGCAAGGTTGATGGTTTGGTAGGGCTTATCCAGATTACGGACGGTAACTTCCGGGGTAGTGGTAATAAACTAGATGTGAAGTGGGAATTTGGTAAAACTAAAAGTTCCTATGACCTAGGTCTTGACTTTCCGTATCTAGGCGATACTCCCGCATCTTTTGGATTAAATGCATACAATCGCTCGGTAACCCGTGTCATCGATGGTGTATCAGTTGATGATCATCGCTTGGGGGGCGGAATTAGTCTTGGTCGACGTCTTGGTCTGTTTAGCCAAGCCTTTATGCGGGTAAAAATAGAGGATATTGATGTGGTCAGCGAAGACGACGCGCTAAATGAGACTAATAAGCTGCGTAGTCTGGCCTTCGTTGCCCAGACCGATTCCCGGAACCATCCTTTCTTCCCAAGTCAAGGATGGATGGGTTATGTTAGTGCGGAGATGGCCGGTTCCTTTATGGGCGGCGATCTGAATTTTACCACTTACCGAGGCAGCGCGAGCAAGTACCTGCAGATCGGACAGACCAATAAGCATACCGTTGCCCTGCGTTTGGAGGCTGGTATACAGACAGGTGATGTACCTACCTACGAGCGGTTCTATGTGGGTGGTACTGAGTCCGTAAGAGGTTATGACTATGGTCAGTTTAAAGGTGAGAAAATGGCTGTTGCCAATGCTGAGTACCGTCTAAAGCTGACAGACTCAATCCAGGGTATCGCCTTTGTGGATTTGGGGAATGCCTGGGATAAAGAACAGGCGGTTTCGTTGAAAGACCTGAAACTAGGTTATGGTGTTGGTGTACGCATTGATACCCCCATCGGAGTGATGGGTCTTGGCTATGGTATCGGTGAAGATGGTGGAAAAACGTATTTCACCATAGGTCAATCATTCTAACGTTCAATAGCAGGCGCACAGATGCGCCCGCTTAAGATATTAAGGAGATGCATATGAAAACGCGACATAAGAACTATGTAATCGTTACAGCAGTTTTGGCACTAATGGTTGGTCTAGTAATGGCAGCGGGACAGCGGGGTGTCCTGCGGGCAACTCAGCAAAGCACCATAGGTTATGTAGATGTGGAGTATCTATACTTTGCCTATCTCCAGCCAGCAATTGGACAGCGATTGGTTGACGCGGGCTTAGACGAGACGCTCCAGACTGAATTGGAGAAGTTTCAGGTTGAACTAGATAAGGAATTAGCTGAGCTTGAAAAAGATCAAGGTTTATCTGAGACCGCTAGACTTCGCTTAGCCCAGGCAATTCAGGCGGAGTATCAGCAGCAACTAGATGCTAACCAGCGTGCCATGTGTGCTGAGGTTGAGGAAAAGGCCTATGGTGAACTGATCGAGGCAATTCATCAGGTGGCAGTTAACGAGAAAGTAGATTTGGTCCTTAACGGCCAGATTGTGTTAGTGGGTGGAGTTGATCTTACCCAGCAGGTCCTGAACGAGTTAGGCATTGGTCAGTAATCGAGTATTTGGATTTCAGTGTTTGGAACTTGACTATGGCGGAGGTGAGCACCAATGGGCAAGGGGTATAGTCTAGGTGAGCTTGCTCAGCTGGTGTCTGGAACCTTATGTGGTGATCCTAGCCTACACATTGCTGGTATTAAGGGTTACCAAAATGCTGGACCGGAGGATATTACCTTTGCCGCCGATGCTAGAATGTTGGTCAAAGTTATTGACTCCCGTGCAAGGGCTTTAGTGATTCCCGCAGACTGTGAGGCGGAAAAACCACACATCAAGGTGGGTAACCCGAGGCTTGCATTTGCGAAGCTTCTTCATGCCTTTGCGCCCAAGTATGATCGAACCCTCGGGACCCATCCTACAGCGGTGTTAGGCCCAGGAGTGGAACTTGGAGCAGGATGTAGTATCGGCGCCCATGCGGTCATTGAAGCAGGGGCAAGGCTTGGGGATAACGTCATGATTTACCCCGGCGTATATATTGGCCCTGATGTGCAGATCGGTGATGATTGTGTTATTTATGCTAACGCAGTTGTTGAAACGGGGTGCATTTTGGGCACAAGGGTGTTCATTCATGCGGGAACGGTAATCGGTAGCGATGGGTTTGGTTACGTATCGGATCAGTCGGGGCATGTTAAGGTTCCTCAAATAGGTAATGTTGTTATCGGTGATGATGTGGAAATCGGAGCAAATGTGACTATTGATCGGGCTACCTGTGATAGTACAGTGATCGGGCGGGGAACGAAGATCGACAATCTAGTCCAAATAGGGCACAATGTCGAGGTTGGGGAGAACTGCTTGATTGTTGCTATGGCCGGAGTATCCGGAAGCAGTGTGATTGGGGATGGTTCGATCATTGCCGGGCAAGCCGGTGTGGTCGGGCATCTACGTATTGGTCCTGGAAGTCGTGTCTTAGCGCGAGGCATGGTTACCAATGATCTACCCCCTGGCTCGGTTGTATCAGGGGCCCCAGCCCGTGCCCATCAAGAAGAACTACGCATCAAAGCCGCTAGTCGCAGATTGCCAGAGCTGGCAACGACAATAAGAGACCTTAAGCGTCGGCTTGAAGAGATTGAGAAGACACTGTAATAGCGGCAGGTTTACAGAGGAGAGGATAGTTTGCTACGAAGAAATTCAATCATTGGCGTGTTCCTAGCTTTTGTGATTGTTATATTTACTACGGTAACTTCTGCAAGTGGTGTGCTAGTCAACGTACCCACCGCAGACCTAACGAAGGACGGGCGATTGACCTTCGGATTTAGGGATATTGGGAAGGTTGGGATCGCAGAGGTATCTTGGGGAGTATCCCCTGATGTGGCTGCTGCGGTGTCTATTATCAAGAAAGGAGCCAATCCCGAGACGTTCAATGCGGGCGTGAAAGTAAAGCTTGTGGGAGAAGCACAGGAATACCCCGCCTTGAGTTTTGGCCTAAGCCGGGAGAGCATGTACTTGGTTGCGAGTAAGTCCTTAGGCCTTCGAGCCCCAAGAATTCATGCAGGGATTGGGCAAGGACGTGTCAACGGTGTATTTGCAGGACTGTCCTACGTAGTTAACCCGGTTACTATCTCTTCGGGAGATAAGTCCTTATCTGTTCCGGTAGCGATGGTCATGGGGGAATATGATGGGAGAAGCTTGAATGCCGGAGTGAGGCTTGTGTTTTCCCCTCGCTTTGATCTAGACGTGTATCTAGTTGGTATGGAGGAACTAGGCTGGGGTTTGAAGTTCAACACTCAGTTCTAACTAGATGGAAAGGAGTTGGCCTGGATTGCGCAGGACATTGGTTGTGGGGCTTACATGTGTTGTTGTCATTTTAATGACTGGCGCGGGCATGGCTGTTCGTCCACAGAACCCAGCCCATATTATGGAAGTTAAGGACAAAACGCTCAGAGCTTCTTATGTAGGCGCTGCCGATGTCTGCTACCAGGCTGGCTTCTTTCAGCCCGCTGGGGAGCGATACGTGAGCGGGTTTGGCATGTTGCGAAGCTTGAAGCTAGTTCGTGATATAGAAGACGATCTTGATCATGAGGAGATTATGTTCCACTTGGCATACCAAAAGGCGACCCAACTGACGGATCAATTGGCACTGGGGATCAACCTTAGTTACAAAAACCGTTGGCTTGACCAACGACAATTGTCTAGTCTATGGGGAATTGATGTGGGAGGGACCTTAGCTGTTGAACCGGATGCCGCCTTAGGTATTACCATAGAAAACATTGTAGTATTTGGTGAGGTCTCCCAAAGACCTCTTCTGGTAGGTGTTGAATGGACACAGTTGTTGTCGGAACGGGTGTATGTGACCCTAGGGGTAACGGATCTGCTAAACCGGCAGAAGGAGAAGAATTTGTGGGGTGAACTAGAGTGGAGTCTGGCCCCAAGCCTTAAACTAAGGACCGGAGGAATGCACGGTTTGATTATTCCAAGGAATGGCTACGATGTATCCCTTCTTGCCGATCTTGGGAAATGGGATCTTGGCCTAGGGTATATCCATGATGGCAAGGAAGCGGGTTTAATGGTCGAATTCGGGATGCCGTTTTAGGAGAAGCCGTGGGTGATCGCTTTTGGTCCTACGCCATACTTGCATGGAAGAATTCGAAATATTAGGGTATAGTCATACTAGAGTCAGTGATCAGCCTTGCATTTGTGGGACGGTTGTAAGGACCTTCATGTTGGTCATTAGAGGGGAAATAGAAAGTTGCAGAGGAAGCCAGTTAGGGTTACCACACTTGATCGGTATGTTGTGAGGGAGTTTCTAGGACCCTTTTTCTTATGTATAGCCGCCTTCACATTGATGTTGATTAGTCAGTTGTTGTTTGAGATGAGTGATCTGATTTTCATCAAACGGGTCCCTGTGGGTGAAGTGGCTAAGATGGTGTTCTACAAGCTGCCCCATTTGTTTGTGATGAGCTTTCCTGTGGCAGCTTTGTATGGCTGTTTGGCTTCTTTGGGGCGACTAGTTAAGGATAATGAGATAACGGTAGTCAGAAGTTTCGGAGTACGTTTCACCCGGTTTATCATACCGGTTCTTGTTTTGGGTTTGCTGGTGGCGGGATTGACTTATCAGACTAATGAACGTGTAGTACCTTGGGCTAATCAGAAGTTTCAGACCATGTGGCGACAGGTGGTTCTGAAAGAGGATGTACCTCGGGTGCAGCAGAATCTTTTTTTCAAAGGCCAGGATAGCCAGTTTTTCTACATCCGCCGCGTCGACCCAAACAGACAATCCTTTCAGGATATACTGATCTACCAGCTTCCTCGAACGGGATTTCCTTCGATTATTAGTGCCCGCGAGGGCAGATATGAGGAAAACGTCTGGACTCTCATCGATGGGGTGAGTACCGAACTGGATCGGGGAGGACTTGTCGTAAGTGAGCGTAAGTTTACCGAATTAGAGATTGTCACCGCGGAACCTGCGGATCTTTATCTAAGTGGTTATAAGACCTCTGATGAGATGAGCAGAAAGGAACTGGCAGAACATATTACCCGGTTTCAGAAAAGTGGTTTGCAGGTTCGCTCATTTGTGGTGGATTACCATATGAAGTTGTCGCTTCCCCTCTCATCATTTCTTTTTGTGTTCATGGCGGCCCCTTTGAGTCTTTTCTCCGCCCGGGGTGGCAAGGCCTTTGGTGTTGTAGCAAGTGTGGCCATGGCCTTTGTTTACTATATCTTATCTGCAGTCAGTCGCTCCTTAGGGGCTAATGAATTCCTTCCAGAACTGATGGCAGCTTGGTTACCCAACTGTGTTTTTGCCGCTTGTGGCCTAGCGCTGCTGCTCTGGGCTGAGCGCAGGTGACTGGTTTTGTTCTAACACATGCTTTGCCCACAGGACACCGAGAAAAGCCCCTGCCGCAACATTGCTTGGCCAATGTTTACCAAGAACAACCCGGGAGACGCCAACAAGACTAGCAGCGGTGTAAAGCATTGTCCTATACTTTGGATAACGATCGGATAGCACCGTGGCTAAGGTAAAGGCAATGGCAGTGTGTCCAGAGGGCATTGCTGCGTAGTCATCATCAAAGCATGGCCCTACGAATACCGAAGAAGGGCCTACATTCGGGCGAGACATCCCCAAAGCAGACTTGAGAATTAGGGTGTTCAGGCCTGTGAATACCAGTGCTCGAGTCGCTAGCTTAGTTGTAATTGGATCCGCCTTATACAATAAGCAAGTTAGCGCAAATAGACTTGGTGTTTCTACGAGGAAACTGAATTCCCTTGCGGCTTGGAATAGGTGGTCTTGTACTGGTTTGGTTGCACTGTAGAGTGGTTCATCTAGCGCGAGAAGGGTTGCCACGGTACCAATGCCAACGGCCAATCGTCGCTCTGTGATTGGAATAGGTTCAGAGTAAAGCTGGGTAATGTGCGTTAACTCGCTGCTTAGAACCGAGCTGGCGGTAGCAACATTATTTACGGGTAATAGGCATAGGGTCATGAGCAGACATAGGGGAGTTATGAGCCTTCTCATGAGTATGTTGCCAGCTGGCAGATCATGTCTCTTCTTCCCCATCAATCCCACTCCTTAAGCTCGACAATAGACAACAATAAATACAAACACCACCTGATAGGTATTAGCCCTTGGTGGATACTAGTCTTCACTCCCTGCAAATCAATGGGACATCGGTTCTGCCGTTGAAAGCCATGGCGATGGTATCACAGCGTACAATACTTGATACAGTCAAAACTATACCTACTGGAGATCCCATCAAGCACCAACATAGCCGGGGCAAGACTCTATGTATTTCCTTGATTCGAGAGACAAGGCACCGATTCCTTTTGGTAGGAAGTGTCCTTGAGGTCCCTCCCTTGGTAGAGCATTTAGAAGGAAGACCATTCAAGGCATTTTGATATTACCTTGGATGAGACAGCCATATCCGTTGCCGCTACATGGAGTCGTTTCTCTTATTGATGGAAGTATGCCGTCATCGGAATCTACTTGACTAATACCGGCAGCTGGGGTAAAGTTAACTTAAAACAAAAGATGGAAAAAGTGATTCTTAACTCACCTGTAAAGCGCGGAGCGTCCGGTAACCTTTGGTATTAATCTCTGAAGATAATGCAACTGCTGGAAGATGTAGGTCGGCCATGTAACGACTGAAGTAATTCAAGGTCTCTTCTACATATTGTACGTTTGTTCTGTGGGGATAAGACACAGTGTCTATTGAAGGGATGATAGGCTATGCAAAAACCCAATATTGTTATGGTGATTACCCATGATACCGGACAGCATTTGGGCTGCTACGGAGCCTCAGTGAAGACCCCGTATCTGAATCAGCTAGCTAGGTCGGGCGCGAAATTTGAGAATTACTTTTGCACAGCACCCCAGTGTTCTCCTAGTCGCAGTAGCATTATCACTGCCAGATACCCCCACCAGAACGGTATGATGGGCCTTGCCCACAGGGGCTGGGAACTTCACCCGGGAGAGATGCCATTACCTATGTTGCTGAATAGCGCGGGATATGAAACCTATTTGTTCGGTGTTCAGCATGAAAGCTCTGATCCTCGCCGTCTTGGCTATAGGCAGATCGACTGCTCGCAACGAAGCGCCTTTGCAGTAACTGAAAAAGTCGTCGAGTTCCTCAATACATCCCCCCGAGAACCATTCTTTCTGAACATTGGATTCATTGAAACCCACCGTCCCTTTGGAGGAACCGGATATGATAATGATCCACCGGGGAATATCGATGTTCCTCCATATCTACCGGATACTGATGCAATTCGGCGGGACCTATCTGGTCTGCATGGAATGGTTAAGGCTGTAGATCAAGCGGTGGGGCAGATTGACCGTAGTCTACAGGAGAATAACCTGACGGAGAACACCATCTTCATCTTTACCACCGACCATGGGATCGCCATGCCAAAGGCTAAAGGAACGTTGTATGACCCAGGTACGAAGACGGCACTATTAGTGCGCTGGCCTAATGGTTTTGAGGGCGGCAAAACTTACGATCAGTTACTAAGCAACATCGACTTAATGCCTACACTGCTGGAAGCAGCTGAAGCTTGGACTCCAGAAGGTCTTCCCGGGAGAAGTTTCTTGAGTTTGTTACAGGGGCGAGACTATCAACCAAGGGAGCTCATTTTTACCGAACTGACTTGGCATGATCGTTACGCTCCCACGCGAGCAGTCCGTACCAACAGATTCAAGTATATCCGTAACTGGGGGCACCAACCAAAAGTTTTTGTTCCGGGTGACATAATCCGAGGACTTCTCCATGAACCTGTAATTGATGAGTATTACCAAAGCATGCGTCCGGCAGAAGAGCTATATGATCTGAAGCATGACCCTCATGAGCAAAGCAATCTGGCTACCGATGCACAATACAGGCGGATCCTAGGTGAACTGAATGATATATTGAATGAATGGATGGTGAGTACCGAGGATCCATTGTTGGTTGGTCCGGTACGAAAAAGACAAGAGGATGGGGATGATCTTTGGCAGGTAGAGGGTCTCCGGGATGTACCAGTTGTATGAGTTGGGATTACCGTTATGGTCAGCCTGGGATTAACAAGCACTGTAGAGAGGATAGCCAGTGCTTCGCTACGATGACGGCAATGTTGGTTGTTTTCCCCATACGCTGATCGGATCTATCCCTCGGGGGCTAAGGCGGTCTGTTGTCTCTCCAACGACCGGAGGGCTATGTTTGTTTGATGGCACTTGGAGGACAGGTCTGTAGACAAACTGGTTACCCGTGAGGTGAACGATAACCAAATTTTTGTAGCCAGTGCCATACAGGAGCAATGTAGTTAAGACCGAGGTAGTGCCGTCGTGCGGCAATTACCCCTGTAATGGGCATCTAGGGTTTGGACGGAGTCAGTGGAAGCAGACTGATTATATTGTACAAGGAGGGATTTTGTTGATTGAACTAGGAAGGGAATCGTACAGGGATAAGGTGTATGCGTGCTGGTTGGGTAAAAACATAGGCGGTACCTTGGGAACGCCCTATGAGGGTCAAAAACATGCTCACGCACTAAGTTATTACGATCCAATTCCTGAAAAAGCGGCTGCCAATGATGACCTTGACCTGCAGCTTGTCTGGCTCCAACTGCTTGAGGATCGAGGTATAGATCTCAGTTTACAGGATCTTGCCGAATACTGGATGAAGTATCTTCCCGCCTATCCATGGAATGAATATGGATATTGCATGCGCAATCTTGAACGGGGCCTAAGACCGCCTATTTCCGGCTGCTTCGAGAACTACTGGGTAGACGATATGGGCGCGCCCATTCGAAGCGAGATCTGGGCATGTATTGCACCGGGTGATCCACAACGAGCCGCGGCGATGGCCTGGAAAGATGCCACGTTAGACCACGCCGGTGGTGAAGGAGTGTATGGCGAGATGTTTTGGGCCGCTGTGGAGAGTGCGGCTTTTGTCCTGGATGACCCCATTGAACTGATCCGTATAGGTCTACGCATGATTCCAATTTCCTGTGGCATATCCCGTGTCATCCGTGAAGCTATTTGGTGTTGGCAAAACAACGTTAAGTGGGGCCGGGCCCGTCAGCGCATACAAACACACTTCGGGATTGACATGCCCTGTAACGCCATTAACAACCATGGTTTTACCGTCCTTGGATGGCTCTATGGGACCACCTTTGGTGAGAGACTATGCGCTGCGGTAAACTGTGGCTATGATACGGATTGCACCGGTGCTACCCTTGGTGCTTTGCTTGGTATTATCGGCGGAACCGCTGGGATTCCTGAGGAATGGCGCCGCCCTATTGGGGAAGAGATTGTGCTTTACCCTTATACGGGTAACATCGACGCTCCCAAAACCATATCTGAACTTACAAACCGGACGGTAAGAATCGCGGAAAAGCTCATTGGGTATCGTTCGGACGCGGTGAGGTTTGGAGAAAATACCAATCTTCCGGAACACTTCCGTTCCCTGTTATACCGCAACGAGTTGGCACGGCAAGTACTAACCCAGGACGTTCACTCGGCGGTATCGGTATTGGGGGATCTTGAGGTGTGCTTTGGCTATGGAGGGGATCCGGTGATTTACCCGGGTATAGAGTCAGTGATAGAAGTCTCGGTCACAAAGGGGGAAAAAGCGGAGGATTGTACGATTGAGTTGATCCTGCCTTTCCAATGGCGCTCACGCCCCATATCCTCATCCATCGGTCGTAGTGTATGGGGAATAACCGCGGAGCAAGTGAATGACACCAATACTATTAGCGTGCTTGTCAAGCAGGCCGGGGAAACACGGGAAGGACGTTTTGTCATCCTAGGTCCCGGTGAAGCAAAGGGGGCTCCGGCAGGTGGCGGAGTCGACAAATGTCCCAAGTGCTGGGCCCGGCTCAATAGTTGCATCTGTAAGTGATCTACAACAGGGGTTATAACGGGTGGGGGCAGGCCGATGCTTGGGAAAGCCTTGTTTACCACCAGAGATGCGGGTCGTGTTTTTCCCCTAACTCGGTGCTGCCTCAAACCCTTTGGGTTGAAACGATGGTGCGGAGAAGGCCCAGCGTTCTTTGGTAACGGCAACTAAGAAGGCCTGCTCAATTTCTGACGCATCTTCACTTCAGCAATATTTCTAATTGGGTGTTCGTTAGGTCTTGACCTAGAAATGGATCTGCAGTAAAATATAATTAACTTATAACGGAATTTGTAAAAAGGTCTTGACGTCACAGTCTTGACGTTAGGACCTATGGGCCTGAAAGCGTTAGAATGACACGGTGACGGTGGTATCTGTGATATGTCTTGTTCCGTACGCAACTTGAGATAAGGCAGATATTGGTTAAAGTCACCAATTATACCACCTTGATATATCCTTACCGGTAACGGGAAATTGTACATAGTGGGGTGCATAGTATGAGCGAATCCTATCATTGGGGGCACATCCTTATTGCTGGACTTCTTCTTGTATTGGGAACACTGCATATTTGCCATGCGGAAGCAACTACAACACAACAGCGTGTGGTGGTGGATTACTCCGAGGAACGCGGCCCGGTAACGCATGGGGCATCTGGGTTTCTTCACGGAATCAGTGCAGACCATCCGGTGATGCCACTGGTGGATCCGCTTACGGTTAGGCTTGTCAGAGGGGCACCCTATCATCCCTACCTGACCTCGTATTTTGAACCGAAGAATCTTAAGTTCATTGAGAAGATTGGTGGAGTGCTGCAAATAGGTGTTCATCACACCGTCCTAGAGCATAACCGCGACTTATCAAGGGGCTACATTTCTGCATACCGGGGAAAGGAGTATTGGCCGGGTGACTACGGCGATTGGGATACCTGGGAACAACTGGTCAAGGATGTCGTAGAAGAAGCTGATACCCGCGGGATTCCCTGCATCTGGGAGATACTAAACGAACCGGACTATGATGTCTTCTGGCCGCGCTCTGTAGAGCAGTACTACGAAGCTTACAAAAGAGCCTATATGGTTATCAAGTCCGTACAGCCCGACGCCGTTATTACGGGTCCTAATGCGGCTGTTTTCGACTTCGGGTGGTTAACCAGGTTTCTCACATTTGCCAAGGAAAACCAAGTCCTTCCGGATATCCTAGTTTGGCACGAACTAGTGTATGACAATGGAAGGCATATCGCTGGTCGGGCAACGATGATTAGACAATGGATGCAAGATAACCAGATTCCCATAGGAAGGATCTGGATCGATGAGTATATGGGGATGCATATTCACAACTATCCGGGTAATTGTGTCAGCTACATAGCCGGTCTCGAACGGGCTAGGATTGAGCTAGCGGCCCGGGGTTGTTTTGTAGAATCATGGGATCCAAAGGGAATGACGGGACTAAGCGTCAAAGGTGAAAAACCTACATCCGCATGGTGGGTGTATAAAGGTTATTCTGATCTTGCGGGAAGGTTAGTCGATTTCAGATCGTCTGGTACCATCGACGGAATTGCCGGGTATAATTCTGACGCTGCGGAGTCCGTTATACTTGTTGGCAACTACAGTGCTGACGGAGCCTATGATGTCAAGTTAGTTCTCAAGAATCTCAACAGCGCCCCGGACCTGCTTACATCAACAGGTAGTGTCTACATAGAAGCAGAGTACGTCCCTAATACTGGGGAACGCCCCTTGGAGAAGCCTAGTTATGCGTTGGTGGTTAAGGCTACGGTCGCGGATGGCCAGGCGGAAGTGATGCTACCGAATATGGAGTCTCATAGTGCATATATCGTTAAGGTCTTGCCCCAGCCAAGGATAGGTGGGTTTGAACCAGATCAGCCATATTACTTAGTGGACTTTGTGGCTGAGGTTACGAAGCGGGGGGCTATCGTATCCCTCCCAAACATTGATACGGGTGGTAGATATGTTTTGTCGTTGTTAGAGACTATACACCCTAGTATACAGATTACTACTCCCACGTCTGAGACAGCCGCGAGCGGCATGATGTACCTGCAAGCTAAGGTTGAGCTCTTCGACCAGCTTCTCGAAGGCTTAGTAATTATGGTTGATGGAACCACAATTGCGGTACTGGAGCAATGGCCCGGAGCGTTTTCCTTGGATACGAATCTGCTATCCGATGGGCAGCACACATTGGAGATGATTGGGACGTTGAAGGATGGGTCGGTCCTCAAGGACCAGGTCGTGTTTACCGTAGATAACCGATGGATTTTCCAGGAGGGTTTTGTAAGTTTGTCCTCCGCGGCCGCAAACCTTTTCGGTTTGAGACCGTTCAAGACAGAAGAGATGTCTCAAGGGTGGGAGCCTTGTAGTGAACAGTCGGACGACTTCTTCGGGGACAGACATCGTTTACGATGCAAAGGAGGTGGCAACTACCTGATTTGGCCGTTACCGAATCTTGGAAGACTAGATGCGTCCATCCAGTTTTATATCCAGTCTAATATCTCGCCCCAGGTTTTGAAAGCCTTTGTGTCGACGGATAAAGAGCATTGGAGTCACATACCCTGTGAGATCACCACTACGTCCCACAGTCAGTCAGAGTGGCTACTGGTAGACATGCACGGCGTTTGGCAAGGTGAGCGGGCTTGTTGGTTTCGGTTAGAAGTCGGGGAAGATGTAGGTATTGATCAGTTACAGCTTGGTAATCTAGTACTCATCGGCAATCAATAACCGAAGACTACGCCGATGCAAAGAGTATCGTGGGACGTTGGAAGGCAACACAAGTACATATGAGAAAGAGGAGGAGCGTAATGTGAAAAGGGACCTTTCATGGTTCAAACTATGTTTGGGGTTGCTGTGTTCATTCGTGTTGGGTACCTCATCCTTAGTTTCGGCAGCAGCAAGGATCCAATTTGTGAGTTCAGACTACTTTTCCCAAGAAGGACTGGCTGTGATGCAGTGGGCAGTGGATGAGTTCAATAAACGAAACCCGGATATTGAGGTTGAATGGACCAACAAGCCCGGGGGCTACCATGAGTATCTGGTGGCAAGCTCTGCAGCAGGTAATCCTCCGGATGTGTTTTACGTTCGTCCTGGTACTGATGCTTATCTGTACCTCAGCGGACTTATTAAGGCTCTCGATCCGTTCATAGAACGGGACCAAGAGGAGCTAAACCCTGAAGATTTTCTGGAGGCACAAGTAGGAGAGCTCAAGTTCGATGGTAAGTGGTGGTGTATACCCGCTAACCTTTCCACCTTAATGATCCGCTACAATAAAGTAATCTTTGCGGAGGCAGGAATCGCTGAGCCCGGCGCGGATTGGGACTGGGATGATGTCTTAGAGACATCGACTAAGTTGACTAAGACTGATCCAGGCAGTGGTGTCCCGACATTCTGGGGCTTTGGTAATATGGCCTGGTTTTTGCTAAATAGCTTCTCCGAAGGAATCATCATGAGTTTCGATGGCCAGTTGCTTACAGATGATGGGCTCGAGTCCCATGCCAACTCCCCGGGGACTGTAGCAGCACTGACATTTTTGAACGAAATGGGTCAGCGCTCGGCGTTTCCCATGCCCGGTTCCGGCGGAGATCCCTGGGCTGTCTATGGTCAGACGAAAGCGGCGATGACCATGGGGGGATCATGGGAGCTATCCGGATGGGGTATTACAGTGGAAGACAAACAGGCTGAGGATGTAACGATGCTACCCATGGGCCCTGCTGGTAAGAGGGTTGTGACGGCTACCGGTGGCGCGTGGGCCATGTCGTCGATCTCGAAGCACCCTGAGGAAGCGTGGCGTTTCCTAAAGTGGCTGGTATCTCCGGAAGTTCTAGAGAGACAACTACTGGTTCTTCATAGTAGTTTTCCGCCTAGACAAAGTCTGCTTCCGGCATGGATCGATGGTCTTGCGGCCCGGATCCCAGGCGCCTATACCATGGCAGAACAGTTGGTTGTGAGTGGAAAGCCTCTATCACCACGCTTGTTTTCCATCGATTCGGTGCTCCCCGGGTATTTCTGGCCAGTTGCCCAGGGTACACTCTCACCACAAGAAGCGGCGTTAAGGATGGAAGAGGACCTCAATCGTGCCATTGCCGAGGCATTAAAGGAATAAGGGTCAGTATAGTGGGCGCCCTATTAGACTAAAAAGACCCAGTTGTCGGGTTGGCGAAGTTCGGTTGATGCTTCATTTGGCCTACCGGCGGTGCTAATGGTGTAACATGTGATCACGTAAATAAGGAGGAAGAGAGTCTTGAAGACTACTCGGCATCACAGTTTGGTATTTGTTTGTTTGCTCACAATGCTGTTCATGTCATTCAGTGTTGAAGGAGCGAAAATCAAGATCACTCATGCCCACGATGTCTCTCATCAACAAGAGTGGACGGCGTGGCTACAGGAAGCAAAGATCAAGTTTGAGGCACAGTATCCGGATATTGAGATTGAGCTTCTCCGCCAATCACGGGCCGAACAGTTGGAGAAGCTGGTTCTGCTTTACGGAACTGAGGAATGTCCTGATGTGATTGAGGTATTTCCAACAGGACACTACAGCCTTGCTGAGGCAGGAATGTTTGCGGACTTGAACGATTTCGTCGCTTCTGATCCTGATGTCCTTTGGGAGGATTTCTTTCCCGTTTCTGTAGAGGCTGCCACTGTAGTCACAGGGAAACATACTGGTGAACGATGGATGTTGCCAGTGTCTTTGTGGGTGATCGGCGCAGCTTTCAACGATACACATTTTGACGAAAGTGGCGTATTGCCACCATCGAGATACAATTACACTTGGACTTGGGACGATTTTGCTGAAGTCTCCAAGAAATTACTTAAGCTGGATTCTAGTGGTACGGTAACTCGGTATGGGGGAAGCTTCAACCATTGGGATGTCTGGGTTCATAATGCTGGAGGCTTTATCTATGATCGTTACGTAATGCCATCGCAGATAACTGTAGATTCGGAGCCAGTACGGACGACTCTGGGTTTCCTCCAGGACCTATATACTAATCAAGGTATCATCACTCAACAGGGCTGGCCTGAGAACTTTGCGCGGGAACAAGTGTCGATATTTCTTCAGGCTGGTCCTACGGTCCGGTCGATTCTGCAGCGGATAGGTGTTAACTGGGAATGGTCCTACGGGACTAATCCGAAACTGGTACGGGCCGGCAGTGAAAACCTGGCAATTGGCATGGCGATTAGCTCCACTAGCCTGGAGAGTGAGGCTGCTTGGTTGTGGGTTAAGTTCCTTGCCACAGAAGCGATCCAGGAGAATATGCTGGTAACTGGCCGTCCCGGCGCCTACAAACCGGCGATTATGGAGTGCCCAGCATTTCTGGAGGAGCCAATGGAGTATGTGTGGATTGAGCTATTATCCTCCCCGGACTGTTTTAACCGTCCTGTAGTTGATGGGCAAGTTGCGAATGCGATTCATGCTCAAATAAATGCTGTGCTGAGTGGCCAACAAGCGCTAGATGTTGGAATTGCTAAGGCTCAAGAGCATGCGAGCAATCTTCTGGAGAGTCTCGTAGGGAAATAGCTGGAACTTGAGCCGTAGATTAGAGTGTAGTCTTGCCGTTTGGATGGACACAAGCCGAGGCACTAGAAGGAGGTAGTAACAGTTAGACTTTAGGCTTAAAGGCGCAATGGAAGGCTACCAAGTACAAAAAGCTGCTTAGCTTGAAAGGGGATACGGGAATGTTTAATAGACGTTGGAGTTGCTGTTTGATCATTTGCCTGGTTTTGGCTATGTCGATGGTGGGGGAAGCGGCAAAGGTGAAAATCCGTCACGCCCATGATGTCTATCACCAGCAGGACTGGACCAACTGGTTACTGGCAGCGAAACAGAAGTTTGAAGCGCAGAATCCGGATATTGAGGTAGAGATTCTGGTTCAAGGACGGAACGAACAGCTGGAGAAGTTGATTCTTCTCTACGGGACCGATGAAGGACCTGATGTAATCGAGACATTTCCCTCTCAGCACTACAATCTTGCCTTAGCGGGCATGTTTGCGGATCTAGATTCATACATGGATAACGATCAAATGCTATCTTGGGATGAGTTCTTCCCTGTCTCAGTGGATGCCGCCACTATTATCCATGGAGAGCGGGCTGGAGAGCGGTGGATGTTACCCCTATCTCTATGGATTATTGGTGCAGCTTTCAATGATACCCATTTTGATGAGAGTGGCGTGTTGGTTCCTTCCCAATATAATTACACTTGGACTTGGGACGATTTCGCTGATATTGCTAAGAAGATGATTAAAGTTGATGCCAGTGGTAATGTGACAAGATACGGTTGCACCTTTTCGTCCTGGCAGACGTGGGTGCACAATGCCGGGGGATTTATGTACTACCCGTACACAAACCCCACTGAGATTACGATGAACACTGAGCCGGTAAGGAAAGCACTTGATTTTCTACAAAACGTGCACGGTGTTGAGAAGACTGTCGGTCACTTTCCGTACCCGGAGAACTTTACCAGACAAGAAGCTTCGGTTTTCCTGCATGCGGGTCCTTCCATTACACCAATCCTGCGCAGGAGTAACGTTAACTGGGAATGGTCCTATGGACCAAATCCTAAGCTCGAACGAGCAGGTAGCGAGAACTTAACAATCGGTGTTGCCATGAGCTCAGCTTCCACAAAACAGGACGCAGCGTGGCGTTGGATGAAGTTTCTCGCCACGGAGGCAGCTAGTGATCATATCATGATTACCGGGCGTCCTACCGCCTGGCAACCGGGAGTCGAGGATTACCAAGCTTACTTCCCCCAGGCCTCTGCTTGGGAGTATGTGTGGATTGAGCTTTTGGCGAGCCCGGATAGTTATAACCGCCCCGTTGTTAATTCAGATATTGCTCGGGTGATTAACGATCACGTCTGGGCAGTGATCCGCGGGGAAGAAGCGACGGAAGTCGGAATGGCTAAAGCCCAGGAACAGGCCACTGGTATTCTAAAGGCGATGAATCAATAGGAGTTTTGACCGGGTTACCCCGGTCAAAACCCAAACAACTTCAAGGATGAATGTACTAAGTGCTTGGGGCTAGCATTTACAGAATGGGAGTATGCTGGCAAAAAGCGTTACGGGAATAGAAGAAAACCGGTAAAGCCTGTCACTACCGGAAAGGATTGTGGGTGTGATCATGCACAGAGTAAGTAAGTTGTGTGTTCTTGTCTCGTTGATGATAGTGCTTTTCAGTCTTCGGGTCTTTGGGCAAGGATGGGATGAACCGATTAGGGGATCCTGGGTTGCTGAGCCAAGAACAGATTCAACCGTCCTACTGGTTGATGGAAACCAAGGGTGCGAAATAGTTGTTGCCCCCGAGGAGCATTCCGCCGTAAAGCAGGCTGTGGAATTCCTGGCTCAAGATATTTCTAAGATAACCGGGGTTACTCCCGAGATTGTTGAAGAACCTGCGGATGGTGCAGTTGCTCGGATCCATGTTATGACTTTGGGCATGCGCAGTATGCCGGAGCAAATTGACGAAGCCTTCCTTCTAGGTCAATGGGAAACTTTCCAAATTCTTGCCACTGAGAACGACGTATATCTCGTTGGTTCAAACTTTCGGGGAACCGCTTTTGCGGTCTATACCCTAAGTGAAAGACTAGGGATTGATCCTTTGTATCACTGGACTGGATATGAGCCAGAAAAGCATAATCCTTTAGCGATGAAGGCGGTGGATTATTTATCGAAACCACCGACCTTCAAATACCGGGGCTTGTTCCACGATGATGAGGACATACTTCCAAGGCCTATTGATCCGAAGACGGGTTACCCATACATACGCGGAGAAGTACCGATTGAGTGGTACCAAAGGTATTTCGAGACAGCCCTGCGTCTAAAGATGAACATGGTGGCACCCTTTGTCAGAGTTACAAGGAATTTCGAGGTGCAGCAGATGGCTAGTGATTGGGGCCTTTTTTATAGCTCCCATCATTACGATATCCTGTTGTCCAATCCCTATGGATTCAGTCATTTTGGTCTGGCTGCACAGCGTGGAGTTACCGGTGGCTTTGATTGGTTTAGTAACCGTGAAGGTATGATTGAATACTGGAAGGGGGGCGTGCTGGAAAACCGTCTGTTAGATTGTATTTGGCCGATTGGCATGCGGGGTACGGATGATTATCCCTATAGTTTTCCTGCAAATATAAGCGAGACGGAGAAGCTGAAGATTTACCAGGAGATCATAGATCTACAGGTGGAAATGACGAAGGAACTGCTTCCTTCGGATAAGGAACCCATTTTTCACTTCACTATGTACGGTGAAATGCTGGATTACTATCGAAAGGGTAGTTTCCGGCTACCAAATGAAGTCATCCTGGTCTGGGATGATGATGGTGACGGGGTTATGCGCCAACTGCCGAGTAAGCAGGATCTGCAAAGAAATAGCAAACATGGAGTCTACTACCATCTTGCTTTCTTTGGATGGTCAGCTAAACAAACGATTCATACTGTAACCCCCATGCGTATTGAGCAGCAGTTCCGGAAGATTATAGAATCTGGCGCAACGGAATATATGCTACTTAACGTTTCGGAGCTACGGGAGCATGTGATGGAAACAAGGATGATCGCAGATATTGTCTGGGATGCGGAACGCTACTTAAGTTCATCAAATGCGGCCTATCAGTTTGTGGACTGGTGGAGCAGAGAGTACTTCGGTAGCGCGGCCAAAGAAGCAGGTCGTTCTTACCGTGACTATTACCGGATCATGGATTCCTTTGACAAGGTTTGGTATGGAACCACCCGCGTTTCGAGCATAGTCCAATCCTTAGAAAAGAAGTTTGCGACGGAGTCCTATCTGTCAGTTGATCCCGGGACTATTGCCGCGCTTAGAGGACGGGCCGAAGTCTTTGCAGAAGCGCTGGAAGCAACCCGTCGGGCTTCGCTGAAGATGACCCCACAGCAACAGCAGTTCTTTTTTGAACATGTGGAGTTTGGAATGTTGATTGACTATCGGTCGGTTCAGGCGGCTCTTAAACTAAGCGAAGCTCTGCAGGAGCCAGATCTGGATCGAGCCTTTGAGATCTGCCTAGAGGCCTTTGAGTATCTAAAGCAACTCGAGCTTGAGATCAAGAGGGCTGAACGTCCACCTTTTGAGGATTGGTACCAGGCCACATGGATTCGAGTTGCCGACTACAACCATTCATGGAGTAATATGAATCCCCACCGCTCTTACCTTATTGTTAAGGATTTTCTCCTGGACGTTGGTGGATTCCGTATCGACAAGCCCCGCCCTGGGGACAAGATTAATGGCCAGGTTCCAATTACTTTCAGCACCAATTGCCCGCGTCTACGCCTCTGTGAGGTACTGATTGAGATGGGTGATAGGGTCATTTACGAAGGGACAACCGTACCGCGACGGTTCAGCTTCGATAGCACAGTGTTTTCTGATGGACCTGAGATCCTCAGACTAACCGTCATTGCCGATGATCCTCATTTGACGATCTTAGATCAAGTGTCGCTTTCTGTGGCCAATTGGTGGACAATATTTGATCCATTGAAGGCGCCGCAGACGACCTGGTTTGGGACAATCAACCACGACCAGTCTGTGGCCAAGTCAAGAGGGTGGGTCTACCTACAGGATGATCCGGAGCAATTCTTCAAAGACGAAAGCCGCATATCGCGAGTAGCCAACACGACGGAATACCTAGTCTGGGAGACCCCAAGATTACAGGATGTGCAAGTTACAGCTTATGCAAGAGGCGAACAGATTGATCGTATCTTGTCCCTAGCGATCTCCAACGACGGGGACACTTGGCAGGAGGTGCCCTATACGGTAGTTCGAACAGACGCTGCTGGGCAGTGGCTAAAGTTAGTGCTATCTGTAAGTATGGACAATGGCCTGGACGTGAAATACTGCAAATTGACGATCATGGCGGGTGAATCTGCGCCAGATGATATTCAGATTGGTGAGGTACTGTTGCGAGGGCGAAACTAGATGGCCTAGTGGGCCGTCCGAAAATAAGCAAGGAGGAGAGAAATATCATGCGTAAACACAGTCTCACATTAGTAGCATTGTTGGTATGTCTAGTATTTGCAGGGTGTCTTACTAAGAAAGAAGAGCCGGTAGTAGTAACTCTGCCCTTTACTCTGGATCTAAGTAAGACGGCTGAGGGCAGTATTCCTAAGGAAATGTTAGTCCATACTGGTGATTGGCGCGTGGTGGAGGATACACTGGAATGCAACTTCCCTCCTGTCGCGGGAGACGGGAATGGTGGATTCATCCATTTCCGGGGACTCGACGTTGCTGATTTCGATCTGAAAGTGACCATTAACTTCCAGGAAGTCGATAGCAACAAACGGTTTGCAGGCCTACTTTTTAGAGCAGACCCTAACGTTAACCTACCGCGACATAAATACCTATTACGCCAAGGCGCAACGGCAAGCAACGGCGTCGGTCTTCTGTTCCGAGGTCCAGACGTAAAAGGCGATTGGATTAAGACAAGTGCGCTTTCTCATGATTTTGAGCTTGGTACCCCCTATGATTTGCGGTTGGTGGCTTATGGGAATAGGGTTAAGCTCTTAGTTGATGATGTACTTATACAGGATGTGGAGACGGATAAGTGGTACAACGAAACGGGTGCTATTGGCTTTGCGGTCTTTGGTGGCCGGATCCGCTTTAGTGATATTAGTATAGATAACGTCACTGCTGAAGCATTTGATGCCATCGGAGCTTTGTAGACTTAGTAGATAAGGGGTGCCTTGCTCCTAAGGCACCTCCACTCTAGTGTTATATACTGGCCATTGATTTACCAATGGCCAAGGTAAAGGTCACCGGTGTCGTCTCGCCACACCAACTTTATGCTTGTTGACCAAAGGTTGATTCTTATAGTAGAATGTAGAAGACTTATTACATTTGTTGGTGTAAGTAAGTCTTCCGGACCGGGTCTTGGGTATCTGGTTAGGACGATTACATGAAATGAGTGGGTGTGAGACGACATGAGTGTTCCGATTTTACCTTTCGAGATCAAAGATCCGAGACGATCCCTGGTACTACGATTGATCAAAGAGTTTGGACCAATATCCCGGGGGGAGATTGCTGAACGTACTGGATTTATCTCCTCGACGGTTGCAAACATTACCAATGATCTGATCGAGGCCGGTCTAGTCAAGGAAGGAAGGCAAGGACCGAGCCAAGGGGGTCGGCGTCCGATGTTGCTAGAACTAAACGGTGACTGTGCCTACGTTATCGGAGTCAACGTAGGTTACAGCAATATCGTGGCTATACTTGCCAATGCAGGGGGTACCGTCATCAGACGGGCGGTTGTCCCCACAGAGCCTTGGCGGGGGAGTGATGCGGTACTCCAATCCATTGCTTCCGCCATCAAGGAGCTTTTCACCGATACTGTAATATCGGTGCAGAAGGTGAGAGGAATTGGTGTTGGTGTTCCGGGCCTTGTCGATCCGAGGGGCGGTATCTCCATTTTTTCCCCTAACCTGGAGTGGCGGAATGTATATGTAGCAGATAAACTCAGTCGCCTCGTGGGAATTCCCGTGATCGTGGACAACGATGTGCGGATGGCTACCCTCGGTGAATGGAGGTATGGCGCAGGGGAAGGATCAAATGACTTTATTGCCCTCTTTGTTGGGTCCGCAGTGGGATGCGGTTTGGTCCTGAACAGTAAACTTCATTATGGTGTATGTAGTACCGCTGGTGAAATTGGGCATACGATCGTGGAACCGGACGGTCCCCATTGTAGTTGTGGTAGAGATGGATGCCTGGAAGCCGTAGCTTCAGGTCGTGCTATTGCTGCATCGGCCACCGCAGGACTCAAACTGGGCATTAACTCATCTTTGGCTAAGGCGGTGGGCGATGATATGGGTGCTGTAACCGCAGCACTCGTTGCGGAGCATGCCGCGGCGGGGGATCCTTTCTGCAGCGAATTAATGAAGAAAACTGGTTCGTATCTAGGTTCAGCCATCGCGGCCTTGGTTAATACGATTAATCCAGAGATTGTCGCGATTGGTGGCGGTGTCTCCCGGGCAGGCAATCTGCTCTTTCAACCGATTAAGGACAGCTATCGGGAAAGAGCCATCCAACATATTGCTGATTCAGTGCGGATTATCCCTGCCGAATTGGGGAAAGATGCAGGTCCCCGGGGTGCGGCTGCCTTGGTTATTGACCGGTTAATGATGTGGGATGTCTATGAAGCCACGGTTAATGCTTAGGTCGAAATGTATTGTAGATGAAAGGGGTTTCAATGTTGAGTAACGTGTTGAGAAATGAATACCCTCGTCCGGATAGGGTACGTAAAGAATGGTTAAGTCTGAACGGGACATGGGATTTTGCCTTTGATGACAGGAATGAGGGCATTAAAGGGAAATGGTTCCAAGACTTGACCAAGCTTGATCAAAAGATCATAGTTCCCTTTGCTTATCAAGCGCCTGCAAGCGGGATTGGTACTTCGGATTATCATCCGGTCATCTGGTACGGAAGGGAATTCTCGAGCCCAAAGGCCTGGGATGAAAGGACAATTCTGCATTTTGGCGCTGTCGACTATGAAGCGACGGTATGGGTAAATGGTATTTACGTAGGCAGCCACCGGGGCGGTTATGTGCCCTTTTTCTTTGATATTACCGACTTGCTCCAGCCGGAAAGTAACGAGCTTGTGGTGCGTATAGTGGATTTAGCCCGTCCTGATCAACCCCGCGGTAAGCAAAGTGCCCGCGATGAGTCCTGGGGTTGTTGGTACACGCCTATTACGGGCATTTGGCAGTCTGTATGGTTGGAGCATCTTCATGGGCTACACATTGAAGACTTTCATCTCATACCAGATATCAAGCAGGAGCGAGTACTTCTCGAGTATACTTTGAGTGAAATCACAGAGAACCTATCCTTAGAGGCCACTGTTTCTGCTGAAGGGAACCTCGTTTCCCGGCAAGATATTGCAGTTGGCCCCGTCTATAACCGGTGGAGTAATGTAACTCCCCTAGAGGAAGGGCAGCTTAGTATTTCTGTGCCCCATGCCCGCTTGTGGTCGGTTGATCATCCCTTCTTGTACGATTTGGTGCTGACCCTAAAGCATGAAGGGCAAGTGGTGGATGAGATCAAAACCTATTTTGGTATGCGAGAAGTAACTAGTAGGCATGGGCAGGTATATCTTAACGGTAGGGCCTGTTACCAAAGGTTGGTGCTTGATCAAGGCTACTGGGACGAAGGGATCTATACACCTTTATCTATTGATGATCTAAAAAAAGACGTTGAGCTAATCAAGTCCCTCGGTTTTAACGGAGTACGTAAACACCAAAAGATCGAAGACCCCTACTTCTATTACTACTGTGATAAGCTTGGACTTTTGGTTTGGTCTGAAATGCCGGCATGTTATGAGTATAGTGAAGCAGGGGCAAGTAATCTACGAAGAGAATGGACCGAGGCGGTGATCAGAGATAGAAACCACCCAAGTATTATCGCATGGGTACCGATTAACGAAAGCTGGGGTGTTGATCAACTGACCCGGACTATGGATCCGAGAATTATTGCTTACCTTGAGTCGCTGTACTATCATACCCGTTCCCTAGACCATACCCGACTTGTGGTAAGTAACGACGGATGGCAGCATGGAACGACAGATTTAGTGACCATCCATGAGTATACTCAAAACGCATCCGAGCTAACCCGGCGTTACCAGGCCTTTTCGGATAACCCAAACGCTACTACTTTTAGCCATAATCTACCGACTTTACTTGCCGGATTTGACTTGACTGATCAACCGATTATCGTTTCGGAGTTCGGTGGCGTGAAGATTGAAGATGGTAAGCCTGGGTGGGGTTATGGTAAGGCGGCATCTAGCAGTGAGGATATGGTAAACCGAGTCAGCGAGCTGGTAGATGCGCTCCTAAGCTTTAGCGAAATAGCAGGGTACTGCTATACTCAACTTACAGATGTGGAGCAAGAGGTTAACGGGCTGTTTACCATCGACCGTAAGCCCAAGGCCGATGTTAAGCGCTTAAAGGAGATCTTTAGCCGACGATAGGTTCTGTTTGCTAACTTGGGGGGGAGAAGTAAGTGGCATCTTATTTCCGTAATCCAGTCATTAGCCAACCAGGGATGGACCATGGGGATCCTTTCGCCATGAGCTATTTAGGTCGTTATTACCTCTATCACACCGGTGGCAGCGGTGTACACTTACACACCTCAACCGACTTAGTGAACTGGCGTTATGAGGGAACGGTACTGGCTCCTAAGGCTGAGTGCCACTGGGCCCAAGTGGACTACTGGGCTCCGGAGGTCATGTATTCCAAAGGCACTTTTTACATGTATGTAAGTGGTACCAAGAGAACCGCTAAAGGCGGGGACGATGCTTTGCGTAGACTAGGGATCGCTAGAAGCAAAAGCCCCCTTGGCCCTTTTGAATGGGATGAGCATCCGTTGTTTGATGAATGGTCCATCGATGCACATCCCTATCGCGATGACAATGGCTCCCTGTGGCTCTTTTATAATATCCGCACGGAGGAAACTAGGTACGTCGATGGAACCACCGGCTGTGGTAATGTTGTGGAGGCGATGTCGGCCCCGGATCAGGCGGTAGGAAATCAGATGAGGGTCACCTTTCCCACCGAACCGTGGGAAGGAGACAAAAAGGGAACTTGGTACTGGAACGAGGGGCCAACGGTATTGAAAAGAAGGGGTACCTATTACCAGATGTATAGCGGTGGATGCTATCGGGATGAGACCTACGCAATTGGTGTTGCCACGGCACCCTCACCCTTAGGCCCTTGGACCAAGTATCCAAGGAACCCCATTTTCACCAGTACATCAGCCATATCCGGTCCCGGACATCATAGTGTAGTGTTAGGTCCCGATGGCGTTAACTTATACGCGGTATACCACGGTCGTATTCCCCAGGATGCGGGGCGGAAGGTCCACATCGATCGCCTCTTCTGGGTTGGTGATCATCTGAAGATCCTTGGACCTACTGAAGAAGAGCAGAAGGTGCCTTCAGGACCCGTCTATGATCCGCAGGTTCCCCATTGGAAAGCGACCGCATGGGTACGCGGAACACAGGTTGAGTTTTGTGGTCTGCGACTATCCCTAGCAGACGAAGGGTACCAATACTTGCAGGTCAGCTACAGCTGTGGTTTAGTGACCGTCTACCTAGACCAAAAGCTAAAATATGCTGGTTTAGTCAACGATAATGGCTTTGTTCCAACCTGTGATGGCACCATCGTGGCCATCACCCAGACCTCCTGTTTAGACGACGCTAACGTCTATGAACTGGCCTTGGGGCAGAATCATTCCTGGCACTTTGGTGGGAATAGCCCCGTTGATGTTTCCTTGGCGATTAAGGGGAGTGCAAGGGTGTATGCTGATGATGTGTTGATGTGGGAAGGACATAGTGATAGTTTCACACTGGTTAGATTTATTACATCTTACGGGGTTAATGAAATAAGGGTGGTGGCCGACAGCAGGCAGGCCACGGTGACAGATCTGCTCGTTACTGCCATGGCCTAATTGGGATAAGCACAAAGGTGGATGAACAGACCGGGCGTAGCTTTGCCTTACTCCAATTGTATTGAGCAGAAGGTCCAGGCCAGTTGGTTGCCAATTGTGTAATAGGCGTTCAATATCAGTCCAAGATATACCTGAGGTAAGTTTTTGTAGAAAACATGGTGTTGTTTTGGTAAGTCTATGGTCAGGATGTGACACAAGGTGGAGAACGAAAGGAGAGAAGATTATATGCGTAAACTCAGTGCCTACATGGTAGCAGCAGCGGTTTTGGTTTTACTTTCAACGGCTTTGGTTTTCGGTGCTAGTTTGCCCTATGAAATAGATTTTTCCCGGGAAGCGGATGGTACCTTGCCTGTTGGGTGGTATCCATTGACCGGAGACTGGCAGGTTGTGGACGGAACACTGGAAGGTTCCTATCCCCCTGTTCCAGGGGATGCCCAAGGGGCATTCATCTTTATTCCCGATCTACTCGTCGATGACTTTGATATGACGATGACCATTGAGTTTAAATCGGTTAGTGACGGTCGACGGTTTGGCGCAATCATGATTCGTAGTGCGGCGGCAACAGGTGCACCAAGGCACAAGTTCCTTTTACGTCAGGAGGCCACAAGAAACGATGGTGTCGGCCTATTGTTTAGGGATAGTGACAAGAGGTCTTCTTGGGTACAACGCACTAACCTAGATCATGACTTTGAACTTGATACCCCCTATAGGCTGCGTGTTTTGGCATATGGCGATCAAATTAAGTTCTTGGTTAATGATACACTAGCTTTGAACGCAGATGCCACGACCTATCTGCAGAAAGGGTCCATTGGTTTTGCGGTGCACGGAGCTACTGTGCGCTTTAGTGATATTAGGATTGACGAAATCGACGAGAGAGAGTTTGATTCTATAAGGTAAATCAGAGAGCATCCTGACCACATAGGTGCCTCGGTTAAATAACCGAGGCACCTTCTGATCCCGATGACCCCCGCAATGGTTGCAGAGCATTTAAGTTTATCTGGAAAAGGAATTACATAATATCTCGTATGATTTATATGCCCTAGCTTTCATCTAGTCGTTGCCTTTGTACAAGTCTTTGAGTCTTTCGTGTTGGTTCTACGTTCTTCCATGATAGAGTACCGAGCGAAGTGGCATCTGTTGGATGTATTTTCTTGGTGTGCAATATTCTGGATCGGGATCGCCACCTGGGAAATACGATGCTCAGGTTGATAAAGCGCGTCGACATGCAAATTTCCTGTGGTATAGCCCGAAGTCCTATCCTTATGTTTCCCCTGGACTTCATATGGCAGAAACGTCAATCAATGTGATCACCGAAACCAACGGAAAGTATGAGTAAGAAGTTTACGGGTCTTGCTAGGTGTTCTTAGTAAGAGAGATACGCGGATCCCTAGTGATGAGGTAGAGGTAAAAGAAGGGAACGAGAGGCTCGATCTCCAAGTAGGAGAT
>Ga0172382_10002505_pt1 | contig 30571 bp, 36 predicted proteins | sample Leawel138RmetaG_FD_122245 | JGI IMG/M metagenome (GOLD analysis project Ga0172382, IMG submission 122245) | Leachate microbial communities from a municipal landfill in Southern Ontario, Canada - Leachate well 138R metaG | ecosystem: Engineered > Solid waste > Landfill > Unclassified | place...
CAGGGGGGGTGGTAGGTTGTGCACCGGGCGCATCTCCACCTCTTGCAACTCTTCTCCGTCGTCGATCGGCTCTCCGAAGACGTTGAACATCCGCCCCAGGATGCCCTTACCCACCGGTACCTGAAGTTGCTGTCCGGTATTTCGAACCGACTGCCCCCGCACCAGTCCCTGGGTGGGATTCAAAGCGATGCCTCGCACCACCCGAGCATCCAGCTGGCCCAGAACTTCCACCGAGACCTGGTATTCAGAACCGGTCTTGAGCAGCGTATGAATCGGTGGGAGGGAGCGCTCAAAGCGCACATCCACCACGCTGCCTCGCACCGCTTCGATCACCCCGTTCGGCCACTCTTCGGGAGGGGAGATACGCCGGTCCATGGCTGAGTCAGGAGACCGCAGGACTATTCTTTGTCCGGTTCCGGCCCCAGATCGAAGGAAGCTTCAAAGCGAGGCTCGGAGTGCCGCTCGAGGTAGTAATAAAGTTGGGTTTTGCTGGGAGACAGACGAAAGCTCCAGTGGTTGCTGGCGGCTTCCGGCAACATCTCTGTCGTCTCGGCGTCGGCCGGGAAGATCAGGATGTTGCCCAATCCTGACGGCTGGGCGGTACCGCCGTAGTTGGTCAACTCATCCGGGGTACCATCGGGGTGGCGGTGATCGTGCTTGAGTTGGAGCCCTTCATCGGTGCGGGTCAGGATCCAGGTGCGGGAACGATCTTCGCCGACCGCAAAGGGGATCCGGATCTGCTTTTCGTCGACCGCTTCGACTCGAATGGACATGGGCAGGTCCATGGGATCGTTCTCTCGGGTGGAGTAGCTCATCCGGCCCTCGAAACTCTGGCCGTCCAGAGTACGAAGGTGATCGAAGAGGGGAAACTCCTGGGCGGATGCACCCAGGCTGAGGAAAAGAACCGCAACAGAACTCAATACAAAATTTTTCATATTCTCCGTTTCTGGCTACACCCGGGGGGTCCTCTCCCGCACTGGGGCGAAGAATAATCCTTGAATGAGCGAGGATCTGATCGATTTTAGTGAGAGAGATGGCGAGTTTCTCGATCCGGAGCTAAAGCAGAAGTGTCTCTCCTTTGCCATCATCACCGCGGTGCTGGGCTGCGCTCTGAGTTGCTGGCTTTTTCTGGGTCAGCGCTTGGGCCCGGCTTCCGACATTCTGGACCGACGCGCGGCCGAAGGGCGGGTGGTTAGCCGGGAAGTGGAAGAGGATTCTTCTTACGCGTTTCGGACTTCCGGGTTTCGAGCCCCCAGGATCAAAGCCCCGGATAAGCTGGAGAAGCGGAATATCAAGAAGCTGGAAGTTCAGGAGATCGCCAGTCTGGATGACTTGGATTCCAGGCCTTCCTCGAAAAAGCAGCGGGCCACCGAGAAACGAATAGCTGACACCACTCTGGGGGTCGTCCCGGCTTACACTCGTTCTTCAAAGCGCCCTAGCCAGAGCAGGAGTTCAACCCGTCCCACCCAGCGCCGGGACCAGGGCCTGGACCGACTACTTTTCCCCCTCAACCCCCAGCGACCCGATCGTTCGAGTTTATCTTCGGTGGCCGCTTCACTGCAGCGAAATACCGTGCTGGTGGCCAATCTAAAAGGGGAATACGAGGTAGGGTTGGGCCTGGACTCCAGTGGAAGGGCCCTTATCTCCAGCACTTACGCCTCCCCCGAATATCTCTCCCGGGTGTGGGTCGGCGGCACCTCCTGGCGGGCTACCCTGTTGGGGCAGGACGGCGAACTGGGGCTGGCTCTGATCCAGGTCGAAGGAGTGAGTTTTCCTACCGTACCGCTGGCTCCGGCGCCTCCGGCCCGGGGGGAACGCTTGCTGGCCTTCGTCAGCGGTAAGAGCAATGCGGAGCAAGTGACTTGCCGGGCCGGAGTCACCTTTGGCAAAGCCGGGTTCTTTCTATCCGGGGGGCTTCCCCTGAAGTCATCGGGGGCTCCACTTCTCAACGACCGGGGAGAATTGGTCGGTTGCCACGTCCAGAGCCTACCCAATACCCCCGGCTCGGGGATCCATTTGGCTTCTGATACCGCAGCGATCCATCGACTAATGCGCGGCTACCAGGGCTCGGGGTCAGTCGGTTCGGTCTTAAGTGAGGCCGTTTCGGAGTTAGGGTCTATCCTCCAGTCCATCGAACACCAGGGCGAGACCAGGCGCGGCCGGGTCCTTCCCGGTGTCGGATTGAGTGACTTCCATCTGGGCATCTCCCCATCGACCGCCGAACGCTGGCTTTCCACCCCTAATAAGCAAACCCCCGTGGCTGGAGTGGAGATCTGGAGCAGTCCGGCCCCTCCGGTCACCCTTTATTTCGTACAGGGGCGACTGGCCCTCGTAGCCACCAGTGCAACGGGTTTTGCCACCCCGGACGGTCTGGCTCCAGGGGTTTCGGTGGACTCCAGCAAAATCGTCTCCCAATACCCGGACCTGGATTTTGCTGGAAGCAGTGCCATCACACCGGGACTTGATATCACCGTGTCCAGGGGCAAGATCCTGGAGTTCGTGGTCAAGCCGGAGCTTACCAAATGAACGAGTTCCTGTTTCTGGCCATCGATAGCAAGGGTCGAAAGATCTCCGGTGAGATCGAGGCCCGCAGCGAGGATAAGGCGGTGGCCAAACTCCGCGCCAAGAACCTCACCATACTGGAAGTCTCACCGGTTAAGCCCAAGCACTGGATCTGGCTTATCGTGCAACCGGTCAAAGGGCAGGTTCTGGCGCTTTTCATTCGACAGTTGGGAGTGATGCTGACGGCGGGGATCCCCATGGCCGGGGCCCTGCGCTCGCTTCAGCCCCAATCCGGCCCGGCCCGGTACAAGAGAGCCCTGGAGCGACTATGCCACGATGTGGAAACCGGCTACTCTCTCTCCCAGGCCATGCGAAAGGCTCCGGAATTTTTCAATGAGTTTATGGTGGGTTCGGTGCGGATCGGTGAGCACACCGGCACGCTCGATGTCGCTCTTTCCGAGTGCGCCGACTACTATGAGCGGGAATACACCTACAGCCGAAAGCTCAAAGCAGCCCTGATCTATCCGACCGTACTTTTCGGCGCCTCCGGCCTGCTGGTCTTTTTTATCTTTACCTTTATGATTCCCCGCTTCGTGGGTCTGTTCGTGGATCTGCAAGTGGAGCTTCCAGCCACCACCCAGCTTCTGGTGGACCTGGCCTACTTCACCGAATCCTACGGCATGGTTTGCCTCTTCACTTTTCTCGGCCCCCTCCTGGCCGCGGCGTACCTGTTTAACGCCTGGATCAAGACCGGTGCCGGAAAATTTCGATTTGAGCGGATCTTATTGGCCTTACCCTGGTATGGCAAGCAGGTGCGGTTTCGAATGATGAGCCAGTATTTCCGCGCCATGGGCACGCTTCTTTCTTCCGGGGTCCCACTCTCAGCCTCGCTCCAACTCCTGGAAAGGAGTCTCGATCGCGAGATCTTAAGACGGACCGTCAGTCACCAGTTGCGCGACGTGAAGCAGGGCAAGCATTTCGCCCGTTCGCTTAACGTCTACAAGGTCTTTCCCCCCATGGCGTTAGAGATGTTCCAGGTGGGAGAAGAGAGCGGCAAGATCGAGCTGATGCTGCGGAAAATGACCAGCTACTACGACGAAGAGATGACCCGGGGACTGGCCACCATCGGCAAACTGGTGGAGCCGGTGGTTTTGTGTGGCCTGGGCAGCATCGTGGCGTTTTTGCTCCTGGCGGCCTTCCAACCTATCTATCAGTTGGCGGGATCGTTTTAAGGAAAGGAAGGCTTGTCCGGAAATGGAAGCCCTCTTGAAATGCCTACCTTCAGTTACACGGCCAAAACCAACGAGGGTCGCCGGGTTTCAGGACAGCTTCAAGCTGAGGACCTGATCTCAGCGGAGAAAGAACTCGAGACCGGTCATCAGGTCGTTTATCGACTCGAAGAGATCTCCAAAGCCTCCAGCGAGCTCAAACTTCTCTCCACCCTGGCCCCGGTGCAACTAGAAGACCTGGTTGGTTTCAGCCAGGCCATCGCTGCTATGTCCGATGGTGGGATCTCTCTCAAGAGAACCATCGACATCCTTCTGGAAGACACCGAACACGCCACCATGCGGCGCCTCCTCTCCGACATCTCCGAAGATCTGGGCGAGGGGAGAACCCTGTCCACCTCTCTTTCCAAGCATTCATCGGTTTTTCCAAGCTACTACGTGGCTATGACCAGAGCCGGTGAAGACTCCGGTAATCTACCAGAAATGATGAAGCGACTTGCCGACATCATGACCTCGGTCGGCTCGCTTGAAGCCAGGGCCAAAGCGGCCCTTTCTTACCCCTTTCTGTTGTTCGGGTTTACGCTGGTGAGTTTTCTCTGCTTCTTCGCCTACGGCAGCCCCTATCTCGAAGGCATCTATACCAGTCTGGGCGTGAACGCCCCCCTGGCTACTCGCATGCTTTTAGGGCTGGGAGTGACGCTGGGGCACCACAAGCTTGCCCTCTTTTTAGTGCTCGTCGGAATTTTGTATCTGGCCTATAGTCTGCCCCGGCGAGAGAAGAGCAAGCGCTTCTTCGATCGACTGCGCCTCAACTCTCCCATCCTCGGCCACGTTTATCGGGTTCTCTATACGGCAAGATTTATGCGAACGCTCTCGATCCTGTACCGCTCGGGGCTGGGGCTGGCCAGATCGCTTCGTCTCTCTGCCGCCTCCATCGGCAACCAGGTCATCACCGAGGAACTCTTCGACCTTTCTCTTAAACTCGAACAAGGCCGGGAGCTCTCAGAAACCCTTCGAGAGAGCACCCACGTCAGCCGCCTGGCGGTGGGCATGCTGGCCGCGGCCGAGGAGTGCGGCAAACTCGAGACCATGCTAACTCGCGTGGCCGATGTCTACGAGGTCAAGTCGGAGACCTTGATGCACAACGCCCGAGCCCGCATGGAGCCCGCCCTGATGCTCTGTCTGGGAGTAGCGGTAGCAGCATTGCTGCTGGTGCTGGGCTGGCCTCTGATCCAGTTACTCAGCGCCTAAGAAAGAGCTCTTGCTTGATCGAAGTCAAGGCTCTCCTTACCAGGACAAAGTAGGGTGGTCGAATGACAGCATTCCGTCGTGCAACTCTTGTCGCACTGCTGGCAGCGCTTGTGCTTGCGGTTGGATGCTCGCGGGGGAGTGAGCAGATCATCCTCCAGGACCGCTATGAGGCCCAACCCACGGAAAAGGTACGACTACTTTTCGATCTCGTGCACGCCTATCCTCAAGTGCCCGGTGGTCATCTGGATAAAGAATCTTACGGCTACTACGAGATCACCAGTTGGCATAGTTTGTTAAAGGCCCTGACTCTGGCCGGAGTTTCGTCCGATCTCATGGTGAAAGGTGAGATCACAAGCTCTCTGCTGGAAAACTACCAGCTCTTCTGCCTATTTTATCCCGAACATCCCGCCCCCCCGTTGAGCGAGCAAGAAATTGAAGCCCTGGAGCGATGGGTTCGGGCCGGTGGAGGTCTTATGGTGGTGGGTGAGCACCACAATATCCGTCATTCTTCGGAGCGACTGAATCCACTTTTGCTCAGATTCGGACTTCAGTTGTCCTACGGATGTGTGATCGACGATGCCAACGCCTTCGCCGGCGGTTCCTGGCATAAGTGTTTCGATTTCACCGAGCATCCGGCCAGCCAGGGGGTTCGAGCAGTGGCGGTGAGAACAGCCACCGCTATTGAGATTGACGAATCCCACCCGGACCGACCGAGGGGCCTGATGGCGAGTTCGCCGACTGCCTTTCTCGACGATTGGGACCCGGAGGCTTCCCCGGCCTTTCTGGGAGACTATGCTCGCCAACCGGAAGAGCCTCAAGGGCGCTTCTATGAAATGGCAACTGCTTCTCCTGGTCAGGGCCGAGTGGTCGTCGTCGGGGACCACAATGTGTTCGACAACCTCACTCTGCGATACGTGGATAACCTGAAGCTCGCCCTTCAGTCCTGGAACTGGCTGGCCGGGGAAGCACTCAGGCTGCCCGTGAGAGAGCCTGAAACGACAATCCTTGTCCCGGAGACGACCCGACCCAGCGATATCATGAACCCGGATGCCACCGAAGGGGGCCAGGGAGCCTTTGCCTTTTATACCTTTTTCACCGTTCTCAATCGCCATCCCGACACCATCGCGCACTGTAGCGAATTCCTCGACTCGGATTACTCGGCGGTGCTGGTGGTTCCCCAACCGAGCAAGTTCGCACGACCCTACCTGGACTACCTCGTTGGCCAGCAGCAAAAGGGTGCTTCCCTATTGATCATGGTTGATGCCACGGCCGAACAGGGAGAGGGGACGAAGCAGGTCTTACAGGAGTTTGACCTTTCACTCGATCTGCCGACCCAAAAGAGCCAGAGAAAAACCGGTGACCTGGTGGTGGGCGATCAGACCATAGGATCATGCACCCTGGAGGTCCTCTCCTGGGAACCAAAAGCCGAAGAAAAGGTCCTTATGAAATTTGTGACCGACGATGGAGAGTATCCGATCATCGTCGAGCTTTCCAGCGGGATACAGATGGTATTGCAGGCCCAACTCTTTCGCAGCCGGGCCTTCCAATCCAATGAAGGATACAATCTTCCGCGCGAAGGGAACAGGCCGAACCAGGATGGCTTGGTCGTCTACCAGGCTCTGTGGGCCTGGCTCGACGACCTGCACACTAAGAGTTCAAGCCGTCGGTAAGCCCCGCTTCAACCAACCCTTCATTCCCTCGGCCATGTTGGTGACGTCCTTGAACTCTTGAGAGGCCAAAAACTTAGCCGCCTTTTCCGAGCGAACCCCACCGGCACAAATACAAAGAACCGGCCGCTCCTTATCAAGCTCCTGAAACCTCTCGGGCAGTTCGCCCAGCGGGATCAGAGTCACCCCTTCAATGTGGGCCTGGTCGTATTCATGCTGCTCCCGGACGTCCAGCCGGAGCAAATTGTCCATAGAATCCATGAGCTCTCTGGCCTGGTCGGGATCAATCTCCTTGTAACTCATTCTGTTTCTCCTTTTCCTTTTGAATCATTGCCTGGCCTCGCTGCCCCATAATACCCGCTAGCAGAAGCGCATACTGCAGCACGATCATGGCCATGACCACCGGTAAACTCAAGCTTATGGGGGCAACATTCATATACTCAATGTTGCGGGGAATCAAGACGATGTTTTGTTGGGTCCCTATGGAACCAAGAATCAGAAGGCCGGAAAGCTCCGGGTGGTGCAACCAGCGACTCGCCCACCAGCCCAGGAAAGGGTAGATGATGGCGCTGGCCGCCACCACCAGCCAGACCCCCGGCAGGACTTCCAGCAAACCTTGAATGGTGGGCCGTTGGTCGTTGAGCAACTCGATCCAGGTGATCTCCTCCCCGCTTCGCTGGGTGGCGTACCGGCTCAATTCTTCGAGTTTGGCCGCGACTTCATCGTCGTGTTCAGCCCGCTGGGTCAAGTACCCGTAAGGCACCAGAGCGATATAGGCAACGGTCAGGACAACCTGGCCAAAAGCCAGGGCGAGTAGGGACCAGGCATCGCTCAACCACGGCCTCATGCAACCCTACTTCTGAGGAGGTGGAGTACCCCGACGACGTCGCTTCTTGGGTGCCCATTGAAGCTTCCACTCATTAAAAACTTCGGCGTGTTCGAGAAGCCAGCGTCGAAACTCCACCGTCAACTCCGGCTGAATTGTCTTGGTCAACACGGGCCCAACCAGTCTGGAACGGTTGCCCTTCTCCCACTGGAGATTGGGGTCAGTGATCCGTACGCAGGCTGCCACTCCCGGCACGATGGTTACAAACTGATTTCCCCGGCTCTCTTTTTGAAAGGGGACCGTGGAGCCAAACTTGCCAAAGTAGGTCATTCGAGAAGAAGCAATATTGTCGAGAGATTGTCGCCTGTCCGGGAGTTCAAATTTAAACAAACGCTGAAAAAGTTCGACCAGCACGTCTCGTAGACATTCATCGTGCACGCCGCCGTGGTAAGTCTCGTCGAAACCGGCGAAAGCCTTGATCTTCTCCATCTCGGAAATGACCAGATAGAGGGCTATCTCTACCGTGGTGTCACCGTCTTTGCCGCGAAAGCAAAAGGCATCGGGATGGAGGCGGTCGTCCTTGTCCACAATAAAATCGACAAGGTTTTTCATCCCTTCCTTGCAGTCGTAAGTCTCCTGGGCAAAACCCTTGTAGCGAATATCCATGGTTAAACCGGGAAATAGACATGCCAATTCCTGGACTCGAATCCGAAACGGGTAAGCCCGCACCTCTTCCTGGAGCAAGGCCGAATCCAGCATGGCCTCAAGCTCAATGGCCGAATTTTCACCTTTGGAATGGGCCACCGAATCCACGTTGACCCCTTCCTTGTAGTTTTGGACGCGGGTTGAACCACCCTCGGTGAACTTCAGCTTCGCCTTACTGCTGAGGGCCACCGTCATGGCCAGAAAAGTCAGCAGGTAGGGGTTGCCCTGGACCTGTTGGGTTCGCTCGAACTTCCTACTATTGATCGTCTGCAAACATCGCCGAAAGAGATCGTTGGCCATGGACCCGCTGGAATTCCCGTCCAATTCAGGCAAGGCCGAGAAAAGCGAAGACTGATCGGTGAACTTTCTCTTCAAGATGAGATTCCCATCGGTCTTTACGTCGATGGAAAGAGTGCCTGGCTTTTCCGGATCGTAGCCCCAGCAGACGGCCTGCAGCAGGTGGTCGATCAGATAGTAGACTCCAATTCTTCCCTTTTCGGTAATGAAAAGTTCGGGACGATGTCTAACCGGTCCGGGAAAGACGGAATCTGGGGAGTGGACACTCAACTTATCGGTCATAGGCCTCTAGCTCTAGGTACGGCGCAAGCCGTGCCATGGTTTTCCCCTTGATACCCCGAATCGTTCCCAGATCCTCTATCGTAGAAAAAGTGCCTGTGGGTTGAGCATTCCGGGCTTCCACGATCCGCACAGCGAGGACCGGTCCGATCCCAGGCAGTTGCTGAAGCTCTTCGGCGGTGGCCGAATTGATATCGAGTTTGCCGGTGTTCTGGTTCTCTTTATTGGCGGGAGACCGGTACTCGGCTTTGATTGCGCCTTCGGCCTGAACGACTAGTTCTTCCCGAGGTGGTTTTTCCGGGATCCGGGGCTTTTGGGGGATCCATATGGTCTCTCCGTCTTGCAGCGGCCTGGCCGGTTCAAGCTCTCTCAAGTCCGCATCATCCAGCACTCCCCCGGCTACTTCCAGGGCGTGAATTCGCCGGGCGCCGGCGGGGAGCCGGACTGCTCCTTCTCGTTGGACTGCCCCCGCCACGTAGACCGTGACGGGAGGCAGGCAGCGACGTGCGGTTTGGTAGTGCTCCACTTCTCGCAAGGCAAGAGCGGAGGCAGTTAGTAAAAGAAAGGTCAGAAATATGCGATTCATTGTTGCCATGCTGGACAATTCATCGAGCAACACAGAATTCTTCGGTACACGAAGTTAAAAATTTACTTACGTTGGTTTTCCAGGATGAACTGAGAGATGAGGTCCGAGGAGACGGTGGAAAGGTCCGGTGGAAAGGTGACCGCCACGATAAATTTTGAATCTGCCGGGATCGAGCGAACCACAAAAGCCCTGACCTGCAGGGGGAAGTTCCAGGAAAGGATCCTGATGTCGATCTCCTCCCCTTTTTCAAACTGGGTCGTGCTCTCTAAAGCCAGCCCACTCATGGAAATGTCGCGGGTATGCGAGGAGATGGGGGGGGCAAGACCCGTACCGCCGGTGACTCTTCGGATCTCAGCGGGTAACCGGAAATCGATCCGCAGGTGTTTTCTCGCCCCCAGGTGGCGAAGCTGGCTCTGCTCCTGGAGAGTCTTCACAGGGGGAGCCACCAGCACTTGCTCCCGCTGCCCGGCCTCGATTCGGATCACCGGACAGTCGTAAGTGATGGTTTTTTGCTCTTCCATCAGCACCAGACTCAGAAGTTTCCCCTTCTCCGCCGGGATCGGCTCGTCATCGGCCTTCATGCGCATGACCCAGATGCCCTCGAGGTCGAGTTTGATGATCTCCACGTCCCAGGCTCGAGGCTTTCCCTTGAGGTTCTCTGGAACAGCTTTCAGGGCCATCCCTACATCCAGGCGGTTAGGAATGTCCAGGTTTCGTTGTTCACTGGAAATGACGGATTCGTCACGAGCGCGCGGTGGCTCCTGGTATTCGCCGGCATGCTCCTTGCCACCACCCTTTTTGGGGCGCGGCTCCCGATTCTTGTTGAAGATTTTGTTGAGTAGCCTGTTCAGCAACCGAAGCTACCCCTACTCGAGAGCTTCAATATGAAATAGAGGTTGACCAGGCGTCACCGTCTGTCCGGGGGAAACGGTAAGTTCGGAAAGCTTGCCGGAGATCGGAGCCGTGACTTCATTTTCCATTTTCATCGCCTCCAATATTAAGATAATATCTCCGCTCTCAACCTGGGCACCCGATGGGACAAGCACTTTCACCACCTGCCCGTTCATAGGGGCACAAACCGTTCCCTCCGACTGGGAACCTTCGACGCTCCCTCCGACACCTCCCACCGTGTGCACGACGCGAGGCTTTCCGTCAAAAAAAAACTGTACTTCCCGGGGTTCCACAACACCTGGAGAATAAGCCAGACGCCGGAACGAACCGTCCGATTCCCGCACCTGGATGATCCCTGGACCCAGGACCAATTCGCGTTCGACGGTCTGTTCCTCCAGGACGACCAGGGCGTTGAACCTACTCCCGGAACCGCATTCAGGCGACGGGGTGATGGTAACCTCCCCTCGCCCATTCGAGCAACTCAGTTGATATCTCACAATGCGGCGGTTCTGCGAGAATTTCGCCTTACCCTGCCCGTTAAGGATTATGGCTCCAAGCCTGGTGGCGTATCGGCGTCCAGGGCCTGTTTAGGATATCGGTTGAGGACGTCGGGCCGACCCTCGGTAACGACCACGGTGTCTTCCACCCGGCAGCCAGTCTCACCCTGGATATAGACGCCGGGTTCAATGGTAACGACCTGCCCGACCTTCAAAATGTCGTCGCTGGTCAGTCTTAAAGACGGGGCTTCGTGCACATCGAGACCGACCCCGTGGCCCAAAGAGTGCAAGAAATACTGGGCCAAACCGGCTCGTTCCAGGCAGTCTCTGGCAATCTTGTCCAGGGAACTGGTGGCCACCCCGGCTCGGACCCCTTCCAGGGCCAGGCGCTGGGCCTGCCGGGTTGCTCCCAGCACTTCTCGATGGCGGTCGCTGAGCCGCCCATACCAGATCGTCCGAGTCATATCCGAGCAATAGCCCCGATACACCGCTCCGAAGTCGATGGTGATCAACTCGTTTCTTTCCACCACCCGATCGGAAGCTCCGGCGTGGGGATAACTTCCGTTAGGTCCGGAAGCAACGATGGTGGGGAAAGCGGCGGCAGAGCCTCCCAGGCCGAGAATGTGAAACTCGATCAGCGCCTTGAGTTCGACCTCTTTTTGGCCTGGTTGAAACTCCTGCAGGGCTCGGCCCAAAGCCTGGTCGGCGATCTCGGCCGCCCTTCGCATCAGAGCGATCTCTTGGGGATCTTTACACTCCCGGAGGGCGTGGACCAACCCTTCGACCTCTTGAACTGCCACTTCGGACTTTTCTAAAGCCTGGGTAAGCGCCCTATAATTTGTCAGAGCGATACCGTTGGTTTCGAGTCCGAGTTTGTCCAGTGCTTTCTGCTTCAGCACCTCCACGAGCCCGCCAGGCAGAGAGGCGTGCTCTAACGCCACGAACTTAAAGAGTTCGGCCCCGGGGCACTCCCTGGCTACTTGCTCCCAATAGCGTCCGTCGGTGATAACCAGGTGCTGTTCCGGGGCCACCAAAAGCCAGCCGGAACTCCCGGAAAACCCACACAGGTATCGAATATTCTTGGGTTCGGTGACGAGCAGAGTGGAGAGTCCTCGCTCTTGCATGTCCGCTCGTAACCTATCCAGACGTCCGGTAAGGACCAGGTTCATATCTCCCAAACTCCTTCGTATTCTTTTCTTGCCGCTCCAGAGAGCACAAATTCCCCTTGATCTCGAGAGATGGTCAGAACCCCACCAGCAAGAGAGAGGCGATGGGGAGGTTCAATTCCCAAGATCTGTTCCAGCACAGCCGAGGCTGCACAGGCCCCGGAACCGCAACTCAGGGTGGCTCCTGCTCCCCGTTCGTAGACCCGAAGAGGATACACTCCCTGCTTCGGCTCGCTGACCAGAAAGCCACAATTGATCCCCCCGGTACCCAGAAGCCGGTCGGCGATGGGCTGGCTCTTTTCGCCTCGAGTCTCCCAATCTTCGGGCAACTCCGGCAAAGGAACGACGTAATGAGGGTTTCCAAAAGATAGAAGGTGGCCGGGCCCACCCATCTCTTCGTTCAGTTCCGAGATAGACTGAAGCAGAGGGGCTTTCCCTTGAGGCGAGGGCACACCCATATACACGGAGGCCAGTTCATTCTCTTCGGCCACTACCATGACTCGCCGGCCTGGCAGCTCAACCTGATGCCTGACACCTCCGGAGTGCTGGTTCAGAATCTGGGCCAGACAGCGCAGGGCGTTTCCACACATATCTCCGGGAGAACCGTCGGAGTTGATGATACGCATGCTGCTCAGCTCCGAAGAGTAACGGAAAAGAACAATCCCGTCGGCACCCCGACCTTCCCGTCGATCGCAGAGAGCACGAATCTGCTCGACTTCCAGTTCCTCGACCAGCACCCCCTGATCATCCGAATCGATAAAGAAAAAGTCGTTGCCGGTGGCCTCCCATTTCTGAAAGGCGATATGTCTCAACGTGGTGCGGGCTTGCCTGGTGCGGGTTTGCCTGGTGAGTCTTTAAAGGCCACCGTCAGGAAGTCGTCGGTGACTGGTCGGGAGGGCGAAACCGTAGTCACGGCGTGTTTATAAACCATTTGCACGCGACCTTCGGTGTCTTCCAGAATGATGGTAAACTGGTCGTACCCTTTGACCTTGCCTTTAAGCTGCACGCCTTTAGCCAGGAAGATCACGACCCCAACCCCTTCCTTCTTAAGTTGAGCTAAAAAAGCGTCCTGCAAATTTAGAGCCATCTTTTCTCCTCTTGTCCTCCCCGAGCGCGGCGTCCCTAGCCCAGAAATTCTTTCGTCAGCTGGGAGGCTCTCTCCGGCAGTCGTTTCCACTCTCTCGGGTGGTTTAACTCCAGCCAGTGCCGATCCGGACCCGACATTTCCCTCTTCAGCCATGTTCTCTGTTTTTTAGCGAGCTTGATGGTGTGAGCCACGATCTCTTCGATCGCCTGCTCTTTACTCATCTCGTCTCTGGTGTAGGCCAGCACCGATCCGTATCCGATGGGCTTTCGCACTTCCAGCCATTTGACCAAGCCCTTCTTCTCCAGTTGATCGACCTCCTTTACCCAGGGGTCCCACATCTCCAAAGTCCGAAGACGAATTCGAGTATCCAGGAGCTCTTTTGAAGGAGCCAGATACAACCGGAGAATTCTGAGGTCCGCCCGGGGGCTATGAGTTGCCGCTACGACCGGTCCCCCGGAGGCCATGGCTAGCTCCAGGGCTCGACTGACCCGGCGCGGGTTCTGACGATCGATCCTGGCAAAGGCTCCGGGATCCAGGTCCCGGAGCCTCTCCAGGGCCAAAGAGAGATCCAGGCTTCGTACCTGCTGGCGAATCTCCATCGGTACCTCCACCTGGGGAGGAAGATAACCGTCGAGCACAGCCCGAGAGTAGAGACCGCTTCCCCCCACCAGGATCGGCAACGCCCTCCTGGCGGCGATCTCGTCGATCGCCACGTTGGCCCGGGGTAGATAGTCCACCAGAGTAAATCCTGAAGCCAGATCCGTGAGGTCCAACAGATGGTGCGGGATCCGAACCCTGGTTTGGGGGTCGGGTTTGGTCACCCCCACCGAAAGCTCTCGATAGACGGCCGACGCGTCCGCATTCAGGATCTCTCCTTCGAACTCAGCGGCCAGATGCTCGGCCAGATGAGACTTACCGCCGGCGGTGGGACCCAGAACGGCCACCATGCTCTTCACGTGCGATGAAACAGCCTCTCCAGGGTGGGTTCGTCCAGGCGAATTCGAGTGGGCCTGCCGTGCGGGCAGTACGGCGAATGCTCGGCCGCGAGGAGGTCCTGAATCAGTCGGATCACCTCCAGGGGGGTGATGTTTTCCCGGGCCCGGATACTGGATTTGCAGGCCATCATGGCTCTCAGCTTCTCCCGATACTGAGCCACCGGGGTCTCTTTTTCGGTGGGCAACTGGGAAGAAAGTTCAGCCAGCACTTCTTCGAAAAACGACTCAACCTTGCCGCCGGGCAGTCCGGGAGGCACCGCCGAAAGCGCCAGTTCTTCGCCCTCCTCGGTGAATTCGAATCCGACTTCCTGAAACCGCTCTCGGTGTTCCTCTAGATAGAGCTTCTCCTGGGCGTTGAGATTGAGAGGAAAGGGAACGACCAGCCCCTGGGAATCCGGGCCGGTGATCTGAAACCGATGAAGCCGTTCGTAGGAGATCCTTTCGTGGGCGGCGTGCTGATCCACCACCCAGAGTTGTTGGTCGACCTTGACCACCAGATAGGCACGATAGAGCCTGGTCAGGTATTCGATCTCCGGAGGGCGGTCACGCTCCACGGGCATCAATTCTCCCTGCTCACTTTCCTCTTCCACCAGAGGCTCCGCCGGCGCCTTCTCGGGTGGGCGGTACATCTCCAGGACTCGATCGGTAGAAGGGGGCCGAACCCGTCCTTGCACCAGGACCGGTGGGATGGATTGAGCAAATATCTCAGCCGGAGACGCGGTCGGACTCGGTTCGTCCAGGGTCGAATCCCAACCACTCTCTTTCAGGGTTTCCACTTTTTCTTCGTCCAAGCAGTTGCGCACCGCCCGGTAGATAGCCCGGAAAGGGGCTCGAGCGTCGGCAAAGCGGACCTCGGCTTTGGTGGGGTGAATGTTCACATCTACCCCCGCCGGATCCAACTGCAGATTGACGTAGCAGTAGGGGTGCCTTCCCCTGGGGATCAGAGGGTCATAACCTTCTGCGAAGGCCTGACTCAAACTTTGGGAGGTGATCAGGCGATCGTTGACCGCGATCAGTTGCGCCGAACGGTTTCTTCGATGAAAGCCGGGCCTTGCGATCACGCCTTCAACCAGGATTTCGCCGACCTGCTGTTCCAGGGGCATCAGTTCCTTTTCATCGAGCTTCCAGAAAGTCGCCAAACGACGGGCCAGAGTCCACTGAGTAGGGATAAAGAGCTTTTCACTGCCGTTGAGGAGCAGTCGAAAGCCGATGGAAGGGTTTAGAATGGAAAAGCGAGTCACCAGTTCGGTGATCTTCATCCCCTCCGAAGTCGGGCTTTTCAGAAACTTCCTTCGGGCGGGGGTATTCCAGAAGAGGTCCCGTACCTCCACTCGGGTGCCCTGGGGCCCGGCCGCAGCTTCAGAACGAGCTTGCCCAGGGCCATCCAGAATGATGCGGGTGCCGGCGTTTTCACCTCGAGCCGTGGTCACCATCTCAAAGCGTGAGACCGCCGCTATGCTGGGCAGAGCCTCTCCCCGAAATCCGAAGGAATGAAGCCGGTCCAGGTCTTCCCAGGTGCGCAACTTGGAGGTGGCGTGACGCTCCACCGAGAGGAGGGCGTCTTCGGCCGTCATTCCCACCCCGTTGTCGGTTACCCGGATCAGTTGGCGACCGCCCTCTTCGATCTCTACCTCCACGAAGTCGGCCTGGGCGTCCAGACTATTCTCCAGTAACTCCTTGACGATGGAACTGGGGCGGTCTACCACCTCCCCGGCGGCGATCCGTTCGGCCACCTCCATGGGTAATCGCAGGACTCGCTTAAGACTTTGGGCTTGGGTCGACATCTAGCAGTGGATTATAGGTTCGGTGGCCCCGGGCCTTCAACTCTTGTAAGAAGAGTGGCAAAGCGCTCACGGTCACCTCTCTATCGGCCCGCCCGTCATGAAACAAGACGATCTTGCCCGACTCGATCTGGGCTTTCATTCTTTGCACCAGTTGCCGGGGACTGCCGTTCATAAAATCCAGGCTGTTGATACTCCAACCGACAACCTCCAGGCCCAGTCGATCAGCCACCGCCATGGTTTCTCTTTTTCGATAGCCGAAGGGGGGTCTGAACATGGGAAGGGTGAGATCCGGGAGGGTGCTGCTCAAGATCTCCTGGGTTCGCTCGATCTCCTGACGGGTGTTCTCTTCGGAAAGACCCAGAAAATTGGGATGAGAGTAGCTGTGATTGGCCACGCTGTGGCCGCCCGCTTGGAGTGCTGCGGAGAGCTTCGGCATAGCCTGGTATCTCTCCACCTGTTCCCCGATAAAGAAGAAGGTCGCAGAACACTCAAACTCGTTTAGGATGCGAACGATGGAGAGGGTCTCAGGACCCGGGCCGTCGTCGAAGGTGAGCCAGATGCTCGCTCCGGGACACTCAAGACGAACGGGGCCCAATCTCTGATCGAGAATGACCAGACGGGCCGCCCAGTAGTGCCAGAGAGAGAGCAAGATGCAACCGGAGGCTGCCGCCACCCCCATTGAGTTCGAAACGATTCCAAGGACGGCGGCAACAAGGAGACAAAGGATCGGCATGGCGTGCTCGGGCCGGCCGTAAAGAAATCTTAGGAGCGTCGAAACGGATTCCACCCCTTGGTGTTGGCTCGCGTGCTCAACTCTTCGAGCTGAGATTTCAAGATCCCGTGGGTCTGAAGTTCTCTGGCCAGGATCTCCGACCACTCGGATTTCTCTTTGTCGTAGCGAGCCTTCAGTTCAAAGTACTTCTGGCTCCGCTCCTCGAGTTGAGCTCGCAGAACCGCTCTCTCCTGGTACTCCTGACCGATGATGCGATCCTTTTCTTGCATCTGCAGGCGCAGATGCTCCATTTCTTCGGGAGAAGTCTCGGAGCGCTGGCCAGCGTCCGGACCGGCCCTGTCTAAATTACGAAAGCGCCTCATGTCGTTTGCGTATTTTTCCTCGGCGCGTTCCAGTTCGTGGGTCAGATGCTGAACCTCCCGCTCCAGTGCCGAAGAGCGGGTCAGAGCCTTTTTCAGTTGGTCGGTCAATCCGATCACGTCGTTTTCCAGGTTCTGTTTGGCGTTTCGACTCCGGCGCAGGGTGGCTTCGGTCTCTTCCAGTCCCAGCTTCAGCCGACGGTTGACGTTCTCTACCTCTTCCAGGCGCCGAGACATAGCCTCACAGCGCTTTTGTAGCTCGTTTAACTTATCGGGATCGACCGTCTCCGCGGCCGGGGGCGCTACTTCGGGGGGCGCTACTTGGGGTGGTGGCTCCAGGGGTGCCGGTGGGGTGGGATCGTTCGGAGGCGGCTGCGCTTGCTCTCGAGCCCGACTCAATCGCCGCACTTCTCCTGGAGAAATCCACGATCGGTTGTTCTTGACGACAGCCACAACCTTTCCCTCGGCGATCTCGCGAGCTAGGTCTCCTGGACTCTTGCCGAGCTTTTCCGCCGCATCGGTCAGCGAGAGAAATCCTTCCACCAGGCGAACGTTCGCTTTCTATCGAGGCCCGACCTGTAAAGGGAAAAAGGTCACTTTCTGCAAAGCGTCGTCGATGAAGATCTTCCATTTAGCGAAAACTGCTGCTCTCGCCCTTGCTCTGGCTACAACCCTGGCGGGTTGCAGCGGTAACGGCTCGACATCACCCGCTACCCCCCAGGCTGTCGGAACCTACACCGGCCAGGACCTTCCTGAGGTCGTGGAGGAGCTTGAAGGAACTCCACTCTATACGGGAAGCACCGAATTGACCGGACTGGCCCAGGCCCAAGGCGCCACCTATCTCTTGATCGCGCCTCAAGACCCGCTGAAGGCCTTGCTGGTAGTGGAAGAGGGCACAACCGCAGAGCAAGTCGCCCAGCGACAATCAGCCCCGGTCAAGCTGGCGGGAACCCGCGGCACCCTGGACGCTCAACCCCTGATCGAGCACGTTAAGGCGAACTATGAACTCGACCTCAAAACCGATGAACAAGGAAGAATCATTGTGCTGAATGTGCCCAACGCGGCCGCAGCTCCCCAGTCCACGGCAACTCCCCTGAACGGGAGCACTCCGGCCGTTGAGTAGGAACCGTCCAGAAACAATCAGTCTAGAGTTTTCCGTCATGCGGCTGGAGGACGAGTTTCCCGGCTTGCTACCTTTCAAACGGGGAGAGCGGGGGCGGCAGCATTTCATCAAGCTCACTCGGGAAGATGAAGAGTCGTACCTTTACATCGGCTCCAATCCGGCCCTGCGTTCCGAGATTCAGCAAGCCTTGATGAGGTTGCTGAACGACGGATGGGTTCCGGAAGGCGAAGTCTTTCTCGATTTCGACGGCCAGGGAGACACCGGCTATGAATCGTCCTACATCTCCGAGCGGATTCAGTTGGAGATAGGTCGCGCGCTCCTACCCTTACTGGACCCGCAAAACGGTGCGCCCTTGCTGGACCACATCGAAAACTTACGTGCTGAACTCGGTCAATTACTCGGGCTACCGCTTCCTCAGGTCCGGGTCATTGACAATCTGAACCTGGATGAGAACCGCTACCTTCTAAAGATCAAAGGCGCTCCGGTGTTTAGTTCGGAACTCTTTCTAGAGCGTCTCTTTGCCATCGGTGCCCCCCGACAGCTCGACATCCTGGAAGGCTGGACCACCCACGACCCGGTGCTGGCTTCCCGAGCCAAGTGGATCGAGAACGAATCCAAGGAAAAGGCTGAAAACGCGGGATGCACCCTACTGGGGCCACTCTCCCTGATGATGCACCATTTGCGCTCTTTATTGGCCCAGGCTTCCCCCGAGTTGGTCGGTCTGCAGGATGCTTATGAACTCATCGATCGGCTGGCGGTCAGCCACCCGGTTGTGGCCGAGCCTTTTCTCGAAAATCGTCGGGCTCTGCGATATTTTCAACGCATCCTGCGGGAGTTGCTGGCCGAAGGACTCCCGATCAAAGACCTTGTTACTATCGGTGAAGTGGCGGGGGCTTGCTACGATAAAGAGGCCTCCCCTGCCCAGGCGGTGGAAGAGTGTCGAAAAGCACTTCATTTCCAGCTTTGCTCGAGATTGGTCGACGAAGAGGGTCAATTGGTCGGGTTGGCCCTGGGACCGGACTGGGAGCAAGAACTCCGGAGTCTGGCCGGGGACGATGGATTGACCCCCCAAAAGTTGGAACAGAGGGGCCAGTACCTGGTGGTCGAGGTCAAGAAGAAGTTGGATGAAGTCTCGCCGCAACGAGTGGTCGCTCTCTTTACTGATCCCGGTACCCGGCGAATCGCCCGCATGGTATTGGAGAAGCAGATCCCTCGATTGGCTGTGGTGGCCACCGATGAATTGGCCCCGAGCATCAAGGTTCTGGTGGCGGGTTCAGTGACTCGAGGAGAAGACTCGACGGTAGACTCGGTGGAACCTTCTCAGGAAGAGAAAGACGGGACACGCTTCGGCTTTTTTGGGGCCAAAAAGGACTCCTGAGTTCGCTTTAACCACGGTCTTTAGCAGCCAGAACATTTCTTATAGGAAATATTTACCCGGATCTTACACACAATTTTTTGAAGGATTTTTTCCTGTAAGCAAGCATATCGAGTTTTAGAGGAGGTGAGCGCCATCGGTGAACCCAAAAAGAGCTTTGGCAAGATACTTTACTACAATCGTAAAGCCCGCAATCTTACCATCAAACAGCTAGAAAAGAAGTCCGGAGTTTCAGCCTCCTTTATTTCTCGTATAGAGAACGATTCTGCCAACCCCTCGGTGGAAGTCATTACCAAACTTGCTCGAGCTCTGGGAATGCCGCTCTCTGACTTCTTCCACGACCAGCGCGGTGGAAAGCTCCTCTACCCGTTGCGAGTCTCTCAGGCGCGTTGCTTACAAGACCCCAAAGTTCTGGCCTTCATCGACAAACTCAAGGGCCTTCCCCCAGCCGAGCGGCACGCGGTGCTCGCTATGGCCACCCAGCAGATCAGCATGCTGAAAGCCTGCCTGGTACCTGCAGGTTCCGGCCTCTATCGTCTCGATCCGGGACTCATCGAGGGAGAGCAACTCTCCCCCGAATCTTAGAATCTGTGAAGCAGATCACATTTTTACTTCCAGCCGCTATGCTATTCTCAGAGCTAGGTTCGACGGTAATAAATTATTAATTGCTTCCTGTTTTTAACGCCCCTTCTGTTTCACCGTCGCAGTTGGGGCGATTTTCTTTTCTAGCGCTGGGCCGTGGTGGGGCGACTGGGCTCTGAAGCGCGGCCGTTGCTGCCCACTGAGCGTACTCGGAATCGATACGGCCCGGGAGACGGGTGGTCCTTAATCAGGGCTGTGTTGGCTCGAGGAAACTCGATCCTGGCGGGTGATACCCAGACCCCGTCGATGAGTTCTTCGACCGCGTAGTTTTTGGCTCCCCTGGCGTCATACCAAACGAGTTTGATGATATCCGTCTCTGTCCAGATGGCGAAGAGCCCGGTAGGTGGGGGCGGCGGGGGTGCTTTGGGGTCGAATCCTCCTGCCGAACTCGAAGAAATTGCCGTGCTTCTGTCGGGGGCTGCGCTCTCGGCCACCTTTGTCGAACCGGTCTCGCCAGAGTAATCGCCTGCCACCCCCTGGGAATCCACGGCTCGGACTCTGAACCGGGCGCGCTCATCCTCCACTCGTAGTTCAAAAGAAGAGGTAAACGGGCTGGTCTCTAAGGCTTTGGCGTCGAAGACCCAGCGCCCATAATTCTTGACCCAGACTTCGTAATAACTCGCCCCCGGGACCGCATCCCAACGCCCTTTGTACATGGCTCCCTCGCGTTCGACCACCAGACCAGAAGGTGCCGATAAGCCGGTCTCTGCCCACCCCAAAAGAGTTAGAGTCAGGAGGCATAGAGTAACGAGGGCACGTTTACTCACTCAGGCGCCTCGGAGAGGGCACTCACGAGTTGGTTGAGGAGAGTGATCTCCTGGTGATCGACGTTGGAATCCGCACCCGCCAATTCGAGTAATAAACTAGTCACAAACTCACGTTCCTGAGGGTCTTGAAAGGCATCTCGCAGGGCCGAAGGTTCTATCGTTTGCGGTTTGATGAGCCAGGACCCCGCCATGGCGATATCCTCGGGCGACATGTCCAGCCGCCCCAGAACTTGAGCGAGCAGTCCCGTCTCTTCGGGTGCAATAATTCCATCGGCCTGGATCATAGCGATCAGCGCCTTGAGCAATACTTCTTCTTGATCGGTCATGGGCATCTCTTTCTCTTGTCATCCGCAAAATCATTCATCGCAGTGGGGACAACGAAAATTCTCAAACGGCAACCGCATTTCGGTGTTGGGTTCGTGCTCCTGGGAAACGGCGATCTCCCAGCCGCAGTGCTGGCAGCGAAACTCAGCACGACTGACATTTCGTAGGCGATGGCTCTTGACTTCCCACTCATCCTGAACCACTGGACTTCGGACCCTCAGGGGAGCCAACTTTTCTTCGGGTGGCTCCGGCAATAATCCCAGGGCCTTGTCTAGGTAAGACAGATCAGCAGTTTGCAAGAATGCCTCCACCTGAGTGTCGACCTCGCCAAGTTCTGGAGAAGTCGCCACCAATTCTTGCCAGAGAATGCAAAAATCTAGACCGGAAAGGGTCTGGTTTAGGAGATGGTGGAGCAATCGACTGGCTTCGATATGGCTGGAAACGGTCACTCTTGGGGTGAAGGCGCCGACTGCTCAGGGGCCTCGGTAGCTTTTCGCTCGGCTTCGGCCTCGGCTTCAGCTTCAGCCACCAGGCCGTCAACTCCCGGACCGAACGCATCCTCGTCGTAGTACCCGGTGGACTGCAAGGTTCGGCGGGACACATCATTGGCCTGACGTTCGGCCAGAAAGGATTCAAAGTTCTCCAGTTCCTGGGCCACTTCTCGATCCAGATCGGTAAATTCTACTCCCACCTCATACTTCCGACGACCCACCTCCTTGCACCATCGGATAAAGCCCTGGCAGAGCAATTCCCGGTGTTTCACGGTTTCGATCTCCAGCATCATGGTGATATTTTTGTTTGGCTCCACCTGTCCCTCGGTCGAGAGCTTCACCCCCAGGCGGTTGAAGTCCAGCGAGATGGCTCGAAAACCGGGAAGGTCCTTAGAGAGCACTCGGATGGACCACTGATACCTGGGTGCCCGACGCATGCTGTCGGAGTCGTCCACATCTTCTTCATTGGCCGTTGCATTGGGGTCCAGTCCATGGAGAATCTGTCGCAGGTGTTCCACGCTCTTGGCCGCCCCCGGGACCATCCCCGTGCAGACCACTGCGTTCGGTCCGACCTGACGCACCTTGGAAATGGTGACAGGAAGTTTAAAGTCTTCAGCTCCGCCTGAAGCGACGGGGATAGCGATGGAGATCGTGGGCTGGGAGCCCACCTTGAAGGTCTTCTTCGACTTGAAGGTCAGGGCTCGGCCTTCGATCGCCATGAACTGGACCTTTTCCACTCTTTGAAACCAGGAAAATATCGCGTCCATACGTCTGTCTACCTCTTTCGAGTTCGGAAATTTATGCGCCTCGTTAGGTTCCTTTTCACGAAGGCTCAAATCATCCCTGCGATTTTGGAGAAAGGGGACTTCGGGGTTTTGTCCTAACGGTCGGAAATGAGCCAATCTTCTCTCCTGGGAGTGTGTCGGAGTAGTCGGACCGAGCAGAGCGAAGGACATTTGTTTCAGGCGGATAGTGAAATTTTGCCCTAATATGGGGCTATATTCGGGTGAAATGAGCTATTCGCATGGACAATAATGAACGAGCCTCTGCGAAGGGAGACCACTCCGACACGCTTCTGGAAGTGCATCGGCTGGGTATTCCGGTGGAAGCCCTTCCTCCGGTACCCAGGTCCCCCATGCGGCTGGTGTTGGACCAAGTCCGGAGTGCCCACAACACCGGGGCTGTCTTTCGTACCGCCGACGCCGCCGCTCTCGATATGATCTATCTGGTGGGGCTGACCCCTCACCCTCCCCACAGCCAACTGGAGAAAACCGCCCTGGGCGGAACCGAATACGTGCCCTGGAAGTATCGGGAGACTTTTCAGGAGGTGGCCCAAGAGTTGGAACAAGACGGCTACACGCTGGTTGCCTTGGACAATGGACCAGAATCCGTCGAACTCTGGGACTTTGAGTGGCCAGCACAACCGGCGCTCGTTGCGGGCAATGAAGTCGAAGGAGTCTCTAGCGAGGTCTTGTCGTGCTGCGCGCATCGCGTCAACCTGCCGATGTTCGGCTACAAGCGCAGCCTGAATGTGACCACTGCTGCCGGCATCGCGATTTACGAATATCTACGCAGAATGAAAACCCACCCCAGTTCCGAAGGAAGCGGCTAGAATGAAATCAGATTTTGAAACTTTCCTGGAGACCTTTCCCCCCGATTATCGGGACACCGTTAGAGAGATTTGGACCAATCTGCCCCGGGACGTGCAGAAGGAGTTGGAACTCACCATGACGGCCTTTGCCGGTCTGATCCGTCGCAACCCCGCCTCGGTCACCGATCTCCTCAAGTTGGTGGCCAGAACCGCCGCTCCCGCCATCGCCCCGCTTCACCGGTTGGCCATCGTGGGCCCGGTGAATGTGGGCAAGTCGACCCTCTTCAACGCTCTCACTCCGGGCAACCAGGAGCCTGCCGAGGTCTCTTCCATCCCGGGCACCACCAAAGAGAATCAAGAGCAGCGTACCCAGGTCTTTACCCTGGTGGATACCCCCGGCGCCGACCACGCCAGAGACGACGAAGGAAAAGAACGGGAATTTGCCCTGCGAGCGGCCCAGGAAGCCGACTTTCTGCTGGTCGTCTTCGATGCGACCCGCAGCATCACCAAAGCCGATCTGGCCTTATTCGCCGAGTTGAAGTTGCTGGGAAATCCTTATCTCGTCCTCTTGAACAAGATCGACCGGATCGAACGAGCCGAGCGGCAGGGGGTGCTGGAAGCTGCCGCACGCAGCCTGGGGTTACGCCCGAATCGCATCGTGACTCTTTCAGCCGAGCACGGAACCGGACTGGATCGAGTGCTGGTAGAAGTGACCGCCCTGGAGCCCAGGCTTCTCGGGCAATTGGGGTCGGTACTCCCCCCCTATCGACGAAAACTTGCCTGGCAGGCGATCAGAAGAGCGACCATCGGGTCCGCGCTCATCGCCCTAACTCCCATCCCCCTCATGGATCTCATCCCACTTCTTGCTATTCAGACCTCCATGGTACTGACTCTGGCACGAATCTATAACCAACCGATGAACTGGAGACGCGGCCGCGAGCTGTTGACCGGACTCGGGGCCGGGGTGCTGGCTCGAACGGTTTTCGGTGAATTGAGTAAACTCGGAGGAGTGCCCGGATGGGTGCTGTCGGCCTCTATCGCTGGTGGAACCACCCTGGCCGTGGGTGCTGTGGTCATGCGATGGTTCGAGACTGGTGAAAAGCCCAATAGCAAGCAGGTTGGTCGAATGGCCTCGCAGTTTGGTAAGTCGGTGCGAACCAAGTTGGCCGGAATGGGCAAGAAAAAGCCAACCAAGGAGAGTATGACTCAAGCCCTCGACGAGTTGATGGATGAACAGACCTCAACGATTTTGGATGAGCAAAAGGCAACCGAATCGGAGTGAGCCTCTATACGGTCGCTCGATGCTGCAAACCGATCAACTTCTCGATCGAGGCAGGATCGGTGGGCAAGTGTCCGCTCAAATTCTCGAATCCTTCCGCCGTAACCAGCACCACGTCTTCGATTCGGATGCCTCGTACGTCGTCGTACTTCTTGAGAGTTTCTCGATCGAGATGACTCTCAAATCGCCGGCCGACCTCTCCATTGAGTAAGGCCGGAATGCTATAGTAGCCGGGCTCGATGGTCACCACCATCCCTGGTTGCAGGGTGCGACTCAGGCGCAAGTTGGAGAGTCCGAACTGCGGAGAACGTCCCGTCCCCTCTTCGTAGCCGACTCGATCGCCGAAGTCCTCCATGTCGTGAGCGTCTAAGCCCAACAGGTGGCCCAATCCGTGGCAGAAAAACAGAGCGTGTGCACCCTTCTCAACCAGCTCCTGTGGCTCACCCTTCAAGATCCCCAGGCCCACCAGTCCCTCGGCGATCACCAGGCTGGCCGCCCGGTGAAGCTCAGCGAAGTGAACACCGGGTGCGATCGTGGAGACAGCTTTGGCCCGGGCTGCATCCACCACCTCGTAGATGGCCTTTTGGGTTTCGGAAAATGTCCCGTTGACCGGATAGGTTCGGGTCAGGTCTCCCACATATCCATCGGAGAGTTCGGCGCCGCAATCCACCAGGAGCATGTCTCCGTCGGCCAGGCGATTTCGATAATGAGGGTTATGAAGCACTTCGCCCGCGACCGAGATGATCGGGCTAAACGAGAGCTCCCAGCCTTCACTCGCGGCTCTCTTGTCCAGGACTCCTCGCAATTCTCGCTCCGTGGCACCAACGACGCACTCCTTCATGACCTCCAACTGAAGCTCCGCCGAAGCGTGCACGGCTTTTCGGATCGATCCTATGGCGCTCTCATCCTGACATAGCCGGAGTTCCATGATGGCCTCTACGAGTCGGGTGTCAGGCTTTTCATTCAACACCGGAACTCTTCCTAAGTAGGACTTCAGCAGTTCATTCGTTCCGGCATCGGGAGAAGGCAGTGAACAAACCGCCCCCAGACCGAGAGCAGAAAGGTCGTGGGCTAAATCTTGATGAGTCTTGATGCTCTTCAAGTCGTACTGCTTTCTCAACTCCTCTTCCGACTGCTGGGCTCCGTGCCAGATCTCGTCTTCGGGATGAAGCATGGGCCGGTAAAGAGTGGCTTCTCCCTGATGGAGGAGCAGGAAGTTCCCCGGCTCATTGGGAGCGCCAAAAAACAGGTAGTGACTGGAAGCTCGGAAAGGGAAAGTATAAGCCAGGTAGTTTCGATAACGGTCGCAGCCGCTAAGCAATAGGACAGGTACCTCCGCAAGCAGGTCGGCGAGCTTTGATCTTCGATTGGAGAAAGGTTTCGTGGAACTCATGAAGGCTGGCTTTTACCCGGGCCTGTGGATGCCTGCCGGAAGGTGATTCGGACACGAGCCCTAACCTCGAATTATGAGTAGAAATAGACCCCCCTCAACCCTAGAAGGCGCCTTTTGCCTGCACCAGTTGTATCACATCGACCGTCGCGGCTTGCTACTTTTGGACCCGTCGGAAAGACAACGGGTCATCGACGAAGCGTCCCGAGTTTTGACCGCTCTCAATCAACGCGGAGACCAGGACGAAAGCGGAGCCTGCTATCGCGTACTTTCCAACGTGGCCGACCTGATGCTCGTGTACTTTCGCCGCACCCCGGACGAACTCTCAGAGGTCGAGCAGATCGTCTCCGAACTGGCCATCTTCGAGTACCTGACCCCGTCTTACGGCTACTTTTCGGTGGTCGAACTTTCGCTCCACGGTGCCGCCGAGCGCTACAAGAAGCTGTTGGCCAAACAAGGTCTCGAAGAAGACACTCCCGAGTGGGATCTGGCGCTGGAGGCTCAATTAGAAAAGGAGAAGGACACCCAAAAAGCGCGACTTTGGCCGGAGATCCCCGAGGACCCTTACATCTGTTTTTATCCGATGAACAAGAAGCGGGGCGAAAACGTGAATTGGTTCATGCTCTCCCCTCGAGAACGCGGCATGCTGATGAAAGACCACGGTGCCACCGGACGCAAGTATTACGGCCGAGTCACCCAGATCATCACCTCCTCGACGGGGCTTGCCGACTACGACTGGGGTGTTGACCTTTTCGCCAAGCAAGCGGTGGACTTCAAGAAGCTGATCTATGAGATGCGCTTCGACGAGGTGAGTGCCAAGTACGCCGAGTTTGGTCCCTTTTACATCGGGATTCGAAGTACCGCTGAAGAGTTGTTTCAGCCGAAGCTTCCATCCTTTGCCGAAGAGTTGATGACCGGCTCCCGGGGATAACAACAGCAACTAAAAAAAGGGCCCGGCGCAAAAGCTCCAGGCCCTCTTTTTATGCTGCTGTTAATGAGGCTTATTACGGTCGAAATCGGCCGGTGGAAGCTTCATCATCACGGCGGCACCGATCAAGACCAGGCCCACCAGGATCGCGGGTAAGGATGTTCCTGGCGCAAACGCCAGATAGGTCAGGTCGCCGTGAAGGCCGCTGGTATGTGCTGTCAACCAGATAGCAACACCGATGGTGATAGAACTGATGCCGACAGCGATAACGTGCCCCTTGTTGGCGGGGATGAATTCTCTGAGGTAATTTAATAAAATTGAAAATGTGCTTTCCATAGCGCCTAACCCGTTCCCATTCTTATGGCGAACTCCTCCTGCGGCAGAAAAAGTCTTTGGCAGACTGCTGAATCAAGATGCAGCCCTGATCAAGTAGTCTTTCGAAGTGAAGTTCGATATAGGATTACATATTTATGGTATAGTTGTTTTTAGTGCAACTTCAATAGGGGGCTAAATGTCTAGAAACAATCAGAAAACCGTCAGTTACGGAGTCATGCTCGTACTTGTCTCTATCTTCTTAACAGGGACCGCAATTCTGTCTCCCTTTCTGTTCTTTCTGCCAATGGTAGGGAAAATAATCGGAACAACCCTGCTATTCAAGCTCATGGGGGCCACGGTCTCCCTCTTTCTACTCAGCGCTGCGATCGGGTTTGTGGGTAAACTACTTTGCCTGGCTACTCAGGATAGTCAGGCCCGTATCACTCTCTGGGCTGCTCTCGCCGCGGAGCTAGCAGCCGCAGCCCTTCACTGGAGCGGACAGGAGAGCGTGAAAGGAAGCGGGAGCGGCACATATCTTACACTCTTGAGCTTTCTTCTCTTCCTATCGTTCCTCAGTCGGGTAGCCACCAAAGTCGAGCGGCCAGACCTGGCCCGCTTGGCAAGCATGACGGTATGGTCTGGCCTGGGCATTTTTCTTTTCATCCTGGTTATGGGTAAAACCGGGATGATGGTGGGACTCGGGTTGGGCACCGCGATCCTTTTAATGCTGGCTATGGCGCTGATTCCTTTCGCCTGCTATGTCACCTTACTCATTCGGCTGTTCTTCGCCCTTTCCGGCTCCACCGATGCAACCTGGTCAGAAGACTGAGAGGCCGTACAGTCTCCTGGCAGGACTCCTAGCCTTTCAGCCCTCCAAAGGATGAGGCCTAGACTCACTATAGCTGCGAAGGCTAAAATAAGACCGCCGGGAGTGCAGTCACGCTTTTGGAACATGAGTGACTCGCTCCTTTCGTTTTTTAAGCCCAGCTCTCACAAGGCTCAACCATGTTCCATCAAGCTTCTAGTTTGTGCTCAAGGAGAATGGATGCGGAAGAATGAGCCTAGATCCGCTATTGTTAAGCGAGCTGGAGCGCCGAGAGGCCGAGATAAGTAAAAGGCGCGTGGCGCGTGCTGCAGAAATGGGCAAGGATACATGGACTCTCTCGACGCCGGACGATCAAGAAGACTGGTTATTCCTCCGAGCTGAGGGGCCAAAGCAGAGAAAGGCAAAGACGATTCAGCGGAATCTTTAAAAAAATGAACGAACACCGGGGGAAGGCGTGTCTCCGCAACACCTAATTCCTTTCTCCCCGACCCAGCGGGGGGGGGCATCCCAGGTAAGGTGCAACCCACGAGTCAGGTTCTTATCCTTTACGAGATGGCGAACTGTGCCTCCCCAAAAATAGACCACTCTCCCCGGTGAGCCCGAATGGTAAAGGAGTCGTCCTCCTCGCCGTCCCACCCGATATTGAAGTCCAGCCACTGACCCAACTCCAGATCGGCCTGCTCGGCCACCGAGTTTCCCTCGGCGTCGGTGAAGTGCAGCTTGCCGTCTGGCCGGAGGAAGATGCGAAGCGAGCCGTCGTGTACATTTCGATGGCAGGCCGAACACAGCCCAACCAAATTTCGGTCAATGGTGGGGCCGTTCTGGGAGTGCGGTACCAGGTGGTGAAGGTGTAAGTAAAGCTTATGACAGCAGCCCGGGGTACTACAGGCCCAGCCGTCTCGGCGCAGCAGTTCTCGCTTTTGGGCTTTAGTAGTGTGGCGGTTCTGGGGATTGAAACAGATGCGTTTGTTGGAGATAGTGGGAGGTTGGTGCCGCTCTAGAGCTTCGACCAGGACAGGCCCAACGACCCTGGATAGTTCCAGATTGGTGGTATCGAAAACACCCACACGGGTGCTTTTGGTCAGTGCTTCTTCCGTCTCTTGCACCACCTCCGGGCTGGGCTCGGCCCCGAGGGCCTGGGCGAGAGCTTCCGCGCAATCTTCTGCGGGTTGATTTTGACCCGGAGGGGTCGTTTCGTCGGCATCGGGATCAATCAAGAGACCCATCTCCACGGCCACCTCGCGAGCCGCCTCCACCAGCGGAATCTCTCTTGCCCGCTCCGCTTGCAAGTCCTTATCCATCTCCTGTCGCACCTTGTCCAACGATTCCTGATCCATCGGTTGGTTGGTGATATAAGAGACCAGAGCAAACTCCAGCACTTGGGCGGTGGTCACCGCTTCACCTTGCTCTACGGAGTGGAGCCGTCGGGCGTGATCCAGCATGGCCAGAAGGCAGCGACCCAGGATCAGGCGATAAGTGGTCAGAGTGGCGGTGGCTCTACGGGCAAACTCATGAACCTGCGACACCCCCAGAGTCAGCAGCATGTCCAGACGAAAGTAAGCGGGATTTGTAATGTGAGATTTCATACTCCATTTTAACCCGGAGGGGTCATCTTAGTCAAAAATCAGACAGCAAAGAAACCGCACAACCAAGCCGTTTTAGAGATTTCTCAGAGATGATCTAAGGACTCTGAAAAGAAGCTGACGACAGAAAATCTCCAAAAGATTGACCGGGTGCCGTAGAGAGGCTTTGGGTGGCTCTAGAAGAGGTGTTTGAGGGCGAGAGCCTGGATCCTCGGGTCTGCCCGGCCTGGGGAGAAAATTATCCACACTGTCCTTCAGCAAGTTGAATCTGAAAGGGCGCGTAAACGTTCAACTCAAGATCTGGTGGACAGGGACGGATTCTAAGAGGACATGGATGGAATTTTAGAGGCTGAAGAGCGAGGTCTTTGGGCCTCTGACAGTTTATTGAAGCAAATGCTTGAAGAGCAAGCTGAATGCACGGCAACTATGCTGAAGCGTTCAAAAAAGCTTGGCCGCTCTCGATGCCGGACGATCAAGAAGACTGGTTATTCCTCCGAGCTGAGCGGCTCAGAGCCGAGAAGCAAAAATGATTCAGGGGAATCCGGACTCTCTTCAATTTAAAGGAGCAAGAGAGGCCGACACCTGCCCACATGCTTTGAGCTTGCCAGATTTGGAGGAATCCCCAGAAGAAACTGTTATCATCTTCAAGAGGTTTCTTTAAATAATGCGGTACGAGGTCAGTAAGATAGATGGCTCCCTAAGGGATCGAGCTATTGTGGATATTGACGATGAAACCGGGCATATGTCGGTGATAGAGGGGCCGCAGGGCTTGATCACGGGGGTGGATGCGTCGCTTTCACGCGGGGCGTGGGAAAATCGGTCTTACCCTATAGAGGATCCAGAAAGACCTGATGTAGATATCACCGGAACAATTCAGGAAAAACAGGCCGAAGCCTTGGAACACTCTCTTTTCACAAAGCCCGGTTTTACCGGGCTTTGTGCTTGGTGGGCAGGGACGGATTCGCTGAGTAGCCTCGGGGAACTTCCCCCCGAGGCCCTCGCAGAACCGGACTTGAACCTCTCAGCTCATCCGGCTCGTGTCTCGGACACCATTTGTTTTCCTTAAAGCATTCCATAGTTCACTCC
>Ga0172382_10002506_pt1 | contig 30566 bp, 31 predicted proteins | sample Leawel138RmetaG_FD_122245 | JGI IMG/M metagenome (GOLD analysis project Ga0172382, IMG submission 122245) | Leachate microbial communities from a municipal landfill in Southern Ontario, Canada - Leachate well 138R metaG | ecosystem: Engineered > Solid waste > Landfill > Unclassified | place...
CTGGCCGTCGTTGAAGAAGATGGTACGGAGGTGGCGCCGGGCACGCAGGGCATTCTGGCCGTGGATCGGGACAATTCGCCGCTCTATTACTTCCAGGGGTACTGGCGCAAGGAAACGCCCGGTTTTGTGGGCAAATACTACCTGACTGGCGACATGGTCGAACTGGGGATCGACGGCAGCATCACCTTCGTTGGACGCGGTGACGACATCATCACCTCTGCGGGCTATCGCATCGGTCCGTTCGATGTGGAGAGTTGCCTGATCGAGCATCCATCGGTTGCTGAAACTGCAGTGATCGGCAAACCCGATCCCGAGCGTACCGAGATCGTAAAAGCCTTCGTCGTTCTCAATGCGGGCTTTGAACCGTCGCCGGAACTGGCGGACGAGTTGCAGCAGATGGTCAAGCGTCGCCTTGCCGCGTACGCCTATCCGCGCGAAATCCAGTTCGTCACCGAACTCCCGAAAACACCCAGCGGCAAGATCCAACGGTTCATGTTGCGCCGTCAGGAAACTGAGGCCAGCGCCTGAAAGGACAGACAATGAAAATTGCCAACAAGACCTTCATTGTTACGGGGGGCGCCTCCGGCCTTGGGGCTGCCACCGCACGCATGATCGTGGCTGGCGGCGGACAGGTCGTGATTGCCGATCTGCAACCGGATGCGGGCGCAGCACTGGCCGCAGAACTCGGCAACGCCGTGCGCTTTGTGCGCACCGACGTTTCCAGCGAATCCAGCGCCCAGGCCACCATCGCCGCGGCGATCGACACTTTTGGGGCGATCAACGGCCTGATCAATTGTGCCGGTATCGCACCGGCCGAGAGGCTGCTCGGCAAAAACGGTCCGCACGGCCTTGATGTGTTTGCGAAGGTGATCCAGGTCAACCTGATCGGCTCGTTCAACATGATTCGCCTCGCTGCCCAGGCGATGGCCACGAACGAACCCGATGAGTGGGGAGAACGTGGCGTGATCGTCAGCACCGCCTCGGTAGCCGCCTTCGAAGGCCAGATTGGTCAGGCTGCCTACAGCGCCTCGAAGGGCGGAATCGTCGCCATGACCTTGCCGCTTGCCCGCGAGCTGGCGCGCGTCGGCATCCGCGTCCTGGGCGTTGCCCCGGGAATCATGGAGACGCCAATGCTGCTCGGCATGCCCCCGGAGGTGCAGGAATCGCTCGGGCGGATGGTGCCTTTCCCGTCGCGCCTCGGCAAACCGGCTGAATTTGCCGCACTGGTCGGACACATCATCAGCAACCCCTACCTCAACGGCGAAGTCATCCGTCTCGATGGTGCCATTCGCATGGGCGCGAAATAGGCGCTCAAGGAGAAAAACATGCAAGATCCCGTCGTTATCGTTGCCGCAAAACGTTCGCCGATAGGCGCCTTTCAAGGGCAGTTCACCAACATCACCGCCCCCCAGCTGGGGAGCGCGGTCGTGCGCAACCTTTTCGCCCCCCATCCAGAACTGATAAATGCGGTGGACGAGGCCGTGTTTGGTTGCTGCCTGATGGGCAACCTGAAACAGGCGCCGGCCCGCCAGGTCGTGCTTGGCGCAGGGCTGCCGGAGTCCGTTCCGGCCACCACCCTGACCAAGATGTGCGGCTCCGGCATGAAAGCCACCATGCTGGTCCACGACATGTTGCTGGCCGGCAGTTGCACGATCGGCCTGGCTGGCGGTATCGAGTCAATGACCAATGCGCCCTATATGTTGCCCAAGGGACGTGACGGTTACCGCCTCGGTCATGGCCAGCTGTACGACCACATGCTCCTGGATGGCCTGGAAGATGCCTACGAAGGCAAGCTGATGGGCTATTTTGCGGATCTTTCGGCGCGCGAACTGGGAATCTCGCGCGACCGTCAGGATGCCTATGCTGCCGAATCGGTTCGTCGTGCTCAGCACGCTGTCAGCAGCGGCGCCTTCCGTGAAGAAATCGCACCGGTAACCGTCGGCGGGCGCAAGGGCGACAGCGTTATCAGCGACGACGAAACCCCGGGCAAGTGCGACCCGGGCCGGATTCCCGACCTTAAACCAGCCTTCATCAAGGACGGTTCGGTGACGGCGGCCAATTCCTCGTCCATCTCTGACGGGGCGGCCGCAATCCTGCTCATGCGTGAGTCGGAAGCTGTGCGTCGCAAGCTTCAACCACTTGCCCGCATCGTTTCGCATGCAACGCATGCACAAAAGCCCGCACTTTTCACCACGGCGCCAACCCCCGCCATTCGCGGAGCGCTGACCAAAGCAGGATGGCGCGTGAGCGACGTCGAACTGTTCGAGATCAACGAAGCCTTTGCGGTCGTAAGCTTGCTGGCGATGGATGAACTGGGCCTTGCGCCGGACATCGTCAACGTCAATGGCGGCGCCTGCGCGCTGGGTCATCCGGTGGGCGCGACCGGCGCACGCATCATCGTCACCCTGCTCCACGCCATGCGTCAGCGCGGCCTCAAGCGCGGCATCGCCAGTCTGTGCATCGGCGGTGGTGAAGCAATGGCTACCGCCATCGAAATCCTTTAAGCCCAAGGAACAGCAAGCATGATACTGACCCAGGAACAGGAGATGATCCGCGACTCGCTGCGCGATTTTGCCCAACAGCGCCTGGCCCCCTTTGCAGGTGAATGGGATCGCGAGCGCCGTTTTCCACATGAGGCGCTCAAGGAACTGGCAGCACTCGGCGGTCTTGGCATCGTCGTGCCGGAGGAATGGAACGGCGCCGGGCTGGACTACGTTGCGCTCGTCCTCGTCATCGAGGAAATCGCGGCCGGCGACAGCGCAACCTCAACCGTGGCGTGCGTCCAGAATTCACTGCCGTGCGGCATCACGATGAACTACGGCACCCCGCAACAGAAGGAGAAATACCTCAAACGACTGGCCAGTGGCGAATGGCTGGGCTGTTTTTGCCTGACCGAACCACATGTCGGCTCCGATGCCTCGGCCATCCGCACGACGGCAGTTCGAGACGGCGATCACTGGGTGCTCAACGGCGTAAAACAGTTCATCACCACCGGCAAGCATGCCCAGGTCGCCATCGTCATCGCAGTGACCGACAAGTCCGCAGGCAAAAAGGGGATTTCTGCTTTTCTCGTACCAACCGACACACCGGGCTACACAGTCAGCCGGATCGAGGAAAAAATGGGCCAGCATGCTTCGGACACGGCTCAGATCAACCTCGAAAACTGTCGTATTCCAGCCGACCACCTGCTTGGGGAGGAAGGCGCTGGCTACCGGATCGCATTGTCGAGCCTGGAGGCCGGACGTATCGGCATTGCCGCGCAGGCAATCGGCATGGCTCGCGCGGCACTTGATGCGGCAATCACTTACGCCAAGGAGCGCGAAACCTTCGGCGTGCCCATCATCGAACATCAGGCGGTAAGTTTTCGGCTGGCCGATATGGCAACACGGATCGAGGCCGCCCGTCAGCTGACCCTCCATGCAGCCAGTTTGAAGGATGCCGGTCGTCCATGCCTGAAGGAAGCATCAATGGCCAAGCTATTTGCCTCGGAAATGGCGGAAAAGGTTTGCTCCGATGCCATTCAGGTCCACGGCGGCTACGGCTATGTAACTGATTTTCCAGTCGAGCGCCTCTATCGTGACGTCCGCGTGACGCAGATCTATGAGGGGGCCTCAGACATTCAACGATTGGTCATCGCAAAAGCGCTGATTTCCTGAACGCAGCGCATCCGGCCCCCCCCCTGGGCTTCTTGTTTCAGCCCTGGGGGGATGCGCTTTGAGCGCAGGTGTTTCATGGTCCTTTGCGCGGGAAGACCGAAATGGGGAAATTGCGGCTTTCTGGAGAAACCGCAACCCGGACTCAATCGTCACAGACAGGAGCACAGATGGATAAGCCAGCGGAATCGCAACCTGCGCACCAGGGCCCCTTAGCCGGGGTTCGAGTGCTCGAATTCTCGGGTATCGGCCCCGGCCCATTTTGCGGCATGTTACTCGCCGACATGGGAGCGGAAATCACCCTGCTCGAAAGGGAGGGCGGTACGTTCGCTTCGCAACTCTTCGGGGGTGGCAGGAAGACCGTTGCCAACCGGGGCAAGAAATCCGTTTGTATCAACCTCAAGCATCCGGACAGCAAGGGCTTGGTGCATCGGCTCATCCGCGAGGTCGATGTCCTGATCGAAGGGTACAGACCGGGCGTCATGGAGCGGCTCGGTTTTGGTCCCGATGAATGCCTTGCGCTCAATCCACGCTTGATTTACGGACGCATGACAGGCTGGGGCCAAAGCGGGCCGCTGTCCCAACGTGCCGGCCATGACGCCAACTATGCGGCAATCTCGGGAGTGCTCGATACCGGCCGTCGTGGCAAGGGGGCGCCATGGGCGCCGCCCACGCTGGTCGGTGATATGGGCGGTGGCGGGTTGGTGCTGGCCTGGGGTATTGCATGTGCCCTGTTCGAGGCAAAACACAGCGGCAAGGGGCAGATCGTAGATGCGGCCATGTTTGAAGGCGCCGCCTTGCTGGCGCACGGGCTGTTCAATCTGCAGGCAATTGGAGCCTGGGATGGCGCGTGCGCGCTCGATTCCAGCGCTCCGTTTTACGACGTTTACCAGTGTGCCGATGGGCTATGGCTGTCCGTCTGCCCGCTTGAGCCCCAATTCTATTCAAGCTTCATTGAGCGTCTGGGCCTGGCAGGGGACCCCGACTTTGCCGGAAAGCAATACGACACGTCCCTTTGGCCTGGCATGAAGCAACGCTTGACCGAGATATTCCAGTCGAAGAGTCGGGCATATTGGGCAGGTCTCTTCGACGACACCGATGACTGTGTCTGGCCGGTGTTGACGCTGTGCGAAGCGCCGCAACACCCGCACAGTCGGGCGCGTCAAAGCTTTGTGGACATCGGCGGTATTGTGCAGCCCGCCCCTGCACCCAAATTCTCGCGTACCCCTGGGCAGATTCGAAACCCGCCTCCGCTGTTGGGCGAGCACAGCGTGGAGCAATTGTTGGCACTGGGCCTGTCGTTTGCTGAAGTGGAACAGTTCACCGCATCAGGCGTACTTGTTACAGCCAACTGAAGAAAGGGCAAACCTTCCCGCGCGCGCCCTCTCCCATTGGCCACGGCGGTCATCGATCACGGTATCCGCCATCATCCTGGGATTGAGCGACCAGCCAATGAGGTCGTGGTCGCACAGATCGATGCTTGGACGACACCTGCATAGGATTTATAATCGCGGGGAAAAGTGACCTGCATCAAGCTGGTAAATTCTCAACAATGATAAAAGTAGAAACGAGACAAACACACACCAAGGTGCCATGAAGAGCCACACAAACGAAAACATTCTTCCAGCCAATCCACGGTTTCATATCCTTCGCAGCGATGGTCTGTTTCAGCCCATCACGTTCGCATTCGTCACTGAACAGATGCATCAGGAGATCATGCACGAACGCGGGGCGATCCTCGATGCAATGCCGCCTCAGCACCGGGCAAATCAGCAAAAACTGCTGGATCGCTACGACCCGCGTGCCAGTGCGCAGGCCTTTGAGCGCGTTCTCGGACTGTTCGGAATCTCCCGAGGCAAGTAGCCCTGGAATACGCTTGCGCCTCGCCCTTTTTTGAACACCAGGCCGGCGGCCCCCTCTTCTGCCGGCCCTTCATCTCCCCACAGTCCCCCCCGCTTGCCTGGCCCGACGCGATCCTCGGCACACCAGACGCAACGAACTGAACAGACGGGATTCGATCTTGTCTGCAACCGCAGGCGGCGAATGCATCGTAGACAGCATAAGCTGTATTTTAGATATTGCTTTATTCGTCGAACGCCTATACGATTAAGCTGTATTTAACATACACCTTACGGTACATCCTTCGCCTTGAGTTCGAGTTTGAGCCAGGCCTGTGGTCACACGGCGCCATTGCCGGGTGGAGGCAGTTTGGCGGGCTCAGCCAGGCGACATCGGCAGGAGGTGTCACATGCTTTCCATCGCAGAGCCCGAAATGAGAACCGCAAGCCCGGACGCGGCCGATAAATGGACCACCGAGCGGGTCACGCGGATTCACTACTGGACCCCGACCTTGTTGTCGTTCCGCACGACCCGTTACCGGGCCTTCCGTTTCACCCCAGGGCACTATGCCCGACTCGGACTCGGGCCTGCCGACGATCTTGTCTGGCGGCCCTATTCGCTCGTGTCGGCACACTATGACGACTACCTGGAGTTCGTGGCCGTGCTGGTTCCCGGCGGCGCCTTTTCGGAACAGTTGGCGAAGCTGCGGGTCGGCGACGAGATTGCCGTCGAAAAGGCCTGCTTCGGCTTTCTGACCACCGCGCAGCTCGCTCCGGGACGCGACCTGTGGATGCTGGCGTCGGGGACGGGCCTCGGGCCCTTCATCTCGATCCTGCGCGACCCTGCGCAGTGGGAGGCCTTCGAGCGCCTGATCGTGGTCCATAGCGTGCGCCACGTCACCGAGCTCACCTATCGTGACGAGATCGCAGCCTTATCGGACGAAGCCTTGTTTGCGGATGCACGTGCAAAACTCAGCTACATCCCTGTCGTAACCCGCGACGACGGTGCCACGGAACTCAGGGACCGCCTTCCACGACTGCTTGCCGACGGCCGGCTCGAAAAACAGGCCCAGATCCCGATCAATGCGGACTATTCGCGCGTGATGGTGTGCGGGAATCCCGAGATGGCGCGCGAGCTGCGTCAGCTGCTTGCCACACGCGGTTTCGCCACCAGCCGCCGCGGCGCAGCGGGACAGATGGCATTCGAAAAATACTGGTAGCGACACATCTCGCTAGCACGAGCGCGATACGCCCGTCATTGCCGGAGCGGAACCCAGCCGCGCGGCCATTTCGGTAATGAAGGCATCGCGCCCCCTGCCTAGCACCGGCGTCAGACGCGCCCTCAGTTCGGCCAGCATTGCCACACGGCGGGCCTTCATCGCATGGGCGGGAAAAACCAGAACCTGATCGGGCAAAGGAAAGATACGTCGGGTCAGGCTGTCGTACAACGCAGCCGGATTCGCTTCGCTCCCTTCTGCAGAACAAGTGCTCAAATCGAACATGTCACCGCACATGAGTCGGTCGTCCCACAGATAGCTGACACAGTTCGACGTGTGACCTGGAGTCGCCAGCACCCGTATGCTCTGCACCCCGAACGTCAGTACATCGTCATCAACCACCCGGCGCACGGCACTCGCTTTAGCACGGACAGCTTCACCCGCTACCAGCAAGGCGCCGGTTCGCTCGCACAAGGCTGCGCAGTTGTCAGCGTCGTTCGCATGCACATGAGTGCGCAACACCATTACCAGCCGCATTCCACTTTCTGCCAGCAGCGCGAGGATCAGTTCGGTCTCTCCGCCTGGCGGGTCGACAACGACCGCAAGTCCCTCATCAGGATCTCCCAGCACATAACCGATCATCCCGGTCAAACGTCCTTCGACCGGCCTGAACACCATGGGAACACCGTTCGCGATCATGGGCTTCAGGCTCAGGGCGCATTGCGCAGACCGAGAACCCACTCAGTCATCTTGCGATTGGCTTCAGGCATCGGTGCCTCAAGGAAGCTGATGACGAAACGGTCCGGCAGTTCGGCAATGCCGATCGAGCGCGGCCTGACGGCCAACATTGCCGGATCGGGCAACTTGGTGCCGAAGCAGAAGATCAGATTCTTCGCGGCAAGGATGTCCGGACGGATCTCGCCGCCCAGCAGCGTGGTGTGGGCAAAGTGATCAAATATCGCAATCATCGCGACACCCGGATCCACCTCCGCCCTGGCTTCGATGGCACGCAGCAGTTCGTCCAGATGCGCATGAGGCGTTTCGTTCTTTTCGAGTTCCAGGACATGGATGGGGTATTTGTCTGCGAGGAGCTTGTTTTTCATGACTTGGATTCCTGTCAAAGGACTGGCGCAGTTCGCGTCCGGAAACAAGTCCTAATCAAGTCTCGTGCCACCCTTTCGTCATCGATAAAGTTTCGCTTCGACAAGCACTTGGCTCAACCCGCAGAAATTGGCGCCTGAACCACCACTGCCATTTCGGCAGCAAATGGCAGAATCACCTGCGTAATGGCGGTACCGCTCAGCGCTCCCATGACGTGCGATCCACATGTTTCTCCACCAAAACAAAGTGATCGGGCGCCTCGCCCACATTCGATCATTCGGGCATATGCCTTGCTACTGAAATGATGAGGCACGCCACATTGAGCGTGCATCGAGATCGACCCAACGCCGGCACAGAAGATGAAACATCCGCAATCGCCCGGCCCTCAAGGAGAAAGATCATGGAAAATGAACAACAAGCCAGCTTTCCGCAACTGAATGCACCTGCTCCCGCGTTCAATGCAAAAACAACCCACGGCGACCGCAAGCTTGAGGACTACCGCGGCAAGTGGCTGATCCTGTTTTCACATCCGGCGGACTTCACCCCGGTATGCACGACGGAATTCATCGGCTTCGCCAATGCAGCCCCGAAGTTCGCTGAAATGGGTTGCGAATTGCTTGGCTTGTCGATCGACAGCCTGTTCTCGCACTTGGCGTGGACCCGTAACATCAAGGAAAAATTCGGGGTCGAGATTACCTTCCCGATCATTGAAGACATCAAGATGGACGTCGCGCGTGCCTACGGCATGGTGCATCCGGGCGCGGCCGACACGCAGGCAGTGCGGGCCACTTTCTTCATTGACCCAAATGGCATTCTCCGGGCAATGGTCTACTATCCGATGAGCAATGGCCGCAGCATCGACGAATTCGTCCGACTGCTTCAGGCGCTGCAGACTTCGGATGCAAATGGCGTTGCCACACCCGAGAACTGGTGCCCGGGCAAGCCCGTCATCGTGCCGCCACCGAAGACCGCAGCCGATGCAAACAAACGCGCCTCCGAAGGTTATGACACCGTCGACTGGTACTACTCGACCAAGTCTCTGTAAGACTTGAAGGCGGGTTCGCATGCATCTGTGTGTTAACCCGCCCAAGTCAGACATCAACGTTGAATCGGAGTATTGAATCGTGACCGCTTCCGCTGCAGTCAAACCGCACCCGGATTCTGAATCAAGACTTGAGCACTTTCCGGTTGCCCTCTTTTCCACCGTGATGGGTCTGGCCGGGCTGAGCATCGCCTGGATCAAGGCCGCCCATGTAGGTGGAGCCCCTGCCATTATCGGTGAGTCGCTGCGGATGATAACGAGCGGCCTGTATATCTTTCTACTGGTCGTCTACGCGATGAAACTTCTCCGCCATCCGGACGCTGTCGCCGCCGAACGTGCGCACCCGGTACGACTGAATTTTTTTCCAGCCATATCCATCGGCCTCATCCTGCTTTCGATCGCATGGACATCAACTGCGCCCCAAATTGCGCAGTACATGTGGGGGGCCGGCGCGATTGCTCACCTGCTGTTCACGCTGTCCGCGATGAGCAGCTGGATTCACCATACGCATTACGACATCAAGCACGCCAACCCCGCCTGGTTCATTCCCGTGGTAGGCAACATCCTGGTACCGATCGTCGGGGTGCGCTTCGCACCGGTCGACATCAGCTGGTTCTTCTTCAGCATCGGCTTGGTGTTCTGGCTGGTGCTCCTGACCATCGTGCTCTATCGCCTGTTCTTCCATGAACCGCTTCCGGCACGACTCACACCCACCCTGTTCATCCTCATCGCACCGCCGGCGGTGGGCTTCATCTCCTACCTCGCGCTGACGGATTCGCTCGACGGCGCGGCGCGCGTGCTGTACTTCGTTGCGCTCTTCCTCACCCTGCTGCTGGCAAGCAACGCCCTGCGCTTTCTGCGCCTGCCTTTCTTCATCTCGGCCTGGGCCTACTCTTTCCCGCTGGCTGCAATGGCCATCGCCACCTTCGAGATGCATTCCCGCAATGGCCTCGCCTTTTATGCCGTCCTTGGGTGGGCCCTGCTCGCACTGTTGTCTGCTGTGGTTGCAGTGCTGACCGGCAAAACGTTGATTGCGGCCAAACGCGAGCAGGTCTGCGTACCTGAGTAAACGGACGCAGTATGAAAGTCCGGAGGCCGGTAGCGCATGCACACGCGGCATCGGGGTAACTGGAGGAACATTCGCATGCGATCAACGACGCTGGCCAAGGCCTCCCCGGTGCGCCAGCTCCACGCCTACCGCCTGCGTCGGCATGACATACGACAATGCCACTGCTTTTCCCGCATGGCGCATGTGCTGCTCCGGCTTCTGCTGGTTGCCATTGCCATCTCCGCCAGCACAGCCGGCATGGCCAGTCAGACCACAGAGACGGAAACGTCTCCCGCAGTCTTGTCGGTCTTTGTGCGCGAAGGCTGCCTCCATTGCGCCGCAGCCAAGGATTTCCTCAAGCAGCTGCGCACCGAACGCCCCGAGCTTCGCATCACATTGCGCGAAGTCGATCGCGACGAAAGTGCGCGCGACGAGCTGATCGAGCTGAGCCGCAGCGCCGGAATCTGGCCCCCCGGCGTGCCCATGTTCGTGATCGGAGACCACATTCTGCTCGGCTTCGACGACGCTGAACACATGGGCGCCGAAGTGCGCGCGCTGATCGGCGATCGACCGCAAAAGGATGCGATTGAAACCGGACAGTTCGGCACCCTGAGCGCCTCGAGCCTCGGCCTGCCGTTGTTCACACTGAGCATGGGCCTTCTGGACGGCTTCAACCCCTGCGCGATGTGGTTGCTGCTGTTCCTGCTGTCGCTGCTGGTGCGTCTGAAGAGTCGTCGACGCATGGCCCTGGTCGCGGGCACCTTCGTGCTCGTGAGCGGCGCGGTGTACTACGCATTCATGGCCGCGTGGCTGAACATATTCCTGTTCGTGGGCATGTCGCCAGCGATTCGGACCGGACTTGCGGGCTTCGCCATTCTGATCGGCATCATCAACGTAAAGGATTTTGTCGCTGCAGGTCGCGGCATCTCGCTTTCGATCCCCGCCTCGGTGAAGCCCGGCCTCTATGCCCGAATTCGTGACATCCTCAAGGCACAGAGTCTTGCCGCCTCGCTGGTCGGCGTCGCGGCGCTGGCCGTCATCGTCAATTTCGTCGAACTCTTATGCACGGCCGGTCTGCCGGCGCTATACACGGCGGTACTGACTCAGCAGCAACTCGGCCCCTTTGCGCACTACGCCTATCTGGGGCTCTACATCGTCGGCTACATCGCGGACGACGCCTTGATGGTCACCCTGGCCGTTATCGCGCTGGGCAGCGCAAAACTCAGCGAACGCGGCGGCAGAACGCTCAAGCTGCTCAGTGGCGTCGCCATGCTGGGTCTGGGTGCGATCATGCTGCTCAAACCCGAATGGCTTGCCTGAACCGGGCGACAGGTCCGTACACAGACAAAGACGGCGGCCCGTTTTCACAGACCGCCGTCATGAGCAAGCCAATCAGGCTCGAATCACGATTGCGGATTCTCGTGTTGATGACGATGGAGGTGTTCGTGCTGATGGTGATGGTCGTGCGCCTCGGCTGGCGCAGGCTTAATAGTGCCCTGAATGTAATCCTTCACCGCCTGCAGCGGATCGCTCTCGCCACATATCACGACCTCGATCCCGCGCTGCGCCATGCGAGCGGCGAATCCCTCGCCGGCCCCACCGGTCATGAGCGCGTCAACACCGTCGAGCGGATGCTGCCCGCCGTGAAACTCATGAAATGACATCTCCTTCGGCAGATCCAGTCGCTCAACCTCACGCGGTGAACACGGACTGCTGATATCGTAGATCAGAAAGCGCCTCGCCTTGCCTGCATGGGCGGTGACGGTTCTGAAGTTCTGGCTTGTGACTGCAACTCTCATGATGGGTACTCCTGGTGTTTGTTGCCTCGAAGATGAGGCGATCGCTCCCGCGTTGGCCGATTGCGTCCGTCGCGGGCGCTGAGGACGTGGCGGGGCTCGACAGATCAGGCCGTGCCACTTCCGTCTTCACCAATGCGGACCACTGCATCCGACAACCACATGTACGGGGGCACTTCGAGATTGGTTGGCGCCGGCTGGCTCAGGAAGACACGGCCGGCCAGATCGAAGGTGGAGCCGTGACACGGACACAGAAAGCCACCCGGCCAGTCGGCCCGCACGCCACTTTCCGCGCCGGGAACGAACTTTTCCGACGGCGAGCAGCCCAGATGGGTACAAATGCCGACAACCACCAGAAACTCCGGATTGATCGAACGGTGCCGATTTGCCGCGTACTCCGGCTGCTGCTTTTCATCAGACCCCGGATCAGCGAGATCCCGTTCATGCCCTTCAAGCGCAGCCAGCATTTCCCGCGTGCGGCGGAGGATCCACACGGGCTTCCCGCGCCATTCAACCGTCATCATCTCGCCAGGTACAAGTTTGCTGACATCCGCTTCGACCGGTGCACCTGCGGCACGCGCGCGCTGAGACGGGGTAAGGCTGGCCACGAATGGCACGGCGCTTGCCGCGGCTGCAACGGCACCAGCACTCCCCGTGGCAATGAGCAGTTTTCGACGGGACTCAAGGCTGTCTGACATGGACGCTCCCCCATTCGGTTCTTGCAATTGAAATGCGATCGAAAAAGGAAGCAAGGCTGGATGCTGCGCCATTTGGGTGCTTATCAGCCGCAATCGCCGCACCAAGGGGTTGGGGGGTCTCAGAGGTGAAGACCGGACGACGATTACGCTACAGCCTCGCTTCACCCAATATTAAGCAAAATTCGAACCATATTATAAATTCTATAATTTTCAATGACATACAAACAGACTTGGGGCACACGCGACTGCCACGTCTGCCATCATGACAGTAACTGCCATCCGGCAGCACTCAGTCCAGCACCTTGTCCAGCCCAAGTGCCTTCAGACGCCGGTACAGCGTCCGTTCGCTCAGCCCCAGTTTGGCGGCAAGCTCCCGACGGCTGCCACGATGGCTGATGACGGCCTGTCGCAATACCTGATGCTGGAGCGCACCCAGATCGAGCACCGCGCCCCTTCCTGCGAACGTAAGCGCTGCGTCATTGGCAATGCCCTCCGACGCAGGCATTGCGCCCGCCCCCCGCCTGATCTCCTCGGCCAGATGCTCGGAATGAATCACATCACCGTCGCACATCAGACTCGCACGCTCGAGTACATTGCGAAGCTCGCGTACATTGCCCGGAAACGGATAGGACGCGAGCACCTGCATGGCATGCTTTGACAGCGTCAGAGCGCGGCCCGGTGCCACCCTGTCAAGCAATGAACTCACCAGCAGCGGGAGGTCTTCGATTCGCTCACGCAAGGGCGGGACGGTAATCGGGAAGGTATTCAGGCGGAAGTAGAGATCCTGACGGAACGAACCGTCACGGATCATCTCCTGCAGAGGGCGATGGGTCGCCGAAACCAGCCGGATATCGGCGCGGCGCAACTCGGTGGAACCGACACGACGATAGGTGCCTGTTTCGAGCAGGCGCAGCAACTTGACCTGCATGCTCAACGGGATGTCGCCAACTTCGTCGAGAAAAAGCGTACCACCGCTGGCGGCCTCGACAAGCCCCGGTTTTCGTGCAACCGCGCCGGTAAAGGCACCGCGTTCATGACCGAAGACTTCGCTCTCGAACAGGGTATCGGGCAACCCGGAGCAATCCACCACAACGAAGGGTCGATCCGCACGCCGGCTCGCCTCATGCACCGCACTGGCGACAAGCTCCTTGCCGGTGCCGGACTCGCCCTGCAGCAACACGCTGGCCTCGGAAGGCGCAACCCGCATCACCAGTTCCAGCATGCGCTGAAAGCCCGGTGCACGTCCAATGAGGCCATGGTTGTCGGACACGCCGCGCGCAACGTGCATCGGCTCCATCTTCTCGATGAACCAGGCGATCTCACCACTGCCGTCGCGAATCGGTGAAAGTTCGATATTGACATATTCTTCGCCACGCGACGTGTGATGCAAATGCAAAACGCGTTCGCGCTGTCCCGACTGCAGACTCCGCGACAAGGGACAGGACTCTCCGGCCCGATCGCACGGCACGCTGTAATGATGCGATACATCGAAGCAGGTGCGACCAACCACGCTGCGACCATCGGCACAGGAACTCCGATACGCTGCATTAGCGGCAATGATCCTGTAGTCACGGTCACACAGGATGTGAGGCTCCGGCAAGGTTTCGATGAAGGAAACGAGTTCTGGCAGGGGGCGTGGATCAACGGACATTGCCTGTCACCTTTGGCATAGTTGTGCAACAAAACTGCCATTCTGGCACACAAAAGTCAATCAAAAACATTCAATAGCCAGAGCATCAATTTGATTTCAATCAACTTTTTATTGCTTCCAAGTGTGGTACGGATCTTGATACGATTGAGACAAACTTGGAGTTCCTTATGCCGCAAGCTTCCTTGTCCGATCGCAAACTTGTCAGAGAGCTGGTCCTGATCGTTTTGATCAAGCTGGTTCTGATTACTGCCTTGTGGTGGGTTTTCGTTCGCGAGGAGAAAGTGCCCGTGGTGCCGGACAGCATTGCGGCCAGGTTTGCACCGCCGGCAGCAGTAAAACAACAAATCTCGATTGATGGAGAACACGATGGTCAGTGAACAACTCGTGGACCTGTCCCGGCTACAGTTTGCCGCGACAGCGATGTACCACTTCCTGTTTGTGCCGCTAACACTTGGCATGGTCTGGATGCTGGTCATCATGGAGAGTGTCTATGTAATGACGGGCAAGCCCGTCTACAAGGACATGACCAAGTTCTGGGGCAAGCTATTCGGTATCAACTTCGCGCTCGGTGTCACCACCGGCATCACCCTTGAGTTTCAGTTCGGCACCAACTGGGCTTACTACTCGCATTACGTGGGTGATATTTTCGGCGCCCCGCTTGCCATTGAGGGCCTGATGGCCTTCTTCCTCGAATCGACCATGATCGGTCTGTTCTTCTTCGGTTGGGACCGCCTCTCGCGCCGCCAGCACTTACTGGTAACGATTCTGATGGCCGTAGGCACCAATCTGTCGGCGCTGTGGATTCTGATTGCCAACGGCTGGATGCAGAATCCGGTCGGTGCTGAATTCAGCTACGAAACCATGCGCATGGAACTCACCGACTTCTGGGCTGTGCTGTTCAACCCGGTCGCACAGGGCAAGTTCGTGCATACGGTGTCGGCGGGCTATGTCACCGGCGCCATGTTCGTGCTGTCGATCTCGGCCTGGTATCTGCTGAAAGGCCGCGACATCGAGTTTGCCAAGCGCAGCTTCCGTATTGCGGCCGCTTTTGGCTTCGCGTCGGTGTGCTCGGTGATCGTGCTCGGCGACGAATCCGGCTACGCCCTCGGCGAAGCCCAGCAAGCCAAGCTCGCGGCGATAGAAGCCATGTGGGAGACTGAACCGGCGCCCGCCAGCTTCAACATCATTGCCATTCCCAATCAGGAAGAGATGAAGAACGACTACTCCCTTCATATCCCCTGGGCGATGGGCATCATCGGCACCCGCTCGTTCGACACGGAAATGCCCGGCATCAAGGAGATCCTGGTCAAGAATCGTGAGCGTATCGTCATCGGCATCGAAGCTGTTCGTCTGCTTGAGAAGCTGCGTCAGGCGCCAGCCGACGATGCGACCCGGGCTGCCTTTGACAAGGTGAAAGCCGATCTCGGCTTTGGACTGCTGCTCAAGAAGTACGTCGTGTCGATGGATGATGTCACCCCCGAAATCATCGACCGCGCCACCCGTGACACCCTCCCCCGTGTCGCGCCGCTGTTCTGGACCTTCCGCATCATGGTAGCCATGGGCTTCGCCATGCTCGCGCTGTTCGGACTGGCCCTGTGGTACTCGATCAAGGGCTGCTTCGCCACCCGCACCTGGCTGCTGAAGTGGGCATTGTGGTTCCTGCCCGTTCCCTGGCTGGCCTGTGAGATGGGCTGGTTTGTTGCCGAGTACGGTCGCCAACCCTGGACCATCTACGGCGTGCTGCCGACCCACCTGTCGGTGTCGACGCTCACAGTGGAGAGCCTGTACGGCTCGCTCGCCGGTTTCGTCGGTTTCTACACCCTGCTGCTCGTGGTCGAGATGTACCTGATGGTTCGCTTTGCCCGCCAAGGGCCGGGCAGCCTCGGCACTGGCCGTTATCTCAACGAAACCCATCACGCCGCCGCGAAAGCCTGATCAGGAGCCAACATCATGATCTTCGATTACCCGACCCTGAAACTCATCTGGTGGATCCTCGTGGGCGTACTGCTCGTGGGCTTTGCCATCATGGATGGTCACGACATGGGCGTGGGCACGCTGCTGCCCTTCGTCGGCAAGAACGACGAAGAGCGCCGTGTCGTGATCAACACCGTAGGCCCACACTGGGACGGCAACCAGGTGTGGTTCATCACCGGTGGCGGAGCCATCTTTGCGGCTTGGCCGCTGGTGTATGCCACGGCCTTCTCCGGCTTCTACTGGGCCATGCTGGCCGTGCTGTGGGCCCTGTTCTTCCGCCCGGTTGGTTTCGACTACCGCAGCAAGATTCAAAACACCACCTGGCGGACGACCTGGGACTGGGGCCTGTTCGTAGGCGGTGCAGTGCCGCCGCTGATCTTCGGTGTTGCGTTCGGTAACCTGCTGCAGGGCGTGCCCTTCCACTTCGACAGTAACCTCGTGTCTTACTACACCGGGTCGTTCTGGGGCCTGCTCAATCCGTTCGCGCTGCTTGCCGGCGTAGTCAGCACGGCAATGATCACCTTCCATGGTGCGGTCTATCTGGCACACCGCACCGAGGGTGACATCCAGCGCCGGGCCCGCACTGCAGCGCTGGTCTTCGGTGCGCTGATGCTGGTGGGTTTCACTGGTGCCGGCATATGGCTTGCACTGGGCAACTTCGGCTACGTGATCACCTCGGCTGTCGATACTGCCGCCCTCCCCAACCCGCTGTCGAAAACGGTTGTCCAGCAAGGCGGTGCCTGGTTTGCGAACTACCGCGAAATGCCGTTGACGCTGATCGTGCCCGCGCTCGCCTATCTCGGCACTGCTGTCGGCATGCTGATGGTGGCGCGCGGACGCACGCTCACTGCCTTCGTCGCTTCGTCGTTCGCGATCGTGGGCGTGATCGGCACGGCCGGGGTGTCGATGTTCCCCTTCCTGATGCCGTCCTCGACCATGCCGGCCGCCAGCCTGACGGTGTGGGACAGTGTCTCCAGCCATCGCACGCTGGGCATCATGTTCTGGGCCACTGTCCTGCTCATGCCCTTCATCATCATTTACACGAGCTGGGCCTACAAGGTGATGTCGGGCAAGGTCACAACCGCCTACATCCGCGAAAACGAACATTCGGCCTACTGAGCCAATAGATAAAGGAGCACACGATGTGGTATTTCGCATGGGCACTGGGCATCGGCTTTGCCGTCCTGCTGGCAATTCTCAATGCCATGTGGGGTGAGCATGAAACTCCTCGCGAGGAGTCCAAGAGGGCTGGATCAAGCCCAGTGGGCGCCGACGATGACAGACCGGAAAACTGATACGGCAGTCGCTCAGAGAGGCAGCAGCATTCAGTTGCTGCCGCTACTTGCGGCCATCGTCATCATGCTCGGCGTCACCATCTGGCCGGGCGCGCTGGCCGCCCCCGGCGGTGGCGCCGATCACTGGGCCGCAATGGCGCTGTTCTGGGCGATGAGTGCCGGCTTTGTGACCGGCGTTGGCTTCCGTCCTCGATTCTTCGTCTGGCGCTGGCTGTTCTCCGGACTGGCCTGCCTGGCTGGTGTCGCGCTGGCCGCCATACGCCTCTACACCCTCGGTTAATTTTCCGGCTGGCGTTGTCGAACCACCGACAACGCCAGCATCCTGAAACTGAAGTCGTCGCAATGACACCGGATTTGATTTCGGATGCCATACAAAACATTAGTAAACGCTGTTTTTCTAACTTTCAATAGCCGTCGGAGCATGCGCCTTTGCCACCAGGCGCAGCCCCTTCCAGGGAGAAAATCATGAAGAGACTGTTGCTCGCAGCATCACTCGCCGTCCTGACATTCAGTGCCCAGGCCGTCGACATCGGCATATCGACCGAGGATACTTATGCAAAGATCCAGGCTGCCGAGAAGAACGTTCTGCTCGTTGACGTGCGCGACCCGGTAGAGATCATGTTCGTCGGTTTCACTGACGCAGTCCATGCAAACGTGCCTTACCTGATGGTGGACAGAACCCAATGGGACGACAAACGGGGCGTCTTTCGTCTTTATCAGAACCCCGACTTCACTGCCCAGATCAAGGCTGAACTGGACAAGCGGGGGCTGAGTGCCGACGCCGAGATCATCACGATGTGTCGATCGGGGAGCGAGCGTGGAGAGCCAAGCGCCAAGTATCTGCGGGAGCACGGTTTTCCGAATGCGCGTTACGTCATTCATGGTTTCCAGGGTAGCGCCATCAAGGAAGGCGCTCAGGCCGGGTTCCGACTGCAGAACGGTTGGCAGAACAGCGGACTGCCGTGGTCGGCCAAGAGCAACCCCGAGAAGATCTACCGCGTCGACAAGTACTGACAACGCACAGCCTGAAGCAAGCACCTGGCCCGACCGGACCTTACGGGAAACACACTGGATGCGGACCAGAACACACTAAGCACATCAGCTTGCTTCCGGCACATCGCTTGAGGAAGAAGGAGATAACGTGACTACCAGATCAAGAAGACTGTTTGGCGCATGTCTGCTGGCAGCCGGCCTGCTGCTCCAGGCCCCCGCGATCGCGGTGACCGCTCCGCCTGCGCAACCGGCCAAATACCAATCGTCCGTAACCACGGACCATAGTCAGCTCGAAGCCTTGAAAGGGCCTTTCGCAACTGGTCCGGATGTTACGCGTGCCTGCCTCAGTTGCCACAACAAGGCGGGGCACCAGGTGATGAAGAGCATTCACTGGACCTGGGAAACAGTAAGCCCGACCACGGGCAAGAAGCTCGGAAAGAAGTTCGCAGCCAACAACTTCTGCGGCTCACCGATTTCTAACGAACCACGCTGCACGAGCTGCCATGCTGGTTATGGATGGGAAGACAAGAACTTCGACTTTACCAACCAGGAAAACGTCGATTGCCTCGCCTGCCACGATACGACAGGCACCTACACGAAAATTGCCACCGACGCCGGGCACCCGCTGTATGAACCTCGCGAAATACCCAAGGGCAGCGGCAATATCGTACAGCCGCCGGACCTTGCGAATATCGCGCAACATGTCGGAAAGCCCGGACGCCAAAACTGCGGAGCCTGTCACTTCAACGGCGGGGGCGGAGACGCGGTCAAACACGGGGATCTCGACAGCTCACTGATCAAGCCAAGCCGCGAGCTCGATGTACACATGGCGGTCGATGGCGCCAACATGAGCTGTGCCGACTGCCACACCTTCAACGCCCACCAGCCATCGGGCAGTCGTTACGCGGCAAACCCGAAGGATACGCACGGGCTCGACCTGCCCGACGACGACCACAACCGGGCGACCTGCGAGTCCTGTCACGGCGTAGCGCCGCACAAGGAAGCCCGCATCAACAACCATGCCAACAAGCTGGCCTGCCAGACCTGTCATATCCCCGAGTTCGCACGCGGCGGGCTGGGCACCAAGATGCTCTGGGACTGGTCGACCGCAGGCAAGCGCGGGCCGGATGGCAAGCCGCTCTTTATCCGGGACGACCACGGTCATCTGATCTACTCCGCAGAAAAAGGCGACTTCGAGTATGGAGAGAATGTGCGCCCGGTGTACAAGTGGTACAACGGCGTCGTCCGCCAGATCGCAATCACCGACAAGATCGACGATACCAAGGTTCTTGAGCTCAACGCGATTGAAGGCTCGGCCAAGGATCCGAATGCCCGCATATGGCCGTTCAAGGTCATGCACGGCAAACAGCCTTACGACAAGGTTAACAAGACCCTGGTCGTCAATCATGTGTACGGCAAGGATGACACCGCCTTCTGGGGGAATTACGACTACGTGAAGTCGATCAAGGCCGGCATGGATTACGCAGAGCTTCCCTATAGCGGCGAGTTCGGTTTCATCGAAACCCGCATGAACTGGTTTATCACCCACATGGTGGCGCCCAAGGAAAAGGCCGTCCATTGCCACGAATGCCATACTCGCTCGACAGATGGCCGCCTGAGCGAGATCACGGACATCTACATTCCGGGTCGAGATCACAACAAATGGATAGACATGCTGGGCGGCCTGCTTATTGCCGGCTCCATCGGCGCAGGCCTGTTGCATGGACTGATCCGCATCGTCACTCATCGCAGGAGACCTGAGCAATGAGCACCGGACGCATCTATATCTACAAGCGCTACGAGCGATTCTGGCACTGGTCCCAGGCAGCGCTGATCATCGTCATGATGATCACCGGCTTCGAGATACACGGCAGCTACGACCTGATGGGCTTCGGCAAGGCCGTGAACATCCACACCATTGCCGCGTGGACACTGCTTGTGCTTTGGGCTTTCACCATCTTCTGGCAATTCACCACGGGGGAGTGGCGCCAGTACATGCCATCGATGAAGAACGTGCTGGCCATGGTTCACTACTACACCATCGGGATTTTCACAAACAGCCCGCACCCCTTCCACAAGACCGCCCGCCACAAACACAACCCCTTGCAGCGGCTCGCCTATCTGGCCTTGCTGGCATTCATTTCACCGTTGATCTGGGTGTCAGGACTCCTGTATCTGTTCTACGGTAACTGGGGACAACTCGGGCTTGCGCAATACCTGTCGCTGGAGTCAGTCGCGCTGGCGCATACGATCGGCGCCTTCATGATCACGGCCTTCTTCTTCATCCACGTCTATCTCACCACCACGGGACATACGGTCTTCGCTCACATCAAGGCCATGATCACCGGTTGGGAGGAGTCCGACCAGGCATAGTGATCGCGCCCCAATCCCGTCCCAATTTACGCGCCACGCACACACGCCGCGCCGGCTGACCGAAACATCCGGCGCGGCGTGTGTGCGTGGGTTTTCGCAAGACAGGCAGATCCGGGAATTGCAGCCCGCGGAGAAGTACTGTATTTTGTTACAGCACAGCCGCAAACTGTTACTTCCAGCTCACGCACCGGCGTGAGCACCAAACGACCGATATCTGCGCAGAACACCATGACCAGTGAGATCAACATCAAGCTTGTCCACCTGTCGGAACCATCACTCGAGGCCTGGCTGAATCTCTTGAGTGAGCATTTCGGATGGCTTCCAACGGCGACGCGCAGGCCGTCGACATTGCCAGACCTGCTCGGCGCGGTGGGAACACGCGCGTGCGTAAAAGATGGTGGCGTGCTTGAACTCTCGGCAAATACTGCAGCCGACGAAGAGATTTTCCTCAAAATCCCTGCCGACAGCTGGGCCTGGGCATGACGGCCTGTACGTCGTCTCCGCTTGACTGGCCGGGCGCGTCGGCAGGCTCCGCCCGCACAGCGAACTGTGCGTGGCCCCAGCCGTGCGCTTACTTGCCGCCTTCGCGCGCCTTGCCCGCTGCGCTGAACAACTGCCCGATCAGGTCTACCGGTACCGGAAATACCAGGGTCGAGCTCTTGTCTCCCGCCACCTGAGTCAGCGTCTGCAGGTAACGCAGCTGCATTGCCGCGGGCTCACGCGACAACATCTCGGCTGCATCCTTCAGCGCCTCCGCAGCCTGTCGTTCGCCTTCGGCATGGATCACCTTGGCACGCCGTTCGCGCTCGGCTTCCGCCTGCCGCGCGATGGCACGCACCATGTTTTCGTTGAGATCGATATGCTTGATCTCGACGTTGGTCACCTTGATGCCCCAGGAATCAGTCTGCGTATCCAGAATCTGCTGCACATCGAGATTGAGTCGCTCGCGCTCAGCCAGCATCTCGTCGAGCTCATGCTTTCCCAGCACCGCGCGCAAGGTGGTCTGGGCCAGCTGACTGGTGGCCATGAGGAAGTTCTCTACCTGAATGATCGCTTTCTCGGCATCGACGACTCGGAAGAACACGATCGCGTTCACTTTCACCGATACGTTGTCCCGCGAGATCACGTCCTGCGAGGGCACGTCCATGGTGACCACGCGCAGATCCACCTTCACCATTTGCTGGATGCCCGGGATCACGATCACCAGGCCCGGACCTTTCACCTTCCAGAAGCGCCCCAGCATGAAGATCACCCCGCGCTCGTACTCGCGCAGAATCTTGATCGACGCGACGACCAGGAAGAGAAGAAGCAGGATGAGCGGGGCAAAGCCCAGTTGCAGGTCGATCATGTTGTACTCCCTATGTTGGTGAAGTGCTGGCAGGCGAAACCGTCACGACGAGTCCTTCCAGGCGGTCCACCCGGACCCGGGCACCCGGCAGCAGCGGCACACTTGAGTGCGCACGCCAGTTCTCGCCATGCACCCTCACCCACCAGCCGCCACCTTCGGCCTCGCTGATCACGGTGCCCAATGCACCGGTCATTTCCTCACTTCCGCTGACGACCGGACGTCTGAAACTGCGCGCGGCAAAACTGCCGATCGCGAGCAACACCGCCGCGCTTGCAAGCGCAAGCCCGGCGATCAGTGCCAGCGGTACGCCGAATCCGGGGACCTCGGTATCCATCAGGAACAGGCCACCCACCACAAAGGCGACGATGCCCCCGACGCCGAGCACGCCGAAGCTCGGCACGAAGGCTTCGGCCAGCATCAGCCCCGCGCCGATTGCCACCAGCAGCACCCCGGCCCAATTGACCGGTAACAACTGAAAGGCGTACAGCGCGATCATCAGCGAGATCGCGCCGGCGACACCGGGCACGCCGAAGCCCGGCGACGTGAACTCGAAGAACAGACCATAGATGCCGATCATCATCAGGATCAGCGCGACCTGCGGATTGGCGAGCGTGCCAAGAACCCGATTGCGCCAGTCGGGGGCGACCCGTTCGATGGCGGTCTGAGCGGTGGCAAGGACGCGCGCCTGGCCGCCCACCTGCACCTCGTACCCATCCACCTGCGCCAGCAGATCGGGGAGATCGACCGCTACAAACTCGATCACGCCCTGTTCAAGCGCATCGGCCGCACTCATGCTCGCCGCCTCGCGTACCGCGCGCTCGGCAAACGCTACGTTTCGACCGCGCAACTGGGCGAGGCTGCGGATGTATGCGGTCGCATCCGCCACCGACTTGGCTGCCATCGGATCGCCCCCTGCGGCAGGTTTGGCTGCAGGCTCAGCAGCGCCTGCAGCTGCCGTCCTGTCGTCGCCGGAGAGCGCTCCACCGCGCTCGGTGTCGGCTTCGGACTGGGTCTTGTCCGAATCGGAAGACAGAATGGACTTCGCCGCATCGGCAAGCGCCTTCTCCCCACCGCCTTCGGCTGGCTGCTTACTGCCTGGTCGCGCACCACCCAAGCCGATCGCGACCGGCGTGGCCGCGCCCAGGTTGGTCGCGGGCGCCATCGCTGCGACATGACTCGCATACAGAATGTAGGTGCCCGCGCTCGCCGCGCGCGCGCCTCCTGGAGACACGAAGCTTGCGACCGGCACCGGCGAAGCGAGGATGTCCTTGATGATCGAGCGCATTGCGGTATCGAGACCACCAGGAGTGTCCATCTCCAGCACGACCAACCCGGCTTTGCGCTCGGACGCACGCGCGAGCCCCGCGTGAACGTAGTCCGCCGTCGCCGGCCCGATCACGCCGTCTATCCTGAGCACCAGCACCTCACTACCTGACGTTGCGCGCTGTGCGGCACTGCCAGCCGGAAGAACCAGTGCTGCCAACAGCAAGAGCGCAGACTGCAAAAACCTGGAAATCAGCCGACGCATCATTCAGCCACCTCCCGATCGTACGGATAGCGGAAACCATAACCTTGATGCACTCCCCTGTTCGGAGTCTCTCGCGGTCAGCTTAGTTCAGCGCAACGCACTTAATCGATATTCGATTTTCTTGCTTCGTTATACCCTTTGGATTGGCTACCCTATGTGCGATTGCCCGCAATGGCGTCGTATCGGCGTCCGTGGCGCACCATGAGCACCAGCGGAACACTCGGGCATGCACGACAATCGAAAACCGAATGAATGGAGTCACAAACATGGCGAGCTGGTATTCAGACAACGGAAAGTCAATCGGTCGCACCCCGCTGGTGCGGCTCAATCGTGTCATCGATGGCGCACAGGCAACCGTGCTGGCCAAGATCGAAGGCCGCAACCCGGCCTATTCGATCAAGTGCCGAATCGGCGCCGCAATGATCGAGGACGCAGACCGCCGCGGCCTGCTCGGCCCGGGCAAGGAACTGGTGGAGCCGACCAGCGGCAACACCGGCATCGCACTCGCCTTCGTCGCGGCTGCGCGCGGCATTCCCCTCACACTGACCATGCCTGAGACGATGAGCGTCGAGCGCCGCAAGCTGTTGGTGGCCTACGGTGCCAAACTAGTCCTTACAGAAGGTGCACGCGGCATGGCCGGCGCCATTGCCAAGGCCGAAGAGATCGCCGCAGCAGACCCCGACCGTTATGTATTGCTGCAACAGTTCAAGAACCCGGCCAACCCAGCCATTCACGAAGCCACCACCGGACCGGAGATCTGGAACGACACCGACGGTGAAATCGACATCCTGGTATCGGGCGTCGGCACCGGTGGCACCATTACCGGCATTTCGCGCTTCATCAAGAAAACGCGCGGCAAGGCCATCCTGAGCATTGCCGTCGAACCTTCAGGCAGCCCGGTCATGACGCAGAAGCTTGCCGGTGAGGCGCTGAAGCCCGGACCGCACAAGATTCAGGGCATTGGCGCCGGTTTCATCCCGGATGTGCTCGACATGTCGCTGATCGATCAGGTGGAGACCGTCAGTAACGACGATGCCATAGAGTACGCACGCCGCCTGGCGCGCGAGGAAGGCATTCTGAGTGGCATCTCCTGCGGCGCCGCCACCGCCGTGGCCGCCCGCCTTGCACGCGACCCGCAACATGCAGGCAAGACCATCGTCGTCATTCTGCCGGATTCGGGCGAGCGTTATCTCAGCACCGTGCTGTTCGACGGCCTCTTCGACGAGAACGGCCAGGCCGCCTGATCAGGACACACAAGCCATAAAAAAGGCGACCCGAAGGTCGCCTTTTTCATTTTGCCGCCAGCAACTTACTTGGCAGCAGCACGAGCCTGCTCAAGCCAGCCGTTGTAGAGATCGGCATGGCCTTTCACCCAGGCGTCGACATGACGCGTGATGTCGGCAGCCTTGTTCTCACCGTCGCGCATGCGCTTGTTCTGTGCGCTAATGTCATTGTTCGACAGCTTCATGATGGCAAACAGCTTGGCCGCGGCCGGGTTGGCATCGGTAAACGCACGGTTTGCAATGATGTGCTGGTTGTTGGCCTGGAAACCGTAGTTCGAACCATCAGGCAGCGACGTATCGACGTCCTTGCGCTCGCCGGGAAGTGCCGAGAACGGCACTTTGAGCCAAGTCACGTCCTTGCCCGGCACCAGTACGCCACTCACCCAGTACGGAGTCCAGGTGTAGTACAGCACGGACTCGCCCTGCTTCTGACGGGCGATGGTGTCGGCGATGATGGCTGCGTAGGAACCCTGCTTGTGGGTGATGCGGTCACGCAGACCATAGGCGTCGAGGTGATGCTCGATGACCTTCTCGCACCCCCAGCCCGGGTTGCAGCCAGCCAGATCGGCCTTGCCGTCACCGTCGGTATCGAACAGCTTGGCGATCTTCGGGTCCTTGAGCTGATCGATGCTGGTGATCTTGTACTTGTCAGCCGTAGCCTTGTCGATCAGGTAGCCCTGCAGCGCGCCGCCGGAATACACGCCTTCACGATACAGCTTGGCATCGCCGCCGGCCTTCTCGTAGAAATCAACGTGCAGCGGGTTCCAGTGATCGGCCATGAAGGTCGCGTCGCCGTTGCCCAGCGCAATATGACCTGCCGCGTACTCGATCTCCTTGATCGGGGCCACTTCGTAGCCGAGATCCGTGAGCGCGCGCATCACCAGTTCGGTCTGGAAGGTTTCCTCGGCGATCGAACTCTTGATCGGCTGAACCTTGACGCCCTTGCCCGGCATGTCAGCGGCAATGGCATGAACCGGAACGGCGGCGGCGAGGACGAGGGCTGCGCCACCCAGAATCTGCTTCAGGAAACTTCTCTTTTGCATATGTAACTCCTTTGTGATTATTCAATGACGAAGATGAGGCGTGAAATTACGCACTCTTCGCCGCATTGCCGGTGCTGTTTCCACGCCGGGGCGCAAAGAACAGACCGAGAGGTCCTGATTGATACCAGCGCCCGGTCTTGCGACCCGGGCTTGCCATGGCCTGCGTGATGCGATCCAGCATGATGGCCAGAATCACGATGCCGAGACCGCCGACCGTGGCCAGCCCCATGTCGAGGCGGCCGATTCCGCGCAATACCATCTGACCCAGTCCGCCCACGGCGATCATCGAGGCGATCACCACCATCGACAGCGCCAGCATCAGGGTCTGGTTGATGCCGGCCATGATGGTCGGCATGGCCAGCGGCAACTGCACCTTGGTCAGCAACTGCCAGGGCGAGGCGCCAAACGCCCGCGAGGCTTCGATCAGGTCTTCCCTGACCTGCCGGATGCCGAGGTTGGTGAGGCGAATCAATGGCGGCAGCGCAAACACGATGGTCACCACTACGCCGGGCACATTGCCGATACCGAACAACATCACCACCGGCACCAGGTACACGAACGCGGGGGTGGTCTGCATCGCGTCGAGCAGTGGTCGTGCAATCGACTCCAGGCGATCGCTGCGGGCCATGGAGATACCCAATGGCAAGCCAATCACCATACAGAACACAACCGAGGTCAGCACCAGCGACAACGTCACCATGGCTTCGCTCCAGGCACCGATGAAACCGATCATCAGCAGCGACAGTACTGAACCGATCGCCAGACGTCGTCCGCTGGCCTGCCAGGCGATCAGTCCGATCAAGGCAATCATCAACAGCGGTGGGACTGCGAGCAAGCCATGCTCGATACCGGTCAGGGTGGCATCGATCGGCACCCGGACTGCCTGAAAAGCCGGACGGAAGTGATCGACCACCCAGGTCAGACCGGAGTCGACCCAGTCGTCGAGCGGAATCACCGCATTGTCGAAGGGATGCAACCAGTCAAAGGGCGGATCGGGCACATCCGTGGGCGCCGCGGATTGCGCCAGCCAGTCATTGGCCGCCTCGCCACCGGCCGGGACTGCCGGACCGTCCACAGGAGCGGTATCACCGCTAGCCCATGGATTGTCGGCGGGTGCTGCTGCAGGGGTTTCCGACCCCGCAGCCCAAGGGTTCGCTGCCGGCGCTTCGGTCGGTGTTTCCGTTGTTGCGGCCCACGGATTGGCGCTGTTTTGCTCGCTCATTGAGTCGCCTCCGAGGTTTGCTGATGCAGAAATTCAAGCATCATGTTGCGGGTAATGGATCCTCGATACCGCCCCTTCTCATCCACTACGGGAAGACCATAGGGATATTTGGTCAGCGGCTCATAGAGCTCGGCGATCGACTGGTCCTGCGCGACGACCTGCACGTCGGGCAAAAAGGCTTCGCGCAACTTTGGATTGTCACTTTCGCGTGCAGCCTTCTTCAGCGAATCAATCGATACCACGCCCATCAGGCGCTGATCGGGGCTAACCACATAGCCGAACTCGCGGTCGTGGGTACGCAGTCGCTCGAGCGCACTGCGCACGCCCATGCCGGCATGGTCGATGATATTGATCTGGGTACGACGCGCGATATCCGCAGCCGACAGGATTGAGGTGGCATCGACGCCGCGGAAGAAGGACTTCACGTAATCGTTGGCCGGGTTACGCAAAATGTCTTCGGCCGTGCCGACCTGAACAACGTTCCCGCCTTCCATGATGGCGATGCGGTCGCCGATACGGATGGCTTCGTCGAGATCGTGCGAGATGAAGATGATGGTGCGCTTGTGGCCGGCCTGCAGCTTGACCAGTTCATCCTGCATTTCGGCGCGGATAAGCGGATCGAGTGCCGAGAAGGCCTCGTCCATCAGCAGCACGGTGGGGTCGTTGGTCAGCGCTCGCGCCAGACCAACGCGTTGCTGCATGCCGCCCGACAACTCGTCGGGATAGCTTGCGGCCCACTGCGCAAGCCCCACCTGCTCCAGCGCGACCATGGCGCGCTGGTTGCGCTTGTCTTCGGGCTCGCCGGCAAGCATCAGACCAAACGCGGTGTTGTCCAGCACCGTTAGATGGGGCATCAGCGCAAAAGACTGAAACACCATACTCATGTGCTTACGCCGAAATTCGCGCAACTCGGAATCGGACATCTTGGCGATGTCCTGCCCATCGACCACGACCTGCCCGGCGGTGGGTTCAATCAAACGGTTCAGCAATCGGACGAGCGTCGACTTGCCAGAACCGGACAAGCCCATGACGACGAAAATCTCGCCTTCGTAGACTTCAAATGAAGCGTTATTCACGCCAAGCGTCTGACCGGTACGGGAGAAGATCTCAGCCTTGTCGAGGCCTTCTTCCACCAGTTTCATGGCCTCGCGGGGACGATCCCCGAAGACCTTGTATAGATTCTTTACAACGAGTTTTGCCTGCATCGAATGGGCGCTGGCGCCACGACACGGTACTTGGATACAGGGGGTAACCGGGGCACTCTAGCCCTGCTTGACGCCAGGGAGGAAGTCCGACATGAGGGACTTCAGGGCAACCGGTAACGCCGGGTCGCAGGCAGATACACATGATTCGTCACATGCATCTGGAAGGCCAGCATAAATAATTTTGAAGCTGTAATTGTAACACACATTTTTGGGCAAATATTATTTGGCCCATTCTGTCCGCATGGTACACACGCTTTCCCACCGTTGCCAGCGCTACCCATGCGACCCGCCCTGCTATTCGATGACAGCGCGCTCCACGCATACGGCGGTCATGCGCGGTCGCACGGGAAGCCCTCGCGCCTGCAGGTTTGCCCTCGTGAAGGCAGCGCCGAGGAGCAGGATCAGGGACGAGTAATTCACCCACATCAGCAGCAGCACCAATGAGCCCGCAGCGCCATAAGTGGACGCCGTGGCGGTCGTCGACAGATAGAGTGCAATCAGCATTCGTCCGAAGCCGAACAGCAGCGCCGTGACCACCGCGCCCAGCCAGACGTCCCGCCATGCCAGCACCACGTCGGGCAGGACGCGAAAAATGGTCGCAAACAACAGGGTGACGACCAGCAAGGACACCACGCCATCAAGGCCAAGCAGCAAGGGGGCGGGAATCGGCAACCAGTCCTGAGCGAAAACGACTACCGCACGCACGATGACGCTGAGCAGCAGTGACACCAGCAGTACAAAACCAATCCCGAGCACCACCGTCAGCGACAACAGCCTCCCCTTGATGAACACCAGCAAGCTGCTGCGTGACGGACGGGGCGCGACGCCCCAGATTGCATTGAGCGAATTCTGCATCTGCGCGAACACCGTCGTTGCACCGAACAGCATGGCGCCAAGCCCTGCCAGCGTGGGCAGGATGCCGCTGCGCTCCACCCGACTGCCTTCCACCGCGGTCTGAACCGCTGCAGCGGCTTCGGGCCCGATCGCAGCTTCGAGTTGCTGGGCGATCTGCCCCTGCGCGGCGCTCTCGCCCAGCACCAATCCGACGATGCTCACCGCAACGATCACGACCGGCGCCACCGAAAAGACGGTGAAGAAGGCAAGCGCCGCCGCATGAATGAAGACCTGGGCATCAAGCCAGATGCGAACTGTCTCCCTCACCACGCCAAACCAGTAACGCACCCACGCCGTCATCGCAGCCAACCTCATGTTCGTTTGGGTTCTTGTAGCCGATCAACGGGGCAGCGGGCAAGTCCCGCCTGCGAAACCACGCTCAACCGCCGACCAGAAAAGAAATGCAGGCGAAGCAAACAGCATCACCTATGCTGAGATCACGCGCCAACGCTGATAAGGGAATGACAACCATGCAGAGACATCAACAACTGATTCTTGCAATGCTGTTCCTGACTGGCATGACCAGCGCTGCAGGTGCAGCCGACCGCGCCAGCGCCGAGCTAGTGGACCGCAGCGGCAACACGGTCGGGAGCATCACCTTGAGCGATGCGCCCACCGGCCTCCTGATTCAGGTCTCTGCCAAGGGGCTTGCGCCGGGAGCAAAGGGCATTCACATCCACAGCGTCGGCACCTGTGATGATCCGGACAAGGGTTTTGTCGCCTCGAAGGGTCACCTCAATCCGGCCGGCAAGAAGCACGGCCTGATGAACCCCGATGGACCGGACGCGGGCGACCTGCCGGTCATTTTTGTGCATCAGGACGGCTCGGTCGATGCCGAGATGTTCACCGCGCTCGCCAGCCTGCGCGGCGCAGGCGACAGACCGGCCCTTCTCGATGCCGACGGCGCAGCCATTGTCATCCACGAAAACAGGGACGACCATGTTACCCAACCGATCGGGGGCGCCGGCGCGCGCATTGCCTGCGCCGTGGTCAAGGCCGAGTAGTCTGATGCAGCGCCGGCACGCGCTGCTGCCGGTGGTTTGCGTGAGTGCAGTCTGCCTGCTGCTTGCAGGCAGCACGCTGTCCGCGACGCGAACGAGTGACGCAGCACCGGATTTTCACGCCACGGGCGTCGGTCCGTTCCTGTTGATGCGCCCGCTGCTCGCTGCCGCCACCGACGCGCTCCGCTTCGATCCTGCAGCAGCCTATGTCGGACCGGGTTGTGACGCCCGCGACCAGGTCAGCGTGCATCTGAAAATCGGCGGTCGCGAACTTAGCGTCATGTCCATGGCCAATGCAGATGGCCGTATCGAGGAGACGCTCGCCTCGCCGCTTGCGCCCCTGCCCCGGGCCGGCAATGCCGC
>Ga0172382_10002510_pt1 | contig 30519 bp, 23 predicted proteins | sample Leawel138RmetaG_FD_122245 | JGI IMG/M metagenome (GOLD analysis project Ga0172382, IMG submission 122245) | Leachate microbial communities from a municipal landfill in Southern Ontario, Canada - Leachate well 138R metaG | ecosystem: Engineered > Solid waste > Landfill > Unclassified | place...
AAGCGGCGAGAGGATGTCGAGGATGTTTTTCAGGATGTATTCTTGAAATACCTGCAGCGCAAAACGCCTTTTGCCGGTGAGCAGCACGAACAAGCGTGGCTGATCCGGGTCGCGATCAACAGCTGCAAGGATGTCAGGCGAAGCTTCTGGCGCCGGCAAGTCGTGCCGCTCGATGAGAACCTGGCCGCGGACATGCCGCCTGAACATCTGGGTCTGCTCAAGGCCGTGCTGCAACTGCCGGTCCGGGAACGGACAGCCATTTACCTGCACGACTACGAGGGCTATACAGCTCAGGAAATCGCCCGCGTGCTGAAGCAAAGACCTAATACGGTTTACTCACATCTGCACCGAGCCAGAAAAAAACTGGCAGAGCAATGGAGAGGCGATAGTGATGAGTAATGAGATCCAAAAGGCTTTTGCGGCGATCCGGGCAGATGAAACCCTGGTGACCGCAACGCGCCAGAGGCTGCTTAGCAGGGCACCGGCCCGTCTGCACCGCCGCCTGGTGCTGCGCTCTTCGGTTCTCGTTTTGCTCGCTGTTTGCCTTTTAGCCGCCAGTCTGGTATCGGTCCATGTTCCAGTCGCCGCTCTCAGCATCGACATCAACCCCGGTATCGAACTGGATGTCAACCTCTACAACCGGGTCGTCGCCGCCCGGGGGTTCAACCCGGCCGGTCAGGTGATCGTGGCGGCGCTCGAGCTGGAGGACCGCCCTGTTCGCGCTGCCGTCAGCGCGGTTATCGCCATGGCGGCCCGGCAGGGGTACCTGGACGGAGACGGATCGTCTTTGATCGCCCTGACGACGTCGGCCGACCTGGTTCCGGCCCGCAACCTGCTGGCCAAAACCGCCGAGAAAGCGGCCCGACAAGCGCTTGATGAAGCCGGCCAGCCTGCCGGGATCGTGTCGGAGCATACTACGCTGGCCCGGGTTGCCCAGGCGCGCGAGCTCGGGATTTCGCCAGGCCGGATGAACCTGATCGAAAAGCTGCAGGAACTCGACCCGGAGAGCGATACGGACGAATACCTTGAAACGGACATCTCGTCCCTGATGCGCCGCATCAACCAACTGAAGCAACAAGAGCGGGAAGCACAAAAGGAAACCCGTGCTGTTGGTAACGAAAACCGCCGTAACGAAAAAGGCAATCAAGGCAAAGGAGGAAACAAACCATGAGAAAAACACGCCAGATCCTCTTGTTCCTGACGGTCGTTCTGCTCTTTATTACCGCGCTTCCGTTCGCGGTCATGGCAGATGAGACGGAAGAAACCGAGCAGCTTCCGGCACAAGCTTCTGTCAGAGCGCATCAGGCCAAGGCCAACCGGATGAGGGTCAAAACGCCGGATCCGGAGGACCTGGAGGAACCGGAAGGCGATGACCCGGAAGACCCGGAAGAGATGAGCGAGCGGGCCCTGTTCGTGGCCGAGCGCAATGCTCAAGCCTGGGCTTGGGGGATCCCGCCCGGACATGTCAACCTGTTCGACAAGCTGTCGGCGCTGACCGAACAGACGCGCGAGGACGTTTACGCCTGGTTTACCAATCCGGACGTCCCCATGAAGATCCGCGACCTAGCCAAGGCGATCAAGGAAGCGCGCAAAGCTGCGATGGGAGACGAAACCATCGTCGGCGAACAAGAAACCTGAAGATATGAAACGGCTTTTGCAAAGCCCCCGATCAGCTTTGACCGGGGGTTTTTTGTTTGGGCGGCCTATCATCTGCCAGGCGCAAGCGCAGGACGCGTACAAAGGGGGCCGGATCCTCGGCGGACGGCGCCGGCAGCGTGATCCGAATCAAGGCGTCGTCCTGCGTAAAGGCGAGGGCCGGTGGGCCAGCAACCAGGTCGACCTGGCTGACCGGTAATGCCAGGGGGATGGCTAGCTCGCCCTTTGCGGCTGAGGCCGGATCCAGGCAGAAGATGTACACGACCTGGTTCTTGCGGGTAAAGGCAAAGGGGCCCTGCCGGAAGGGTGCGCAGGCCCGCGTTCCGTAAATGGCTTCCCCGTAACGCTGGAGCCACCGCCCAAGCGCCTCGAGGCGGGAAATTGCGCCCGCCGGCAGACGGCCGTCCGGCTGCGGCGCGACGTTGAGGGCCAGGTTGCCGCCTTTGGCGACGATATCGACCAGGAGCGTGACGAGCTCCTCCAGGGACTTGTACGTGTCTTCATAGCGGAAAGAAAATGCCGTTCCCAGCGTGATGCAGCTTTCCCAGGGTATCCCCAGCGGTTCGGACGGAACGGTCTGCTCCGGGGTGACGTAGTTCTCATAGGGCCCGCCGACGGTCCGGTCGGCGCAGATCAGCCAGGGCTGGGTTTGCCTAGCCTTGTCGACAACCTGGCCCAGGCGGATGTCCTGGCCGGTGGCGGCGTTGACCCAGCCGGCGTCCAGCCAGAGGATGTCGATCCGCCCGTATTGCCCGGTCAGCTCCAGGATCTGGTTGTGCGTGAACTGGACGAACTGCTCCCAGCGTGTCGGATCGGCCTTGGGGTCGTAACTGGGTCCGCGCCAGCTGGCTTCCCTTCTGCCTGGCGCCCAGTAGGCCGGGCTATGCCAGTCCGCTTTGGAGAAGTAGGCCCCGATCGCCAATCCCTCGCGCCGGAAGGCGTCGAAGAGATGGCGGCAGATGTCGGCGTAGCGGTGCGTATGGAAGGGGCAGGCCGGCCCGGTTATTTTGTAATCGCTCTGTTTTGTATCCCACATGCTGAAGCCGTCGTGATGCTTGGTGGTGAAGATCAGGTAACGGAAACCGGACGATCTGGCCAGACTGGCCCACCAGTCCGGCTGAAAGCGCACCGGGTTGAACGTCTGGTTCAGGGCCCGGTATTGCCGGCAGAATGTCTCAGAGTCCGTTTCCCAGTCGATGTCCTTGCGCGACCAGATCGCGTCCTCGTCGCTGAGTGCCCAGGACTCGACGATGCCCAACTGGGCATAGGGCCCCCAGTGCATCATTAAGCCAAGCTTCTGGTCCTGCCACCAGCTGAGCCGTTCCAATAGCAGCGGATCTTGTGGCTTTACATACTGGGCAGCCGGGCTGGTGTTGTGAACACCAGCGTTGACTACATTTTCTGTCCGAATCTTTTTATCATGATTATGCTCTGCCATGTGCGCCACCTCGTCAGGCTGTCGCCATGGTTTCATTTTACACATCATGCTTCCGTTTACGAAGCGGCCATGGTGAACGATGCGCATACGGTTTTGTAATCTTGACGGAAAAGAATCGCTCAACCATAATCGAGGGTACAGTCGCCGCTATGAGGTGTGTATGGACCCGGTTATCTTGTTGACGCCCAAGTTCAGCCCCGATCCCGAATCCGCTCAGGAACAGCTGGTCCGGCTCAAGGAAAGTTATTTTCAGGCCGTGACCCTGGCCGGCGGCATCCCCGTCCTGGCCGGAAACGCCGATCCCAAAGGTTATGCGCAGCTGGCCGACGGGCTGCTTATAACCGGTGGCATCGACATCGAGCCAGCCCGATACGGACAGGCCGTGCTGTCGGCATCGGTGGTTAGCGACAGCCGGCTGGACGATATGGAAATTGGCCTTTACCAGGCCTTTTTTGCTGCGGGCAAGCCGATTTTCGGCATATGCCGTGGCATCCAGCTGATCAACGTAGCGGCAGGCGGGACGCTCTGGCAGGACCTGAAGACCCAGCGCCCCGATCTGAAGGACCACCGCCGGCCCCACCAGGTGAAGCTGGATGCGGCCGTCGATCTGGCCCGGCTGTTCGGACCCTGGATCGAAGCCAACAGCAGCCATCACCAGGCGGTCTGCGATCTGGCACCGGGATTTCGCGCGATCGCCTGGTCGGACGACGGCGTCGTCGAAGCCATAGTCCATGAGACACGGATCATTGAAGCGGTGCAGTGGCATCCGGAACGCATGCTCGCCAGACCGGGCTTGACGGATATGCTGCCTCTATTTAAGCGCTGGCTGGCGTTTTGCCGCCGCTGACGGAACAAGGAAGGAAAATGATCATGATGACCATATGGTACCAGGAACCCGCCCGCCTCTGGACGGAGGCCCTGCCGCTCGGCAACGGCCGCATCGGCGCTATGGTGTTCGGCGATCCGGACCAGGAGCGGCTGGCCTTGAACGAGGACACGTTATGGTCCGGCACCCCCCGTGACTTGAATCCGAAGAACAAGGCGGACACCTATCGGCAGGTGGTCGAGTTGGCCCTGCAGCGCCGTTACCACGAGGCCCAGACCCGGATCGAACAGGAACTGACCTCCGGCTGGAGCCAGGCTTATCTGCCCCTGGGCGATTTGAAACTTAGTTTTACCGGTCCTGGTGCATGCGAGCCGGTCGACCGGTACCGCCGGCAGCTGGATATCAGCCAGGCGATCGCATCTGTATCCTATGAACGGGGCGGCGTGGCCTACAGCCGTGAGATTTTTGTTTCGGCGCCCCACCAGGTGCTTGTCGTCCGCCTGACCGCAAACCGGCCGGCGTCGATCGGGGTTAACCTGGAGCTTGCAAGCCCGCTGCGCTCTGACAGCCAGGCTCGGGGCGACACCATTACCTTGATCGGCGAGGCACCAGGCACCCTGGAGCCGATCTATGGCCAGAACCAGGACAAGACTGTCACCTATTCCGAAAACCCCGCCGAGCGGGGCATCCAGTTCACGGCCCTGGTGCGGGCATTGCCTGAAGGGGGTCAGGTCACGGCTGCGGATGGGCAGCTGCAAATCCGTGCGGCTGATGCCCTGACGCTGCTTTTTGCCGTCAGAACCAGTTTCAACGGCTTTGCCAAACACCCGTTCCTGGACGGTGCGGAGCACGCGAAAACCTGCCAGGCGCAGCTGGACGCGGCATCGGCGCTGTCCTATGCCGTGCTGCGCCAGGCGCATGTCGCCGACCACCAGGCGCTGTTTGACCGGGTCAGCCTCGACCTGGGCCGGTCTGAGCGCGAAGCCTTGCCGACCGGCGAACGCCTGCGCCTGTTCCGCGAGAACCCGGCCGACCCGTCGCTGTACACACTGCTCTACCAGTACGGCCGTTACCTCATGATCGCGTCATCGCGCCCGGGAACCCAGCCGACCAACCTGCAGGGAATCTGGAACCAGGAGGTGCGTCCGCCCTGGAATTCGAACTACACGGTCAACATCAACACGGAGATGAATTACTGGCCTGCTTTTTCCTGCAACCTGGCTGAACTGAACGCGCCGCTGGTCGCCATGCTGAAGGATCTGTCCCAGACTGGCCGGGTGACTGCCCGCGACGTCTACGGGGCGCGTGGCTTCACGGTTCACCACAACGTCGACTTATGGCGTTTGTCTTCACCGGTCGGTAACCAGACCAAGGGCTGCGCGGCCTACGCGTTCTGGAATGTGGCCGCGGGTTGGATGTGCAGCCACCTTTACGAGCAGTATGCCTATACGCGCGACCTGGACTTCCTGCGTCGGACAGCCTACCCGATCCTGCGCGAGGCCGCCCTCTTTTTCCTCGACATCCTGGTTGAGGACCATGACGGCACCTGGATCGTCTGCCCGTCCAGCTCGCCCGAAAACGCGTTTATCTACGAGGGAAAGCCCTGCAACATCGCGGCAACCGCGACCATGACCATGGCGGTCGTCCAGGAGCTGTTTTTCAACTGCGTGGCAGCGGCCGAACAGCTGGGTGAAGATGGCGAACTGGCCGCCGAGCTGCGCGGCAAGCTGGCGCGTATCCGTCCCTTCCGAACCGGTTCGGACGGACGTTTGCTGGAATGGTCGGAGGAAATGCCTGAGCGCGAGGTGCACCACCGCCACATATCCCACCTGTACGGCTTGCATCCGGCCCGCCTGATTACCCCCGACGAGACGCCGGAACTGGCCAAGGCCTGCCGCAGGAGCCTGGAAACGCGCGGCGACGACGGAACCGGCTGGAGCCTGGGCTGGAAAATCAACCAGTGGGCCCGCCTCAGGGACGGCGACCGCGCCCTGAAGCTGCTGACGCGCCAACTCCGCTTGGTCGATGCCCAGGGAACCAACTACAGCGCGGGCGGCGGCACCTATGCCAACCTGTTCGATGCCCATCCGCCTTTCCAGATCGACGGCAACTTCGGCGCGACCGCCGGCGTTGCGGAAATGCTGCTGCAAAGCCGGGGCGACGCCATCGACCTGCTGCCGGCCCTGCCGGCCGCCTGGGCTCGTGGTTCTGTGCGCGGGCTGTGCGCCCATGGCCGGATCACGGTCGACATCGCCTGGCAGGACGGATCGGTCGAAGCGACACTAAGGAGCGATGTCAGCCAAACCGTCCGGGTGAGCGTCCTGGGCAGAGAGCGCCGGACGATCCAATTGACGGCCGGCCAGCCGGCACAGCTGAAATAGGTTCAGGAAATTGGTCTGGTCATCCGGCGTCCGCTGACGGTATAATGGGGGAAAGAACGGTCCTGCACGCGCACCAGCCGGGCATTTAGCCCGATAGGAGGAAACCATGCTGCCGACTGTCAATTTCCTGGGGAAACCCGTCACGCGCCTGATCGCCGGCGACAACCCGGTCAACGGCCACACCTACATTCCGGAGATCATCGGCAAGGACGACCTTTTGGCCTACCACACGGAAGAGCGAGTGCTGGAGGCCATGCAAGATTCCATCCGTCTTGGCTACAACACCTGGATGCCGCTGGGCAACGACTTTATGCTGCGCGCCATCTACCACCACCAGCTGCGCGAGGAGAACCCGCTCCACTTTATTTTCCAGTCCTTCGCGCCGATTGAGTTTTCGGTCAATTTGCGCATGATGGCCGAGGCCAAACCCCTGGGTATTTACCACCGGGGAACAGATACGGACGGCTTTTGCGAGGAAGGCCGCTATGACATCCTCAAAGAGCGCATCAAGATGATCAAGGATTGCGGCATCGCCGCCGGGCTGGGCACGCATGTGCCGGAGACGATCCTGCGGGCCGAGGACGAGGATTGGGGCTGCGATTTCTACGTGGCCTGCCTGCATAATTCGCGCAAGCGGGGCGAAGCCGCACCCAGCGCCTTTGTAACCGGAAAACCCAAAGGCATCACGTTCTTTGCCGAAGACCGTCCCCTGATGTTTCAGGCCATTCAGGCGGTTGGCAAGCCTTGCATCGCATTCAAGATCTATGCCGGCGGGCAGATTTTCCGCGGCATGAAGCGCGAGCGCTGGCCGGACGCCGCGGAGACGGCCCTACGAGAGACGTACCAGAACATTAAGGGCGGGGACATCGCCTGCATCGGGTTTTTCCAGCGGGACAGCGACCAGCTCGGGGAAAACGCGCATTTGGCCGGCAAGGTGCTGGCGGAGCAGGACTGGTGAGCCAGATGCTGCTGGTCATCTCGATTGAGAACACCACCACGGCGCTGGGCATCTATGAAGAAGACCGTCTGCGCCTGCGCGCCAGCCTGGCGACATCGCGCGAGCGGAGCGCGGACGAGTATGCCGTGCTGATCGCCAGCCTGCTGGCCATGCACCGGCTGCCGGCAGACGAGGTGCGTGCGGCGATCATCGCCTCGGTTGTGCGGCCGCTGAGTGCGACACTCGGCGAGGCGGTCAGACAGCTGACGGGCATCCAGCCTCTGCTGGTCGGCCCAGGCGTTCGCAGCGGATTAAACATCAAGACGGACATCCCGTCGCAGGTTGGCGCAGACATCGTGGCCAACGCGGTCGGCGCCTTAGCCCTGGCCGAAAGTCCCCTGATTGTGGTCGATTTCGGTACGGCAACCACGCTGACGGCAATCAACGAACACGGTGAGCTTTGCGGCGTGATCATCTGCCCGGGTGTCCGCTCGTCGCTTGACGCGCTCTCCAGCCACGCCGCCGATCTGCCGGGCATCGCCCTGGAAAGCCCGCGCCGCCTGCTGGGCAAGAACACGATCGACGCCATGACCAGCGGCATTGTCTACGGCCAGGCGGCTATGGTCGACGGTTTGCTTGACCGGATCGCCGCAACATGGAATAATAAGAAACCAACGGTCATCGCGACCGGCGCGCATGCCGCCGCCATCGTTCCCTGGTGCCGGGACCAGGCCGCCATCCGTCTCGAGCCCGACCTGACCCTGGCGGGCCTGAACCGGATCTACCAGCTCAATGACCGTTTGAAAACCTGATATAGAAGCGGGCGCGCTTTTATAAATATGCCACGCGTTGCACCCACCCGATGGGGCGACAGCAAAGGAGCAGCTTATGAACACGAACACGCACGCCAAAACGCTGTGGATGGCACAAACGGCCATTCTGGCAGCCGTCATTCTCTTAATGGCTTTCACCCCGCTCGGCTACCTCAAAGTCGGCATCATCGAGATCACATTCCTGGTGATTCCCGTCGCGATCGGGGCGATCATGATCGGACCGGGCAGCGGCGCTGTCCTGGGCGCTGTATTCGGCGCCACCAGCTTTGCCCAGGCATTCGCTTCGCCTTTCGGAGCGGCCCTGCTGGCGATCAACCCGTTCTACACCTTCCTGCTGACCATGGTGCCGCGTATCCTGATGGGCTACCTGGTCGGACTGATTTTCCGCTCGCTCTTTAAGATCGACAAGACCAAGCTGATCTCATACACGGTCGCGTCGCTGAGCGGCGCGGTCCTCAACACCGTGCTCTTTATCACGGCCCTTTTCCTGATGTTCGGCCAATCCGATTACCTGCAAAGCTTCGGTGACGGCTTCGTGGAAATCCTCGGGGTCCTGGTGGGCCTCAACGCCCTGATCGAGGCCATCGCCTGCATGATCATCGGCGCGGCGATCACGAAGGGCCTCAGCGTCGCGCTCCGTCATCGCCAGCAGAAGAAAACAACGTAAAAAGCAGGCCGGCTGCCGGGCAAGGAGGCAACCATGAAGATCGATCACGCGCTGTTTGACATGTTGCATACCGTATTGGCCGAGGCTGGCGCCAGCCTGGTTGGCTGCGCGGACTTGACCGATCTGCCGGATTGGACCCGTTCCGGCCTGCCTGTCGGCGTGTCGATCGGGCTGGCCCTGGATCCGTCCGCGGTTGCCCAGGTTCCGGAAAAGGCGACGATGGCTTACTACAACACATATCAAAAGGCCAATCAGCGTTTGGATGAGCTGGCGATGCTGGCGGCCGACCAGCTCACGCGCCTGGGGTTTCAGGCCGTCGCCCTGACGATGCGGCTGGTGAGCGAACAGCGGGAAAGCCGGGCAGCCGACCGGCCATCGGGCCGGGCCTGGCTGCCGCACAAGACTGTCGCAACCCGGGCCGGGCTGGGCTGGATGGGCAAGAACAACCTCCTGATCACCCCGCAGTTTGGCAGCGCGATCCGCTTCGCGACTGTGTTGACCGACGCGCCGCTGCCGGTCCGCAACGAGCCGGCGCCCTGCCGGTGCGGCGATTGCCGCATTTGTGTCGATGCGTGTCCGGGGAACGCGATCAAGAACACAACCTGGACGCTTGAGACCGACCGCGACGATCTCTTCGATCCCGAAGCTTGCCGCATGGCGATCGAAAAACGCGGCCAGACGCTTGGGATCAAGAACGGTGCCTGCGGTGTTTGTATTGCGGTCTGCCCTTACACGGGCCCATACCTCGAACAGCCCTAAGGCGCATGAGCGGTTGAGCCGCTTCACGATTCGACGGTGAAGTCCAGCGTGATCGCCAGCTGGCCGTCGATCGCCAGCTCGACTTTATACTGGCCGGTCGGGAACCCTTCTTCCGGCCGGTTCATGTAGAACATAATCGCCTGGCTGGCTTCGTCCGAAAACAGGTCAACAGAGCCGATGGTGTAGCTTTCGGTCACATAGATCCAGGTTGCGGTGATCCGGGTGCCTACCGGCGCATCGGTCAGGATCGCCGTCGCGTAGATAACGGCGATGTCTGGTGCGAATCGGTCTGTTATGGTGACCGCTACCAAGGTGTCCGGGTCGATCTGGGACGCCATGGCGCCTTCTGTCAGCTGAGGCGTCAAGACCACGACGGGCGCCTCAACGGAAAAGCGCAATGTTTCCGATAGCGTACCGTTTATGGCCAGATCGACCTGGTAGCCCCCAACCGGGAATCCGTTGTCCGGACGGCTCAAAGAGAAGCTGATGTACTGGCTGACCTGGGTTGAGAGCACGTCGACCGAAGCGATTTTTGTGTTGTCGGCTGTATATGTCCAGGTGGCGGTGATCTTGGTGTTTTCAGGCGCGTCGATTAAAAGCGCCGTCGCGTAAATGACAGGGGTGTCTGTTTGGAAACGATCGGTCAGAACGAGGGCCTTTTTGGTGCTCAGATCGATCTGAGACGCCATGGCGGACTCTGTCAGTTTTGGCATGAGAACGACTTCGGGTTCCTCGACAGCAAAGCGCAGCGTCTCCGCCCGTTTGCCGTCGATGGCCAGTTCAACCTGGTATTGACCGACCGGAAACCCGTTGTCCGGGCGGCTCAGGGAGAAGCTGATGTACTGGTTGGTCTGGGTTGAGAGCACGTCAACGGAAGCGATTTCGGTGTCGTCTTCCGTATACGTCCAGGTGGCGGTGACCTTGGTGTCTTCCGGCGCGTCGATTAAAAATGCCGTCGCGTAGATCATCGGTGTGTCCGGTAAAAACCGGTCGGTTTTGGTCAGGGCCTTTTGGGTGTTCGGATCGATTTCCGACGCTATGGCGGCCTCTGTCAGCTGCGGCTTCAAAACAACCGCAGCGGCCTCGACCGTAAAGCGCAGCGTTTCGGTCCGTTCGCCGTCGATGGCCAGCTCGACTTTGTACTGGCCCTCAGGAAAGCCGTTGTCCGGGCGGCTCAGCGAAAAACTGATCGCCTGGCTGGTTTCAGTCGAGAGCACGTCGACCGAGGCGATCTCGGTGTCATCTTCCAAATAGATCCAGGTGGCGGTTATTTTTGTGTCTTCCGGCGCGTTTTTCAGCAACGCGGTCGCATAGATAACCGGCGTGTCTGATTTGAATTCATCGGTCTTGATGACCGGCTCCATTGTATCCGGATCGATTTTCGATGCCATGGCGGCTTCGGTCAGGCGGGCCGTGGTCACGCTGCAGGATCCTCCGCCCAGGATCACGGCGATGATCAGGGCAGCGAGCAGGACACAGCCGATAATCAGCGCCACAATCCAGCCCTTCTTTTTCTTGGCCGGTGCGGGCGGATAAGGCTGATACGGATAGGGCTGAGATGGATAAGGCTGAGGTGGGTAGGGCTGGGCAGGCGGCACGTTTGCCTGCCCGGTTGGCCTCTCGGCAGGATGACCGCAATGGGGGCAGAACTTTGTCGTGTCAGGGATCTGTTGACCGCAATTGGAACAGAACATGCTGCACCTCTTTCCCTCTGCCGGACCGGTTAGACAGGTCCGGCCGCATGCCGTGATTACAGGGGCTGATAAATTGATTATCTGCACCGGAAGGCTGTGCTGTCAAGTGTCTTGACAGCGTGTTGGGCTGCGTTTTTTCCCTATTTACAGGCCATGCACGGCCTGATAAGATGTTTTTTAGACCAAGGCTGGTCGAATCCCAAACCATGAACCAAAACCGATCAGGCAGACACGCAGAAAGGGCATCCTATGGCGAAGCTTGGCAAAACGCTGCAGCAACTTCAAGCGTCATGGAACTGGAAACAGCATGGAACATCCATCGTCGGCAAACGGGCGGACTGGTGGTTTGTCATCGGGCAATCCGGCTCTTTGCAGCCGGTCGTGGTCAGCGCCGCGCTGGCCAATCTGCAGCCTGTCACGCTTGATCAGCTCAAGGCTTTGGTCCTGGCGAAAAAGAAGCTGTATAAGCTGGGCCGGTTTGACAACAAGAACCATATCCTGACGATTTCGCTGAACGCGGAGTTGTCCAGCGCTAATAACGCCGAACGGGTCGAGTTGCTGGTGGAGGATCTGACCGCCAGCTTCAGGCAGCTTGGCCTGGTCAGCGGCTGCCAGCTGTGTGCCGGCGAACTGGCTTTGCATGCCGTCCGGATCGGCGAAAATACGGCAGCTGTCTGCGATACCTGCCATGCCCATCTAGAGGAGCAGTTCAGCGGCATCGTCGAAAAGAACGAAGTCCAGGGCAATTACCTGACCGGCTTGCTCGGGGCCCTGCTCGGTGCCCTGGTGGGCTCCGTGCTCTGGCTATTGGTTTCCTATTTGGGATTCTATGCCTCGATTGTGGGATTTGTGATCGCGTTCCTGGCCCAGTACGGCTACCGGCTGTTCAAAGGCCGTATATCCCGCGCCATGCCGCTGATCGTTGCGGCGTCTGTTGTCCTGGGCGTGCTGGCGGCCAATGTCGCCGAGGTTGCGATCAGCCTGGTTCAGGATCCGGAAATAGGGCTGAGCTGGGCAGACGCCATCCGATACGCCCCGATGGCTTTGTACGACACGGAGCTTTTCTATGTCGGCCAGGTCTGGGGCGGTATCGCCATCGGCATGCTGTTTGCTTTCCTGGGCGGCTGGCAGACGATTCGCAACCTGATCGCCGAGACCAGGGGCGTCACTTACCAGATCGAGACGCTATAGGGCGCGACATGTTACTGAACGTCGAATCCGCGCTCGCGTGAAGCTGCTTTGACGATCTCCAGATCGAAGCCTTTCATGGCGGCGCATTTGGGGATTGTCATGAAACGTCTGGCGGTCTGCAACATGCCCGGCTTGACAATGTTGGTGAAGCTAAGGTTCTTCATAACAAGAATCAGTTTGGGATACTTTACGGATTATTGGTATAGGCTTTCGGTGATACGTTAGAACATAAGTTACTTAATATATACAGAACCCAACGGCATGCTTAATGATCAAGTCCAATATATATACATGTTCTGCATCATTGGCATGGCTCTTAACCGAAAAATGATCACTCATTAAATTCCGACTTATAATCGAATTACTGACCATCCTTATTTTGCATAGTGTGTTCAGTAAGAGCTGAAAGTAATTTGATTCGTCTATTGACCATTGGTTGGAAACAATGAGGAAGATGGTCGCTATGTCCTCGGTGGATAATAACACATTCTATGCACTTACCGTGATAACGGCAAGGAGCGGGGCAAGAACAATGATCGATACCAGATTTTTTTACATCCTCAAGGAATTCGGATTGCTTCTGCTGCGCAAGTGTTGATTTTCCTTCGCGGAATAATTGCATTGCTTCGATTTCTTTTTCATTATCGTCGATCATGGTTTTCAGCTCCTGAATATACTCATATAATATTCTGGATTTTAGCAAAGTCATCAATCGACTGTCAATGGTAACACTATGTCAAGAACACACGTGAACACATGAAGATCGTTAATAATTTCCATCTTATACACAATATATCTTCCTCTGGAGATGATGCAAGGCATAGTTGCGTTATGCAACAGAAAACATTAATGTCGGACAAAAATTGTCTCTTAAAAATGATGCAAAACATTAACCCACAACAAGTGTGGTTTGAATTTAATGTGTAACTGATTGGATTGTGTCCTTTGTCAGCTATGCTTGTGTTAAGCATCGCCACAAAGTTTTGTTATCAATTGACATTATTTCGCCATTGCCACGCTTTCTATTACTTTATCTTGACGTTAGTAAAATCAAAGGATATGATAATAAATACAATTTATCCATCGGGTGGATAAATGTCATAGAAAGATGGTATTTATGGTAGATATCAATTGGAAAGCGCAAATATCCAATCAACAGCTAGGCAAAGAGAGCAATATCTCGCTTGTGTTCACGTTAATCCGATATTACGGGGCAATTACCCGTGCGGAAATTGCACATAAGACTGGTTTAAGTCCGACAACGATATCCTACTTGACAGAAAAATTGCTTGCTTGTGGTCTTGTATCTGAGACTGGGAATGTTGAGAGAGTCACTGTTGGTCGTAAGCCAATTTTACTAAGGGTAAATCCTGATGGAGGTGTGATCGCTTCAGTTGAATTCTTGGTAGACGGTTTTAATTGCGCGTTGTATGATCTGACAATTAATGAGATTATCGACCGTTATGTTCGACTCGATGATTTTGCAGAAATCGGTATAACCGTTGCGCAGACACTGGAAAACCAACTTGCGAAGAATCAAATCCCAATTAATCGACTTCTCGGTATTAGTATTGGAATTCCAGGGGTTATCGATTATGCAACCAACAAAGTAATTAGATCGACTGTTATGCCGATATCCACTGAATTGCCTTTTATTGAACCCATACGCGCCTGTTTCCCTAATTGTCTCATCTCAGTCGGCAATGAATCTGGTTTCTGCGCATATGCAGAAAAAGTGTCAGGTTCGTATGAAACAGTGAATCATCTGATCTATCTTGACATTAATGTGGGGGTTGGCGCTGGTATTATTATTGATAACCGCATATTCACAGGATCAAGCGGGATAGCTAGCGAGATCGGGCATACAACCATTAACATTAACGGTATAAAATGTAAATGTGGGAACTCTGGTTGCCTGGAAACTCTAGTCAGTGTGCCTGCGATTAAAGGTCGCATAATAGCTGGATTGGTGAATGGTAGAAAATCTATCATGAAAGATATGGTCCATGGAGACCTAAATGGAATAGACCTGCCGGTATTGGCAAAAGCCTATCGTCAACGAGATGAGTTGGCTGTTGAAATTGTTCATGAAACGGCAGATTTTCTGGCTGCAGGTATTAACAATGTTATTAATTTGTTCGATCCACAGATCATTGTATTGGGTGGTCCGCTTCGTTTGCTTGGTGACAGCTTTCTTGCTAGGATATACACACGGGTAAAAGGAGTGTCGTTAAATCCGGGGGCAGATCTCAACTTGAGATACGCAATGGTAAATGATCAGGCAGTTCATCTTGGCGGCGTTCATTACGCACTAGATCACGTGATTGATTTTGCCCATTGTATGGAGTTCATTTGTTGAATCGATCTTATATAAAATACTGTTAATGCTGTCTACATTTGATCGTTACTGCACTGTCAGCTTTGATGATTTAGAGTATTCTGTATTGACGCAAGATACACAATAATTTTTCTTGCATGCAAAATCATAACTATAATGACATTTTCACTTCTGCAATCTAATAAACGAACTGATAGCGACATGCTACATTATTCAGCCCATCTGATCGCATATTATTCAAACCGTTGCATAAAATATGATGGATTGACACCGATTATGAATAACTTTGCAATAAATAACGCACGAGCGATTTGTTTTTAAGGTGGACATTCTAATTTTGTTATGAATAAGTGTTATTGCCATAACACTTGGCGTATCATGGAGCAAAATAATACTGCTTGCATTTTTGTGCATTACGCATTGCATTTCGATTGTTTGTCGTATAAATGCACAAAATCGCATAATATTAAAGAACAAAAAGAAAGCCGAAAAAGCATAACAACATGCAAATTTGGCATAACTATTATCAAGATGCTTGACATGACAAAAAACTATGGTTATTATGGACATAATTAATCCAGCGAATAAATAATTGAAGTATCAAACTTATGTTAGTATCCGGTTAAGTGCCAAAACGATTTGCTTGATGAAAATAATGGAGGCAAACCACATGCGATCGAAGACTCCAGACAGGTTATTGAGCACACGTAGTAGCTATTGGAGAAAATTGATCATGGACCTCAGTAATGACAAAGGTCTATATCTGATGCTTATACCTGTCATACTCAATTTTATAATTTTCCATTACATCCCCATGTATGGACTGCAAATTGCTTTTAAACGCTATAATATCGTTCTTGGTATTGATGAAAGCCCATGGATTGGGTTAACCAATTTTATGAATTTTTTCAAATCCTATAATTTTGTCATGGTTGTGCGAAATACACTGACAATAAGCTTATTGCTAATCATTTTTGGATTTCCAATGCCGATCATCTTTGCGTTGCTTCTCAATGAGATTAAGCATAAGTTATTCAAACGATTCACACAAACCGTATCATATGTACCTCATTTTATCTCATCTGTTATTGTAGTTGGCATGCTCTTACAGTTACTCTCGCCAAGTGGTGGCGCATTGAATATCATTCGTAGCTTATTTGGTTTGCCAGAAGTCTATTACATGGGTAGTTCTGAGTATTTCCGAACGATATATGTCATCATGTCCATCTGGCGTTCAACTGTTTTTGGGGCAATTATCTACATTGCAACAATCACATCCATTGATCCGGAAATGTATGAATCAGCTGTAATTGATGGAGCGAATCGGGTCAAATCAATGATACACATCACGCTGCCCAATCTGCTGCCAACAATTACGATTCTATTCATACTGAGGCTTGGGAATATCCTGAATATCGGTTGGCAAGAGTTGCTTTTGCTGCAAAACCCTCTGAATCGTCAAGTATCGGAAGTTATACAAACATTCGTCTACAGGAGAGGTTTGATAGATGCCGATTTCGGCTTTGGTGCTGCTGTTGGCATGGTTAATTCATTGGTTGGTCTTCTCATGGTGATCGGAGCAAATGAGGTTGCAAAGAGAGTGGGCGAAACAAGGCTCTTTTAAGTGATTTCACCGGATATTATAGCTATAATTCATGCGAAATGCGTGGAACAATAACAGTAGAGGTGCATCATGGGAAGAATTCGAAAAATGGCAAAAGATGATCTATTGCTTCAAATATTTGCCTACATGTTGTTAATAGCGATGATAATCGTTTTTCTCTTTCCGATCATAAACGTAATATCTTTATCATTTAGTGGCCGCCAGTATGTTGAAAGACGTGATGTTTTGCTTTGGCCACTTGGATTCAATCTCGATTCTTACCGCATGATATTTGAGCATCAATATGTAATTGGTTCATTTTTCAACAGCGTTATATATACATTTGTCGGGACATTATATTCTTTGACCTTAACGGTTTTTGGTGCTTATGCTTTGGCACATAAAAGACTCAGATTTCGAAGCCTTATCACTTTATTAATAGCTTTCACCATGCTATTTTCCGGAGGTCTGATTCCAACTTTCTTGCTTGTGCGTGATCTGGGTTTTCTAGATAAAATGTGGGCCTTAATTATTCCTTTAGCTATATCTCCATGGAATCTAATTGTAATGCGAACGGTCTTTCAACAAAATCCAGACAGCTTGGAAGAATCTGCAAAAATTGATGGCGCTGGATATTTCCGCATTCTGTTTCGCATCATTATTCCAATCTCATTACCGGTTATTGCGACCATTGGCTTGTTTTATACGGTTGACAAATGGAATGATTTTTTTAACGCATTGGTGTACTTGAGCACAAAAAGCAAATTCCCGCTGCAGTTGATTGCACGCGAAATACTGGTGACCTTCAGTGACCAGTCTCTAAACCGAATAGTTAATGCTGCAGATGCTGACCGTATGAATTTTACGCCTATGACATTTCGAGCTGCTCTTATCGTCATATCCATTACACCACTTATGCTGGTTTATCCTTTCTTGCAGAAATATTTCGTAAAAGGCGTAATGATCGGAGCTATTAAAGGTTGAGCCTTAAGATTGACGCTTATAAATATGAATCGGGTTTGTGGGCAGTGAGAGATGGTTTTTGAGTCGATGCAAACAGTAATTTGTGTTAACAGAGGAGAGGGAGACGGGGGTGATTAGTGAATTCTGCATCATGGTAAGTAATACATATTAAAAATGGAGGTAATTATGAAAATAGGAATGCGAAAAATTACTCTAATCCTAGGTCTTCTAATGATATTGATGTCATTCTCTATTCTGTCTGCTTGTGATTCCGCACCAACTACATCTAGCGGGACAACAAGTGGCACAACAACTGGTGGAACTACAAGTGGGACAACAACTGGTTCGACAACCACCTCTAGTGGTGATGTCTCATTATTATATGACACCATGACAGAGTGGACCGTTATGACGACGGATTTTGTTAATGCACCTACATCCGGCGATTTACCGGGATATAAAGGCATTGCAGAAAAATTTAACGTACAGATGGTTTTTACGCTTGTTAATTCTGCTGACTATAATACCCGCTTGAATCTTGAATTATCTTCTGGAAATCCTCCTTATCTGATATGGGCTGGAGATCCAATGGTTCAGTATTATGGTACGGGTGCTGTTGTTGATCTGACCGAGTATATCGATGCAGGTCTTGCGCCGAATTTTCTAGCAAAAATTTCGGAAGATCCTGCTGTACAGAAAAACTTTATGACTGACGATGGTAAATACTACAGCTTCCGTCGCCTACAGGGTGGTTTTGATCCGTTGCAGTTTGCAATTTACACCCCCTGGTTGAAAACCCTTAACCTGGATATGCCAGAAACAACTGACGAATTATATGCGACACTAAAAGCGATGAAGACCCTTGATCCGAAAATTATACCTTGGACTCGTGGTCAATGGCATACAGGTGCACATTCACTGGAAGGTCCCATTTATCAAGCATTTGGCACATCGTCAAGTTGGTTCCATTTTGCGATTGATGAGTATGTTTTTGGCCCATATGAACGTCAAGATGAAATGAAAGAGGCTTTGAAATATCTTAATAAACTCTACTCTGAAGGTATCATAGACCAGGAATACTTATCTGTGGATCATGATGCATACATGGCTAAATTATCCAATGGAGAGGTTGGTCTTGTATACGGTTGGTTTGGCGGAACTCATATGTCGCCAGTTGATGAGAATGGTAATTGGGTGGAACCGTTTGACTGGGAGGTTATGCCTGTTGTTGCTGGACCGAGCGGCATACGTGTATCAGAAGCACTAGATGCTGTTGGTCCGGGTATGCATGTCATGAGTTCGCATCCAGATCCTGATAAGGCTGTCATTCTCTTTGATTGGCTTTATAGTGATGAAGGTATCGAATTCACCAACTGGGGCATTAAAGATTTGACCTACACCGTTGAAAATGATACGTATGCCTATACTGATATGATTATGAAACATGAAGCTGGCATTATGAACGGTATGCGTTCAAATGGATTTTTCATGAACAACTTTACAAATGTTGTTGATCCAGAAGCGCTTGCTGTTATGTTCTCATCGAATATGACGAGAGGCATTAATGCCAACCTGCCCTTTGCTCGAGCACAGAATCCGCTCTTGACACCGAGCGACGCAGAGCGAGATATTGAACGCCAAATGGGTGCTGACATCATGGGTTTGGTTGATGAGATGCTACCACAGTTTGTTGTCGGTCGTGCAGATGTTGATACACAGTATGATGCGTTCATCACCAACCTCGAGCAGATGGGTGTAAAAGATTATATTGCTAACCGCAGAGCACAATACGATCGGTGGAAAAACAGATGATCCATTGTTGAGAAACATATAACTTTAACATATTCTTTCATAAGCCAGTTTGTTCGGCAGGAGTTGCATCTTGCTACTCCTGCCGAACATGTTTTGGCAACAGGATGATAATATTATGGTTATCAAACTTGTTGTCGTAGGTTAGTTGTATTCGAATACTTAAGTCTGTAAAAAATGAGGTTGACTAGTATGCGCGTGTAATGGATACCGATATCCGTTCGTGTAAACAGTGCACATAATAAAACATCTACCATTTACGGAACAATATATGACATCGATTCAATGTGTTATTTTGGCCTAATCTCCAATGAATTATATGCAAATTAATTCGGATCTGATTTGTGACAACTAGAAAATGAGTATTGCGAGGTGTTACTTTTGTTAGCTATAGAGCATATCACATTGGTGATGAAGGACCACTTGATACCAGAAGCTGTTATTCTGTTAGATAATGATCAGATCGTAGGGTTTGGTAAACAGAACAGTTTTATGTTACCCGAGCAAGCAAAAATAATTGATGGCGGCGGTCATTATGTTGGCCCGGGATTAATTGACATACATACGCATGCTGGTGGGGCGTATATGTTTACTGAAAATCCAGCGAAGGCATCGGAGTTTTTGCTTAAACACGGCGTAACATCTGTTTTACCTGCACTTTACTTTAATCTAAATAAAGAAGGCTATCTATCAGCTATTAATTTAATTACAAAGACGATGAAAGCCGGACTTTGTCCCAACGTGATGGGATTATACATGGAGGGGCCGTATCTGAACCCTAAATATGGTGCTGATCGAAACTACAATCCATGGGGCGGTATTGTCAAACATGAGGACTATGTTGAGTTAATAGAATATGTAACTTCGGTTGCGTGCATATGGGCTCTAGCTCCTGAGCTAGACGGTATTCTTGGTTTTGTCAAGGATGTAAAAAAACATCTCCCCAATATTGTGTTTTCCGTTGCGCACAGCGAAGCGACGCCGCAGGATATCGAACGCTTGATCCCATATGGTTTGAAGTTAGGGACACATCATACAAATGCAACTGGAAATTTGCAGAAGTATCCAGAGTGTAGAGGTGTTAGCGTTGATGAAGCAGTTAACTACAATGATGCCATTTATGCTGAGCTAATCTGCGACTCTCACGGCATTCATGTTGATCCATACATGTTACGCTTAGTCAGCAAAATAAAAGGTCGTGACAAGGTAATACTAATCTCAGATGCTTTGGTATTCGATGGTCCGATCCCACTTGGCTATGAAGGCGTGACAGACATAAATTTCGATTACGATGGGGAGATAGCTGGATCAAAGCTAACTTTAGACATTGCTTGTCGAAATATGATGGTTCATACAGGCTGCAGTATTGTTGATGTTTTTAACTATGCATCAGCCAACCCAGCACGACTTCTTGGTTGGCATGACAAAGGGGAGATAAGCTGCGGTAATAAAGCTGATCTCGTTCTAGTCGATCAATGGATGAATGTAAAAGAGGTAGTTATTGATGGTAACCTTGTCGATTTAAGCACGGCTGGCAAATAAAACTCATATCAATATTATAACGATTTACATATGATGCGATCATGACAAATGCAATTAAATAAATTTATATAAGTCAGTAATTCTGACAGGTAACGACTCGGTGACCATCTCATAAGTACATAATGCCATTGCCACTAACCTCGAGAAAATTGTAAGGAGAGAGAAATGAAGCAAGTATTGACAGATCCAGCAACTGATTTTGATTTCGTACCAAGTGATTTCGTTCCATTTAAAGATAGAGAGCTTTGTGAACGGTTACGAAAAATGAGTGGTAAAGATTTGGAAAAACACAATAATCCAGATTTCAAGATAAAAGTGATGTTAAATCCCCATCCTGTCTTAATCGGGACTCTTTTTACGCGGATTAAGGAATCTGATGAACTTGATAAAAAACTGACATTGATTCTGGGCAATCCAGAGCCCGACACTTATATGCCGGTTGCTCAGTTAATCAATTATCATAGAATTAATTGCCGCAATGTCCACCTATTTGCCATGGATGAGTGGGCGGATGAAAATGGAAACATCGCTCCAGAAACGTATAAGGCTAGCTTTGCCCGCTCAATGCTAAAATATTTTGTTTTTCAAATTGATGAAGACCTTCGCATGCCGCTGGAAAATGTCTATTATCCAACGAATAAAAATATCTCAAGTTATTCAAAGATGATCACAGAATGCGGCGAAGGCGGTGCTGATCTATGCAGTTCTTCTCCCGGTTGGACCGGCCACCTTGCTTTTATAGATCCAGTAGATGAATTTTTAACGGATAACATGGATGAGTACATGCAGCAAGAAGCAAAAATAGTCAAACTTCATCCACTAACTATCGCACAGAATTCCCTGCATGGCATTTTTGGTCAGTCAGGTTATCTTGCCGCAGTACCTCCGAAAGCAGCGACAATCGGTCCAATTGACGTGCTAAATTCCCGTGAACGCATTGAAGTTCATTCACTGCTGACCAATAATACATTTTCCTCATGGCAACGTATGACTTCACGTCTGGTGTTGCATGGTCCGGTCACACCGCTGGTGCCAAGCTCAATTCTTCAGTCGATGAAAACACAAGTTTATGTCAGCGAAGAACTGGCTGCACCATTTGACAGTTGGGATCTAGTTGGCTATTGATCTGCATGTGGATATTTTTGTTGAAATGGGATACGAAGGTCATTAACAGAGAACTCTGGAGGTGAATAACAATGCGAAATAATGAATTGTCAGCGGGTTATGCAAAGGTGGATATCACACCACCGCTAGGTGTCTGTATGGCAGGATATTTTGCACGCCGAGAATCAACTGGTATTGCTTCTCCCCTTTATGCGTTTGCACTAGCAATCTCCAACGGAACGCAACGCTGGGTTCTAATCAGCTGCGACCTGATTGGTGTTGATGCGTCTTATCTGCAGCCTGCAAAAGATATGATCCGGCAGCAATTGGGTATGTGTTCTGAGCAAGTGCTGATTCACTGTACACATACGCATACAGGTCCGGTACTGGGGAACAGCCCACGTGAGGAGGGCCAATATAGCCTAGGGCAGCCAGACGAGGCGTACATCTCCTGGCTACAGCGTAAGCTGGCTGATGTCGCTCGTATGGCCTGTGATGACCTTCAGAGCACAACGATTGCTGTAGGCAGTGGTGAAGAAAGAAGTATTTCTTTTATTCGACGCTATCGTATGACCAATAGGTCAGTGATGACCAACCCAGGAATCGGCAATCCAGATATCATAGAACCGATAGGTGAGATAGATCCGACAGTCGGTGTGATCGAATTTAAACGGTCATATCCGAACCGTTCTGTACTGCTTGTCAACTTTGCCTTGCATGCCGATACAGTTGGTGGAACTTTGTTTTCATCTGACTACCCGGGATTCATGCGCACGGCGGTTCAGGCACAGTTGCCAGATCACGATGTGATCTATTTCAACGGAGCATCAGGCGACATCAATCATATTGATGCGCAGCATCCCGGGAACACAGGCAAGGGCTTGGATTACACTGCAAAAATTGGCCGTATTCTAGCTGGTGAAGTATTGAAGATATGCCAAAGAATGAAAACATTGGATGATGTACATCAAGTTAAATTTGGTTCGAGAAGCGTCCGTGTACCGCTGAGAACTGTTTCAAGAGACCAAGTTGAAGCAGCAACCTGCTTCATCGAGCAATTTCAGGCTGGACATTGGCAGACAAAAAACATGAATGATGTGGCTGATATTGCAGCTGCCTATCAGACTGTGAAGCTTTCGCGGCTTGGGGATTCATTGACTATTGATCTACAGTACGTCGCGGTTGGAAAAATCGCTATTATCGCCCTTCCAGGAGAAGTTTTTGTTGACATCGGAAGGAAAATAAAAGCGAAATCACCTTTCACATATACCTATATTTCATCTATAAGCAATGGATCAGTCGGCTATTTTCCAACGGCACAAGCATTCAAAGATGGTGGGTACGAAACAAAAAACAATCCTTTTACAGATGAACTTGAGGAGTTGCTCGTGCAAACAGCCGTGTCTATGCTTGCCTAAGAACATTGGTCTGTTGACATTGACCATTTTTGAGAAAAAGGTGCGGTAATAGCTGCCAATAATATGAAGAAGAGGTATGGTACTATGCTAATTAATACGTTATCGTCGGATGCCACACTGATTTTTGCTGCCCAAGAGCTAAAGAAGTATTTAATTCGGATGTCGCGCGAATCACTGGTAATTTTGATAAACAGCGGGCAGAAGTCTTCTGGAGCGACAATCACACTTGGCTTGTTTCACGAAATGGCTTTATCTGATGACTCTAGCGCAGATTCTCCGCTTGACGACGCGTTCGAGATTAAAATCGAACAAATGGCTGGCTACATTGCCGGTTCCAATCCACGCAGTGTCCTGATAGGTGTTTATCGTTTTCTCGAACAGAACGGTTGCTGTTGGCTGCGTCCCGGTAAAGATGGAGAAGTTATTCCCCATAGAGACATTACAACATTAACGGCTGACTGCTGTGAAAAAGCATCCTACCGTCATCGGGGCATGTGTATTGAAGGTTCTGTCAGTCTTGAAAATATGATGGATAGTGTCGACTGGGCGCCCAAGGTCGGTCTCAATACATATATGTTGGAATTCATGCTTCCATACCATTATTTTGACAAATGGTATTCTCACTTAGGTAATCCATTCAAAAAACCTGAACCACGGACCATTAGCGAGTGTTATGCATACAAGGCAGCGATCGCAAAAGAAATAAAGCGGCGTGGTATGACTTATCACGATATGGGTCATGGTTGGACTAGTACAGTAACTGGTTTGCCGACCGAACTCGTTTATCCTTGGGACGCATTCTTTCCGAAAATCCCATCTGAGGTCCAAGATAAAATGGATAGGTACTTGGCGCTCGTCAACGGGGAGCGAAAAATCCTACACAATTCACCGCTAAACACGAACTTGTGCTATGGAAACCCGGACGTGCGTGACATTATGGTTGACAATATGGTGACATATTGTTTGCAGCATCCGGAAGTCGATATTCTACATTTGTGGCTAGGGGATAGCTGGAATACTCAGTGTGAGTGTGAGCTTTGCGTGGACACGACGCCTTCCGACTTCATGATCCAGATATGCAATCAGCTAGATCAGGCCTTAACCACGCAAAATATATCAACAAAAATATGTTTTATTGCATATGTCGACACGATGTGGCCGCCACAAATAGAACGACTTTCTAATCCTGAACGCTTTTTGCTGCTTTATGCACCAATATCCCGCACCTACAGTGAACCATATGATGACAACACAGATGATGTCCAACTGCAACCTTATGTACGCAATAAACTGATCCATCCACGTAATGTGCGAGAAAACATTGGCTATCTGAAGGAATGGTTCAAGACATTTAGAGGCGACAGCCTTTGTTTCGAGTACCATTTCTGGTTGGATCATTATTTCGATCCGGGCTATTATAATATGGCTGCAATACTGGCTGATGACATCAGGCAGATGGAGAAGTTGGGCTTAAATGGTATTATCGAAGACCAGACACAGCGGGCCTATTTCCCAACAGGATTCCCGATGTATTTATATGGGAAAATGCTTTGGAATAAGAACGAATCATTCGACCATCTGGCTGAGGCTTACTTTACAGGAGCTTTTGGAAAAGATGCAGCAGCTTGTCTTAAATACATGGCCAGACTATCAGAATTATTTGATCCGGTTTATCTGCGCGGAGATAAAGGGGATGCTATAAACCCGGAAATGGTTATAAAGCTAGGAAAAGTTTCTGCCTTGGTTGCTGATTTTAAACCGCTAATAGAACACAATCTGGCATCAGATGATCCAGCGGTAGCCCGTTCCTGGTTGTACCTTAGTTACCATGCTCAGATTGTCATCCTACTGGCAGATGCTCTCAAAGCGCGTGCATCTGGCAATATGGCAGTCGCTCGCACCTATTGGCAGCAAATGGTTCTTTTTGCCTTTGCCCATGAAGAACAAGTCCAGCCGGCACTGGATGTGCACGATTTTACTCGTTCGCTTGAGCGTCTGTTCAAATGAACCGGTGACATGAACTTGGATAGAAAGCAACATACACGGCATCCCTGTGGCTGAAAACATGATCAGCCACAGGGATACAATCATTACAGGGACAATAAGGTGCATGACATGACTATTGCGAAAGCTGTTCAAACAGAATCACATTTTACGATGAAGACTGTTTTTGCATTTTTTCTTCCAATCGCGATAGGTATTTTTGTTGTCAGTTTTATATATCCCATTTTCAGTTGGGGCATATCACGCTTTTCTGCTTCGAAGGAAGCCCTCGCTGCATTCTCCGTGGCGCGCAGTCTGTACTTCATCATGGCATCGCCTATACTCGTCCTGCGTCAAACAGTTGTCGCACTGGTTACAGATCACGTATCTTACACGACTTTACGCACCTTTACCCTTAGCGTCATCGCTGCGGTTTTTTCGGCCTTTCTGCTGATCGGAATGACACCGATCGGCCAGTTTGTTTTTGGTCGTGTCATGGGAACAGAAGACCCTCTTCTGTCGATGTCCCGCCAGGTTTTCGTTTTTTTTGCCTTCGTTGTTGTACTCAGCGGCTACAGTCTCTTCCTGCAGGGTTTAGCTATACTCGGTAAGCGAACTAAGCACATCCTTATTGCCATGATAATCCAGATCGGCAGTGTCGCTATCATTTTAAGTATCGCACCAAAACTACCTTTCGGGGACGGCGCGACAGCAGCAACGATCAGTTATGCTTGTGGCGTTCTCATTTCTAATCTATATCTTGATTTAGCAGTGCGTCGTCAGGTTGTGGCAAGTCTACCAGAACGAAACCTTGCGGGAGTTGTATCAGATCAGCAAGTGGCAAACAGGACTAAGGCAATATTCAAATTTTACCTGCCATTGGTTCTGGCCACGTTTATTCTTTGCCTTTCTATTCCGATGATCAATGCAGCCTTGGCAAAAACAGCATCAGCAAACATCAATCTTTCCGCCTTTGATGTCGCCTGGGGCTTAGGTTGGCTGATTCTTGGTACAATTGAAGTATCTCACCAGATTCCGCTCTACTTCTTGAAACAGAAAAATCGTTCTGACAAAAAGATTTTCACATTCATCGTTCTGTTTGGTCTGTTTTGTACCTTGCTGACATCATTGATTGGGTTTACGCCTTTGGGAATACTGATCATTGAGCGGATCATGGGGATCGAGCAGGATGTGAGCTACTATGTAGTCTTGAGCATGAAAGCATTAACTGCCCTGCCAATGATCATGGTTTTACGACAATATCTTTGGGGCTTATTTATGTATCACAAATATACCAATCCGGTCACCTGGGGCAAAGCAATAAACATCATCTGCCTTTTCACCGTCTTGGCAATGATGCCCCGATTTCCATCGATATGCCCGGTCGCCTATGTGTTGCTAGCCATGGCTGCAGCTGAAATCTGTGAACTAGTCTATCTGTTGCTGCAATATTTGTCGAGGCGAAAAAATGGATTCATGTCATTGACAGCAAACGTTTCTACATGAGCTAAAAGATAAGCAATATCCTTGATGAAGGCTTGTAACGATCATGTAAACGCTAAGTTTACTAACTTATAGGACGGAGGATTATGTGATGTTAATTTGTGGTCTTTACGAGATGGATATAACACCACCGCTAGGATCTGAAATGCCTGGGTACTTTAATATCAGGCTTGCTGACGGTGTAAAGGAGAAACTGTACACACAAGCAGCCTACTTTGAAGATGGGCAAAACCGCAGGATTGTTATCATTTCCGCCGATGGCGCACAAATTCCTGACGAAGTTAATGCACGAGTTCGCCCAGCAGTGGCCAAGGCACTTGATATGGACATTACCGGTGTTCTGACCTGTGCGACTCACATTCATACCGGTGGGCCGTTATTGACCTGGGCTGATTTTTGTCATGCCGATGCGGCCTATATGGATTTTCTGACGCAACGCATGATAGACACGGCGAAACTCGCACAGAAAGAAAAAAGAAGTGTAAAGATTGGTTTTTCAAGTGGTTACGATGATCGGCTGGCACACTACCGTGATTTTGTTATGGCGGATGGTTCGTACAGGACAAATCCGCCAATCGAGGCATCAAAACGAGCATATGGAGACATTGATCCTGAAGTAGGTGTGTTGCGAATTGATGCTGTGACAGGTGAACCATACGGAGCGGTCGTCAATTATGCCTGCCATACAGACTGTGTCGGAGGAACGGAGTTTTCTAGTGATTTTCCCGGCGCTATGAGAAATACATTGCGGAAACTTTACGGAAAAGCTTACACACCTATTTTTGTCAACGGGTTTTTCGGAAATATCAACCATGTTGATTTTGATCATGGCACGCATCGAGTAGATGGTTATTATCTGTCGATGGGCCGCCGGTTGGCGGCTGAGGCCTCCCGAGCAATGGAAACGGCAATTTTAACATCGAATGTTGAGATTCAAATGGCCTGTGAAACCATCAATCTTCCGACACGAGAGCCAGATGACGCCTTGCTGGCTTGGGCAGATATGATTGAGCAGGATGTAGAACATCAATCTGTCGTGGACCGCCATTACGCTGCTGAGGCGAAGCGAATTTATGCCTTGGGGGTCCGTCAGATACCACTGGTTATGCAGGTATTGAAACTGGGTGATTTATTGATTTTCGCTTCGCCAAAAGAAATGTATGTAGAATTCCAGTTTATGCTGAAAGAAATGTCACCAGCTAAGTACAATTTTTGTATCGGTCTGGCCAATGGCCCGTGTGGTTATGTTCCGATCAGGGAGCTTTTTCAGCCTGGTATCTATGAAGCACGGCTTAACGGTAACCAATTGGTAGAAGATGCTGGCTATATCATGGTTGATAAGCTGCTTGAGCTTGCTTATCAACTTTGCTCAGATGCTGATTGATTTTCTTTTTGACAATACTTAATGACTCAACACGCATTACGATGAGAAACATATGCGATATTGCGAAAGTGAAATGATATTATAAGTACGGAGGACTTTTTTTATGTTGAAAGCAGGATTTGCTCGTTTGGATATCACCCCGCCATTGGGAATCACGATGGAAGGTTATTACCATGAACGACGTGCTTCTGGTATGCTCGATCCTCTTTTGGCATCAGCCGTCGCCTTTAATGATACCCAGCAGACAGTCGTTCTGGTTAGCCTTGATGTAATCGGTATCAATCAGTCATACATGGAAGAATGCAGAAATAATGCAGCGCAATTGTGTGGTCTGCCTTCAGCCGCGGTTTTTGTGGCTTGTACACACACTCACCAGGGGCCAGTTATCAATGACAGCATGTTCGAAGTGGATTCCTTTTACTGTGATCTTCTCAAACGACGGATCGCTGACGTCGTCAGGATTGCCATAGCTGACTTGCAACCGGCCAACTTAAGCATCGGCAGAAATGCAGTTCAGCAGATTGCTTTTGTGCGCCGCTTCCTCATGAAGGACGGCAGTATTCGCACTAATCCTGGCCGGCGCAATCCACAGGTTGTCCGGCCGATCGGGGAACCAGATGAATCAGTCCAGTTGCTGAAAATAACACGCGATAACGCCGATGAAATTCTGCTGGTCAATTTCCAGGTGCATCCGGACGTGATCAGTGGAAATCTATTTTCGGCTGATTATCCTGGATTTGTTAGAAGAACCCTCGAAAAAACCTTGGATCAGGTCAAATGCATCTATTTCAATGGTGCCCAGGGAGATTTAAATCACATCAATGTCAATGCACCTGAATGGGATGCCAATGGTGGTTATGATCACTCCAGGCATATGGGACGCAGTATCGCTGCAGCGGTTTTGCAGATCTATGACAAAGCTGAACCGATAAAAGATGATAAAATCCGTTGTCGAGAGGACTATTTGCATGTACCAACAAATAAGAACTTGGGAAAAATAAGTGAAGCAGAACAAATAATTGCCTTGCACGAAGCGGGTAAAGATGACGAATTGCCTGAATATGGCATGGGCATTACAACCTTGGTAGCAGAAGCCTACCGCATCAAGAATTTAGCGAACGGTCCAGATGCAATTTCACTACGGCTTGTAGCAGTTCGCTGCGGCGATTTTGCAATCACCGGTGCGCCTGGTGAACCATTCAACGCTATTGGCCGACTGGTAAAAGCAGCATCGCCATATGCCATGACTTTCTATTGCTGTTGTGCGAATGGATATGAAGGCTATTTCCCAACATTGGAGGCCTATAACGAAGGGGGCTATGAAGCCAGGAGCGCCCGTTTCAAAGCAGGCGTGGCCGAAACATTGATCGAAGCCGGTGGGGAAATGCTCAAGTCATTGTCAGATGGTCGCCCATAAGGGGGACGCGACATGAACAAAAATTTACACAGCCTGGCGACCATACCGCACAGCTTTTTCATCGTCGTCGACGATGTCGGTTGGTGGTGCGGAAAAGACCAACGCTATAAAAATGGACCATCACGTTCAGGACTGGAAAACAGGAGGCACGTGCTCGCTGATTACAAGGCGATCATCGCACTGGGCAAGAGCCTGGACATGCGGATAAAATGTGGCTTTGTCATCGGTGAATGGGACAGGAGCAACATCCTGGCCAGGGTCAGAAATTCGAACAAATACGGTTCTGGCTGGGATCAGGCGTCGCGGCTCGATCCGAAGATCGACGCCGTCCGGGACTTGATCAATGCTTCGCAGGATTATCTGGAGCTGGCTCTCCATGGCCTGGTGCATATGTACTGGGACGACAACGGCCGGATGCAGCATGCGGAGTTCTACCAGCGAAATCCGCAGGGCGGATATGTCATGACGCCGCCCGATATCTCCCGCGAGCATCTGGACGCCTATTTTGAAATTTACCGCCAGAACGGTCTTCAGGCTCCTGTACGCAGTTTCATCCCGCCCTGTTTCCAGTATGTTTATTCGCAAGGCCGTGACCAGCTGTCTGCGATTCTTGCTGAGTACGGCATTGAGTATGTGTCGACGCCATATGCAAGCATGGGCTGGACATCGGACGAGAAGCCGCGGGATGTCGTTGTGGAAAACGGAATCATCACCGTGGACCGGACGACTGATCTCATCAGTTGGGATGTGGTCGCCGCTACGCCGCCCGATGTGCTGAAAAAAAGTTTTTTTGGGCTGCACTGGATCAATTTTCTTCATAACGAGGCGTCTCGAAACGATGAAACCGTCCAAGCCTGGATCCGGTATTTCTCCCGCTATCAGCATCAGTATGACCTGCTGGTTGCCAGAGACATCGCCATGGCTTCCGCGCAGGCGCTATATAAAAGATATACACGCCTTCGCTTGGATCATGAAAAAATCGTTCTTGATTTCACAGCGGTCGATCAGCTTGGAGCGGTCGCGCTGGAGCCGACGCTGTATCTGAACATTGCCAACGCAAAAAAACCGCAGCC
>Ga0172382_10002513_pt1 | contig 30481 bp, 19 predicted proteins | sample Leawel138RmetaG_FD_122245 | JGI IMG/M metagenome (GOLD analysis project Ga0172382, IMG submission 122245) | Leachate microbial communities from a municipal landfill in Southern Ontario, Canada - Leachate well 138R metaG | ecosystem: Engineered > Solid waste > Landfill > Unclassified | place...
AGCCTGTCCTGGTATCCAAACCGCGGCGGGTGGTCGTGGTGGCAGGCCAGCCGAGTGGTTCAGGATTTTCGTCTGGACGGTTCGGCGATAGAAATCATCGATGAATTTCCATTTTTTACCTATCTGCTTGCTGATATCCATCCACATTTGCTGGGGATGCCCTTTGTCCTGTTGGCAATCGCGCAGGCTTTGAATGCACTTTTCGGAGGTTGGCAAGGTGACCTTCGTCTTTTGCATCGAAGCGTTCCGATCAACTGGAAGAACGCCGTGATGGCGGTTATCACGCTCGGCGGCATTGCTTTTCTCAACACCTGGGATTTCCCTTTCTACCTGCTGCTGATGGCTGCGGCTTTTATCTGGAAGCAAACCAGTTCGGACGGTTGGCGCGCTGAACGCATCTGGCATCTGGTCTTTCTCTCGCTTGTCGGTGGTATTTTGAGCGTTTTGGCTTACCTGCCTTTCTACCTCAGTTTCTCTTCACAGGCAGGCGGATTGCTGCCCAGCCTTGCTTTTTTTACAAGGGGCACTTATTTGTGGATCATGTTTGGTCCGTTGCTGGTACCGATCCTCATCTGGTTGGTTTACAGGCAGGTCAAGAACAGACGTTTTCCATCTGTCAATGCGCTACTGATGACAGCTTCGCTTTTCGGGCTTCTATTTATGGCTGGATGGGCCTTGGGCTGGGTGGCTGGAAGGTTTGGATCACTCGACGCACTGCTTAATGGATTGCAGGGCGCGACGGACAACAGCACTTTGTTGACCGCATCACTGTTGGAACGATTTAAAGCGCCCGGCACTGCCCTGACACTTTTTCTGGTAATTTGGCTTTCGTTTGATTATTTCATTTTCAAAGTAAAAAATTCTCAATCACCTGAGGTGCAAAGCACTGAAATTATCCAGGCTACAACCAAGTTTAAGATCGATAGCAATGGCTTTGTATTGATGCTGGTATTACTAGGAGCGCTGCTGGTGGTCGTGCCCGAATTTGTCTATCTGCGAGACCAGTTTGGCACACGTATGAACACGATTTTTAAGTTTTACTTTCAGACCTGGATCTTATGGTCCCTGGCTGGTGCATATATAATTGCCAGATTCCTGCAGGAGGCTGAGCCACGCCATACGCGATTTTTTACTTTGGCGCTGGTTCTGGCCGGTTTGTCTGTTTTTGGGGTTTCACTTATGCAGCAAAAGGAAGCGCTTCAGATTGCCTTTGGAAGCAACCGGCTGGATTTTATGCTCCTGCTAATTCCGGTTTTGTTCCTGGTCTGGCTGCTGCAGAGCTTGATCCAGAATAGGTATCGGGCAGCGCTGGGGGTTATTTGTCTGGCAGGCCTTGCGGCCGGCTTGATTTACCCGGCGATTGAGCTTTGGAACAAGACCGAAGGTTTTCAGCCGCGGGATGGCTACTCGCTGGATGGAAAGCAGGATTTCTATCAGTTTTCAGCGGACGAAATGGCGGCAGCTGAGTGGCTGGCTGAAGCGCCAATCGCTGTCATGGCTGAAGCTGTCTCTGAGACGGGCGGTAGTTACACGACATACAATATCATTTCAACATTTTCGGGCATGCCTACGATTCTGGGTTGGGTCGGTCATGAATCCCAGTGGCGGGGAGGTTATGAGGAAATTGGAAGTAGGCAGTCCGATCTAAGGGTTTTGTTCAGCACCTCAGACTGGAACCAGGCCAAAACCATCATCGACCTTTATAATCTTCGTTACATTGTGGTTGGAGAACTGGAGCGCCAAACTTACCAGCTTGACGAAGCAAAATTTGTGGCGAATATGGACAAGGTTTTTGACTCAGCCACAGTAGATATTTATGAGGTCCCAACACCATAAAATGAACAGTCGGAGAGAAAGTCTAAACCAAAAAATTCAAACCACATGGCACCAGGGTTGGTCAGTCTGGTTCTTACTCGCATTCGCACTCGGGTTGGTAGTCAGGCTTGTTTTGCTCAACGAGGTGGTTTACACACAAAATGAATTAACGCTGGTCAACCAGGCACTTCAGGTCTCCCAGAGGTTGAGCCATGCCACCAGCTCGGTGCCGGCCTATACCGGCCTGACGGGGTTTTTGTTCTTCCTCTTCGGTGCCACGGATTTCCTCGCCCGATTGGTTCCTGCCCTGGTTGGCGCGTCAATTGTGCTGCTGCCATTGGTCTGGAGGGAGCGGTTGGGGCATAAAACAGCCATAATCCTGGCTTTCGCTCTGGCCTTTGATCCTACCTTTTTGCTCTTTTCCAGATCGATCCATGGCGGAATTTTCGCGCTGACTGGTTTGTTATGGGAATTCACCTTCCTGAAAAAGAACAAGCCAGGGCTGGCCGGGTTGTCGTTGGCTGTCGCTATACTTGGGGGAGCACCTTTCTGGGCTTTCCTGGTTATTATCATGCTTACCTGGCTGCTCGCGAGGATTATACAACCTGAGGCGGTGGATGAGCTGCTGCGATTTCAAATTTTTAGAGAGAGGTCTGGTTGGATTAATTATGTTGTCGGTTTCGCTGTCAGCAGTGGTCTGATCCTGACCAGCTTTTTGCTCGACCCGGCAGGGATTGGAGCAGTGGCCAGTGGCCTCGTCAGTTTCTTCCATATGTTGAGCAGTGGCTATGAAAAGCCGCTCTATCATCTGATTTATCTGCTCGTTGCGCGTAGCCACCTACCGATTGTGCTTTTCTCCATCGCCTTCATTAGACTTAGGTCGACAAAAATACAAAGTTGGTACAGGGTGGGCGGGCTTTCGATGTTAATCTCTCTGCTGATTGGCCTGGTCCTCTCCAGGGAGAGTTTTGAAATTCTGTTATGGCCGGTTCTTCTGGCCTGGACCGGTGGTGCTTTCTGGTTAGGAAGATGGCAACCAGCCTGGGGCGAATCCGGGTTAACCACCGTGTTATTGATGGGCTTCGTGTTTGGGATCCTGATCTTCCTTTCGCTAAACCTCAAAAACCTGGGGGAACAAATTGTAGGAACACCGCAGTTCTGGAACGTTTTTCTTTTGATTGTTGCTGGGGTGATAGTTGTTCTAATTGGCTGGTGGTTGGTGCGGTTTGGCTGGCCGTCAGGCATTGGCAGCCAGGCGTTTTTGTTGGTGGCACTTCTTTTCCTGGCTGTAACCAGCCTGGGAAGCAGTTTGCGCAGCCTTTCATCTGGGCAGCAACTTCGGTCACTGGAATACCTGGATAACAGAGTCACGCTCCCAAACAATGATATCGAAGTCATCCTGGCTGATTTCGCGCTAACCGGTAATAGCCTGCACACTCTCGGTGGCTACGCTTTGGTGGACGTGCCAAATGATTTTGGCTGGTATCTGAGGGGTTTTTTAACGGAACGAAACCATCAAGAGAAGAGCCTTATTTTAAGCAGCCACGGTTTCTTGTCAAAGCAGAGCGACGAATTCAGAGGGCTGAACGTCGTGCTGGAAAGATCAGTTGACTGGCAGAGGAACGCGGGAACCACTTACCTTCAGTCCATAGCGGGGAGGAACCCGACTTTTGTGGACCAAAAAGGCGTTTTGTGGGTTCGGACTAATTTATTTACAGGAGCATCCCAATAAAATGTGTGATCAAAAATACCAAAATCCGCCCGATACTATCGCGATTGATGGTCCTGCCGCCTCTGGAAAGACCACCATTGGCAATTTAATTGCCAATAAACTGGGATTCCTGTGTCTGGACACGGGCATTATGTATCGCGCTGTAGCCTTCCAGGCTTTGAAGCAGGGGCTGGATGTTTTTGATGACACCACCGTCAGTCAATTGGCCGAAAAGATCAGGATCGAAATCCGACCTTCGAAGCTGGATGATGGCCGCCAGTTTGACGTCATCATCAATGGAGAAGACCACACCTGGGAGATTCGTTCTCCTGAGGTTAACCAGGTGGTTTCTGAGGTCTCGGCTTATCCCCGTGTGCGCGAGGCTATGACCCGGCTGCAGCGGGAGATTGCCAGAAATGGCCGCATTGTGATGATCGGACGGGATATCGGAACGGTCGTTTTGCCGCAGGCAGAAATGAAAATTTACCTGGAAGCCAGCGTCGAAGTCCGTGCCCAGCGGCGTTATATTGAAGAGTTGGCTAGAGACAAAGAAGTTTGTCTGAACGACATTGAAGACTCGCTGCGGCATAGGGACGAGATCGATTCTGGCAGGGCGGTTGCCCCGTTGAAACCCGCTGAGGACGCTGTTGTTATCAATTCAGATCACATGACCGTTTTTGAGGTGGTTGAATACATTATGGGCCTGATAGCCCAGCGATAAAAGTATCCGATTCGGCGCGGGTGAGCCTCCTGTTCGTTTTAACCAGACATTGTCGACCGCTGCGTCCGCCTGCCATAATTCAACATTGAGAGGGTGGGCGTGCTATAATTGCTAATTATCATCCGGGGTTTGGGGAGGAAGTGAAAGTCATCGTCAACGCAAGTTTAAGTGAGCTGGCATTCAGACCAACGTCTCTGTTATTCCCCCTCGTGTTTGTGTTTGCCATGGTTTTGACCTGCCGCAAACACATAAACTACTCTCGCCAAAAAGAGGTCTTAAAAAATCGTTGGCTTTATATCCTGACCTTGTTGGTTTTGCCGCTTATTTTTGCTTATGCGAAGCCTTTCGATGGGCAGGCGTTGGGATTTGACGGCAATTATTACACACCGGTTATGCCGCTGCTCAGCCTGATACCGGTAATGATTGCGGTCGGCACGGTCGGTCCTCTGGCTGGCATTTTCGTTGGAATCTTAACTGGGCTCGGTCAGCTGTGGGCGTCGGGTCAAGACCCCTCAGTGATTCTTTTTTATGCCGGTATCAGCCTGATGTTTGCGGTTCTAATTAATCAGACCCCAGAAGACACCAGTAACTGGCGCACCATTCTCAGCAAGCTATTTGAGTCGGGCATGCTCAGTCTGCCGTTTTGGATGCTCTGGCAGTTCCACCTTGCCTTTGTTTACGGGCTGCGGGATGTGACCACCATTCTCGCCCAGGCGATACTTTTGTGGGTTACTCACCTACCTGAACTGTTGCTATCCGCGCTTGCCCTTTACTTCTTCGTCCGATTTCTGAGTGGAGATTGGAATCCAAGCCTCTATCTGGTTGATCAGGGAACTGACAGTGTCTTCACTTCCGCGCTTGAGCAGATCGATCAGATGAGAAAAGGTAATTTCGAGTACGATCTCCACACCAATCCGCGGACCAATGGAGAAAAGGCGATTTTTGATTCGTTGGAAAATTTACGCAAAAGCCTGCAGGTGCGTATGGATACCCAGACACGTCTGTTATCGCTGGACCCCACGCACTATTCTCGTGAAGGCTATGACCTGGTGATGTCTTCTATCCTGCGGGCAGCTTTGACGAGGGATGCGAGCTCTGCCCGGATTGTGCTGCTTGAAAATTCAGCTTTCAACCAGAAACCGGAAATGAGACTGCGGACAGGACAGGGCGAGCAAACGCGTAATTACGCATATCTTGACGCCTTGATCCTGGAAAAAATTGGTGACCAGGAGCAGTTGGTTCTCAATAACATCAAGATTGATCAGTATTTCGGGTTAACCCCCGGCACCCCTTATCCGCAGGATATTGTCGCCTTGAAACTCAGTGGAGGTTCGACTTCACAAGGCATCCTCTGGGTCGGCTTTGAACAGAACCAGTGGATCAGTAATGAGGAGCTTGAATTTTATAAGGAACTTGCTTTTCGAGCCTCAGCCACGCTCAAGACCAAAGAACAGATCAATAAGGTGCGGACTGAAAAGAGCTGGCTGAATGAGGTACTCAACGCCATCCCCGACCCGATACTGGTTGTTGATTCTAACGGGATAATTTTGTATCAAAACCTCTCCAGTCAGGATCTGGCTGAGAGCGCTGTGGGTCTGATCCACTCCGGGATGGAAGGAAAACGCATCGTACAGTCGAGGTTGGTGGAGCTGACTCAGAGCAGCAAAGCTTCAAAGGAAAGAAACAAAACAATCACGCTGGCAAATCAGAAGGAGTATGGGGTGGAGATCTACCCCGTTAAACTCGAAGGCAAAGATACCGGAACGATAATTCATTTGAAGGATTTCCATTGGATAAATCAAGCTAACAAGGAAAAAAACGAATTTATCAGCAATATCAGCCACGACCTTCGTTCCCCCTTGAAACTGATGAAAGGCTACACCAGTCTGATCAAGCACATTGGAAATCTGAGCAACCAGCAGGAAGTTTTAGTCGATCGATTGGAAGGTGGGATTGAAGACATGCGCCGATTGGTCAACAAGGTGTTGGACATGGAACGGCTGGACCTTGAGGCCGGATTGATGTATACGACATTTGACATGAAAGAAATGATCAATGAAACGCTCGACATGCTCAGTATTCAGGCGCAGCAGAAGAAGATCGCGCTCAATACAGACTTTGGCGCGATAAAGACGCCCTATATTTCTGCTGACCGTGTTTTACTGCAGCAGGCGGTTTTTAACCTGGTGGAAAACGCGATTAAATTCAGTCCCAGAAACGAAACTGTATTGGTTAAGATTGAGAAGGATGCTTCCTGGATGCATCTGTCCGTGCAGGATCACGGCAAAGGGATTGCTCCTTTGGATCAATCGCGCATTTTCAATCGCTTTTTTTACATCGATGATGAGCATAGTTTCGATAACCGGGGGCAGGGGCTGGGCCTGGCAATCGTGAAATCCATCGTAGAAAAGCACGGTGGCAACATCAGCGTGGAGAGCAAACTCGGCCATGGAAGCCTGTTTTACCTTGACATACCTCTACACCGGCTTGAAGGTCTCAAGAAAGCGTCGTAGAATGAAGAGAAGCGTGCATGAGGGTGAGCCGTTTTCAATAATTATGCCCTGAAATCGGTCCATCTACAGCATTCGATAGCCAGGAAAGACTAAAAACCGTAAACTCGACCTGAAAAAACTTGACAAAAGCACTGGATTAATCCTATAATACTTGCTTGCGTAAGTATACGATCTACACGAAACACACTGGGTAAGAACAGCCCGGCGGGTTTTTCGTGTATTAAAATATCCTCATCTAACTGGGAGGTATGAGTGGAATCAAAATCAATGAAGGCACTGCGAATTAACCTTGCTTCACCTGAAGTGATCCATAGCTGGTCATATGGTGAAGTCCTCAAACCTGAGACAATCAACTACCGCCGACTGCGACCTGAGAAGGATGGTTTGTTTTGTGAAGCCATTTTCGGGCCCACACGCGACTGGCAGTGTTATTGCGGCAAATATAAAAACCCCCGTTACAAAGGAATCATTTGTGACAAGTGTGGCGTTGAGGTAACCAAATCGTCGGTACGCCGTGAGCGTATGGGTCATATCGACCTGGCCGCTCCGGTAGCTCATATCTGGTATACCCGCCGTATCCCTTCATATTTAGGTTTGCTCCTGGATATCTCCCGGAAGAATCTCGACCGCGTGCTTTATTTTGCCCAGTACATCGTTACCTACGTGGACGAAGATGGCCGCCAGAAAGCCCTGAAGCGACTGGAAGACGAAATCAGCGTCTCAGAGCGTGAACTGGGCGAACAATTAAACAGCAAGATTGCCGAAGAGAAAAAACAACGCGACGCCTTGTTGAAACAGCTTGACGCCCAAATTGCCGACATTGATAAAGACTATGACGAAAAAGTCGCCAGCCTCTTTGAGCCTTTGATTTCAGCTGGGCAAGACCTGGAGCGGGAATTAGACTCCAAAGCCGGTAAGACCATCCGTAAAGCGATTGTCTTTGAAGTCGACGGTTTCAAACAAACCATAGCGGAACCTGGCGAAGAAGTAACGGGCAAGCATGTTTCCGATGTGCAGGAGCTGGTCCGCGAACGTATGGAATTGCTCGAAAAGGATCTTAAGACTGAAAAGAACGAACGGCTCGAGAAGCTGTCCATGAAGAAACAAGAAATCCGCGCGGAAGCTGAAATGACCATGGAAGGTTATCGAAGCCAGCTGGATGACGAAGAAGGACTTACCAAAACAGAAAATGCCCGCAAACGCGATGAACTTTTTGAAATTGAACCGTTCACTTTCATGAGCGAAGCACGCTACCGCGAGTTAAAATCACGCTGGGGCAATGTTTTCAAAGCCGACATGGGCGCGGAGGCCTTCTATGATATCCTGCGGCGTCTGGATATGGACGCCCTTTCCGAGGAACTCTGGACCGAAGCCCGCACTACCAAAAGCAAACAAAAACGAAAGAAAGCCACCAATCGGCTTAAGGTTGTTGAGGCTTTCAGGCGTTCTACCAATAAACCTGAATGGATGATTTTGACCGTTTTGCCTGTTATCCCTCCGGATCTGCGACCCATGGTCCAGCTGGATGGGGGCCGTTTTGCCACCTCTGACCTCAATGACCTCTACCGCCGCGTGATAAACCGCAACAACCGCCTGAAGAGACTGCTCGAGTTAGGTGCTCCTGATGTGATTGTGCGCAACGAAAAACGCATGCTCCAGGAAGCTGTGGACTCTTTGATCGACAATTCCCAGCGTGGTCGCATGCTCTCCCGCCGGGGTCGACGTGAACTTCGCTCCCTTTCCGACATGCTTAAAGGCAAGAAAGGGCGCTTCCGCAGAAACCTTTTGGGTAAGCGCGTTGACTATTCAGGGCGTTCGGTGATTGTGGTTGGCCCCAATCTCAAACTATATCAGTGTGGTCTGCCCAAGACGATGGCTTTGGAACTGTATCGTCCCTTTGTGATTGCTGGTTTGGAAAAACACAAATACACAAGCAACATCAAAGGCGCAAAGAAATACATCGAGCGCAACCGGCCGGAAGTCTGGGAAGTGCTTGAAGAAGTTATCAAAGACCGCCCGGTTTTGTTAAACCGCGCGCCAACCCTGCACCGTCTGGGTATTCAGGCTTTTGAACCAGTGCTGGTTGAAGGCAGCGCTATTCAGCTCCACCCGCTGGTGACCACCGCTTTCAATGCTGACTTTGACGGTGACCAGATGGCAGTGCACGTGCCGCTTTCGGAAAAGGCTGTCATGGAAGCGCGGGAACTGATGCTCGCGAGCAAAAACTTGCTTAAACCTGCCAACGGTGAACCTGTTATTTCTCCGGGAAAGGACATGGTTCTTGGCGTTTATTACCTGACCAAGGAACCCAATGGTCCTCAAAAGGGGGATGGACGAGTATTTGGCTCCTTCAACGAAGTTTTGTTAGCTTACCAATTGGGGCAAGTCAAAGTACATACCCGCATCAAACTGCGCATTAAAACTGTTTTTGATGAAAACCACGATCGGCTGGCACTGCCTGAGACCAGAATAGTGGAAACCACTGTCGGCAGAGCGATATTCAACGATATTCTGCCTGCTTCCATGGTCTTCACCAACATGACCCTGGATAAGGGCGGCGTGCGCGATTTGATCAGTGAAATCTACGACATGGAAGGTCTGGATGTGACCACCGAGGTTGCCGATGCCGTCAAGGATATCGGTTTCCGGTTTGCCTCACAATCTGGCTCGACACTGGCGGTCTCTGACATCACCGTGCCACCCGAGAAGAAAGAGTTCATCGATGAAGCGCTCAAGTCTGTCGAGGAAATTCAAAAGGCTTACCGCCGTGGACTTTCCTCCGAGATCGAGCAAAATAACAACATTATTAAAGTCTGGCAAGAGGCCACCACCAAAGTTGGTCAGGCTGTGAGAATGCACCTCGACCCCAACGGTAACCTCTCCACGATGGCTCTTTCAGGGGCTACCAAGGGCGGTTTCAGTCCGATTTCGCAGATGGCGGGTATGCGCGGTTTGATGGCTGACCCATCCGGACGCATCATCCCGATGCCTATTCGCTCGAACTTCCGTGAGGGTTTGTCTGCCCTGGAATACTTTATTTCGACTCACGGTACCCGCAAGGGTCTTGCAGACACCGCCTTGCGTACTGCCGAAGCTGGTTATCTGACCCGCCGTTTGGTAGATGTGGCGCAGGACCTCATCATCAACAATGAAGACTGCGGCACCCAGGATGGCATCTGGATTTACGAGTCAGACGATATCGCCGGTCAGTCATTTGGAAGCCGCCTGCAGGGTCGATTGTTAGCAGAACGCCTGATTCATCCGGAGACTGGTGAAATCATCGCCGAACGCAATGAACTGATCGATAAAGAAATGATCGTGTCGATTTTGGGTGCCAAGATCCAGAAAGTTTTTGTGCGCTCTCCTTTGACCTGTGAGCTGGTTCATGGCATTTGCGCGCGCTGTTATGGTGTCGACCTGGGGCGAGGCGATATGGTTATGCTCGGTTCTGCTGTTGGTATCGTGGCTGCCCAATCGATTGGTGAGCCGGGTACTCAGTTGACCCTGAGAACCTTCCATACCGGCGGTGTCGCTGCCGGCGGAGACATCACCACCGGTCTCCCCCGTGTTGAGGAATTGTTTGAAGCACGCCGAACGCCCAAGGATGAAGCAGTTGTGACCGAGATTTCGGGTATCGCCTCGGTTTTGCAGTCCACACGGAACCCTGACCAGCGGACGGTACGCATTGAAAACACCGTTATGGTCTCTGACGATTACGAAATCCCGACTGATTGGGAAATCATGGTCAAAGAAGAAGATCAGATCAGCAAGAACGATGTGATTGCGGTCCACGAAGAAACCACCATCACGGCCAGCAATCCCGGACGAGTTCGGTTTGAAGATCGCCGCGTGATCGTCTCCTACGAGGATAAACAGGTAGAAGATTACGAAATTCCCTCTACTTCCCGCCTGATCATCAAGGATGGTCAGAGTGTCGAAGCGGGTCAGCCGCTGACTGAAGGCTCGATAAACCCTCACACGATCCTTAAGATTAAAGGTCGTGAGGAAACTGAGATGTACTTGCTCAAGGAAATTCAGCAGGTTTACCGTACCCAGGGGCAGAACATCAATGATAAGCACTTCGAAGTGATTATTCGCAAGATGCTCAATAAAGTTCAAATTGTCAGACCTGGCGACACCAAATATCTGCCGCAAGACCTGGTTGACCGGCTCGAGATTCGCAAAGAAAACGAAGAATTGTTGGCCAAAGGACTGCGCCCGGCAAGATATGTTGAGATTTTGTTAGGCATTTCGAAAGCATCGCTAAGTACCGATTCGTTCCTTTCGGCCTCATCCTTCCAGCACACGATTAAGGTGTTGGCAGGCGCGGCAATTGAATCGAAAGTCGACCCGCTCTATGGCTTGAAAGAAAACGTCATTATCGGCAAGTTGATTCCTGCCGGCACTGGCTTTGAGCCCGGCCGATTCGACCAGGCCCCGGATGATGTTATCCCGGGTGCCCCCGACATCGAAGTGCAACAATTGGACATATTCCCCGATGATGAGGCAGATCTGTTCGACGAGACGACAGACGAACATCTTTATGACGAGGATGATCTTGACGACCTCGACAAACTGGAAGCTTCGCTTGAAGGCGATCTAGACGAAGAAGAATTGGAAGAAGAAGAAGATGACGAGGTAGCCCTCGAAGATGATGACGACTTTGAGCTTGATATTGATCTTGACCTGGATGAGGATGAAGATCTTGAGCTTGATGAAGACGAGGACGAGGATTAGCCTGACATTACTTTAATGTTCACTTCGCTGTCAACACCCTGCACGGCGATCAGAACACCCGGAGGACCCATTTCTCCGGGTGTTTGTGCTATATTTAAGGGTCGTCAGCACCATGATGAATTTATTGTAAGAGAGTGTTAGCCTATGGCCGCTACCAATATTTCTAAAGTCAACATCAACGCTGAAATGCAGCAATCCTACCTGGATTATGCCATGAGCGTCATTGTATCCCGCGCTTTGCCAGATGCTCGTGATGGCTTGAAACCCGTTCAGCGCAGAATTTTGTATGCCATGTACGACATGGGTATCCGCGATAATACACCGCATAAAAAATCTGCCCGAATTGTTGGTGAAGTGCTTGGTAAATATCACCCCCACGGCGATTCGGCCGTGTATGACGCCATGGCGCGCATGGCACAGGATTTTTCAGTGCGATATATCCTGGTGGACGGGCAGGGCAATTTCGGCAGCATCGACGGAGACCCTCCGGCCGCAATGCGCTATACAGAAGCCAGGCTTTCTCCCATTTCAATTGAATTGCTTCGTCAGCTCGATATGGAAACCGTTGATTTCACGGACAATTTTGACGGCACTCTGCAGGAACCAAGAGTGTTACCTTCAGCCATACCGAATTTACTGGTAAACGGTGCTTCCGGTATTGCGGTGGGCATGGCAACCAACATCCCTCCTCACAACCTTGGTGAGGTGGTTGATGCTCTGGTGATGATGCTTGAAAATTGGGACCGCATCGAGGATATTACCGTCGATGACCTGATGCTACATATCAAAGGCCCCGATTTCCCTACTGGCGGCATGATTTTGCAGGATGACAAGTCTGAGTCGCTCTCACAGATTTATGGCTCTGGGCATGGCATCGTGAAAATGAGGGCCCGCACCAGACTGGAAGAGATGTCACGCGGAAGGATGCGCATCATCGTGACAGAACTGCCCTTTATGGTCAACAAATCTACGCTGATCGAAAAGATCGCCAGCATTATCCGGGACGGCAAGATGGAAGGAATTACTGATTTGCGTGATGAATCAGACCGACAGGGCATGCGCATCGTTTTCGATCTGACCAAAAATGCAGATATTGAGGAAATTTTAACCACGCTCTACAAACGCACCCAGATGCAAAACACTTTCGGCATCAATATATTGGCTCTGGTAGACGGATCGCCTCACAGGTTATCGCTAAAACAGGCTTTGCGGGTCTTTGTTGAACACAGAATCGAAGTGATCCGGCGCAGAAGTGAATACCTGCTGCGTAAAAATGAAGAACGCCTTCACATCCTTAAGGCGCTGCGTATCGCCATCCAGAATATCGATGAGATTATTCGTATCATCAAAAGATCGAAGTCCGTGGACGACGCGCGTCAGACTTTGATGAGCAAATATACACTCGATGAAATTCAGGCAAACGCCATCCTTGAAATGCCGCTTCGCAGGCTGGCTTCGTTGGAACGAAAGAAAATCGAAGATGAATTCAAGGAAGTTGCCAAATTGATCAACGAGTTGAAAAGCCTGTTAAAATCACCCGCGCAGATGCGCAAGACGGTGATTGATGAGTTGCGGGAGGTAAAAGAAAAGTACAATGACAGCCGCCGAACCCAGATAATTACACTGGGTGAAGGCGAAAAAGCGTCCGATTTTCTCACTGCTACCGACGTCATGCCTCTAGAGCACTATTGGGTGGAAATCAGCCAGGACGGGCTGCTTTCTCGCACCGAGAACGACAAGAGCAACCGTCTGGGTGGAGAAAACGCGCCCTGGAGCATGGTTCGTACCAATTCTCACCAGACAATCTTCCTGGTGACTACAGAAGGACGCTGCGCGGCGATCGCATCACTGTCGATTCCAGTTCAACGGGCAGACGACAGTGCCGTTCCAGCACACAAGATAGCCCCCCTGCATCCAAACGATATCCTCCAGACGATATTTACTGTGCCTATCGATTCGGAGGATCTTCCTGAGCGCTATGTAATCACCATTAGCCGCCAGGGTATTATCAAGCGCTCTTCGGTTAAGGAGCTGCCCGGTGTTTCAGTCAGCGATTTCGTATTGTGCAAAGTCAATGCTGATGATGAACTGTTCCAGGTTCTGATAACAGATGGCGAGCAGGACATATTGCTGGCAACTGCCAGTGGAATGGCAATTCGTTTCAAGGAAACCGATGTGCGCCCCATGGGGCTGGTGGCCGCAGGGGTCAATGGCATTAAACTCAAAAGCGGCGATTACATCGTCGGTGCTTGCCTGGTTACCGATAAAGACGAGGTTGCTCTGCTGACGAGACTGGGGATGGCTAAACGTGTGCCTGGCAGCGACTTCCCGGTTCAGGGACGGTATGGTCAGGGTGTGATTGCCTGGAAACTGGGAAAGGAAGATCAGGTCGCAGCCTCGATGACGGGTAAACTGACAGATAAGGGCATCAGCCATTTTCGTAAGACTGCCAGTAAGGTTTTTACCATTACCAATGCCATCAGTCGGAAACGGGGCGCCAACGGGCAAAGCATGTACGCTTTGAAGACAGGTGATGAAGTTATCGGGTTTACCACCATCGCTGACTACAGCAATTATTGGGGTGAAGAACAGGTTTAGGGCTTGACCTGGTCCTGGAGACTGCCCTCAAGACCTAACTCTTTGGCTATCTTGCGCATAGCCAAAATCACATTGTCGACGTGCTGCCATAATTCGACCCCAAATTCCTCAGCGGATGCGGCGATCATGGTTCGGTCTGCGCCGGCGGCAAAAGAACGGTCTTTCCATTTTTTCTTAACTGACCTGGAAGTAAGATCATGTATTGAACGGGAAGGTCGCACCAGAGCAACGGCGGTGATTAAGCCGGTTACCTCATTACAGGCATAAAGCGCTTTTGCCATCAAACTCAAACGGGGTACTCCAGTATGGTCCGCGTGAGCGGCGATGGCTTCGATAATTTCTTCAGAGACCCCTTTTTCGCGCAGCAGTGGTAGACCGCTCAAAGGGTGGTCTTCGATGGTGGGGTGGATTTCCCAATCATAATCATGAAGCAGACCCGCAATTGCCCACTGCTCTTCATCTTGCCCGAGTTGCCTGGCATAGAAACGCATGGCAGCCTCGACGCTGAGCATGTGTCTGACAAGGGCCTGGTTGTGGACGTAGTTTCTTACCAACTCAAGAGCTTCTTCTCTGTTCATGGGATCATCCTGGTCTGCGGGGGAAAGATCGGTTCCCTCTCTCCTAAAATCGGGATTGGTTTGAGCAAGTACACATCAATCCAGGCGGCAACGGTAGCAAAGACCTCTCTGATATTCCAGAAAATGTAGCGAGAACGCAGGTAGCGGGACTGCTGTACAGGAATGCCGATGGGGTCAAGGCCGGTATTCTCACACAGAAAAAGAGCGCGGGGCAAGTGGTAAGCCTGGGTGACAACGATCACTTCCTCCAACCCAAAGATGTGATGTGCCCGGTAGCAGCTATCGTAGGTTCGCCGGCCCGCATAGTCTAAAACCAGATCTTGTTCGGGAACTCCCTGGAAGAGCGCGTAGGCTTGCATTGCCGCAGGTTCGTTGTAATAGGTTCCGCTGTTATCGCCCGAGAGCAGCAGTTTCTGCACTTTGCCCTGACGGTATAGCTCGATTGCCGTGTCCAGTCGGTCCTGTAAGGGTGCTGATGGGCCGCCCGAGGAATTCAGACCCGCCCCAGGAACCAAAACAACCCCTGTTGGTGTCACTGTATCGAGTGAACTGACCGCATCCTGGGTTGTTAAGAGCATCCAAAGCCTGAGTAGTCCAACAAAAAGGAAGATCCCAAGCGAGATCAGAATAAAAAAACGCAGCAATTGCTTCATGGTTTGTTGAGTTTAGCGCGCCAGGTCTGCCAGACGGACATTGGTGGTCGCTAGAAGATCGCGCAAGGGTTGAAAACTGGAGTCATGCAGAGGCTCTAATTGGGCGATCTCATAATCCAGCATTTGGCTCAAAAGGCTTTTTCCGATCTCCTCGCGAGAAAAATCCCGCAGATATTCTGAAATTCTGTTTTGAAGAGGCAGTTCCATCTGTGTGCTGACCGAAAGGTTCAGATTGGGAATAATTGGCGGAGAAATCCAGATGATCGGGACCTTGGTGATCACATCGGTCAGATCGCTGATAACTTCGGAAGATGTGCGGGGGTCAGCCGAATTAGCGTATGTGACGGCGTACGAGCAGATTCCCTTGATATAAAGTGCGCGGATGCTGGCACTGAAGCTGTATGTGAGCAAGGGACGAGAGTAGCTGATATTGTTTTGTGAGAGATAACCCAGCGGAACCCAATAACCCGACAGAGAGTCTTCCTGCGTCAGGCAGGGACGCAAGCCCGCCAGTTGAGCCAGGGCCTGGTCAGCGCTTGCCTGTGAGCTGTTGGTAGCAGGATCGTAAAATGACTGCAATTGCGCGTCTTTGTGTCCCAAGAACTGCACTCTGTAAGCGGTGATGCCCAGGTGGTTGCTTACCAGCAGCGAACTGACCAGATTTTTTTGCGAAGCGAGTAAATATTCCGGAGCCGTCAGCCAGGCCATATCGATTGCTCCGCGCTGGAGAGCGAGCTCGAGGTCGACGTAGTTGGCAAAAGTTTGTGATGTAAAAGCGAGCGAAAGCCCTTCGGAGAGGTGCATGAGCACACTCTGCAGCGCTTCTGCCTGTCCGGGGACAGATTCCTGGATAATCAACCCAATCACGATCGGGTTCTCAGGTGAACCTAAAGGTGCCGGAGTTGGCGTATAGGTCGGCATGGGAGTGGGCGGAACCAATTCAGGTGTTAGTGTTACCGGGTTGAATTCAAGGGTGGGCTGCGCGCCCATTGAGCCGCAAGCACTCAGAACGAGCAGGGAAAGGGCCAGCGCCCAGATCAGCCGCATGCTTGTTTTTGTCATGCACTGATTTTACCTTAATTGAAAATTGGGGAAGAACATCGTCCCTTTCTTTCGAGATGGACAAAAACCGGGTTGAAGCGGGCGATAGTGAATATTATTAAAAAACTCCACCTGACTTCGATTTCACCCTCCAACGGAAGTGGCACTGATGGTAGTTCTTTATGTTAAAATTATCAAAATTTACCGGAGGGTCAAATGGAAATCTTGCTTGAATCCGTAAAAAAGCCAGAGGATATCAACTTTATCTTTGGGCAGTCGCACTTTATCAAAACCGTTGAAGACATTCACGAGATGCTGGTAACTTCCATTCCTGGGGTGAAATTTGGATTGGCTTTTTGTGAAGCTTCTGGCCCGCAGCTGGTGAGATGGACAGGTAATGATGAGGGCCTGATCGAACTGGCAACTGAGAACGCTTTGCGGATTGGCGCCGGACATAGTTTTATCCTCTTTCTTGGGGAAGGTTACTTCCCGATCAACATCCTGCCTGGTCTCAAACAGATTCGTGAAATAGTCAACATCTTTTGCGCGACTTCCAATCCGACTCAGGTCGTCTTATTGCAAACAGAGCAGGGCAGAGCGGTATTGGGGGTGGTCGATGGCGGTTCGCCTTCGGGCATCGAAACCGAGCAAGATATCGCTGCCAGGAAAAGTTTCTTGCGGAAAATCGGCTACAAGTTCTGATCGTACTTGCCAATTAATCCTCGTCTGTGCTCCATTGCCTGAGCAAAGTCAGCCCAGCCAGGGCACGCCCGCGATGGCTGATCCGATTCTTTTGCTCTGAGTCCAATTCAGCGGTCGTTTTTTGTTCTTCAGGGATCCAAAAAATGGGATCGTAACCGAAGCCGTTCGATCCCCGAAATGCATCGATCACCTCACCATGAACAAAGCCGTGGCTGTCACCCAGCAGGGCGGGGTCTGCATAGAAAACTGCGTGGCAGTGAAAGGTGGCAAGCCAGGGTTTTGGCTTTCCTTTGAGTTTTGACAGCAGGTAGAGGCAGCGGTCGTGATCGGTCGCATCTGGCTTGGGCGAGTAACGATGAGAATGGATACCGGGCTCGCCATCCAAAACGTCAACCTGCAAACCTGAATCGTCCGACAAGACGGGCAATCCGCTTGCTTGGTGAAAGGCTTTGGCTTTTAGAAGCGCGTTCTGATAATAATTTTGGCCAGTTTCGGCCACATCAAGACGCAAACCAAGTTCAGAGGGCTTGATCAGTCGGATGGGCAGATGTGCCAGGATGGCTGAAATCTCATCGAATTTGTGCTCGTTATTGCTCGCTATCAAAACTGTTTTCATTAACTATCCCTTCCCGCTTGGGAGTCCTACACCCACATGATATAATCTTTAGAAAAACTTTAACAATTGTAATAGACCATGGAAACCATAAAATACCCCCTGCGTACAAATGTTGGCCATTTTTTCAACAAACCGATTGGTTATAGTCGGGAATATGAGGTCGATTTTCCTCAGATTTTCATCGAACCAGACCTACATGCGAAAAACCTTAAAGGCACTTATTCCTTTTCACGTACCAGAGAAGGTTTACTGCTGAAGGCTGAACTTGAAGCCGATATCGATGGTCAGTGCAGCCGCTGCCTGGAACCGATTGTGGTGCACGTCTCCACTCAATTTGAGGACCTCTATGTCTTCGAGACCAGAATGAAGGAAGAACTGGATGAAGAAGAAGTGCCTAAAGACGGTTATATCGAACTTGGCATCCCCTTCCGGGATTATCTGCTTTTGGAAATGCCAATCAACAGCACCTGTCACCCGGACTGCAAGGGCATCTGCCTGGATTGTGGCCAAAACCTGAACATCGCGACATGTGAACACAATCACGGCGTCGACTATTCATAAAAGTAAGCAAAATAACTGGGAAGTGGAGCAAATGATGATAAAATTTGCCGACGCTGTATGTTGGGAGTGACTCATGAACGAAAATATCTTGATTGCTGTAGCCTGGCCGTATGCCAATTCTGACATACACGTGGGCAACATAACCGGTTCCCACCTGCCGGGCGACATTGTAGCACGCTACCACCGTCTGCGAGGGAACAGGGTGCTGATGGTGTCCGGTTCAGATTCACACGGCACTGCCATAACTATTAAGGCCGATCAAACCGGGCAGAAGCCTCATGATATTTATGCTTATTATCACCCCCGTTTCATAGAGTTATTTGAGCGAATCGGTATCAGTTACGATCTCTTCACTTCGACGCATACCGAAAACCATTTCTCGATCTCCCAAAAAGTTTTCCTGACCCTGCTTGAGAACGGTTTTCTAAAAAAGTACGTTTCCATGCAGTGGTACAGTCCTGCGGGACAACGCTTTTTGCCTGATCGCTACGTGGAAGGCACCTGCTACATTTGCGGAAACGAATCCGCACGCTCTGACCAGTGCGAACAATGCGGCAGTGAACTCGAGGCCTCGAAACTGATCAACCCCCGCTCAAAAGTCGATGGTTCTGTGCCGGAGCTTAGAGAAACGGAACACTTTTTCCTGGACCTTTCAACTCTGGAGCCCAAGATCCAGCAGTTCCTCAGGGAGCGTGAAGACTATTGGCGACCTAATGTTTTGCGCCAGTCGTTGGGAACAATCCAATCGGTGGGGCTCAAACCGACCTCAGTCACCCGCGATCTGGAGTGGGGCATTCCTGTTCCGCTTGAGGGCTGGGAGGGCAAATGCCTGTATGTCTGGTTTGAGGCTGTGATTGGCTACCTTTCCTCCACGGTGGAATGGGGCCGGCTCAACAATCAACCAGAGGTTTGGCGTGAATGGTGGACCAATCAGAATGCCAGATCTTTTTACTTTATCGGCAAAGACAACATCACTTTCCACGCGGTCACCTGGCCGGCCGAACTGCTGGGCATGGGTGAGGATTTCGACCGGCGTATGGGCAGCCCATCGCCCCGGCCCCTGGTGTTGCCCTACGACGTGCCAGCCAATGAGTTTATGAACCTGGAAGGCAGGAAGATCAGCGGAAGCAACAACTGGGCTGTCTGGGGTCTTGATGCCTTGGACCGCTACGACAGTGACTCGCTTCGATATTACCTGACCGTCAATATGCCTGAAAACCGAGACAGCGATTGGGATTGGGAAGAATTCTTTCAGCGGAATAACCACGAGCTGGTGGCAACCTGGGGCAACCTGGTCAACCGCGTTTTGTCTTTTACCTGGAAGAACTTTGAAAGTACGGTGCCCAACCCTGGTGAGCTGCGCCCTTCAGACCTCGAATTGCTGGATTCGATCAAGACTGGCTTCGATAACGTTGGCAGTCACATCGAGAAAGTGGAATTGCGGGCCGCGCTGGCAGAGGCGATGCGTCTCGCGACCGAGGTCAACAAGTATTTGGATGTACACGCCCCCTGGTTCGAGATCAAAACTGACCGAGATGAGGCAGCCAAATCCCTTTTCACCGCTATCCAGGCTATCGAGTGGCTCAAACTTATGTTTGCGCCTTTCCTGCCTGAAACCAGCGAGAGGCTTCACCAAACCCTTGCGCACGAAAATGCATTGTTCGGGAGGCCTTTTACTCAGGAGGTGGTTGACTCGCTTGGCTCCCATCTGATTCTCGGGCTTAATAATCATCAATCGCTGGTGACAGAAGGGGTGGATTTGTGGCAGCCTGTTAAGTTAGAGGCCGGTAGGCCTTTCAAAAAACCTGCGACCTTGTTCAAGAAGCTCGATCACAGCATTGTCGAAGAGGAACGTTCCAGGCTTGGCAAGCCGTCTGAGTAAGTTTTAGCATGTATTGAGGCTGAGGCTGGGCTAGAGAGAGGGGTGATGCCTGCAAGGTCAGCAGGCTGCCTAGGCAGCAGTCGCTTTCTTCCGGCTGGACTTCTGGTCTTTTGAAGCTCTCTCACTCTGGACCTCTATGCTTTTCATCAGCGTCTCCCAGATGTCATCAGCAGGCGTGGCAGCTGGTTCGGTCTCAACAGGGGTCTCGGGCGTGGTGGTCGCGCCAGTTTTGATCTTTTTATCGATCCATTTCTTCAGTTTGGCCTGGTATTCATCTTTATACTGACCAGGGTCCCACTTTTCCGTCATGCTTTGCAGCAACTGCTCCGCCAGATCAATCTCTTTTTGGCTGATTTTCGCCTCTTCCGGTATCTCGAGGTCTTCAGCCGGTCGGATCTCTTCCTCAAAGCGCAGCAGGTTGAGCACCAGAGCTTCCTTGTGGTCGTAAAGTGCTGCCAGCGATTCTTTTCCCCGAAGGACAATGCGCGCGATGCCGACTTTTTTCGCTTTATTCATGACCTTGCGGAGAAGCAAGTAGGGTTTTTCGCTGCCCTTATCAGGAAGCACAAAATAGGGTGTCTCATAAAAGAGAGGGTCGATGTCTTCCGCATCCACGAAGGATTCAATTGAGATCGTACGGGTGCCCTCCGCTTCCACGCGGTCGAAATCTTCGTCACTGAGCGTGACGTACTCCCCTTCTTCGAACTCATAGCCCTTGACAATGCGATCCCAGGGGACCTCTTCGCCGGTGTTCTCATTCACCCGCAGATAGCGTATGCGACTGGAGTCTTCGCTGTCAAGCATATTGAACTTGATCTCGTTCCGTTGTTTGGCGGAAACCAAGCTGATGGGTATCGATACCAGACCAAAAGAAATTGTACCTTTCCAGATTGCTCTCATAATTATCTTATCTCTCCACTAACGGCATTATAGTGCTGCCTCAATTCGTGTTTAAAATGTGTACAAACCTTTTGGAAGGTGTGATTGCTTGTTTACAATTGAAACATGACCTTAGATGCGTATAACGAGAAAAGAGATTTTAAGAAAACTTCTGAACCGGCAGGGGAACTGCGCAAATCGAGCGAGCAATTACAATTTGTAATCCAAAAACATGCTGCCAGTCGCTTGCACTACGATTTTCGATTGGAATGGAAGGGAGTTTTGCTTTCCTGGGCTGTGCCGAAAGGACCTTCCATGAACCCAGGCGACAAACGTCTGGCTGTTCATGTAGAGGATCACCCGCTGGATTACGCTGGATTCGAAGGTGTCATTCCCAAGGACGAATATGGAGGTGGGACAGTACAGTTGTTCGACCGTGGCACCTGGACGCCTTTGCGAGATGTCGATCAGGGTCTCGAAGAAGGGGAGTTGAAGTTCGAGCTTGAAGGAACCCGTTTTAAGGGAAGATTTGTATTGGTAAGGATGCGCTCGGACAAGGATGAAGACGATAACTGGCTGCTTATCAAAGAGAAAGACGAATACGCCCGCAAGCAGAGCGGAATAGATGAATTTGAAACCAGTGTCAGTTCAGGTCGGACGATGGAGGAAATATCCCAGGAAGGCGACATCAAAGAATCAGGCTCGGACGCCGCAGCAATCAAAAATTCAGAAACCGATTTGCGGAAAGATTTGCCGTTTTCGACTGCCAAACCTATGCTGGCAAAGCTGGTTTCCAGGCCTCCTACTGGAGCTGGTTGGCGGCACGCGATTAAATATGACGGTTACCGCCTTTTGGTTTACCTGGAGGGTTCCCGAATCAGAATGATGACTCGGGGAGGGCACGATTGGACCGACCGTTTCGCAGGTCTTGCGGCTGATTTCAAGTCGTGGGAACGCAGCGCTAACATGGTTCTTGATGGCGAGGTGGTCTTTTTTGAACCATCGGGCCGGTCTGACTTTCAGAGACTGCAGTCTTCGTTGAAATCTGGTAAAAAAAAACCTTTAACCTTCATTGTCTTCGATATTTTGGCGGTTGGAAATCAGGACGTGCGCGATTTGCCCCTTGAAAAGAGACAGTCTCTAATGGAGGAATTGGTGCAGGACGCACCCAAATCGATTATCCGCAGTCCTTACAGCGAAGGCAATCATCTGAATATGTTTAACCAATTGTGTCGAAAAGGGTTGGAAGGGCTGGTTTCCAAGCGTCTTGGTTCGCGGTACAGCGGCGAGCGCAGCGACGATTGGCTCAAGAGCAAATGCGTATTGCGGCAGGAATTTGTTGTGGCAGGCTATACGCGCTCCCAGAAGAAGCGCAGCGGGTTGAGTTCGCTCATTTTGGCGTTCAATAAGAATGGAGCGTTGCACTACGCCGGTCGGGCAGGTACCGGCTTCACAGAAGCCGAATCTAAAAAACTGGTAAAAGATTTTCAGCCCTATTTACAGGAAACAGCCAGTATCGAAATTCCAAAGCAATACCGGCAGCCAGAGGAATTTTTTTGGTTGAGGCCTGAACTGGTTGTTGAAATTAAATTCGCAGAATGGACCGACGATGAAGTCGTCCGGCAGGCCGTCTTCATGGGCCTGCGGGAAGATAAGAAACCGTCCGAAGTGGTCATGGAAAAAGAAACACAAAAAAGAAGCCCTTCAAACACGAAGAAGGTGGTTAGTATGAAAGAAACCAAAAGTCGGGAAGAGATCACTATAGAGGGAGTTGACATTTCGAGTCCGGAAAAAGTTTATGACCCCGAACATAATCTGACTAAAGCTCAGGTTGCAGAGTATTATCAGGATATTTCTGAGCGCATGCTGCCACACCTGGAGAATAGATTGGTATCGCTTGTGCGCGCCCCAGATGGGATTGAGGGGGAGACCTTTTTTTCCAGGCACGCAGCCGGGCAGATAGATTATGTAAAAGACGTGCCGGTTCGTGAAAAATCAGGCGAGGAGGACATCTATATCGCCATCACGGACTTCAAGGGTCTCATGGGGGCTGTTCAAATGAGCACGATCGAGTTCCACACCTGGGGTTCGCGCCTGCCCGAGATGGAACTGCCTGATCAACTCGTGTTTGATATTGATCCTGATGTGGGGTTGGAGATCTCAAAGGTTCGTCAGGGAGTGCGGGATCTGCGCGGCTTGCTCGACCAATTGGGACTAAAATCTTTCCTGAAAACATCGGGTGGAAAAGGTTACCACATTATGGTTCCTCTTCAGCCTCAGGCAGATTGGGCCGTGGCAAAGAGATTTGCGCAAAACCTGGCAAAAGAATTGGCGAAGCGCTGGCCGAAACTGTATACTGCCACAATGAGCAAGCAAAAGCGGAAGGGTAAGATTTTTATTGACTGGATTCGCAATGGCAGGGCTGCCACAAGTGTGTGTGTCTATTCCCTGCGCGCCCGGGCAGGACTGCCGATTTCATGGCCGATCTCATGGGAGCAACTGGACCAGATTGTTCCCAACCAGGTGACGATTCAAAACTACGGTGATTATCTTGACCAGCAGCCCTGGGAAGATTACTTCGACGTTAATCAGAGTTTGAAGACCTGAATTTCTCCAGGTAGAAAGGCAAATCGTCTGGTTACTTGTGCACGAGGACAGCTGGGGTGGTTGAAATTGCTTGAGCACAAACCGCCATTCTGAATTGGCAGATATCAGCATTGCATAGCTGAGGTTGGGGGTATTTATCGACTAATCCTGGTGGATCTTCTTGCCGACTGAGGCGACATAAACCAAAATACGTTCGACCTCATCGAGACCGAGCACGTGATTGGCCTGGTGATCGTCGAACGCGGCAATGGCGCACACCGCATGGTCGATCGATTCTGCGCATAGATACAGGTTCTGACATACATGACCGGCATCCAGGTGGATGTAACGATAAGCGCGCGTGCTGTAACGCCAACTGGTTCTGTAGACATCGGCAACCCAGAAAAACGTTATCGCTGAAGTGATTACCTGCTTTTGGCGTAAGACGCTCTCATGGAGTTTTAGGATTACCTCTGCGCTCAAATCGACCGTTTGCAGGGCATGACGCTGGGCAACATAGCGGTATAAACCCGGGACGATGCCTTCCACCCGCTGAATCAGGAGGTAGGTTTCAAAAGCATGGCGGGAGCCGGCAGAAGGCACGAAGCGAATGGTTAGGTCGCGTTTTTCGTCGACCTGACGAACACCCTGCGTGTATTTTAACAAGTAGGACAGCTCTCTAGTTGTCGTTATGGCTGTCTCATCGTAACGCCGCACGGAACGCCGCTTTTCGATCACTTCTATCAGGTCGCTGATTTGGGGCTGAAAGTCAGCGATATCGGGCAGGCTAATCAGGCTGGATTCGTCGCTTACCTGGTCCAGGTATTGAGGATAAGGCTGATCCTGCTTTTGGGGGGATGCAGCCAAATTTTCGTAATAACTGGCAAGATGCATCCTCGATATCGAATTTTCAATCTCTGTCATATCCGTTCCTAAAACCTGATCATGGACAGGAGCATCGCCAGGACGATAATGATTGCCAGTGCGGCCATCACAATTTTATAAATGCGCTGCGAGGTGTTTTTACTTTTTTTTGCCATTCTTACTCCAGTTCAGCTTTTATTGCGTTGGCTTTTTCGATGGAAATCCCGCGAATTTTTGCGATTTCTTCCGCATCTGCTTCAAGGATGCCTTTAATTGAACCAAATCTCGAGAGCAGCTCTTTCCTGCGGGCTGGACCAATTCCGGGCAGACTGTCCAATCTCGAAGCCAATCCGATTTTACCACGGCGGCTGCGGTGCGCGGTGACTGCAAACCGATGAGCTTCATCGCGGATTCGTTGCACCAGGTAATAGCCCTGCGAGTGATCGTCGAGGCGCACCGACTCGGGATTATTTGGCAGGAAAAGTTCTTCTTCCTGCTTGGCCAGTCCAACGATGGTGAATTGCCCCGTGAGGTCGAATTCATCGAGGATATCGATTGCCTGGCGCAGCTGCCCTTTGCCACCGTCAACAATCAGAAGATCTGGAAGTATGCTGAATGCCAAATCGGGTTTGTATCCCGGATTGTTTTTGGACTCATTTTCCGAAACGTAGTTGGCGAAACGGCGATACAGCACTTCTCGCATGGAAGCGAAATCGTCCGGACCCGAAACGCTGCGGATATTGAAGCGCCGATAAAGTTTCTTGTTGGGAATACCTTGTTCGAACACGACCATACTGCCCACACTGGCTGTTCCCTGCGTGTTGGAAATATCGTAGCATTCAATCCGATTCGGCGGTTCAGACATCTCCAGAGCATTTTGAAGTTCGCCCAGCGCGTCTCTTTGACGGTCCCGGTCAGCTTTCCAGCGGACTTCCAGCGCGCGCAAAGTTTCGGTCGCGTTTTCTGTCGCCATATTGACCAATGCTTTTGACTGACCCCGTTTAGGCACGAGGATCTGGACTTTTTCGCCCCCGCGTTTGGTGTTGAGCCATTCGTTGATAATCATGGCCTCGTCTACTTCTTCAGGAAGCAATACCTTATTAGGGATATAGGCTGCCTGTGAATAGAACTGCTTGATAAATTCTTCCAGAATCGCCGCGTTTTGTTCTTCTTCCGTTCCCTCGAGAATAAAGTATTCCCGCCCAATCAGTTTTCCTGAACGGATAAAAAAGACCTGCACACAGGCTTCCCCGTTGGAGCGTGCCATGGCGATGACATCAGAATCCTTGCGTTCATTCGAGATGACTTTTTGTCGTTCCACCACTTTGTCAATCGCCAGAATCTGGTCGCGGATAATCGCAGCTTTTTCGTAATCCATTTCTTGGGAAGCCCTGGACATCTCCGTCTGCAGGCGCTTTAGAACCGGGCTGGTCTTACCTTCCAGAAATTTAGCCAGGTCTTCGATCATCGTGCGGTAGTCGTCCTTGCCAATAGCGCCTATGCAGGGACCTGAGCAAAGGTGGATGTCATAATACAGGCAGGGGCGAGCGTCTTTTCCAGTGATTTCGCGCGCGCAGGTCAGGTAGGGGAAGATCTTACGGAGAATGTCCAGAGTCTGATGCACAGCCCAGACAGAGGTATAGGGACCGTAATAGCGGGAACCATCCTGAACCATATTGCGAGTCACAGATACTTTGGGAAAATCATCCTGCCAGTGAATTTTGATGTAAGGATAACGCTTATCGTCTTTCAGTCGGACGTTATAAAAAGGTCGATGCTCCTTGATCAGGTTCATCTCAAGGATCAAGGCTTCGAGCTCCGATTCGACCACGATCCACTCAATATCGCGGATACTTTTGACCATCCGGCGGGTTTTGTAGCTGTGATCGCTGGATTTCTGAAAATAGGACTTAACCCTGTTTTTCAGATTGATCGCTTTTCCGACATAGATAATATCTCCCTGATCATTTTTCATCAGGTAGCAGCCGGGTTTATCTGGGAGCGAACCCAAAATTGACGCTAATTTTTCTGACCAACTCATAAAGCCATTTTACCTGAAATGGGTTAGATTTACGTATGCGCCTTGTGTATAATCGGTACAGGGATACCAACCATGCCTATTCAAAAATTATCGGACACTATTGCTTCACAAATTGCCGCTGGAGAAGTGGTCGACCGCCCTGTCTCGGTCGTCAAAGAATTGATTGAAAACGCCATCGATGCCGGAGCAACAGAAATCCGAGTTGAGATCAAAAAAGCAGGCAGGGAGTTGATTAGAGTCAATGACAATGGAGAAGGTATCCTGCCAGATGAGCTTGAGCTGGCGGTCAGCCGGCATGCCACCAGCAAGTTGAGCAAAACTGAAGAGCTTTTTGACATCAAGACACTGGGTTTTCGCGGTGAGGCACTGGCTTCGATTGGCTCGGTTTCTCATCTCAACCTGATCTCGAGACCAGCCGGGGTCGATCTGGCCGCCAAATTGACTGTAGATGGCGGAGAGAATTCGAAAGTTAACCGGGTAGCCGCGCCGCAAGGTACCGAAATTACGGTTGAAGACCTGTTTTTTAACGTTCCGGCCAGACTTAAGTTCTTACGCAAGGATATCACCGAAGCCAAGCACATCACCGGGTTAGTGACTCGTTATGCCATGGCTTATCCACGGATACGCTGGTCCTTGATCCAAAATGGTAATCCCGAATTTCAATCGACTGGCAGCGGTGATCGCTTTGAAATTTTGCAGGCCCTGTTTGGCACCCAGGAATCAAAATCACTCATGCCGCTTAATTTCAACGACAGAGATCTGACCATCGCAGGCTTTATCAGTGACCTGTCTCTGACGCGCTCAAACCGCAAAGACATCACTCTGTTTGTGAATGGACGCTGGGTGCAGGACCCCTTACTGACAGCGGCGGTGATCAGGGCTTATAACACCATGCTTATGGTTGGACGCTATCCTGTGGTAGTTTTGTTTTTGGAGATACCCACGCAGCTGGTGGACGTTAATGTCCACCCAACTAAGGCGGAAGTACGCTTTCGAGAAAAAGACCAGGTTTTTAGTGGTGTTCAACGTGCGATCAGAAGGTGTCTGCTGGCTTACACCCCCATTCCTGATCTGGGAAGTCTTAATCTGTGGGGAAAGCCCGTCAACGCAGATGTTCCAACCAGTTTCGATGAACATTGGCAGGTCCGGCTAACAGGGCCTGTTCCCGGAGAATCTCAAAATAATCAGGACACAGATCAACAACAACCCTTACCAGGAGCGCACCTGCCCTTATTGCGTTTGGTAGGGCAGGTTGCCTCTACCTACCTGGTGGCCGAAGGACCCGATGGGCTATATCTGATCGATCAGCATGCCGCGCACGAACGAGTTTTGTTCGACCAGATGATGGCGCAATATCGCGCGTCGATGATTCCCTCGCAGAGATTGGTGGATGCCACCGCAGTGGAGCTAAGCCCAGAACAGGCCGGCATCCTGGAAGAGAATTTGGAGACCATGGCAGAACTCGGTTTTGAGATTGAGGTGTTTGGCCCCAATACATTCCTGATTCGCTCTATCCCAACTATTGTCGAGCGTGGCGATCCAAAAGACGCGATTCTGGCCGTGGTTGATGCCTTCGAAGAAGATGAAACGCCCCTGGAAAATGAGGTCAGAGCCAGGATCGCCGCCAGAGTATGCAAGCGGATGTCAATAAAGGGGGGCCAGGTCTTATCCGAAGCAGAACAGCGCAACCTGCTCCTCAATTTGGAAGCGAGTCAGTCTCCACGAACCTGCCCGCATGGTCGCCCCACCATGATTCATCTGAGCGCGAACTTGCTTGAAAGGCAGTTCGGCCGCAGGGGCGCACGCTGAAGGCTTGATCAAACTGCTGCTCTTGAGAGAGCTGAAAACAGCGCGTAAGCAATTCAATTGTGCTATAATACTGCCTCACGGGGCGTGGCTCAGCCCGGATAGAGTGCGCGGTTCGGGTCCGCGAGGTCGACGGTTCAAATCCGTCCGCCCCGACAAATTCCTCTTTCGAGAGGAATTTTTTTAATTTGTTACAATCAAAGAAAAAAGAGAAATTATGGCTTCAGATACTCAAGTAATATTTTCAATGGTCCGGGTGGGAAAGCTGCACCCGCCTAATAAAATGGTGCTCAAAGACATATCACTGGGCTTTTATTATGGTGCCAAGATCGGCGTGCTGGGCTTGAACGGCTCTGGCAAGTCGACCCTGCTGCGCATTATGGCAGGTAAAGACCAGGATTACATTGGCGAAATAGCCCGTTCAAAAGGCTATAGCGTCGGGCTGATGGAACAGGAGCCAGTTCTGGATGAAGAGAAAACTGTAATAGAAGTCATCAAACAGGCTGTTCAGCCGATTGTCGACCTGTTGGCAGAATATGACGCTGTCAATGAAGCTTTTGCTGACCCGGACGCTGATTTCGAGAAACTGATTGAGAAACAAGGCAAATTGCAGGAGAAACTGGACCATCACGACGCCTGGAATCTGGACAGCCATCTCAAACTGGCTATGGATGCTCTCCGCTGCCCGCCTGGCGATACCCCTGTCAAGGTGTTGTCTGGCGGAGAACGCCGACGGGTGGCTCTGACAAAGATCTTGCTGGAAGAGCCTGATATCCTATTACTGGATGAACCGACCAACCACCTGGACGCTGAATCGGTTGCCTGGCTTGAACATCATCTCCAAAATTATGAAGGCACCGTGATCGCAGTCACGCATGATCGTTATTTTCTCGATCATGTGGCTGGCTGGATTCTGGAACTGGATCGCGGCGAAGGTATCCCCTGGAAAGGCAATTATTCCTCGTGGCTGGAACAAAAGCAAGAGCGGCTGCGGGTGGAAGAAAAAACCGAGAGTAAACGCCAGCGTACCTTGCGACACGAATTGGATTGGATCAAGATGTCGCCCAGAGCCCGGCAAGCAAAAGGACAGGCGCGTGTGACAGCGTATGAAAAACTGCTCTCCCAGGAGAAGGAAAAGGCGCGCAAGGATCTCGAGATCTACATCCCCTCGGGACCGCGTTTAGGGGATGTCGTGATTGAGCTGGAGGGTATCAGCAAGGCCTACGGAGAGCGGGTACTGCTTAACCAGCTGGACTTGTCTGTCCCACCTGGATCCATTGTAGGCGTGATTGGGCCCAACGGTGCAGGCAAGTCGACCTTGATCAAGATCATTGCCGGCCTGGTCAGAGCGGACAATGGCACCGTTACTTTAGGAGAAACGGTCAAGTTGGGTTACGCCGACCAAATGCGGAGTCTTGATCCCGAGGCTACGGTTTTCGAAGAAATTACTGGCGGGGCAGATAATCTTCAACTCGGTGACACCACTGTAAATGGGCGGGCTTATTGCGGCTCATTTAATTTCACCGGCTCTGACCAACAGAAAGCGGTCAAGACGCTTTCAGGCGGGGAGCGTAATCGAGTTTTCCTGGCGAAAACGCTGACGGTGGGCGCTAATGTCCTTTTGCTGGACGAACCCACCAATGACCTGGACGTCAACACCCTGCGGGCACTGGAGCAGGCACTGGAAGAGTTTGCTGGCTGTGCCATCGTGGTCAGCCATGACCGCTGGTTCCTCGACCGTGTTACAACCCATATTTTAGCCCTGGGCGGTGAAGAGGAGCCTAAACTATTTTTGGGAAACTGGTCAGACTACGAGGAATATCAACTTAAACAATATGGCAGGACGATGGGCGTCAACCGCAAAGACACCATGCGGGAGCTGAAGCGCAGCTGATCTCGCTTAGCGACTTTTGGACGATCTCGAGACAATATTTCTGAAAAAGAGGGCAGGGCATAATGTAAAAGAAAAAGGCTGCTTTTGGCAGCCTTTTTGATAATGTCCAGTTAGGTATTAATCCAGAACTTTTACGTCCTGAGCTTGAGGTCCTTTAGGACCATCTACTACACTGAATTCAACGGTTTGATCTTCTTTTAAAGATCGAAAACCATCGCTAATGATTGCGCTGTAATGCACAAAAACATCTTTGTCGTTAGATTTTCTGGCAATAAAGCCGAAG
>Ga0172382_10002514_pt1 | contig 30479 bp, 20 predicted proteins | sample Leawel138RmetaG_FD_122245 | JGI IMG/M metagenome (GOLD analysis project Ga0172382, IMG submission 122245) | Leachate microbial communities from a municipal landfill in Southern Ontario, Canada - Leachate well 138R metaG | ecosystem: Engineered > Solid waste > Landfill > Unclassified | place...
CGTAGGGCACCCCCGCGTTACCCACCGACGGCCACCTCCTGGCTCGTCGCAAGCGGCCGAGGTGGCCGTCCGTGGATAACGCTCCGTGCACTTGGTGGCGTCCACTGAAAGGGGACCGGTTCAAGGCCATTGCGCCAAGCCTTGCTGCTGCCTGGCCCTGCGCTCCTCGACGCGACAGAAGGGAGTGCAAGACAGGGCGCCGGGCTCACGAGCGTCCGACGAATTCCAACCGATGCCGCGCAGCGGCGAGGCGTGGCTCTCCAACCCCCCTGTGCCCGTGCCGAGAAGCGCAGGGCCTGCGGTGGGCAGGAGCAGCGCAGCATGCTCCTGCATCGCCCTCATGCTCACTGTGGTTGTCTGAGCGCAGCGTTTGCGCAAGCAAACGCGAAGCGAGTTCCACAGTGCCACCGCAGGACCGAGCATCGCAGGTTGCCCGCAGCCTTGCTGCGGGTCACGGGCTTGGGGTCGCCTTCTTTGGCTTACCTTTCTTGGCGAAACAAGAAAGGTAAGTGCGCTGCCGGGCGCACATCCCGGCAACGCCGACTAAAAAAATACATCATTCGCCACCCGGCACCGCGACCGCACCGCCACCCCGCTGCTCTCAAGACCAACGCTGCAGTTCCGAATGCCGACCGGCAAGTCAGCCAGCTGCCACCTCGACCTCAACCGCAAATAAGACGCAGTGTTTCGATTCCTGGCATCCGCCAACGCACGGGGCGGCGCGCGTCTCGGGGCGACGTCCAGGTGGCCAGGCGGGCCCCGTCAAGGCGGGCGTGACGGCCATCCGTCTTCATCCGAACCCGGCTCCATTCTTGAGTGACGACGTAGGCATAAGCACCACATCGTGCCTGTTCTGGCCAGGCCGACTACAATCAGGAGCGTTGCTTTGGTGTCTTATACAAGACTTGGCCGATGCAAGCGAAATGCGGAGACTGGCGAGGGCGTGCCGTCACCCGCGACATGCCCGAGCCGCAGGCAGGACCTGTTGTCGGCGTCGCGGGGCGTTGTTGCAGCGCCCGACTTTTTTTAATTGAATTGGGCAGGAGCCACCGGAATGGCAGATCAGAAACAGAAAGCGTTTGCAAACACCCTACAAAGCTTCAAGATGGCTTCGGGCCAGTCCGGGCAGTTTTATTCCTTGCCCGAACTGGCCAAGCAGTTCCCCAGCGTCAATCGCATGCCGCGCTCGCTGCGTATCGTGCTGGAGTCGGTGCTGCGCCACGCCAACGGCAAGGGCCAGACGGTGACGGACGAGCACGTGCGCCAGCTGGCGCAGTGGCAGGCCCAGGGAGATCGCACGCAGGAGGTGCCCTTTACCGTGGCGCGCGTGCTGCTGCAGGACTTCACCGGGGTGCCGCTGCTGGTGGACCTGGCGGCCATGCGCTCGGCCGCTGCCAAGGCCCAGGTCGATGCCGATGCCGTGCAGCCGGTGGTGCCGGTGGACCTGGTCGTCGACCACTCGGTGATGGTGGACTACTACCGTCGTGAAAACGCGCTGGCGCTGAACACCAGCCGCGAGTACGAGCGCAACCAGGAGCGCTACAAGTTCCTCAAGTGGGGCATGCACGCGTTTGACAACCTGGGCATCGTTCCCCCGGGCTTTGGCATCTGCCACCAGGTCAACCTGGAATACCTGGGCCGCGGCACGCACCATACCAAAGATGGCGTGTACTATCCCGATTCGCTGGTTGGAACCGACAGCCACACACCCATGATCAACGGCATAGGCGTCGTTGGCTGGGGCGTGGGTGGCATCGAGGCGGAAGCGGCCATGCTGGGCGAGCCGGTGTACATCCTCACGCCGGACGTGGTCGGCGTCGAGTTCAAGGGCAAGCTGCGCGAGGGCTGCACCGCAACCGACCTGGTGCTGACCGTCACGCAGCTGCTGCGCAGCCACAAGGTGGTGGGCAAGTTCGTCGAGTACTTTGGCGATGGGGTGGCCACGCTGAGCGTGCCGGACCGCGCCACGCTGGGCAACATGTCGCCGGAATACGGCGCCACCATCGGCTACTGGCCGGTGGACGAGCGGACCGTCGAGTACTTCCGCGGCACCGGTCGTACCGACGCGGAAATCGATGCGCTGGAATCGTACTTCCGGGCGCAGGACATGTTTGGCACTGTCGCGTCGGGATCCATAGACTACTCCGAGGTCATCACGCTGGACCTGGACTCCGTGACGCCGAGCATTGCAGGACCCAAGCGCCCGCAGGACCTCATCGCGCTGGACGATGCAGCGCAGAAGTTCCGGCAGCTCTTCACGCAGAGCATGGACAAGGCCGAGGGCGGCTTCAACATGCCGATAGAGCAGATCAACCACCGCGTCGCGGTGACCATGAGCGATATTCCCAGCGTCTTCACCGAGTTGCAGGACCAGCCGGTGGAGGAGGGCGCCGAGCGCAACAAGGTCGAAATGGTCGCCAACAAGCCCGACCTCCAGCCGGTGCACCATCATGCCGACGAGGTGGACTGCAAGGACCAGGATTGCACGCTGGGCCACGGCGACATCGTCATTGCCGCGATCACCAGCTGCACCAACACCAGCAACCCCAGCGTCATGCTGGGCGCCGGGCTGCTGTGCAAGAAAGCCGTGGAAGCGGGCCTGAACGTGCATCCGCGCGTGAAGACCTCGCTTGCGCCCGGCTCGCGCGTGGTTACCGAGTACCTGACCAAGACCAACCTGCTGCCCTACATGGAAAAAGTGGGCTTTGGCCTGGTGGCGTACGGTTGCACCACGTGCATAGGCAACTCGGGCGACCTGACCGAGGAATTCAACGAAACCATCCAGCGCGAGAACCTGGTTTGCGCGTCGGTGCTCTCGGGCAACCGCAACTTCGAAGCCCGCATCCACCCCAACGTCAAGGCCAACTTCCTCATGAGCCCGCCGCTGGTCGTGGCGTACGCCATCGCCGGCAGCATGCTCACCGACATCACCACCGAGCCGCTGGGCAAGGGCAAGGACGGCAAGGACGTCTACCTCAAGGACATCTGGCCCAGCACGGACGAGATCAACAGCCTGCTGGCGTCGGCGCTGGATCCCGTTGAGTACCGCACCAACTACGAGCGCATCCAGTCCGACCCGGGCCAGATGTGGAAGGACATAGACGCCGGCGAGGGCAAGGTCTACGACTGGCCCGAGAGCACGTACATCGCCGAGCCGCCGTTCTTCGAGGGTTTCCAGCTCAAGGCAGCGCCCGAGGAAACCCGGGGCGAGACCTACACCCTCAGGAATGCGCGCATCATGGCGCTGTTCGGGGACTCGGTGACCACCGACCACATCTCGCCCGCCGGCCGCATCGAAGTGGACGGCCCTGCGGGCAAGTGGCTGCTGGACAATGGCGTGCAGCGCTATCAGTTCAACAGCTTTGGCTCGCGCCGCGGCAACCACGAAGTCATGATGCGCGGCTCCTTTGCCAACGTGCGCATCAAGAACCTCATGATCCCGCCCACCGACGACGGAAGCCGCATCGAGGGCGGCTACACGCTGCACCAGCCCGACGGCGAGCAGATGGACATCTACGACGCCGCCATGAAATACATGGACGCGGGCGTGGACACCGTCATCTTTGCCGGCGAGGAATACGGCACCGGCTCCAGCCGCGACTGGGCCGCCAAGGGCACGCAGCTGCTGGGCATCAAGGCCGTGATCGCGCGCAGCTACGAGCGCATCCACCGCAGCAACCTCATCGGCATGGGCGTCATGCCGCTGCAGCTGCAGGGCGATGATTCCTGGCAGAAGCTCGAGCTCAAGGGCGACGAGCTGATCGACGTGATTCCGCCTGCGGCGCTCACGCCCCAGGCCGCCATCAAGGTGGTGATCACGCGCGCCGACGGCAGCAAGGAAGAGATCACCACGACGCTGCGGCTGGATACGGCCACCGAGATCGACTACTTCACCGCGGGCGGCATCCTGCCGTACGTGTTGCGCGAGCTGGCTGCATGATGCAGCGACAAGAAAGGCCCGTCCCCCCGGACGGGCCTTTTGCATGTGGGCGCGCTGGTGCGGATTCCGGCATCGTGCCGTTGCGGCCCCGCGTACCGGGTCATCCGGGCCGCTGCAGCCCGCGCCACACAGCCTGATGTTGGCTTGCGGCGTCCTGGTTGCCGGTGGCGGCATAGGCGGCCTGTCCGTTGCAGTGGCCGCGGCGCGCACGAACCGCCGCGTGTCCTTGTACGAGAAGGCCCCCGCGTTTGGCGAAGTGGGCGCCGGCCTGCAGCTCGGCCCCAACGCCACGCGCATCCTGTGCGGCTGGGGACTGCGGCAGCAGCTGCTGCGCGTCGCTGCGCTGCCCGAGGCCCTGGTCGTTCGCAACGCCCGCAGCGGTTGTGAGCTGGGCCGCCTGCCGCTGGGCCGGTCCATGGAGCAGCGCTACGGCGCTCCGTATGCAACCGTGCACCGGGTCGACCTGCACGCGCTGCTCCACGCCGCGGCCGGGCAAACGGGCGGCGTCAACCTGCTGCTGGACGCTGAGGTACACGGGTACGCCGAGGACGCCTCGTCGGTCAGCCTGGACACCAGCCTGGGCCGCTCGGGCCCCGCTGCGCTGCTGATCGGCGCGGATGGCCTGCACGGCGCGGTGCGCCGCCAGTTGCTGGACGATGGGCCGGCCTGGTTCGTGGGCGAGGTGTCGTACCGCAGCATGCTTGATACGTCTGGCTTGCCGGCAACGGCACGCGGCAACCAGGTCACGGCCTGGCTGGGCCCCGGCCTGCACGTGGTCCAGTATCCCGTGCGGCAGGGTGCGGCCATGAACCTGGTCGTGCTGCTCAACGCACGGGGGCAGGTGGCAGGTGCAGGCAGCAGCCCCGACGCCGATGCCGCGGCGGTGACGCAGGCGCTGTCCGGCGCCTGTCCCGCGCTGCGCGAGCTCGTCGCAAGCGTGCCGGCGGCCAGCATCAACGCGCGGCCGTGGACGCAATGGCCCCTGATGGCCAGGCGGCCCCTGCGATCGGCGGCACAGATGGCGCAGGGGCGCGTGGCGCTGCTTGGCGACACGGCGCATCCCATGCGGCCCTACCTGGCGCAGGGCGCGGGCATGGCCATAGAAGATGCGGCGGTCCTGGCACGCATGCTGGATGCAGAGCCGGGTGCTGCCGCTGCGCTGCAGCGCTATGCGCAAGCGCGCTGGCAGCGCTGCGCGCGCGTGCAGCGACGTTCGGCGCGCAATGGCCGCATCTTTCATGCCAGCGGCGCGCGGCGCTGGGGCCGCGATGCCGCGTTGCGCCTGCTGGGCCCCCGCCTGATGGACGTGCCCTGGCTGTACGGCCACGCCATTTCCTGATCGCAAGCGCCGGTCCGCGGCAAAAGCCATAAACTTGCGTCATGACTGCCACGCATACCGACAAGCCCGCCATAGTCATCGCACGCGCCATTTTCCCGGAAGTGGTCGAGCAGCTGCAGCAGTACTTTGTCGTGGAAAGCAACCAGGCAAACGAGAGCTGGTCCGGCACCGAGTTTGTGAAACGGCTGCGCGGCAAGCACGGCGCGCTGACCACCGGGGAGCAGCGCATAGACGCCGAGGTGCTGGCCGCCTGCCCGGACCTGAAGATCTGCGCCAACATGGCCGTCGGTCATGACAACTTTGACCTGCCGGCCATGACCGCCGCCGGCGTGCTGGCAACCAACGCGCCCGACGTGCTGACTGAAACCACCGCCGATGGCGGCTTTGCGCTGCTCATGGCCGCGGCACGCCGCATCAGCGAGGGCGAGCACTTCCTGCGCGCCGGCAAGTGGCGCGAGTGGTCCTACGACATGCTTCTGGGCCAGGACGTGCACGGAACGACGCTGGGCATCGTGGGCATGGGCCGCATCGGCCAGGCCATTGCACGGCGCGGCGCGCGGGGTTTTGGCATGACCGTGCTCTACCACAACCGCTCGCGGCTGTCGGCCGGCAAGGAGCAGGACGCGGGCGGTGCCCGCTACGTGCGGCTGGACGAGCTGCTGCGACGCGCCGACCACGTCGTGCTGGTGGCGCCCCTCACGCCTCAGACCCGTCACCTCATCGGCGCGGCAGAACTCGCGCTGATGAAGCCCACGGCCACGCTGGTCAACATCGGCCGCGGCGGCGTCGTCGATGACGCGGCGCTGGCGGCAGCGCTGCAAGCCGGCCAGATTGCCGCTGCCGGGCTCGATGTCTTCGAGGGCGAGCCCAGCGTCCACCCCGCGTTGCTCCGCTGCAGCAACGTGGTGTTGACGCCGCACATCGCCAGCGCCAGCGCGCCGACCCGGCTGGCCATGGCGCGGCTGGCCGCCGACAACCTCATCGACTACCTGACCCGCGGCACGGCCCGCACGCCGCTCAATCCGGAATTGCTGGCGTGAGCCGGCAAGGCAGCCTCAGCCGGCGGCGCTGGCTCGCGGCGGGATTGTCTGCCTGCGTTCTTCCGCTGGCGCTGGCCGCGTGCAGCCAGGACGATGCGGACGCGCGCCTGCGCCTGCGCATCGAGGACATGCGCGACGCCATCGGGGACCGCAAACCCAGAGCGTTCATGGCCGGGGTGGCACCGGACTTCATCGGCACGGACGGGCTGGATCATGACGGTGTGCAGCAGCTCCTGCGGCTGCACATGCTGCGCAACGCAAAGATCGGCATCACGCTTGGGCCGCTGAGCGTGGAGCGCGAAGGCGCGCAAGCCCGCGTGGTGTTCAAGGCCATGCTCAGCGGGGGCGACGGTGCGGGATGGCCGGACGCGATCCGGGGCTGGACGGTCCACAGCGGCTGGCGCGACGGCGATGCCGGCTGGCAGCTGTTGCAGGCCAGCTGGAAACCCGTATATTGAGATGCAGGGCGTACCGGCAATCCCTCCGGGCGCGCAGCGGTGACAGGATGCGCGCGCGGTTGGCGCGGCAGCGGTCTTCGCCGGTTTGAACAACTGAAAGTACGCGAAACAGATGCAAAATGAAGCAGTGGCAACGCCGCCGCCCCTGTTGACGCAGTGGCGCGCCCAGTTCCAGGCACACAAGCCGGTGGCCTGGGGCATGGTCGTGGCGTTACTGGCGGTTCTGGTCTTGCTGGCGTTTGGCAGCTGGTCTGCGTTCAGGCAGGACAACCGGGTGTACGTCGGCTACGCCCTGGTGGGCGGTGCTGCGGGTTTTGTCGCCACGGCGGCGGGCGCCTTGTCCGCGTTTGCGATTCGCACGGTGTCGACGCGCGCGCAGGACGCCATGCTGGGGTTTGCCGCGGGCATGATGCTTGCGGCCAGCGCGTTTTCGCTGCTGCTGCCGGGCCTGGAATCGGCGCAGGCGCACCTGGGCAGCGGCGTGCTGGGATCGCTGGTGGTCGTGTTCGGCCTCGGCCTGGGCGTGCTGCTCATGCTGGGCCTGGACTACTTCACGCCGCATGCCCACGAGACATCCGGCGCACACGGCCCGGAGCTGGCGCGGGTCAGCGGCGTCTGGCTGTTCGTGCTGGCCATCATCCTGCACAACCTGCCCGAGGGCATGGCCATAGGCGTGAGTTTTGCCCAGGGTGACATGTCGGTGGCGCTGCCGGTGACGACGGCGATCGCCATCCAGGACATCCCGGAGGGTCTGGCGATCGCGATCGCGCTGCGCGCCATCGGACAGTCGCTGCGGGCCTCGGTACTGATCGGCGTGCTCTCCGGCCTGATGGAGCCGCTGGGTGCCCTCGTTGGCGTGGGCATGGCCAGTGGCTTTCCACTCGCGTATTCCATCAGTCTGGGGCTGGCCGGCGGCGCGATGATTTTCGTCGTTTCCCACGAGGTGATTCCAGAGACGCACCGGAACGGACATGAGACGACCGCAACCATGGGCCTGATGCTGGGCTTCGGCCTGATGATGTTTCTGGACACGGCGCTGGGGTAGGGCGTGCGTCGCTGCAGGTGTGGGTTGGACCGATGACCGATGACCCGGCCCATGAAGGTTTGGCGTCAGGCGTTGAGCGTTGAGCGTGGTCGGCCTACGCTGGACGCAATACGCTCAATCTCGTCCGGGCGTCAGCGAGGTCATCCGTCATGCGCCCAGCAGCCCGCGCGCGCGCGGGGGCGCCGTGCACGGCGCGCTGCTCTTTGCTACCATGCCCTGGGCAAGCCACCGTCCGGAAACCGCACCATGAAACTGTTCGACGCCCTGAGCCCCGCGCCACGCTGCCTGCGCATGTACCTGATTGAAAAGGGGCTGATGCTCGACAGCGTGCAGGTCGATGTCTTTGCCGGTGAAAACAGGCAGCCGGACTACCTGCAACACAACCCGGCCGGGCAGACGCCCGCGCTGCTGCTGGAAGACGGCACGTGCATTGCCGAGTCCATGGCGATCATGGAATACGTCGAGGAGCTGCACCCCGAGCCGCCGCTGATCGGCAGCACGCCGCTGGAGCGGGCGCTCACGCGGCAGTGGCAGCGCCGGGTCGAGCTCAACATCACGGAAAACATGCACAACGCGTACCACTATGCCGAGGGACGCAAGCGCTTTGAAGGGCGCATTCCGCTGGCGCCGGAGGCCGCGGCGGGCCTCAAGCGCGTGGCGCAGGACCGCGTGGCCTGGCTTGACGGCATGATCGGCGGGCATCGCTTCATTGCCGGAGACCGCTTTACCGTGGCCGACATCTGGCTGTACGCCTGGCTTGACTTTGGCGCCTCGGTGGGGCAGCCGTTTGACCGCAACCTGCCCAACCTGGGCCCGTGGTTTGCGCGCGTTGCGGCGCGCTCGTCGGCCGAGGCCAGCCTGCACCCGGACTGCCAGCCGGGCGGCGTGCGCGGTTGAGCGCCCGCGCCCTGCCCCGGACCGGGGCGCCGCATCAGTCCGGCACGCCTTGCAACTCGTTTGCTTGCGCGACCAGCCCAGGCAGCTGGTCTGCCGGCATGGGCCGCGCCAGCAGGAAGCCCTGGAAGTAGTCGCAGCCGCGCTCGTACAGGAATTCGTACTGCGCAACGCTTTCTATGCCTTCGGCAAGGACCGGCAGGCGCAGGTTGTGCGCCAGGTCGATGATGGCGTTGGCGATGGCCGCGTCGCTGGCATCGCTGAGGATGTCCTCGACAAAGCTCTTGTCTATCTTCAGCTCGTCCAGCGGCAGCTGCTTCAGGTAGGACAGCGACGAATACCCGGTTCCAAAGTCGTCCAGGACCAGCTTCAGCCCCTCTTGCTTGAGTGCCTGCATCTTGGCAATCGTGCTGTCCAGCGGATCGGCCAGCACGCTCTCGGTGAGCTCCAGCTGCAACTTTTCCGTGTTGACGCCGGCTTCTCGCGTCGTGGCCAGGACCTGGTCGACGAACTGCGGGTGGCGGAACTGCTTGACGCTGACGTTGATCGAGAGCATGAGTTCGCGCATGTGCGGCTCCTGCTGCCAGGCCGCCAGCTGCTCGCAAGCAGCCTGGATGACCCAGGCGCCCAGCGACTGGATCAGGTCGTTGTCCTCGGCTATGGGGATGAAGTCGCCGGGCAGCATGAGTCCATGCTGCGGATGGTTCCAGCGGATCAGCGCCTCCGCGCCAACGACGCGGCGGTCGCGGTCGAACTGCGGCTGGTAGAGCAGGACAAACTGGTCCTCTACCTGGAGTCCGTGCACGAGGTCGGCGTTGAGTGCGGCGCGTGCATTGAATGCCGCCTGCATCAGCGGGTCGAAAAACACCACCGTGTTGCGGCCTTCGGCCTTGGCCTGGTACATGGCCAGGTCGGCCTGCTTCAGTACTTCGGCAACGCTGTGCTGCTGGCCGGTAAACAGCGTCACGCCCATGCTGGCGGCGCCGTAGTGCGTGATGTTGGGCAATTCAAAGGGTTGCGCCAGCGCCTCGCGTATCTTGTCGGCCACGACCTCGGCCTTCGCGGTGGCCGCGTCCTTGTCCGCGTGCAGGTTGTCCAGGAGAATGACGAACTCATCGCCGCCTATGCGCGCGACCACGTCCGTCTTGCGGATGCCGTGACGCAAGCGGTGCGCCACGTGCTGCAGCAGCTGGTCGCCCACGTCGTGCCCCATGGTGTCGTTGAGGACCTTGAAGTGGTCCAGGTCGATGAACATCAGCGCGCCGTACTGCGAATTGCGCCTGCTGCGGGTCAGCGTGCTGCGCAGGCGCTCGATCAGGTGCTCGCGGTTGGGCAGATCGGTGAGCGGGTCGTAGAAGGCCAGGTGCTGGATCTTGGCGTCGGCAGCGCGCCGCTCGCTGATGTCGCGCCCCACGGCAACCCAGTAAACCGCCTGGTCGTTGACGCCGTAGACCGGGACCACGTCAAAGTCCAGCCAGAACCGGCTGCCGTCGGCGCGCGTCATCCGCAGCTCGTGCCGGCGCGCGGCATCGGTGCTGAGCCCGGCCAGCGTCCGGATCAGCTTGTCCAGCGGCGCAAGCCCTGCCCCGGGCGAATGGTCATGCCGCTGCACCTGCTGGTCCATCAGCTGCCGGCGCGTGAACCCCGTCAGCTTCGTGAAGGCCTCGTTGACGAAGATGATGCGCCAGCCGTCCCGGGGCGTGTCCGTCGATTCGGCAATGATGACAACGTCATTGAGTTGTGCGATGCCGGCCTGGAGCAGCGCCAGTTCGTTTTGCGACGTGCGCCGCTCGGTGACGTCGTGCAGGTAGAGCACGAGTCCGTCGGAGTAGGGGTAGGCCTTGACTTCCAGCCATTTCTGGCTCCGCAGGTGAAAGAACTCAAACTCGACCAGCCGCTTTTGCGCCGCGGCGTAGCCCACGCGTTCCCTGAGCCGGCCGCCCGTGGCCTCGTCCAGGTTGTGCCACAGGAACTGGTGCAGCAGCTCGCCCGATTTGCACGCCAGCAGCTCTTCGCTTTCGCTGTTCAGGTAGGTGCAGCGGCCGTGGCGATCCAGCGTGATGAACGCCTCGTTGATGCTGCCGACCACGGTGCTGAGCCGCTGCGCGAGCCGGGCCGCCTGCAATTGCGCCTGCTTGCGCTCGCTCTCGTCCTGGATGACGCCACGGATGGCCTTGGCCATGCCGTCGGAGTTGGTCACCAGCTCGCCGGCCATGCGCACCCAGCCGCGCGGCTGGCTGCCGGTATCGGACAGCTGCGCGTGGAGGTCCACGGGGGTGCCGTCCTGGATGCAGCGCAGGAAGCTGGTGTACAGCCGGGTCACCGAATCGCGGTCAAATGCGCCCAGGAAGAAACGCGCCTGTGCCGGCGCCTCGTCGTTCAGCCCCAGCATGCTGCGCGCGCCCTTGCCCAGCAGGATCTGCCTGGTCTTGACGTCGTAGGACCAGGTTCCGACCTTGAGCCGGCGCAGGCTGTTGTAGAGTGCGGTGTCCAGTCCGCTGCTGTCGTGCACCGGGGTCTCGTCCCGCTGTCGTTCCGACATCGACAAGCGCAGCTGCTCCAGGACGGCAGCGGCATCGCTGCGCGGCGTGGCCGTTTGCTGGCCGAGCACGGCGAGCATGCCGCAGGTCGTGGCCTGCGGCCCGCCCATGGGAACCGCAACCACGCAGCGGATGGCCGGCAGGCCGTGCAGGCGGATCGGATGGGCGTGCGCGACCTGGACCGGCTCGCCTGCAGCGCCGTCGGCCAGCAGCGCTTCCAGGTGCAGTCGCAGGCTGGACAATTGTTCCCAGCCAGCGTCCAGCCCTGCCTGGCTCCAGCGCACGTCCCCGCCGGGCTGGTCGCTGACCCACGCCACGGCCGCGTCGAGCCCGGTCAGCCGGGTGGCAACGTTGCACAGCAGCGCCAGCTGCGGGTCGACGACCGCGCGCGTGCGCCCGCACAAGGCAGGAGGCGGCGCCGCCTGCCTGCCTGTCGCTGGTTTTTTCTGACTGGTTTCCATCCTGCTCCACGCCCCGTCCGCGCCGGACGATCGCGCGGCCCTGTTACCGGCAGTTTAGCCTGTGTTGCCAGGCCGTTGCGGCGCGGGTTCCGCGCGGGCGCCAGGCTGAAGCGTGCCGTGGCGGCCCGGCCGCTTGCCCCATGCTCAGGCGCACGCGTCCGGATGCTGGCGCTGCCAGCGCCAGGCGTCCTCGCACATCGCCTGGACGTCGCGCCGGGCGCGCCAGCCCAGCAGCTGTTCGGCCAGCGTGGGGTCGGCCCAGCACGCCGCGACGTCGCCGGGCCGGCGCGCCGTGACCTCGTACGGCACCTTGCGGCCGCTGGCCCGTTCGAAGCCGGTGATCATCTCCAGCACCGACGTGGGCCGGCCGGTGCCCAGGTTGACCGTCAGCAGGCCGGGCTGCTCGCGCAGGTGGCGCAGCGCCGCGAGGTGGCCCTCGGCCAGGTCGCAGACATGGATGTAATCGCGCAGCCCGGTGCCGTCCGGCGTGGGGTAGTCGTTGCCGTACACCCGCAGCCGTGCGCGCTGCCCGGCTGCGACCTGGGCCACGTACGGCATGAGGTTGTTGGGCTCGCCCTGCGGGTCCTCGCCGATGAGGCCGCCTGGGTGGGCGCCCACCGGGTTGAAATAGCGCAGGCGCGCGATGCGCCATTGCCCGGCCTCGCTCGCGTCCACGTCGGCCAGCACCTGCTCCATCATGAGCTTGGTCCAGCCGTAGGGATTGGTCGCTGACAGCGGGAAGTCCTCGCGGATCGGCAGCGATGCGGGCTCGCCATAAACGGTGGCCGAGGAGGAGAACACCAGCGTGCGAACGCCTGCGGCCTGCATGGCCTGCAGCAGCGTCACCGTGCCGGCCACGTTGTTGTCGTAATACGCCAGCGGTTCGCGCACCGACTCGCCCACGGCTTTCGACGCGGCAAAATGAATCACGCCGCTGACAGGCAGGCGCGCCAGCAGGTCGTGCAGGAGCGCGGCGTCGCGCACGTCGCCTTCCACGCACTCCGGGCGCTGCCCGATGATCTGCCCCATGCGCTCCAGAACCGAACGGCGACTGTTGCTGAAGTTGTCCAGGATCACGAAGGGCTCGCCTGCTTCAGCCAGCGCCACGCACATGTGCGATCCAATGTAGCCGGCGCCGCCGGTAATCAGTATCAAGCTTTTCTCCCGCAACTCCTGCTGCGCGACAAGCCGGTTGGTTGCTTCCGGCGGGATTGGCGGCAAGGATCAAAGCACGAATGATAGCGGCTCGACCCCGGCCTGTTTTGGCTGCCGCCGCAACGGGGCGGTGTCCGCTGGACGCAACGGCACGGCCGGCACGCTGCACGCAGCGGCCGGCTTGCCGTCAACAGCGGGTCGCCGAACCCGCTCCAGGAGCAATTGCCAGCGGTTCGCTACCATACGCGGATGACTCCATTCTTGCCCGTGTATTGTCCGGTCGTCCGTTGCGCCATGGCCCTTGGCAGGCAGCGGGGCTGGCGCGTGATGCCCGGGTCAATGGCCCGCGGGAACGGCGGCTTGCGGTGTGCCGGGGCCAAGCGTGCGGCTGTCCGCGCAAGGATGTGGGCTTGAGCGGCACGCTGGCGCCCGCGCTGGCCGCGCTGCTTGTTGCGCTCAACGCGGCGTTGCTGGTCCTTGTCCTGTGGTTGCTGCGCGAACTGCGGGGCCGGGCAGGGCCTGGCGCGCGCGATCTTGAATCGGCTCTGGGCCGCCTGCTGGGTGAGCAGGAAACGCGGCTGGAGCGCAGCCTGCGCCAGGAGATCGCGCACACTGCCCGCGTCAACCGGCAGGAGCAGGCACAGGCCCTGGCGGTTTTCCAGGACACCCTGCTGCGGCAGGGCGGCGAGACCACACGTACGCAAAACGCGCAGCTGGATTCGTTTGCACAGCAGCTGGCGCATTTGCGCAGCAGCCTGTCCGAATCGCTTGCCGGACAGATGCTCACGCTGCGCGACAGCAACGAACAACGCCTGCACGAGCTGCGCCAGACGCTGGAGCAGCAGCTGGCGCAGTTGCAGGCGGGCAACGCGGCCAAGCTGGAGGAGATGCGGCAGACGGTGGACGAGAAGCTGCACGCGACGCTGGAGCAGCGCCTGGGCCAGAGTTTCAAGCACGTGGCCGAGCGACTGGAGCAGGTGCACAAGGGGCTGGGCGAAATGCACGTGCTGGCGCAGGGCGTGGGTGACCTCAAGCACCTGCTGGCCAACGTGAAGACGCGCGGCATGTTTGGCGAGGCGCAGCTGGGGGCGCTGCTGGAGCAGGTTTTTGCACCCGACCACTATGCAGCGCAGGTCACGACCCGGCCTGGGTCACGCAACGCGGTGGATTTTGCCATCCGGCTGCCGGGACGGGGTGACGACGATACGCCGCTGTGGCTGCCCATAGACGCCAAGTTCCCCACCGGAGACTACGAGCGGCTGCTGGAGGCGCAGCAGCGGGCCGATGCGGTGGCCGTGGAAGCGGCCGCCCGGGCGCTGGAAGCCCGGGTGCGGCACGAGGCGCGCAGCATCGCGGAAAAATACGTGGAGCCCCCTTACACCACCGACTTTGCCATCCTGTTCCTGCCTTCCGAGGGCCTGTACGCCGAGGTGCTGCGCCGTCCCGGGCTGGTGCCGGCGCTGCAGCGCGAGTACCGCGTCACGCTGGCCGGGCCGACCACGCTGCTGGCCATGCTGAACAGCCTGCACATGGGGTTTCGCACGCTGGCGCTGGAGAAGCGCAGCAGCGAAGTGTGGGAGGTGCTGGGCGCGGTAAAAACAGAATTTGGCAAGTTCGGCACCGTCCTGGCGCGCGTGAAGGCGCAAACGCAGACGGTGCTGAACACGCTGGACAAGGCGCAGACCCGCACGCGCGTGATGGATCGCGCCTTGCGCGACGTCCAGGCGCTGCCCGGCGCCGACGCGCAGGCCGTGTTGCCCGAGGCGGCGCAGGCAGCGCCGGAGCAGGATGAGGAAGACCCCGGCTCACGCTGAGGGCCGCGCCGGCCCGGCATGCCCGGCGCGGCGGCGCAGGGTGGAGCCGCGCTGCGGTCAGCGCTTGATTTCTGCCACCAGGTCGATTTCAACGCAGGCACCCATGGGCAGCTGCGCCACGCCAAAGGCGCTGCGCGCGTGCTGGCCGCGATCGCCAAACACGTTGCCCAGCAATTCCGAGCAGCCGTTGGTGACCAGGTGCTGTTCGGTGAAAGTGGCCGCCGAATTGACCAGGCTCATGACCTTGACGATGCGCTGCACGCGCTCCAGGTCGCCGTTGCAGGCGGCCTTGAGCGTGCCCATGAGGTCGATGGCAACGGCGCGCGCCGCCTGCTGGCCCTGGTCGGTGGACATGTCAGCGCCCAGCTGGCCGACCCAGGGCTCGCCGTTCTTTCGGGCGATGTGGCCCGAGAGAAAAACCAGGCTGCCGCTCTGGACAAAGGGCACGTAGGCAGCGGCCGGGGTGGAAACGGGGGGCAGTTCTATGCCCAGTTCCTGGAGGCGATTGGCAATGGTCATGGCGTGACGAACTCTCCGGTTGCGGGCACGACGCGCGCCGCGCCCTTTTGTTGACACAAGCCATCGTACCTGATTGCCTTCAGGCCGCGCGGCGGCGTCCCGCCACGCGGGCAAGGCGTTGCCGGCAGCAGGGAAATGTCTTGGCGCCTGCCGGGTTTGCCGGTAGCATGACAGGCGGCGTGCCGTCGCGCACAGCCCGGCTCGGGCAGGCTGCGATGACAGCCTGTACCACACAATGACAATGAGGAGACATGCCATGAAGACATCCGTCACGCGCCGTCGGGCGCTGGGAACAGCGGCTGCTGCCGCAGGCGCGCTGGCCATGCCGGCCGTGGTCTGGGGACAGGCCAAGACCACCTTGAAGATCAGCCATTACTTGCCGGCCACGCATGGTTTCCAGGTGGATTTCATCGGGCCATGGGCCGAGATGCTCAAGCAAAAGAGCGGCGGCGCCATTGACTACAAGATCTACGATTCAACGACGGCGTTTGGCCGCGCCGACCGCCAGGCCGACCAGGCCAGGGCCGGCATCGCCGATATTGCGTTTGGCTTGTGCGGCATTCCGCGTGGCCGCTTTCCGCATTCGTCGGTGATCGAGCTGCCGTTTGTCGTCGACCGCGCCGATAGCGGCTCGCGCGCGCTGTGGCAGTTGTACCAGGACGGGCGCCTGGGCAGCGAATACGACGACTTCAAGGTCCTGCTGCTGATGACGCATCCGGGTGCTTTCGTGCACACCGTGGACCGCCCCATGCGCACGCTGGCAGATCTCAAGGGCATGCGGCTGCGCACGCCGGGGCCGGCGGTCAGCGCCATGCTTGAATACGAAGGCGCCAGCGCCCTGACGCTGCCGCCAGCAGAGATCTACCAGGCGTTGTCCAAGGGCACCATCGACGGGTTGACCACCACCTGGGACCTGGTGGCCACCGTGCACGCCAACGAGATCCTCAAGTACCACACCGACTGCCGGCTCTATGCCGCTGCGTTTTATTTCCTGATGAACCCCAAGACGTACGACGGTCTGGACGACGACGTGCGCAAGCTCGTGGACGAGAGCACCGGAGACGCCATGCTGCCCAAGGTCGGTCCCTGGTGGGACAAGTGGGAAGCCGCGGGCAAGGAAGACGCCGTCAAGCGCAACCACGAGATCATCGTCATCGACGATGCCGAGCGCGACCAGTGGCGAGAGCAGCTGCAGCCCATGATTGCCGACTACCTGGCGGGGCTGCACAAGCAGGGCATGGAAGACCCCAAGGGCCTGTACCAACGGGCGCTTGAGCTGGTCCAGCAATACCAGGCCTAGCGTTGGCCGCGCGGGACGAAGGCGCGGCCGCGCGGCCGCCCGGCGGCTGGTTTGTCCGCCTGACCGGGCTTTTTGCCTGGCTGGGCGTGCTCGCGCTGCTGGTGCCGACGCTGCTCATCTGCGCCGACATCATCTGGCGCCGCGTTGTTGGCGGCGCGTTCATTGACGTGTTTGACATCGCCCAGCTGGCGCTGGTGGCCGCGGCCAGCTGGTCGATTCCGTTTGCCTTCGTGCATGGCAACCACATCAGCGTGGACCTGCTGGTCGAGCGCCTGCCGCTGCGGGTGCAGCGCGCTGCCGACGCCGTGATTCACCTGGTCAGCGCGCTGCTCTTTGCGCTGCTGGCCTGGTTTGGCTGGCAGTCGGCACGGTTGCACCACGGCTATGGCGACACGACGCAGAACCTGGGCCTGCCGGTGCTGGCGTACTGGGTTGTCTTTCTCATGGGCCTGGCCCTGACCGTGCTGGCCTGCCTGTGGCGCGTCTGGCGCGCGCTGAAGGCCGGCGGCGCGGTGCAGGGGGTGCCGCCGTGATGGCTGCGTGGTCGGGCCCGCTCGGCTTTGCGCTGGTGCTGCTTCTGATTGCACTGCGCGTCCCCGTTGCCGTGGCCATGGCGCTGGTGGGCACGGCCGGTGCCATCTGGCTGGGCGGCTGGGACCAGGCCGCGTACATCCTGTCCAACCTGCCCTTTGAAGCGGTTTCGTCCGAGGGCATGATCGTGCTGCCGCTGTTCATCTTCATGGGCGTGTTTGCCGCCTACAGCGGGCTGTCGGCCAACCTGTACAACGGCGTGCACGCGTTCATGGGCCATCACCGCGGCGGCATCGCCATGGCCACCGTGGGTGCGTCGGCGGTATTTGGCGCGATCACCGGCTCGTCGCTGGCCACGGCCGCGACCATGGGACGCGTCGCCATGCCGGAGATGCGTGCGCGCGGCTACGCCGACAGCCTGGCCGCCGCGTCGGTGGCTGCAGGCGGGACGCTGGGGGTGCTCATCCCGCCATCGATCATCCTCATCCTCTACGCCATCCTCACGGGCAATTCCATAGGCGCCTTGTTTGCAGCCGCATTCATTCCCGGGATCCTGGCCACGCTGCTGTACATGGCGTCCATTTTCATCCAGGTGCGGCGGCGGCCCGAGCTGGCGCCCGGTGGCGAGAGGCTGGGCTGGAAGTCCCGCCTGGCGGCGCTGTACCGGACCTGGGATGCCGTCGTGCTCATGGTGGTGGTGATTGGCGGCATCTACGGCAAGATCTTCTCGCCCAGCGAGGCTGCGGCCGTGGGCGCGGCCGGCGCCCTGGTGGTGACCGCCGCGCACGGGCGCCTGACACGGGCCGTGCTCCGGGCCGGCGTCGTCGAGACCGCCGGCATGACCGGCATGATCTTCCTGATCCTGATCGGCGCGGCCATCTTCAACTACTTCATCGAGCTCAGCGGCCTGACCGATGTCCTGACCGGCGCCATCCGGACCTCGGGCCTGTCGCCGCTGGGCCTGCTGTGCCTGGTCATCGTGTTCTATATCGTGCTGGGCTGCTTCATGGACAGCCTGTCCATGGTGCTGCTGACCGTGGTGCCCATGTACGTGCTGGTCACCGGCGTGGGATACGACCCCGTCTGGTTCGGCATCCTGCTGGTCTGCGTGACCGAGATCGGGCTCATCACGCCGCCCATAGGCATGAACCTGTTCGTGGTGCAGGGCACGACGCCGGGCCTGAAGCTGGGCACCATCATCCGGGGCATCATGCCCTTCATCATTGCGGACGTGGTGCGGATTGCCATCCTGGTCGCGCTGCCGGTGCTGGTGCTGTTCCTGCCGCAGCGCCTGGGGTTGAGCTGAGCGCAAGCTGCCGCCTCTCAAGAAACACAAATCATAAGTAATTGATTTTCAAAGGTATTGAATCCGTGTTTCTTCGGGAGCACCGGGCCCGCCGCGCGGGCTTGAATGGCTGATTAGCAAGCATCGTCAGCTCACCGAATGACAGATGACCTCGACCCTTGCGGGCCTTTGATGGAAGCCGCCTGCGGCGACTGATGAAGGTTTGGCGTCAAGCGTTCAGCGTCTGCCCACCACGCTCAACGCTCAACCTCTTCAAACGCTCAACCTCCCCATCATGGCGGCGCAGCCGCAGTCATTGCAGCCGCGTAGCGGCAAAGTCATCAAAGCGGCAGCGAGATCATCGGCCATGCGCCCGGTGTTGCTGAACATCGTTTCCAATCAGGAGCTGCCGTGCTGCGGCAAGCTGGCTCAGTTCAACGGCAGGGCAAGGAAATGAACGCTGGGGTCATCGGGCAACATCTCGTCCGTGAAGCCCAGCGAGCGCGCCAGCCTGCGCATGCGCGTGTTCTCGCTCAGTACATACGCGGTCAGCCGGCGCGTGCCCGCGCTGCGCTGGTAGGCAATCAGTTTTTCCATGAGGATGCGGCCCAGCCCCCCGCCCTTCAGGTCCGGGCGCAGGATGATGCCGAATTCCGCATCGATGTTGTCCGGGTCGGCGCTGGCGCGGACCACGCCCAGGGTGACCTCCTGTCCATCCGGATCCGTGCGCGTGGCAACAAACGCCATTTCACGCGTGTAGTCTATCTGTACCATGCGTGCCAGCTCGCTGCGCGGCAGGCTGCGCCGGCTGTGGAAGATGCGCATGTGGATGTCGTCTGCAGCCAGGCTTTGCAGGAACGCCAGGTGCTGCGCCTCATCTTCCGGTCGCACCGGCCGCAGCGTCACCTCGTCGCCGTGCCACTGCCGCGTCTCGACCAGGTGCGCCGGGTAGGGCGCAATGGCAAAGCGGCCTGCACCGGCGGGACAGCTGGCGCTGATGCGCATTCGGGCATCCAGCGCCACGGCACCGGCGTGATCGACCAGCAGGGGGTTGATGTCCAGTTCGGCGATTTCCGGAATGTCGGCCAGCAGCTGGGAGACGGCCTGCAACGTGGCGGTGACGGCGTCCAGGTCAGCGGCCGGCACGTCGCGGTAGCCGGCCAGGATCCGGGCAATTCGCGTGCGCCCGACCAGCGCACGGGCCAGCGGCTCGTTCAGCGGCGGCAGCGCCATGGCGCTGTCCTGGTGGACTTCGGTTGCGGTGCCGCCCTGCCCGAACAGGATGACCGGGCCAAACAGCGGGTCGATGCTGGCGCCGACGATGAGCTCCTGCGCCTGCGGCTTGCGCACCATGGCCTGCACCGTCAGGCCGCTGATGCGCGCGCCCGGTGCGTTCTTGGCCGCGCGCGCCAGCATGGCTGCGGCCGCGCTGCGGACGTCGGCTGCATCGCCCAGGTTCAGCGCCACGCCGCCCACGTCGGACTTGTGGCTGATGTCCGGCGAGAGGATCTTGACCACCACCGGATAGCCGATGCGCCCGGCCTCGCGCACCGCCTGCTCCGGATCGGCCGCAACCGTTCGCGTGGCAGCAACAGCGATGCCGTACGCGGCACAGATGCGCTTGGCCTCCGGTTCGGTCAGCAGCTCGCGCTGCTCGGCCAGCACCTGCCTGACGATCTGGCGCGCCGTCTCGCTGTCGGGCGCGCGCGGCGCGTCCGCGCTGGCGAGCGCCGGCGCCTGCGTGAGTTCTTCCTGGTTGCGCGCGTACGCCTGGAGCATGGCGATGGCAGCCACCGCCTGCTCGGGCAGCGCGTAGCAGGCCAGGCCGGCTTCGGTGAAGCGGGCGCGGGCTTCGGCCACGGCCGATCCGCCCACCCAGGCGCTGACCACCGGCATGGGAAGCCGCCCCTTGGGTTTCAGCTCGGGCAGCATGGCGTCTGCAATCTCCACAGCCGGCACGATGGCAGTGGGCGCGTGAATGAACAGCAGCGTGCCGACGGCTTCGCGGTGGCTCACCAGCGCGCGGACCGCGTCCGCATGAAGTCCGGCTGACGCGTCGCCGCCAATGTCCACGGGGTTGGCTGGCGGCCCGTTGGCGGGCAGGACGGCGGACAGCTCGCGCGCCAGCTCGTCGGGCAGCACGGCCAGCGGCACGTCCTGGCTGGCCGCTGCGTCGGCAGCCATCACGCCCAGGCCGCCGCTGTTGGTGAGGACCGTCACCTGCGCGCCTATGGGCGCGCGGAATCGGGTCAGGATCTCTGCGGCGCCAAACAACTGCTCCAGCGTGTCGACGCGCAACATGCCGGCGCGCGCAATGGCCGCGTCAAAAACGGCCGTCGCGCTGCGCAGTGCGTTGCTGTGCGTCACCGCCGCGCGCTGTCCCGCTTCGCTGCGCCCGGCCTTGACCACGATGACCGGCTTGTTGCGTGCGGCCGCGCGTGCCGCCGACATGAATTTGCGCGGCTCCGTGATCGACTCGATGTACAGCAGGATGGCACGGGTGCGTCCGTCGCTGGCCAGGTAATCCAGCATGTCGCCAAAGTCCACGTCCATGGACTCGCCCAGCGAGACAAACTGCGAGAACCCGATCTGGCGTGCCTCGGCCCAGTCCAGCATGGCGGTGATCAGCGCCCCGGACTGCGACACGAAGGCCAGCTTGCCGGCCAGCGCGCCGCGCGGCGCAAAGCTCGCGTTGAGCCCGACATGCGGCGCCAGCAGGCCGGCGCTGTTGGGGCCGAGCAGGCGCATCAGCGTGGGACGCGCCGCATCCAGTGCGGCCTGCTTCTGCCTGGCGTCAAGACCCGGGCTCAGGATCACCGCCGCCTGGGTGCCGCGGCGCGCCAGCTGCCGCACCAGCGAAGCCACGGTCCGCGCCGGCGTGCAGATGATGGCCAGCTCGACCGGCTCCGGCAGCGCGCTGACGTTGGGGTGGCAGGGCTGGCCGGACAGGCTCTGGTATTTGGGGTTGACCGCATGGATCGTGCCGGCAAAACCCCCGCTGCGCACGTTGCGCCACACCGTGCCGCCCAGCGAGCCCGGCCTCTCCGACGCGCCAATGACCGCCAGCGAGGTCGGGGCCAGGAGGGATTCGAGGTTGCGTATGCTCATGTCTGGTTCTCAGCGTGGGGAGGTCGATGGATGGGGATGCGGGTGTTTGTCCATAATGCCTCTGGTGTGCAACAGGCGCCGCGCCGCGGGCCCGGGCTTGCGCAACGGCCAGGCGCATGGATCCTGCCTGGCCCGGTCAAACGCGTCGGAGCGATCCGCAGCGTGCGCCATTGAGCCGGAGGAAGACGGGAGGGATCCGCGTTTATGCAGGCGTTTGCTGCCATGGACATGCTGCGATCCACCATGATACTGGTGACGGCGGCGATGCGGGCCATCAGCGCAGGAGGTGGCGCGCCATGAACGAAGGTGGGAATACCGCCTGGATACTCACCGTGGTGCCGCTGGGCTGGATCGCCGGCACGGCGGTGCAGTTGCAACAGCGCGAGCTGCGCGATGACTGGGTCTATGGCGCGGCGCTGCTGCTGGCGCTGCTGCTTGTGGCTGCGGCGCGCACCGGCCGCCGGGCCGGGCGGGACGATTCAGGGCAGAGGCGGGTCGCGGCTGTCGCCGTGCTGGCCTGGCTGCTGGCCGCCCTGCTTGCAGCCTGGGGTGCCGCAGGCTGGCGCGCCGCGAGCATGCAGCAGCAGGCACTGGCGCCGGCGCTGGAAGGCGTGGACCTGCGCCTGACCGGCGTCATTGCCGCCATGCCGCAGCAAGGCGAGGGCGGCTGGCGCTTTCTCTTTGACGTGGAGAACGCAGAGCTTGAAGGTCGTGCCGTTGCGGTGCCGCGCAGGCTGCAGCTGAGCTGGTACACCCGTCCGCGCAACTGGGGCGATGCAGCGGCTGCGCCGTCGTCCCACCCCGAGCCCGGATTGCAGCAGCCCCTGTACGCAGGGGATCGCTGGCAGTTGACCGCACGCCTGAAAGCGCCGCACGGCAACATCAACCCGCACGGGTTCGACTACGAGCTGTGGCTCCATGCGCACCGCATAGCCGCCACGGGCTACGTCCGGATCAACAAGAAGACGCGGCCGCCCGAGCGCCTGGCGCAAGCCGTGGCGCATCCGGTGGAGCGCCTGCGCCAGTCGGTGCGTGACCGCATCCTTGCGCTGGCCGCTGCAGACGGCAGCAAGACCGCAGCGCAGCGGTTCGGCGTGGTGGCTGCGCTGGCCACCGGCGACCAGAACGCCATTGCACGGGGCGACTGGGACGTTTTCCGGGTGACCGGCGTCGCGCACCTGGTCAGCATTTCCGGATTGCACATCGGCATGATGGCCTGGCTGGCTTCGATGCTGGTCGGGTTTCTGTGGCGGCGCTCGGTCCGGTGGCGGCGGCTGATTCGCGTGGACTTGTGCCACTGGCTGCCGGCACCGCATGCCGCGCTGCTGGGCGCGCTGCTGTTTGGCACCGCGTACGCCGTTTTCAGCGGCTGGGGCGTGCCGGCGCAGCGCACCGTCATCATGCTGGCCAGCGTCATCGTGCTGCGCCTGGCCGGGCTGCGCTGGCCGTGGTGGCTGACCTGGCTGTGGACGTGCATGGCCGTGCTGGCAGTCGATCCCTGGGCCTTCCTGCAGGCCGGCTTCTGGCTCAGCTTTGTTGCCGTGGGCATCCTGTTTGTCACCGGATCACGCGCCGTGGGCGAGGCGGCGGGCTGGACCGGGCGCCTGCGCGGGCTGCTCGTCACGCAGACGCGGATCACCGTTGCACTGGCGCCGCTGACGCTCATCCTTTTCGGCCAGGCTTCGGTGGTCGGCCTGCTGGCCAACCTGGTCGCCATCCCCTGGGTGACCCTGATCGTCACGCCCACGGCACTGGCCGGCTTGCTGTGGCCTTTTTCGTGGCAGGTGGCGGCCTGGTCGCTGTGGCCGCTGCTGCCCCTCCTGCACGCGCTGGCCGCTCAGCCCTGGGCGCAGCTGACGGCTGCCGCCGCGCCGCTGCTGCTGGGACTGGCCGCCGCGGCCGGTGCGCTGCTCGTGGTCATGCGCCTGCCGTGGTCGGTCCGGCTGGGCGGCGTGCCGCTGTTCCTGCCGCTTCTGCTCTGGCAGCCGGCCCGGCCGCCCCCGGGTCAGTTCCACGTGCTGGCGCTGGACGTGGGGCAGGGCAGCGCGATCCTGGTGCAAACGGCAGGGCACACGCTGCTCTACGATGCCGGTCCCCGGTTTTCCCACCGCAGCGACGCCGGCGAGCGCATCGTGTTGCCACTGTTGCAGGCGCTGGGCGAGAATCTGGACATGCTCGTGCTCAGCCACCGCGACAGCGACCACACCGGCGGCGCCGCTGCCGTCCACGCGGCGTTTCCCCAAACGCCGGTGGTGGCCTCGCTGCACGCCGACGATGCGCTGCCAGGCGTCTCCGTCGGCGCGCCATGCCGCACCGGGATGCGCTGGAACTGGGACGGGGTGGCGTTTGAGGTGTTGTATCCCGATGACGGCGACGTGCCTGCGGCAGGCAGCAGCAATGCCATCAGTTGCGTCCTGCGCGTCAGCAACGCAAGCGTTGCGGCCCTGCTCTCCGGCGACCTGGAGGCAGCGCAGGAGCGGGCGCTGGTCGGGCGCGACGTGCCGCTGCGCAGCGATGTGATCGTCGTGCCGCATCATGGCAGCAACACCTCGTCAACCGACGAGCTGCTGCACGCCGTGCAGCCGCGGCTGGCGCTGATACAGTCCGGCTACCGCAACCGCTACGGTCATCCCACGTCAGCGGTCCTGGCGCGCTATGCCCGGCACGACGCCGTGACCTACGACTCGCCCGATTGTGGCGCCATGCACTGGCGCAGCAGCGCACCGGCGCAGCTGCGCTGCGAGCGCGAGCTGTCGCGCCGCTACTGGCGGCTGGACGCCGTGCGCGCGGCGCAGACCCGGGGAGACCGCCCGTGAAAACCCTGCTGGTCGTCTATCACAGCAAGACCGGCGGGAGCCGGCAGATGGCCGAAGCCGCCGCCGCCGCCGCGCGGCAGGAGGAGGGAATCCGCCTGCGCTTGCAGCGCGCGCCGGACACCGGACCGGAAGACGTGCTGGCTGCCGATGGCTACCTGTTTGTCGCGCCCGAAAACCTGGCGGCGCTGGCCGGCATGATGAAGGACTTCTTTGATCGCTGCTACTACCCGGTACTGGGGCAGGTCAACGGGCGGCCGTACGCGGCCATGATTTGCGCGGGCAGCGACGGCAGCAACGCGCTGCGCCAGCTGGACCGGATCGCCACCGGCTGGCGCCTGAAGGCGGTGGCGCCGGGACTGATCGTCTGCACGCACGCGCAGACGCCCGAGCGCATCCTGGCGCCCAAGACCATTGCCGCAGACGATCTGGCACGCTGCGCGGAACTGGGCGCCGGACTGGCGGCGGGGCTGTCGTCGGGCATTTTCTGACCTCGCGGGCAGCGTCCAGCGTCCAGCGAGGCGGCCGTCCAGCGCTCAACGCTCAACCTGTCCGGATGACAGATGACCTCGGCCCTTGCGGGCCTTGTATGAAAGCCGCCTGCGGGGGCTGATGAAGGTTTGGCGTCAAGCGTTCAGCGTCCAGCGTGCCCACCACGCTCAACGCTCAACGCTCAACCTCCCCACAGCGTCCAGCTAGGTTATCGGTCAAGCGCTACGCGCCACGCTCAACGTTCAACGCCAAACGCTCAACCTCCCCATGGCGCCAGCGAGATCATCCGTCATCCGTCACGCCAAACGCTCAACGCAATACGCTCAACCTCATCAAGGCGCCAGCGAGGTCATCCGTCATCCGTCATGCGCCACGCTCAACACCGCTTCGTGTCGTCGCACGGCGGCGATGGCCTGGCCCAGTTCAATCACGGCCATGGCGTAGTAGCTGCTGTGGTTGTAGCGGGTGACCACGTAGAAATTGTCGGTTCCGGCCGCGTAGCTGGGCGTGTTGCCGGCCACTGCCGGATTGCCGTTTTCCAGCCGGATCAGTGCCAGCTGGCCCTCGTGCGCCAGCGCGTCGGCGCGCAGGAACACGCCCAGGCTGCGCATTTGGGCGGGGCTGAACGCGGGCTTGATGTCCGGCGCAAGCAGCGTGTCCAGCTCCGCGTCGGGCGTGGGATACGCCGCGTAGTGCGTTGGCATGCCCGGCTGCCAGCCATGGCCGCGGAAGTAGCTGGCCACCGAGCCTATGGCGTCGGCCTCGCTGTGCCACAGGTCGATCCGCCCGTCGCCGTCAAAGTCCACGGCCCAGTTGCGCCAGCTGGAAGGCATGAACTGCGGGATCCCCATGGCGCCTGCATAGCTTCCCAGCGGATCGGCCGGATCCATGCCCGTTTGCCGGCACAACTGCAGGAAATGCCCCAGTTCGTCGCGGAAAAAGGCCTGCCGTTGCGCGGCACGCGGGTGTTCGGCCGGGAAATCCAGCGCCAGTGTGACCAGCGCGTCGCGCACGCCAAAGCCGCCGGTGTTGCGCCCGTAGACGGTCTCCACGCCGATGATCGCGACGATGATTTCGGCAGGCACGCCAAATTGCGCTTCGGCGCGTGCCAGCGTGGCCTCGTTGCGGTACCAGAACTCCACGCCGGCATGAATGCGGGTGCTGTCGACAAATCGGCCGCGGTACGCGCGCCAGTTCCTGAACGAGCCGCGTGCCGGCGGCCGCATCAGGCGCGCGGCTGCGGGCAGCGGCTCGGCCCGGGCAACCACGGCCCGGACCCAGTCGACATCAAGCTGGTGCCGGGCGGCAATCTCGCTTGCCATTTGCATGGCATCGGCACGGTGGAGGTAGCCGGGTGCGCCTTCGGCAGGCCGTGCTTGACCCTGTACCGACGCCACAAGACCGGCGCCCAGGACCAACGCGGCCAGCGCCCGCGCCGGGGCGCGAAGCAAAAGCCGAAGATGTTTGACACACAGGAGCATGATGTAGCTGGCCGGCAGGTTCAGGGGCTGATTTTTTTCAGTGCACGCCTGAGTGTAGCGAGCGAGTGCCGGCCGGGCGCGTCCGCCGGCGCGTAGCGCCAGCGTTCCAGCGCGCGGAGCCAGCGCTGCCACGCCGCCCGGTCGGCAGCCGGGAGCCGGCTTGCCGCGACGCGCGCCGCCAGCTCGCCCGGAGCGGCCTGGCGGCCCGCCACCACGCCGGCCCGCTGCAGCCGCCCGCGTGCGGCCTGCAGCAGCTGCAGCCAGGGATCGCGCCGGCGCCGGCGCAGGCTGGATGCAAGCGCCACGAGCAGCGCGGCCCCGGCCACCAGCCCGGCCAGCACCTTCAGCAGGTCCTGCCAGTTGGGCGCATCAAACCCCAGCTTTTTCAGCAGGTTGAACTGTTGGTGATCCGAATAGGCCAGCACCCACTGGTTCCAGCGGTTGTTGACCGCGTCCCAGGTCAATCGCAGCCGCAGCAGCAGATCGGGGCTGAGCGCGCGCAGCGCCGTTGCCGTGAATCCAGCCGGTGCCCTCAGGCGCTCGACCTCGTCAATGCGACCCGGCGTGACGGCGCCGGTGGGGTCCACGCGCGTCCAGCCCTGCCCGGGCAGCCAGACCTCGTTCCAGGCGTGTGCATCGGAGTTGCGGATGACCCAGTGGTCGTCAAAGGGGTTGCGCTCGCCGCCCTGGAAGCCGGTGACGATGCGCGCAGGTATCCCGGCACCGCGCATCAGGATGGCAAACGCAGACGCGATGTGCTCGCAAAAGCCCCGCCGCGTGTCAAACCAGAATTCATCGGCCGCATCCCGGCCGGTCAGTCCGGGCGCCAGCGTGTACTGGTAGCCACCGCTGCGCAGCCGCTGCAGTGCCGCCTGGACCACGGCCCGGTCGGACGCGCCCGCCTGTTCGCGCAACTGCCGTGCCAGCGCCAGCGTGCGCGGATTGAACCCGGATGGCAGCGCCAGGTTGCGCGCTGCAGCCCAGCCATCGGCGCCGGGCCGGACCTGTTTACCGTACTCGAAGTCCACGTAGCTGCGCACCTCATACCGCAGCAACTGCGTCACCGGCCGGTTGGCCAGCCATTGCAGCGCATGCGTCTGGCGCGCCTGCCAGTGCGGCGGCAGCGCGGGCGCGTCGGGGGTGGCGTCCAGCGTCAGCAACCAGGGCTGGTCGCTGGGCTGCAGCGTGACGGTGTAGTCGGTGGGCGCGCCATGGACCTGCAGGTCGGTGACCGGTGCGCGGGCCGCCGCCCTTGCTGTCCGCGCCTGCCAGCTGTGCCCGTCAAACGCTTCCAGCACGGGTCCGCGAAAGTACAGGTTGCGCTGTGCGGGTGGGTCTGCCGCAAAGCGGACGCGCAACGCAACGCTGTCGTCCAGCGCAAGCCGGGCAACCTGGCCCACCTGCATCTGGCCGGACAGCCCGCTTCGGCCGACGCTGTCGTCCGTGGGCATGCTCCACAGCGGCGGCAGGCGCGGAAAGAACAGGAACAGGGCAATCATCAGCGGCAGCCCGGCAGCGGTGAGCCGGATCGCGGTGGCCGCCGACTCGCGCAACAGCGGCGTGCCCACGGGCCGCTGCGCGTTCACCAGCGCCGTCAGCAGTCCCAGCAGGGCCACGAACATCCAGGCCGCGGCCAGCAGCGACTGCGACTGCAGGAAGCTGGTGAGCAGCGTAAAGAAGCCCAGGAAAAAAATCACCAGCGCGTCGCGCCGGGCGCGCAGTTCCAGCGTCTTCAGCGCCAGCAGCGTGACCAGCAGGGTCACGCCGGCTTCAGGCCCGGCAAGCGTGCGGTACGTGCCCAGCGTCCCGGCAACGGCAATGGCCAGCAGCAGCACCAGCCAGCGCCGGCGCGGCAGCGGCCGGCTGCGCAGCGCCAGCGTGCCGCGCCAGACCAGGACCAGAACGATCAGCGCCGAGCACCACAGGGGCAAATGCGCAAGCTGCGGCAGGATGATCCAGGCGATCAGCAGCAGGCTGAACAGGGTGTCGCGCACTTCGCGCGGCCAGCGTCCGCCAGGCCGCAGCCAGGATGCGAGCCGGCCCGGCAGCGAGCTGGCTGGCCGGCGCTGCATGCGGCCCGGGTTCATGACGTGGCCAGCGCGTGCAGGCAGCGCTGGCGATGCGATGTGCCGCGCCCCGGCGCGATTTGCAGGGCCGGCAGCCGCAGGCCGTATTCCAGCTGGGCCGCGTCTGCGGCCAGGACCCACGCGGTCAGGCGCGACAGCCGTGCCTCCGGTTCCGCCAGGCCGGTTTGCGTCCAGTCCAGCCACAGCTGGCGGCCGTGTATCTGCGTGGTGTCCCGGCTGACCAGCTGCCCTGATTGCGCCCACTTCTTCCAGACGATGAGCTTGCTCGGGTCGCCGCGCCGGTACGCGCGTATGCCATCGAACTCGCCGGCAGCGCGGATGTTGCTGCTCAAGCCGCTGCCCGGGTGCGGCATGCCGTCCGGCAGCGGCGGGGCCTGTCGCTCGGGCCTTGGATAGACCAGGACCTGCGACTGCGGCTGCCACAGCGTCCAGACCCGGAAGATCCCCAGCGGGTAGCGCGTTTCGGCAATGAGGCGGGGGATGGGGTGCAGGCCGCGCTGTTTTGCGGTAAATGCAATGGGTGCGGCCGCAGTGCCGCGGGCGGGCACGTCGGCCCAGGTCCACTGCCGCGTTGCATGCAGCGCCACGCCTATGGCCGGGCGCGGCTTGCTGCGGGCGTTGAGCAGGCGGATGTTCAGCGTCAGCGCGTCGCCGGCAAACACGGGTTGCGGCTGCGACAGCGACAACCGCAGGCCACGCAAGACGCCGTGCCCGACGATCAGCGCCGATGCCCCGGCGCCGGCCAGCAGGAACGTGAGGGCGTAACCCAGGTTCAGCTGGTAGTTGATGGCGCCCACCAGCAACAGGCACAGGGTGACCCCGAACATCCAGCCCGCGCGCGTGGGCAGGATGTAGATGATCCGCTGCGTGAGCGTGATCGCGTCGCTCTCGCCGTGCCGGGCCAGCCACCAAGCGCGCAATGCGGCCCGCAGGCGCTGGTGCGGCGCGCGTGCGGGTGGCGGCGTGGTGGCTGGGCGGGTCTGCAACTCGTGTCCCGAAACGCGCGGTGGGCCGGGCGCGCTCAGCGCTTGGCGCCGGCGGGAAACTGCGCGCGCCGGGGCGCCTGGTTCAGCGCGGGCAGCGCGTTGCGCAGGATCCGGTTCCTGCGTCCGGTCGTGTCGTTGGGACGCACCGGATACGACACCACGGCTTCCAGCCACGCGTAGGTGTTGACCCGGAAATAAACGGTGGCTTGGGTCTGTTCGCTCACGGCCTGACGGTAATGGCTGGAAAAGTCGCGGTTTGCCGCGTCGACCAGGCAGGCTTCGACAAAGTCCAGGTCGCTGGTGTACGCAATCTGCAGCGCCGTCTCGTTCCAGATGAACGGCCGGAACGGCCCGGAGTAATTGATGACGTCCGATTTCAGGACCACGCTGTTGGGGAAGTGGATCATGCGTCCGCTCAGCCGGTCGTTGCCCAGGTACGAGCCGCTGCATTCGGCAAGCGTCGTGTCCAGGTAGCCAATCGCAACCACGTCGCCGCGCAACGCGGCCAGCTGGATCCGGTCGCCCACCTGGTAGGGGCGCCGAAAGACCAGGTAGAGCCAGCCTATGAACGAGGCAATGGGCGCCTGCAGTGCAAAGCCGAGGATCAGCGAGAGCAGACCGAAGCTGACCGCCGCAGCGTACAGGTTCTGGAACAGGAACGACGCCACGACGATGGCCATGAGGACAAAGGTCATCAGGCGCACGACGCGAATCAGGTTGTAGCGCGTGCCGGCGATCTCCGCCGCGTTGTCTATGACTTTCTCGACGATCCGGCTCACCAGGTAGATGACCGTCACGGTGAGCAGTGCAGCGGTCAGCTTGTCCAGCAGCGGCAGGTATTTGTGCCAGCTTGCGGCAAGCCCGTTGTCTGGCAGCGACGTGCCCACGACTTCGAGCACGTAGCGCAGCACGAAAAAGACCAGCGCCAGCGCGGCGCTTTGCCAGATCCTGTATCCGGGGTTTTGAATGATCATCCTGGATTCAGCAGTCGAACGCTGCTTGGTGTGCATATCTTGTTGTGGTCAAAGGAGAAGCCAAGTTTGCACGAGCACACCCTTTTGGTGACCACGCTATGCGCCCGATCGCACAGCGCTGGACGCGCCATGCTGCGTTGCTCCGCCTTGCAGACAGTAGTCTGCGGCGTTGTCGCGTCTTGCCTGGCACGCCCATCGCAGCACGCTCGAACGCATC
>Ga0172382_10002516_pt1 | contig 30462 bp, 38 predicted proteins | sample Leawel138RmetaG_FD_122245 | JGI IMG/M metagenome (GOLD analysis project Ga0172382, IMG submission 122245) | Leachate microbial communities from a municipal landfill in Southern Ontario, Canada - Leachate well 138R metaG | ecosystem: Engineered > Solid waste > Landfill > Unclassified | place...
CTGGGCATTCTCGACGATCAACAGGCACAAGCGCCCGTTACCGGCGTGATGGGCAATGAAACGCTCCAGCAGCCGCCGCCGGTCGCTCTTGTCATCGTCATCCAAGGTGAAACCGAACTGGCGCAGGATATCCAGCAGGAATTCGCGGGGGCCGTTGTGCTCGTGCTGCACGGCAGCCGCGATGACGCGCTCATCCACGCTCTTGAGCAGCCGGCGGATCAGATAGCTCTTGCCGCAACCGTGCTCGGCAGTCACCACCCCCAGGCGCCCCCGGGTCCAGAGGGTATGGCCCATGAATTCCAGCGCGCGCAGATGCTGATCGGCAGGAAAAAAGAAGGCCTCCTCGGCAGTATCGGCGAAAGGTTCGAGCGCCAGCCCGAAGCCGCGACCAGAATCATCCGAAGACGGCGAAGCGCCGAGTGTCTCAGTCATACTAAGGAAAATTAATTATCGCGTGTAAGCGTATGAAAAATAATGGTCATTACCCATTCTAACAGAATGCGGGATTTGCCGAGGGGACAATAAAGCCTGTCTCGTCTCAGTACAAGTGGAGATCCCGAGTCAGTACAAGTGGAGATCCCCAGGCGGCCGCCCTTCCGTCGGCGGTACGGCCGCGCCCGAGCGGCGCAAAACACTCCGGCCGCTGCCAGGTCGTTGCTGGTGATGGGTCGTTCCTTCTCAAGGACAGACGAGGTTCAGCTTTGGGTAGTAGGTGCGGTACCGTCTCGCATCTCGCGTCAACAGCGCCATACCGCCGATTGCAGCATGGGCGCCGATGTAGAAATCCGGCAGTGGCGAACTGCGGCGACCCTTGGCGCGGCGATACTGCAGGAAGGCCTTTCCGGCAAGGAAGCCGGCTTCCCACGGCAAGTCCAACCGCGTGAAGACATCGGGCGGCAAGGCGTCGTCCAGTTCCTCGATACGCTCGAACCCGACCGAAACTTCGGAATAGATGATGGGATTGATGCACAGCTCGGCCCCGGCCGCGCAGGCGTCGAGCTGAGCGGCTGACCAGCCGTGGTGATCACGGGCTACAACGCGTTGCAGTTCTTCGGATACGCGGAGGGCTACTATAATCCGCCGCGGCGCTATTGGCTGACCTACCGCTACCGCGTGCACTAGAGAAAAGCGAGCCCGGGGAGGCCCGCTTCACGACGGCGCGCCGCTTCCGCTGTCAACTTCAGACCCAGCGCCTTCACGGCCTTGAGCACCGTGCCGAGGCTGGGGTTGCCGCCCACGGAGAGCGTTTGTAGAGACCCTCGTGCGTGAGTCCAGTCTCCTTCGCGAGCCTCACCATGCCGTGCGCTCGCGCAATGTTGCCGATTGCCACTGCGATGAATTCGAGATCGTCGCCAGCATCTTCCCGCGGCGCCGGTTATTTGGCCCGCGCTCTCTCGATCGTCTTCGCCATCCGTGTCTGCCAGCCGGGTCCCGTGGCTTTCCAGCGCGCAATGACGCTGGCCGGCAGCCGGACCGATACCAGTAGCCGCGGATCCGTTGCGACGGGCCGCCCTGCCCGCTTCACGACGCCGCGCGCCAGCATTTCATCGGTGATTTCCGGTAGTTCCTTGTATTCGTGAGGCCGGATGACATGCGCATCCACGCGCCTCAGGTCAGATTTCCAGGTACGCGCCGAAGCGTTTTTTCTCGCGCTCATTTGCTTTCCTCATGCTGAAAACATGGCGAGATTCGCCATAATCCTTCCGCGTGTCCTCGATTTCCCAAGTCGCGCCGGCGAACACCTGTTTCGCATCATCGAAGTCCAGCCCACGCGAGGCCAATGTACTGGCTCTTTTCGGCGGGTCGTAGGTGACATCCATGATATTATTGTAGCTACATCTATTATTTATTCAATTTTTGTTCGCGCTCTGTGTCTGGCGCTATCTCCGGCCACGGCACCGCGCCCCCAATACTCGTTGCCGGCCAGCTGCCGCCATAGGCCTCGCCGTGACACTGCGAATGCCGTAGGGCTTCACCAACTCGGCAATCTCGGCCGTTACCTATGCCGGATGCGCGGGATTGAAGTGCTGGATATGACGGACGCCCACGAGACTGAGGGTGGACTGAAGCACCGCGGGATCACGGACACCGCGGGCACGAAAGCCGATAAGCAACTCGGCAGCGGGCATAAATCCGCCCAGACGCTCGAGCGCTACGACCATGAACTGCCGGTCGTGAAGCCGGCAAATGCGCCTGAATTGTCAGGAGAATTGTCAGGAGCCAAGAAACCGTGACTCCTAACTCATTGATTTATGGTGGGTCGGGAGGGGATCGAACCCTCGACCAACGGATTAAAAGTCCGATTCAGACTGCTGATAAATCAACGACTTCGAGCGGGTTAATTTAAGGAGAGCAACTTCAGGCAGCCGCATGCGCGTTGGGCTCTGGAGATAATTTTAGGGAGCAGCGGAGAGCGTTATGAGCGACTGGAACCAGCCATGGGTGCTCGATCATGAAGCCTACCAGGAACGGTTGGCGATCATGTTGGAGTCGTTGGGATCCGAGTCCAGCCCTCCGCCGGCAGACCAGATTAGCCTGGCCGCCTCAGAGGCCGCGGAGTGCGCTTACAGGACGCCCTTCTCCATCGTGGCGACCAAAGCCGCCAGGGGCGACTGGGAGCCCGCTAAGGAGCTATGCCGTGGTGAGCGAGACCGTCACGGTGATAGGCACGCTCGGGAGTTGATGCGCGCGATCCAGGAGGCGGTTCGCGCCAAGCTAGAATCTATCCAGGAGAGATAACGTGGAAGACGTCGAGAGGATCCGGGAATTACTCGAGCAAAGGGATCGTGAGCGACATCAATTCATGTTGAGGCTGAGCGCGCATCTTGGTGCCGTTCAGCGGCGCTTGCTGTGGCTTCTGGCTGGCCTCTGCGCATTCGCGGTGGCGATATTTGTACTGGGTGCGATCGTTGCGTAGGAACTGCGTAGGAACCAATATTCAGAGGTCCTATAAGCCTCTGATTTTATTGGTGGGCGGTACAGGGATTGAACCTGTGACCCCTACCATGTCAAGGAAGCGCGACCTTAGCGTTTCCGAGAACTTAAGGGTGCGCAAGGATACTTGCGGGATCACTGGTGATCAAGCGGTTACGCGGGCGTGCGTTGGAATTGCGTAGGAAGGCTTGACTGCATTATCAAATTTGATACATTAGAGCCCAAGAGGTTAGCTAGATCAAAGGGTAACGAGATGAGCAAGGCGGTCAAAATCTACAAGGGCGGGATCCACAGCCTGGTCGAAGCCGCCATCCGCACCGACGGTGTGGAGTTCCGGCGCTACCAGAACAAGACCCCGTACGGGTACCGGTGGACCGCCTGGCGCGCATCTGGCCCTCGGCACGATGTGAGCAGCCTTCCTGCATGCCTGTCATCGGGGTTCAGCACCCTTTACCCGCCGCAGATCCCGCGCAACGTCCGGTTGCCGAACTGAGGGATCAGCGTGCAATGAACGAGTTTCTGAACGACCGTCGCGTCGAAATTCCGCTGCAGGCTTTCTTGATCGGCAGAGCCGACCGAACCAACGGTCGGCCGCTTACCGGCATTACGGCGTTCGTTGACGGGATTCTTCATTACGAAGAGGACTGGGACTTCTGGGACGGCGAGGTAGGGCGACAGATCAACGTCGCCTACTATGCTGGGTACGATCCGAACAATGACCTTGGCCTTGTGCTGCCCGAGTTCATTGATGAGGCCGCGGCGCTGGCCCGGAGCCTGTTCCAGGAAGCCGGACTGCGGTTCCCGGAGCCGAACGAGCCGGTGTCTGCTTGTGAGCGCACTGAATCTGCCTGCAACGCGGGGAGCGCTTGCAAGCTTGCAGTAAAGCAAGCGGACCTGAGAAACAGGTAGGATTTGAAAATGAAATTCATGACAAGCGGAGGCGGCACCGTAACAGCCGCCAATATCAAGGCCGCCAGACTGATGGCCGAGCAATACGGAATGGGCGAGGTTACTGGCCCGGTTGCGGATCTCCCGACCCACTCTCGCTGAGCGATGAAGTCATTTTGGAGTGGCTTTCTAATCTCGCGAGCCAGATCAGTGCGGGAAGGAACGTCGGCAAGCTCACCATCGCCCCAGACGGCGATGCTACCGTGATTACGCTGGAGAGATGATGCTCTCTCGAGACGAACTCCTTATCCCGGCGACCAGGTACTACATGGGGCGCATGACGATCGCGGCCGCCACCCATGCCGAATCTCTCGCGCGCGAATGGTCGTCGTTGCCGCTAAACGTTCGCATGGTAATAAGGCGGGACCTGGAGGCTGAATTCAGCCTGGAGGATCGTATCCCCGGCCGGCTTGGCATGAGGATAGATAGGGACATGTGGGAAAAGCTGCGCGAGGTTTATTCCGCTGACGCGGAAAGCGCTCAGTAGATGGTCGTGACCCCACACTCGCCGCATGAGCGAGTGGAAACCCATAACGACGTTAGACGATCTGCTACTGCAGGACGAAGAGGAAATGACGGACGGCTATTGGGCCGGACGTAGTGGCGCCCCCGAGCCTGGAAGCCTCCATAGTCGCGCGTATTGGCATGGCTGGAGAAATGGTGCGTCCGATGCCGGCTTCAGGGAGATGGACCCTGATCAAATCGCGTTGAGAACGGCGTTTGTCTCGCGCGTCATCCATAGCCCGATGCTCCAATGAGCGAGGATCTTATCGAGGCTTACGCCCTCCCTGATCCGGATGATCATCCAGGCGTAATTGCGGCCGAGCTTCTCAAGCTCCCCGAGCACCAGCACCTGCGCGACGGCGATGCCTGTATCGAGTTCCTGTTCCGTCGGTATCCGAAGGTCAGGCACGGGCGCGAGGTGCTTGGTACGGCCTGCATGCCGGTGGTCCAAGGCGAGCTCAGTGATTGCTTCGAGTGGATGCTGATCAAGTTGCTGGGCACCTTGCCCGACTTCCTGATCATCCTGGACCAAGCCTTCTGGCGGGAAGCAACGCCGCATGTTCGGGAGATCATGGTCTACCACGAGCTCAAGCACTGCGCCCAAAAGGTCGACCAGTACGGCTCCGCTCGTTTTCATCGCGATGGCTCCCCCATGTGGGGGATCCGCGGCCATGACGTCGAAGAGTTCAGCGACACGGTCCGTCGCTATGGCGCCTGGACCCATGACATTGCCATCTTCGTCGCTGCGGTAAACGGTCATGGACGCTGAGTTCGGCGCCCTTCTTGCCGCGGAAGAACGGTGGCTGCGAGGGCACGTCCGACGGATAGTGCGTGATGACGTTGATACTGCCGACGACATCACCCAGGAGACGCTACTTGCCGCCTGGCGGTTTAGATCGACCTTCAAGAACGACGGCGGTATGCGCGCCTGGTTGAGCGTCATCGCGAGGAATAAGTACCGCAGCTGTATTCGAAACAGGATCCGCACTCCAGAGGTCAATGATCCTGACCAGGCCCTGGCTAATGAAATCCCACAGCCAGACACCGCTGCGGAATTGATCGACCAGCACTGCATTATTGAGCGAATGCTAACCCTCATGCGTGGACTGACAAAACGACATCGAACCGCGCTGATAGGGTTTCACTTGGATCATTTAACCTACACCGAACTGGCCGAGAAGCTGGATTGCCCGCTCGGAACTGTCCGAAGCACGCTGTTTCGTGCACGCGATGAACTGCGGCGCAGACTGGGTAACGAGCTATGTGAGAGTGTTTAGTGGTAGTGACAGTAAGCTATCACTGCCATGAGCAAAAAAGACGGCTACCTGACCAAACGCGAACGACAGTCCCACCCGCGCAAGTTCGCAGCGCTGGAGGCAATCGCCAAGCATCTTGAGATCCACGGGCCACGAAAGTGGAAGCTGGTGTTGGATCAATTCCCTGACGTCGCCGAGGCCACGATGTGGCGGTGGATCAGGGAGACGAAAGGGCAAAAAGTGCCAGAGGCTCAGCCCTCTATTCAGCGAACGATGCGGCGGGTTGACCGTGTCCTCGAGGACGTCCGGATCGATCGACACGAGGAAGCGAAGGCCGCCGGCGTGGCGCACATTGCCAAGGACTTGCCGGCGGCGCCCTCCCCGGCCTACCTGGCGCGCAGTGGTGAGGTTGGCGTCGAGAATATTGATTTTGCGCTCGAGATCAGATCGCTTTACGCGGACGCGCAGATGCTGCGCTCGTACTCCGTAGCGGAAGCCGAGCAGGATAAGCCCGAGCGAATCAAGAACCCGCACACGTTCGAGCGGTCGATCAACTCCCGTACCCGGATCCTTGAAACAGCCATCCGGACTCTGCAGGAACTCTGGGACCTGAGAACGATGCAGGCCTTCTACGAGACCGTCATCGATGAGATCGGCGCCGAGTCCCCTGAATGCAAGCAGCGGATCATGCAGCGCCTGGCCGACCTAAATTCCCGCACGGGAATGACGATGTCGATGCGGCTGTAAATGGCTCGTGGCGCAGCCAGGAAGAAGCCGGACTTCCAGCAAGGCCTGGCGGCCGCGCTCGCAAGGCTTGAGGAGGAGACCGGCTTTCGGCTCAATGGCACCGATGTAATCCCCGCCGGCATGACGTTCCGGGCCTGGTGCGAGGACCTGGGCACGAAGGGCATGAAGGTCGACGGCAAGCCGTTCCGGCTGGACGACCGCCCGGCCATGGCGTGGATCTACGATCAGATCCCCAGCACTGAGGATGAGGCCTACCGCCTGGTGCTCGTGCTCATGAAGTGCGCTCAGGTCGGGTTCACGATCATGGAGATGCTGGCCACGATCTACCTGGGGCTGCGCTTCGGTCCGTGCATCGTCGGCATGTTCTTGCCTGACCAGAACCTGGCCGGACTGAAGTCGACCGAGCGATTCATGCCGATCGTGCGCAGCATCCCGCCCGTGCACCAGCTCATGACCGAGGATGATAAAGACGGTGGCGGCCGCAAGCGCGGTGAGGGCAACGTCACCCGCCGGCGCATCGATGACGCGCTGTTCGTGTTCTCCTGGACGTCTGGCCGGGCGACGACAGAATCCGTGCCTATGGACGTGCTTTCGTTTGATGAGGTCCAGGAAATGACCCTCGACCAGATGGAGAAGACCGTCGAGCGCCTGTCGGCCAGCGAGATCCGCTTCACGCTCATGGGGTCGACGGCCAACTGGCCGGATTCGGACATCCACCACTGGTACAAGCGCGGCTCGATGTACCAGTTTCATACGCGATGCCCTACCTGCGGGACCAGCAAGCCGATCGACGATTACTTCCCGGACTGCATCAAGTTCGATGTCGACCGGGACGCATACCGATACGTCTGCCCCAATGGTCACTGGATCGATGACACCCAGGTCGGCGAGTGGATCGCAGAGAACCCCGACGTCGACAAGCCGGTCGATACCTCAATCCCAAAGCGGGACCGGCCGCTGAGAATCCGCTCGATTCACTTCCCGCAGTTCCTGTCCCCGACGATCAGTGCCGGCGAGATCATGGACTCGTACAACAGCGCAACCGACATGAAGAACTTCTTCAATCGCAAGCGCGGCAAGCCATACCTGGACCCCAGCCTGGTGCCGGTCACCCTCGAGCACCTGGCGCGCTGCGTCGAGGCCGGGCGCAAGGCTGGCGTGAAGTGGAAGCCCCGGGCGAAGGACTGCTACATGGGAATTGACCAGATGGGCAATTACAACGTCGTTGTGATCAAGGAGCGCCTGCCCGATGGGCGCCAGGCCTGCGTGCACGTGGAGGAGATCTACCACGAGGATCCCTTCATGCGCTGCAGCGAGCTCATGCACGCCTATGGCGTCGTGGCGTGCGCAGTCGAGATCAATCCCAACTACAACGACGCCAAGCGGTTCGCAGGCCGGCACCGCGGCAAGGTGTTCATCGGTAACAGCTTCGGGTCAGTCGTCGAAGGGATGATCGCCTGGGGCGATGCGCCAAAGCTCGATGTGAGCGAGCGGCGGACAAGCGAGGAGGAGCGCGACCGCTACACGTTCAAGATGGACCAGTACAAGTGTATGCAGGTCTCCATGGCGAGATTCACCGCATCTGAGCCAATCTGCCTGTTCCCGGATCCCCAGGAGCTCGTACAGGAGGTTATCGACAAGGGCGTGCGTCAGATTAAAGCGGTACTGCCGCGGGCCTTCCACCATTTCACGAAGACTGCTTTGGTGGCCGAGAAAGACGAGGAAACGAATAAATACAAACGGACGGTAAAGAAGATCGGCATTGACCCGCATTTTAGCTACGCCAACATGCTCTGCGACGTCGCATGGGCGCGCGCGTACGGCACTGGGACGTTCATATTACCGAAGGCCGACAAGGAGCCTACCGTGACACAAGAGTCTGTCCAGAAGGCCATGCCGGGCTTGCCCACCGGTGTAGTGGCGATGATCGAGGAACTACCTGCTGGAGAGATATGCGGGCGATGTACCGCATTTGATCCAGAAACAAATATGTGTACCGAGAGGCAGCTTTCCGTTCGCGCTCAGGACCAGGGGTGCATATTGTTCGTCGCAAAAGAGTCGTGAGACGACAATTGACCATAACCGGCTTGTAGGAACTTTTCGACAGTTGATGAGTTTTTCGATACCCTACTCTTCCCCGTTAAGGGAAACCCTGATTATGTCCAAGACTGGAAAGCGAGAGCCCAGACGGCTTGGAGATCTTCCATCAGGGCAAGATGCGAAGAGAGAACCTCGCATCTTGTTCTTCAAGTCCCACATCGTGGGCAAGGACGGCAAGCCGATCCTAAAGCCATCGCCGGGTGGCGAGAAGGCCGGCAGGGCCTAGCTAATCGTCAGCGTTCTATTGAATCGGCCGATGCGTCTACGGTTCATGCACGCCTCTCCACTAACTCCTGGTACCGACACATAAAGGCGACGAAGGCTTCCTCTGGAGGCAAGCACGACTCTCGCCAGATGGTGATACCTTTGGGGAGCGGAAAATAATCGCATTCCCAGCGGTCATCGTGCGGTGCCATGAGTGCGCGCTGTTCGATATGCAGCATTTGCATGTCGGCGTGCTTGATTTTTGGCGGAACCGGCCAGCCAATACCCAGTTTCGTGAAAATCGCACGCTCGCACCGCTCTTCGATCGCTCGGTAGTCAGGCAGCAGCTTCTTCAGAGGCCTTGACACGTCTCCGAGGAACGCCTCAGCCGAATCGTGGAGCAGTCCTTCCAGCGCAATTTCCGAGTCCACGATATAAGAAAGAAGAACCGAGTGCTGCGCCACGCTGTAGAACTCAAGGCATTGACCGGTGAACCGGCAAATATTTGATAATCCATGCGCGACATCCTCGATAACGAGGTTGTAGCGCTCTGGATTCAAGAAATCGAAATATTGTCCTGAGTGCGTGAGAATGTCTGGTCTGCTCATACTAAACCCCTGGAAACTCATTGTGCTCGATGCCATCGAGCAGGCGGCCGGCGGACTTCTTGCCGCACCGGAACATGACGCCTGGACTGCCAGGCGCAGGGCGTGATATTTCCTTATGCGCTTTCTTGGTTTGGCAAAGGCAGTTCGGCGCCCACTCTCCCCATTGTTTAAAGTGAAATGGCACGCCGGCTGCGGCGCACTGGTCGCGAAGGCTGCGCACCCAGGCTGGGTGCATGGGTCTGGCATTCGGTCCGCTCTCGCCGCCAGTAATGATCCAGTCGATCATCTTGAGGTGCTGGATGGCGCGCAGATCGACGGGGCCGAGTATCGGCTCGATCGACAAGAAGCGGATTCGCGCCGGCGTGTTCAGCAGCTTCGGGATGTCGCGGTCGGCTTCCTCTTGAGTGACGACGGTGGCGCCGAGCCAAACATTGCCCGGCATGCCACCACCGAGCAGCATCGGCTCGACGCTTCCGGCGTCTTCCAGCATGCGCGAAACATTCCCGATCCTCTTGGTGAGCAGCAACCAGTCGAGGTTCTGCGTGTTCAGAATCAGGCTGAACAGGTCGGCCCTCCATGAGGGCGGCACCTCATTGTCGAACACGTCAGCGAGCGAAGCACAGAACACGCGGCGCCTAGCGTTTCTCAGATAGATAATGTCGCAGTTCGGGCACGATCCAACATGCTCCATCACGCTGCCTGGGTAGCCCATTTCGGGCGCGTCGCCGCGCCATCCGCAATTGGAACACTCGTAGAACGGCCGTGCGTTCCATTTCAGCGGAAGATTCCAGTTCTTGGTACTCGTGCGGCGGCGTGTCCCCTGCCACAGTTCGCTCTGTCCGGTGCGCTTCGCGTACGACTCGGCGTAGCAGTTGTCGCAGGCTGGGCTGATCTTGGTGCAGCCGACCCACGGGTTAAAAGTCGCGTCGGTCCAGGATATGCCGGTCTTCTCAGCCATTGGCTTGACGCTCATCAAACGCCCGCATCGTCACGGGCACGATGTCACCGACAAGCTCGCGCATAGCTTCTGCGTACACTCGGATCTCGTACTGAGAGTGCGGATGCAGACGCAGGCTCAGGAAATGCATCAAGTTGTGCAGGTCAACCGTTTTCACGCTAACACTCCCAAGAAACACTCACATACGCTCGATTGCTGCCGCGTTATCGGCGAGTTGCTCTTCCAGAATCTGAATCTCTCGATCCAGATACCAGCGCGCCTTTTTCAGGTTCTCCAACGTGTCGCCTTTCTTCCCGATTCGGGATATATACTTGGCCGTGTTGCCGAGGCGGAAGCCGAGGCCCCAGGCCTCAATGACCTTGATCGCCTCATAAGGATTGTCGGCGCCACCGTAGTGGGCCGGATTGTTGACTGCTTCACTCATTGGACTTTCCTTTTCTAGTTCCGATTTCCCGATTCTCAGCCGGAGGATTTCATCGGAAGCGCCCTTGGACCATTGAAGAATCGCACCGCACCACGCATCGACCGTGCCTCTTTCTCTAGCGATAGGAAGCATTTGCTTTATTGACTCCAAGGTCATATCAACCTCGCCTAGATCCACCTGCCCTGACGAATCAGAATGGGAAGTCATCATCAATCTCCTCGGGTGTGCATGCGTACCTGCCGGACTGAACCCTCTCCAGACCCTTTCGGAAATACGGATCCAGCCAGTACTGATTCAGGCACCACTGAATGAACCCGTCGTCGAGATCCTCGAGCAACACGCCTTCGTGCTTTTTCATCGGGCACGTTCGCGGGATCCGGCATTCCTCGCTGAATTCCCATAGATGAGACCAGGTGGCGATCTGGGGGCGCTGAGCCAGGATGTGGCGAAGCAGAACCAAGTTGTTCCTCACGTCACAGGCGGCGCCGTGAGCGCCTGACAGCATCTCGCGCGTCTCGGGTGTCGCTCCTTCCAGCATGTATATCAGTGCCGACTGCGAGTACCCCGTAGCGTTCGGCCAGACCCATTGCGACATGGCATGGGTGCAGATCCGTTTCACCCGCTCTGGCGATCCAGCAGCCGCCCAATCAAAGTCTATGGAGTGCCCGATCAGGTACTCGCACTCCGGCAAGTCGAATGCACAAGACGGCACACAGCCCTCCAGTTCGGACGGCAGGATGTTGTGTACAGCCATCGCACCAAAGCTAATTGGCTTAGATGGCCGGTAGCGCTCTACGAACGGAGTAACCGATTCAGGTAGCCTGGGGATCAGGTTTCGCTCTCCAGCCAGATCGAGTTCCGCCCCTAGCTCGATCCATGCCGCCTCGATGATCTCTCCATCGACCTTGTCAGTCAGTTCGGTATCGAAGATTATTGCCGTCACGTCACTCGCTCCCAGATTGCAGTCAGTTTTTCGTCTTGTTTCTCGGTCAGTGATCTGCCACGGCGCAGTTGGCTCTCGATGGAGTCGATGAAGCTCGCCTCCCATTCCGATAGCTTTTCCTCACGTTGCAGGATGTCTTCGATCATCTGGTCGATTTCGTCTGTGGTGCTCATAGACCTGTCCCCTCTTTAAAATCGACGGAATCAGCATGGACGTGGTGCCGCAGGAGAGCGTCGATGTAGTCCTTACGCCACGGGATATCTACGTTGGGACGGCATTCGTGCCGCACGAACGCTTCCTCACGAGTAAAGGCGTGCGCCTCTTTGATGTCGCAGGTGTAGCCGTGACCGTCCTTCCTCCACCACAGGAGCGAGTTTCCGACGTAACTTCCTCTGCATTGCAGGTAGTACAGGTCGTCGCTCATGACTCGCTCTGTTCCCTCTGCAGGCATCGCAACGTCGCATCGTCCGGCACATCGATTTCCAGCGCCGGTGAGTAAGTCATGCGGGCATCTGGATTGCGTACGATGCGGACCGGCCAGTCAGGAATCGGCTTGTCGTCATCCTCGTCTGCTCGCGCAACGCCGATCAGCCAGCCGGTCGCGGCGCCAGGACAGTATTGACCGACCACGAGGATCGATTCACCCTCGCTCACTGACTCGATCAGCCACTCGATCGGCTTACCGGATGCGCAGTTGTCGTAGTCATCGCCGCGAGGTGTGATCTCGCCGAATGTGTCGTCGCTCGATCCGCCGAATATGAGTGTTTTCATGCTGCTTGCTCCCTAAAAATCTGATCCACCTCTTCAATCCGCCGCCCGATCCAGCGTACGACCGGCACCGCTTTGCTGTTGCCGAGCGCTTTGTAGCGCGGTCCATCCTTCGCGGGCTTGCCGCGATAGGGGACCAGCGTGTAATCGTCGGGGAATCCCTGGAGGCGCTCGCACTCGCGCGGAGTGAGGCGGCGTACTGCGTATCGGGTCGCGATTGCGCCTACGCCGATGCCGCCACGGCCGCCATTAGGAGTCAGGAGCGCATTGGCTGTTCCGTCCTCACGGAACTCCAGGTTGTAACTGTCGCCTCGACCTCGGATAGCGAGCGTGTGCGGCTCTGCCACCGCCTGCGATTGCGGCGACCCTGAGCTCAGCGATCCCGATACGGCGCCGTAGTCACACGGATCCTGGCGGGCATCGAAGCAAATCGCCTGGACCCCAGCGCTCGCCTCGAGCGTGTACGCGACCCCGCGTTGGACCCCCGCGCCATTCGGACCGCTGCGAGGATTCTCGCGTGTGGCCGTCGCTTGAATGGCGTATGTCGGGCCCAGCAGGAATGTCTCGCTCTCGAAATCCATCCGTCCGTGCGGACTACCGTGAGCGGTGACGGCGGTAGCAACATCAATCGGGCCAGACGTATTGTTGCCACCGAATGCGACGGGAACGATCGGCGTTCCGCGACCCGTGCCATCCTCGCCTGCATCGAATCCCTCGGCGCGTAGCGAGTGCGCGACATGATCTATGTCGTCGGAGCTGAAGCCGCCACGCTTTCGAGCGCCGCCAGCAATGTTTTTGGCAACGTTTTCCCCCTCGCCTCGGCGCGGCGCAGGATGCCCCGACAGGCTCGCGCGCTCAAAAAGTACCGCTGCGGCACTGGCCCATCCTCGAGCACTTGCGACAACGAACACACGCGCGCGTCGCTGGGCCAGGTTGAAGAATTGAGCGTCAAGCACTCGGTAGGCCCACCCATACCCGAGTTGCCCCAGCGCCCTGAGGAAGGCTCCAAAGTCCCCCCCCCCCCCCTGACGACAAGACACCGGGGACGTTCTCCCATACCAGCCAGGCGGGCCGATATCGCTCAGCAATTGCAAGATAGGTGAGCATGAGGCTGCCACGTGGATCATCCAGTCCTTTTCGCAGTCCCGCGACGCTAAACGACTGACAGGGGGTTCCTCCAACGAGAACATCGATATCTGCATCTGGCCACTGTTCATATTTGGTGATGTCTCCGAGGTTCGGCACGTCAGGGTAGTGATGCGCGAGCACGGCCGAGGGGAATGGCTCGATCTCCGCATAAAATGCAGGACGCCAGCCGATCGGATGCCACGCGACGGTCGCAGATTCGATCCCGCTGCATACCGATCCGTAGCGCATCACCCCCTCACCGCCAACGACATCAAGTATTTCCGCACCGCCTTCCACTCCTCGTTTCGATAGCCGCTGGCGACGTAGATGCGTGTCTCGCCGTGGTTATGGCCGTCGCGGCGAATGAATTCCTCGCAGCCCGCCTTGGTAAAGCACGCGGTTACGAACTCCCATGTGTCATGGAAAGACGTTCGGGTGTAGTCGTCGGGCTCGGTGCCCTCCTCCTGAAACTCGGCTTCAAGCCGCTCGATTTCCTTTTCATCGGTGACTTCTAATCCGTCGTACAACCACACGACTTCCTCGCCCCATTGCGTATCGATGCCGTACACCCGATGCTTCCGTTCGACGATAAAGATAGGGTTGCTGGTAACGCGGTTGTCTTGCGTGAGCATCCGCTCGGCGACAGTGAGAGCGGCGCGCGGTCCCGCTTTTTGAGATTTGATCTTCTCAAGCTCATGCTTCGCCGCGCTCAAACATACTTCTGCGGCAATATGCCGATCCGAGTCCCATGACCAATCCTTGCAGTCGAGGGCTCCGCGAAGCCATTTAAGAGCAGCTTCGATATTAGTGGTTGACATCGCGGTCTCCAGGCATAGGTAAATGACTCCATGTCCGGCCGTTACATGCGGCCCAGACAGAGTGATGTGATTTCCCGAACATGCGGGTAAGCGATTGGTACGGTACGCGGCCGATCCAGCGCAGCTCGCGCATGACGCGGACTTCTCGCTCTGATAGCCGACACGGCCGGCGGCGAGCGAGGCGCGTCGATGCGCGGCATTGGCGGCGCTTACGCGAGAATCCGTCGGCCGACTCCCAGCGCTGATGTGATGAGCACCATTTCAGGCCGGAAGCACGCTTGGCGTTGTACTCGGCCAGGGGCACACCAATGCGCTTGGCGGCCGTCTTTAATGATCCTTGAGTCCGTCCGCTCATGCGAACAGCCTCTGCTGCTGCGTGGCGTCGGCGAGGCGGCGAGTCAAGATGTTGAAGTACTCCTGCTCTCGCTCGATGCCGATGAATCGGAACCATGCATTGACGGCCGCAATGCCGGTCGACCCGCTACCGGCGAACGGATCCAGCACGGTACCGCCAGGCGGCGTGACGAGCTGGCACAGCCAGCGCATGAGTGCGACTGGCTTGACGGTGGGGTGCTTGTTGTAGGCTTCACGCTCCGATGGCGAGCTCTTGGCACAGTAAAAGAACCTAGCCGCACTGCCGGAGTCGCCACGCGGTTTAAAGTTCGGCCTTAGCCCATAGTCCCCGTATGTGTTGATACTCGCCCTATCCCCATGCTCAGGACCAACAGATGCCTGCTGTCCGCTTGATTCGGGAAACAGCGCAACGACTTCATCACTGCCGTCGTGGCAGAGGTTGGCGGGCCAGCGGCCGAGGCTCGTTGCCCCGACCGCTCGTGATCCGGCGAGACCTGCCCTATATGTATTTCTGGTGGCATCTAGGCCCGGGTCAGGGCGGGATTCTCGAGCTGGCCGAGATTGAGCATCAATCCTGCATGCATCAATATTCAACGCACCGACGCCATGCTCCGCCACATTGGCCTCTACTGTTCCGATCAGCGGCTTACGCGCGACTACGATCGGCTCCCAGGCCGGCTTCAGCGCGGTACCCCATCCTGCCCATTCGCCGGCAAGGTTTTTTGACTTAGGGAAGCCGGTGCCGAACGCCCAGCCGATCTGATCGCGGATCTCGAAGCCGGCATCCTCGATCCCGCTGGCCATGCGGTGGTAGGTGCGGGTTGATGAGAACGAGATGAGGTAACCACCCGGCTTGAGAACTCGGAATGCCTCACGCGCCCATTTTTCCGTCCATTCCTGGAATGCGATGTTCCCTGAACGGTCTTGTCGGTATGTGCCTGCCTGGACGGCTGGACTGCGATGCCCGCCGTTTCGCCCGGATCCTGGGTTGGGATCTGCGTCCAGGCCTGATCGGCGGCGCTCCATGGCGCGAACGATGTCCTCACCGTCCCAGGCCTGGCCCATAAATCTTATTCCGTAGGGAGGATCAGTAACGACGCTATCGACGCTCTCCAGCGCCGGCATCACTTCTATGCAGTCGGCGTGATAGATCGTCGCCGCACCAATTTCGACGGCTCTCAGCACCCGTAGCACCCTCTTCCGGCGCTCATCGAGTAGACCTCTGCGTAGTGGTCTGCGACCTGCATGAGCCTGTGGGCCTGATCGCGAAGCGCTCGCCTTTTCTCCGGATCCGGCTCGTTTCGGGCCTCCCTGGCTTTCTGCAGCGACATTTCTTCGTATGAATGAGCCATGAAGGGTGATCTCGTTTCAGGCAGGTCGTTATCCACGATCGATCTCCTTACGTGATGCATACCAATCTGAGAGGAGGCATACGACAGACAGGAGCGCTCCCCAGGACAGCAGTAGGACGATCCATGACCATTCGGCTGGCCATGGCTTGCGCATGGCGATGTAGGTCGCGGCGACCGTCATGCAGGCCACGGAACTTAGGCTTACCCCGGCGATCATGGAGATGAGCAGTCGCCGGCGACGGCGGTACTTTGATTCGCCTACCGGTTTGTAGTCGTGCTCGACGAGTGATTTCATGCCGCCTCCTGGTCTCATTGGGGAGTAGCGTATATCAAATTTGATACAGTATCAAATTTGATACGTCGGCACGAATCCGCGCACGCTTCCTCCCTCCCCTCATTCGACTGTCACGACCAGCCTCGATGGAAGCGGGTTTATCGAAGCGTCGATCCGCACATAAAAAACGGTCGTGACGCGATGATCGTGACCATGGATTCAGCCGTGAAAGTCGCGTTTGACGGTCGCGCGCCCGCCGATGAGCGGGCGGATGCGTCCGCTCGCGCTCACGAGGCGCACATGCCGGCGGCGCTGTCTGACCTGCTGCCGCGCTCCGATATCCAACCGGTGATCGATCACATCCTCCACGAACTGGAGGACCAGGAACTGCAGAAGTCCCTCAGCCGGCAGAACGTCATCCCGTTCCCGTCGAAGGCGGTCCAGGGACGGCAGCCAGGCATGCAGTCGGTCTGGCTCGATGACATGCAGATCAGCGTCATGGGCGAGTGGTACGAGCGCCCGGGAGTGTTCGGCTTCGATGCCATGCGGACCATGGTCGACCAGACTCCGATCCTCAACGCGGTCATCATGACGCGCCAGCGCCAGATCCAGCGCTTCTGCCGGGTTCAGAACGCCGATAAGCCGGGGTTTCAGATCAGGCTGAAGGACCAGGAAAAACACCCGGACAACGAAGAAGCTACGTCTATCAAGCTGCTGGAAAGCTTTTTCCTGCACTGCGGCTGGGAGACCAATCCGCGCCGACGTATGCGGTTGCGCCGCGACAACTTCTCGAGCTTCATGTCCAAGCTGGTCCGCGACACGCTGACCATGGACTCGATGCCGATCGAGACCGAGTTCAAGCGCGATAAGAAGCTCGGGCTCGATGGCATGTACGCCGTCGACGGCGCCACGATCCGCCTGTGCAACGAAGACGGATACGAGGGCGAGGACGAGATCTATGCGTTACAGGTCATCCAGGGGCGCGTCCGGAGCGTCTACACCTACGATGACCTGATCTACGTGCCGCGCAACCCCCGCACCGATGTGCTGGTTGGCGGCTACGGTCTCGGCGAGACCGAACTCCTTATCCGTGTGGTGACTGGCTTTCTCAACGCCTTCAGCTACAACACGAAGTACTTCGACTCGAACAGCATTCCCAAGGGCCTTCTGCACCTGTCTGGAAACTACTCCGAACAGGATATCAGCGCGTTCAAGCGGTATTGGAACGCGATGGTCAAGGGCATCAACAATTCCTGGACCTTGCCCGTCATGGTCTCCAAAGACCAGGAATCTCGCGCCGCATTCGAGAACTTCGGCGTCGATGTCTCCGAAATGATGTTCGGCAAGTGGATGACGTTCCTAGCCTCGCTCATCTGCGCGATCTACGGCATCGGTCCGGACGAGATCAATTTCGAGTCATTCAGCGCAAGCAAGTCATCGCTTAGCGGCGATGACACCGAGGAGAAGCTCGCGAACTCGAAGGATAAAGGACTGCTCCCGCTTCTGGCCTACTTCGACAACACCTTCACCGACTATATCGTCTCCGAGTTCGGGGACAAGTATGAATTCGAGTGGACCGGCTTCGAGGTCGAGGACAAGAAGCAGCTCTTCGAGGAAGTGAAGCTGTGCAATACCGTGAATGAGCTGCGGGCCAGCCGCGGTGAAGAAAAGATCACGGATTCCTGGGGCGACGCCCCGCTGAACCCCTCTCTGATCGGCGCGTGGCAAGCGGAGCAGCAGGCCAGCCAGGAAGACTACGGCAAGCCGGGTGATGACGACGCCCCGCCAGGCACCGACTTCGGCGATCCAGACGAAGAAGAAGATCCCGGCGACCCGGGTTATGACCCCACCGATGAATCTGACGCGGACTCCGATCCGGAGGGCGCTGCTCAGTTTGGCAAATCGTTCGAGCTGCCATCACGCGATGACAGCTCGTTCGGACTGCCTGTTTTGAAAATCGAGGTTTAGCGCAACCGCAAGGAGTTTGATATGGCCTCTCTGATTTACGACAGCTATTTCGATGACCTGAACAAGGGAAACATTGTCCCGGCGAACGATACGTTCTGGGGCATGCTGGTGACCTCGGCGTATACCCCGAGTAAGGGTACGCACAGCAAGCGATCGGACGTCACCAACGAGGTGAGCGGCGCCGGTTACAGTTCTGGCGGTACTGCGGTCAGCGTCTCCGTGTCGCTGGACACGACCAACCATCGCGCCGACGTGACGATTACCGGTCCGAGCTGGGCCGCCTCGACGATCACCGCGCGCGCGCTGGTGGTGTACAAGCGTCGCGGCGGCGCGTCCAGTGCCGACAACCTGGTCGCCTACGTCGACTTCCTGTCCGACGTGTCCAGCACCGGTGCGACCTTCCAGACCACGATCAATAGTCCGCTTCGGATTCAGAACTGATCGGTGCGGGCCGTAACAGGCCCGCATTTCTTGGAGGGAGTTATGGGCACCGAACTGACGGACGAGCAGCTGCTTGCACGTAGGCTCGAGCTGGATCAGATCCAGCAAGAGGCCAATCGCGAGTTGGCGATGCTCAATCGCGAGTACGAGCGGCGGGAATGGGCCAGGCATGAAGCGGCCCAGGCCGCCGTCTCGAGCGCTGCGGTAGTGCATGCCGCCGGCGACGGCGTTACGACGGCATCGGTTTGACTTGAGGCGCAGGGACGCGCCTCGCTAGGAGTGATGAGTGGGTAATCCGCGGCCATCGATACTGCTGGGCATCCCGTCCGCATCCTGGGACGGGAAGTACCACGCTCGTTACCCGCTCGGCGACAAGCCGGGGAACGCGGGCGAACTGGCGTTGGGCGCCTCGACGTACCAGGGCTATGAGGGCACCCAGGTCATCTTTGCCGTCTCGCGGACGAACGGATCGACCGGCGATATCGCAGTCGACTGGGCGATCGAGGGGATCTCGCAGGGCGCCCCTACCCCGTCCAGCGGCACCCTGACGTGGAACAACGGCCAGGCCGGCAATCGGTCAGCCACGATCACGCTTGGCCTGGTGACTCAGAGCCGCGTAGGCACGATCGTCCTATCCAATCCGCGCACCCTCACCGGCGGCGCTAATCCGACCGTAGTGACCGGCGACGCCTCGCTCACAATCCTGAATGACACCGCGCCGCCGGCCGCGGTCACACTCTCCGCCGTCGCAGTCTCGAGCGGGACGATCAACCTGACGTTCTCAGGCGGCGCAGACACGGGATCCGGCCGACGTGAGTTCGTCTTGTGGCGCTCCCTCACCGGATCCGGTGGGTGGAGTGAGATATCACGGCCTACCGTTCCAGGGACGTACTCGGATACCGGCCGAAGCTCGAGCACTCAGTATTACTACCGGATCGAGGCTCTGGACGTTGCTGGCAACTCGTCCGGGTACGCGACTGCGAACGCCACGACGCATGGCGGCGGTGTCGGCACGCTGGTCCACCAGGAAGAATTTATCGTCGAAGGCGCCAACTTCGGAACCAAGCATGGCAATGCGCCCCTGGTGTGGGATGACGGCGAGCACGAGGATTCATTCAATGCCAGGTACTCGGACGTAGGCCCGACAAATACCGGAACCAGCCACGCTAACCTCGCATACCGAGCAGCGACGAACGAATCGGGGTTCGTACGGCAGATTGGCACGAGCGCAACTCCAATAACGCACCCATCGCTCAGGGGGAGCCGCATCATTGCCGGCGGCGCTGCAGGTAGTTCGGACTTCTACGCAGGATGGAATACCTTCCTGGCACGTTCCCTTAGCGTCCCTGCCGGTCAGCCATATCTGGGCTTTATCCGCTGGTGGGAACGAGCGGATCCCGCATGGTCCCCAGGCGGAGACGACAACTACAAATGGTTCGACCACAGCTACGGGTCCAATGGACCTACTGCGGGAAACAACAACCACTACCTTTCCAGCGGTGAATCATGGCCCGGAGCCAATAACCGCTTCGGCGGAGGAGCGGCCGTCAATGCCAGTTCTTACAGCGAAGGTAACGCTTTCAGGTTTCCAGATGCAGATGGCCAGGGGTCTCAGGTCAACCTCTGGTTTGGAGGTCCGTCGCTAACCCAATGGACGCTGCGTGAGCTCTGGCTCTATGGCAGAAATGACGATCAAGGTAGGTTGTGGTGCATGCATTCTCCCATCGCTGGAGATGCACCAACGCCCATGACGTATGGCAGGGGTGTCGCGTACAGAGGGCGAACAGACTGGCTTCAAGGGACTTCCCGAACCTTCACAGTCGGTGGATACCAGCGGCGCTACCCGCAGCCGAATAACTGGCGCTACTTTGCCGATGTCTTCATGGACGTTGCGTTGAGCGAGGCTACCGGATGGTTTTTCCTGACGAACTCTGCCAATTGGGCGACGTCGACTATCCGCGAGATCCAGCCATGGGGGCCTGGTGGTTACGCAGACGGGCTTGTTTCTCTTCAGTGCAACGGCGGACGTTTGCCCGATGGACCAGTGCACTTACATTACAGGCGCGCTCCTTGGCTCGGCGCCGGGCACCAGTACCTTGGTGAGTTCAGCCTCGGGTCCTCATCGCCAAGCGTTCCAGTTCCGAGCGGAGACTTTGAAACAGAGTCGGGATTCACAGTCTCCGGAGACGCTGAGCACGGCTCTCTCTTGACTATTGCCAGGTCTAGCGGCTCGTTTGGCTCGCACGCAAACTACAACAATCAGAGCCGATCGTGGCAAGGATCCCAGCACTTGGCGTTCCGGTTCGCTGACTTTGCTGGCGCCACACCGGGCTCCAATACGCAGTCGGCTTGGGAAAGTGCGACCGGCGGGCTTTATCCTCATAACGGAGGAGATTTCACATCTGACAATGCATCTAGGCAGATCACGATGCAGTCTGGCGGACCCTCGCAATCGGGCCGCTTCGGCCGGAGGGGATACAGCGGAAGCGTTAGTAATCCCCGCTTGGGCGGCTGGGGCTGCCGTGGTAGCAGCGCGCTGGCCGGAAACGGCATGTACATGTGCTTCAAGTATCGAGTTCCCTCGGCGCCGACTGGCGGGAAACCATTCCGCGTATATTTCAATGAAGGCGGGGCCAACTTCTATCTTGCAGACGGATCAAACTATGGCCTCACCGCCATGTCCGAATCTCGCCCGTGCGGCGACTTCGGAATTATGCGATACGCGGGCAATGCTCCATCGAGATCCGCCTGGCGCCGCGTAGAGTTGTTCTTTGGCTCGACGACGGTTGAGTGCGCCATCGATGGGACCGTCATCAACTGGTCGAACTCCAGCAACCCGACTCACACCGCAATGGCGGCGGTGTGCAGTAACTACACCACGAATGGCCGCAGCATTGAGTTTCCGGACATGATCGACGACGCCGGCGGCGGCGCCGCGTCATACGACTACGCTGATATTTACATCAATGGCACGAGCAATCGGTTTGAACTGCGCAAGAACGGTATAAGAGAGGTTCAAATTCCAGACTCATGGTCGGCCGGATCCTGTCAGATTCGCCTTAATCAAGGCGCGATCGATAATCTTGATGGCGCCGAGCTTTATCACGTCACCGGAGTCAATACCGCCACTCATATTGCAACGGTGAATATCGGTTCAAGCGGTGGCGGATCGAGCGATCTTAAACACGATGAGATAGCGACCATCGAAGGTAGCGGATTTGGATCGGTCGCTTCTCCCGCAAGAATCTACGACGACTTCTCGGGCGGATCTCTCAACGCTGTAGTCAGAAGCACTCCGGGTTCTGGAGTTGGGAATTGGCAAACTGGCGCTGGCGACGATCTTGTGACGAGATCGAATATTGCATCCCGAGGAGTTCATAGCAGAGTAGCGCGCCATAACTTGCGAGCATCTGGTGGTGGGTATAACGCATCATTATGCCTAAACCACAACTTCTCTGGATCATGGCTCTTTGATTGGTGGCAGCGTGTCGATCCAGTATCTGGTGCACCGTCCTTCTGGACGCGAAACTTCAAAGGGTTTCGCTTCTATATGGACGACGGGTATGACAGTGCAATGGTTCTCACCTGGATCGGGCCTGGCACCAACGATCAGACTCAATTCTACACGTACGTAGGTAATCCGTATTTGAATGCCCCGTTGGTTGCCGGGCAATGGCGCCATTGGAGACTGCGCTGGAATCTCGGAGTGTCTTACGCAAACGATGCGGTTCACCTTTCGTCGGCCGCCGAAGGGTCTGCTTTCGTAACGCACTATAACGGCGGTTTCAGAGCGTCTGGAAGTTCGTCTCGATATCCATACGAAATGCGCTTAGGTCATTACTGGGCGCACGACGGTATTGACGGGTACTCATCTAACCCAGGCGCCGATGTATTCACGTCCAGTGTTCTAGTGCAGAACACATGGGCTCGTGTCGAGTTAGGAAACCATCCAACTTATGCGAGCGCGACGATCACTGAGGCGCAGCACACGATGACAAGGACCGACTCTTTCATTGAGTACCGAGTGAATCGCGGTCTTCTTCTGCCTGGTCTTGTGTACGAGTATGTGTTCGACGCGAGCAACACGCTGATCAGAACCACACCGAGAACTTTAAATTAAACGGCGATCAACAGATGACGGAACTGAACGCAATCGTGCGCATAACATTGAGGCTACGGAATGTCTGAATTCATCTTAGGTCAGACCAGCGGCTCAAATAGTACGCTCACAAACGCTAATTTTGTAAACAGCTTCGTTGGCGCGTATGCATCTGATACTGAAGCCACCGCGACTCATCTGGTTGTAGAGGTCACTGAGAACAATAGCGCCACCCACATTATGGGTGCGGTATACGATGCAGAAACAGATAACCTAGTCGTTCTAGCCGGCCCAATACCTATTACGTTTGGCGTAAATAAAATCCCGCTGGCATCGAGCTTGAATATTCCATCTGGTAAGTATTTTCGACTTGCCGTCGCCGCAAATGGATACTGGGGATATAACGCTCTAACCGCCACTTGGCAGATTTTGAGCGAAGCGATCTCATGGCCTACTCTTCCATCTGCACTTGGACCGGAAATAAGCAGCTGGGGAGCAAACCCTGAGTTTAATATATGGCTTGAGGGGGCCGCTGGAGAGCCGGGCCCTAACGACGGTGACCCCGACCTATCACAGTGGAAGTCCGCTCTCGCGCGCGTAAATAACGGCGCCGGCAACGCAACGCTATTATGCGTCGGTGACTCTACCACCGCCGGCCACGGCGCGACCGGCAACGGCATGGGCAGCAATGCTAGGTCGATGTCTTGGCCGACCCAGATAGCGGCGATGTTCTCTACGATTAAGGCGAGCGCCGCAAGCTTTGTCGGTACGAATGGCATTGAAAGCCCGTCGACGCACAACGGTTATGACAATCGCATTGCATTGCCATCGGGGTGGGCGACGGACAGTGGCCTGCATCTGTCTGATGGGGTGTTTTTCCGAACATCCGGATCCGCTCCATTCGTCTTCACTCCTGGCGTGTCTTTTGATCGGATCAGCGTCGCCTACCAGCGTCGAGATGGTAGCGCTACTTTTTCGGTTAACGTCAATGGAGGTGCCTCGCTCGGGTCGACCAGCAACAACGGCGCGCCTCCTCCTGACATTCAGATCGACACGTTCAACGTCCCAACGCTGGCGGACTCAAACGCCGTAGTGAATATTATTTCCTCGGGAAATAATGCTGAACTGGTTGGCGTTCGCGTATGGAGGTCAGACGAATCTGAGGTCTCGATCATCAATGCTGGCTGGTGGTCCGGGACTACGGTTGAGCATGCTCAGTCCGGCAACTACGGTCCCTTGAACGGCATCCGTGCGTTTGCGCCCGACCTGACGGTGGTGTTTCTCGGCATCAATGACATCTGGTGGGCCGAAACCACCCAGCAGGCCTACGAAGACGCGCTGAACGACATCGTCGATGCTGCACTGGATAGCGGCAGCGTGCTTCTGGTCAAGCCTCATCGGATATCTGGCGTGGCCCAGGGGACCCAGGACACGTTCTTCTCTGCGGTCGATGCGGTCGGCCTGGATCGCGACGTGCCTGTGCTCAGTCTGCCCGATCGGTGGGGGACAAACGAGCAGGCCGGGTCTGCTGGCTTCTTGGACTCCGATAACGTTCATCTCTCCGGATCTGGATACGGTGACGTTGCAGCGGCGGTGTTTGATCTTATCGGTCCCGCCGAGGCAAGCGCTGAGCCGTTCGTAGACGATTTCAACCGCGCCAACAGCGCGAACATCGGGAACGACTGGGTTGAAAAGAACCCTGCGGCATTCGCAATATCAGGGAACGAAGTCGTACCGTCTACGACGGTTCCAAACTACTGGGATAACGTAGTTCATCGCCCTGTTGGAGAGGCCTTCTCGAACGGTCGGGCGAGCGTGGAATTCAGGCTAACCAATAGCGATATCGGATATCCGCAAGTCATCGTACGTGCCCAGCCCGGGACGATTGCAAGTGCCGGAAATTTGGACTGCTACATAGCATTCCTGGAGAGCAACGCCACCGCTTTCAGGATTGGTCGCCAGCGCGGATCGGATATGTACACCGTGCTTGCTTCGGGGACTCTCTCTGAGTCAGTAACGACATCCGGTCGATACAGAGTCAGCCTCGAGTCACAGGGAACAAACCCCGTACAGTTAGTGGCTACAATGGAACGCTGGAATGCGGGAACATCCGCGTGGGTCCAGATCGGATCCCTGTCGACGAACGATTCTAGCGGTCAGCGCCTATCGGCGGCTGGCGTGGTCGGATTTGGCAAGTCTGTCGATAACTTTGCTGTTTACGACAACTTCTCCTATGAGGACTACGACGCAGAGCCTGCGCCATCTGCGCCGGTAATCAGCGCCGCTACGCCATCTGGAACGGTAGGTGGACAAACGTCAGCAACGATCGGTTGCACAACCGACAAGGTTGGCGGAACGGTCTATGTTGTCGTGGATAGTTCGGCCAACCTTGCCGGCATCACCGCCCCCCAGGTTGTCGCTGGCACGAACGCAAACGATGCGTCGCCTGCGTTCGATGGATCGTCGGCCGTCTCGACAGTAAACCCCAGCGTCCTCGCAGAACTTCTCACGGCTGGAACCGCATATTCATATGCGATCGTGCACGTGCATGATGATGGGACCAGCAATCTCCTCACGGGATCTTTCACGACCGCAGCACTGCCTGTTCCAACGATCGGGTGGGTGGGGGTTGGCGGCACGTTCATCAATGGCGCGACCGGCATCGTCATTGCAGGATCGAACTTCACGTCGGTTGGAAGTTCCGTATTCATATCTCCAACTGATGACATTGATGATGTTGACGCCGTCTCGCAGACGATAACCTCGGCTGGAACGACGTCAATTACGATTACGACGGTCCGCGGGGCGCTACCGCTGAGCACTCCCCTGTACCTGTTCGTTCGTAATTCTGACGGATACTCCAACGCCTCCGGATTCCAGGTGCAATTCCGGCCAGGCAGTGCGGTGATCGTCGATACGTTGGTGGACGGGCAGAATCAGCCTCGCGCCAACCTTTCCGGCATCCGTGTTCTGGTGTGGAGGCTCGGGCGTGTGTCCGGCCCACCGGACCAGGAAATCGAGAATCAGTCCACAAACGAGAATGGCATCCTGAACTGCTCGATCAATGTTGGGTCGCTCAGCGCTGGTGATTCCGTCTTTTACGTCGCAGACAGAAACAATCCTCCGACTGACTATACCGCTGGACTGGTCGTGCCGGAATACTCATAACCATGAGACTATTCGGCAACCTCCTCGACAACCTCGGCCGCAGGTACTTCTATGACCTGACGGGGATCCCTGGCGCCGTCGGTACCGGGGATGAAGTAACGGCGTCGGCGCCGGCGGGCTCGGCTACTGGGGCTGCCAGTGCTGCTGGTGCGGTCGCTGAGGCCGCTGCAGCAGCTCCCGCGGGCCAGGCAATATCCGCCACCGCGGCAGTCGGAGCGATCGGGACTGTTTCAGCCGAGGCGCCGACTGCCGAGGCTGCAGAACACCTCTCCGTTACCCTGGTGGACCCTCTGTACACCGGGCCAGGATCGATCCTCAACGCGGTGAACTTCCTCGGCGTACCGAAGGCAGGGGACGTCATCACCTGGATCGCGCAAGACGGCTTCACCGTCATGCCGAGCGGCGAGGTCTACGCTGATGAAAACAGCGGAACCTACCAGGCGTTCTACAATGACGGAAGCGGGCCGACGCCGTTCCAGGTCACGCTGAACGACAATATAGTTGCCGCTGGACTGGGAATAGAGGCTACCGCGGAGAGCCCGGCAGGCGCGGCGGCGCCAACCGCGCTTGGATCTGGCGTTACTGTGAGCGCTGCGGCGGCGGATGGCGTAGCGACCGGCGCGGCAGATGCAAGCGGGGGCATTTCCACTGCGGCAGTTGGTGCACCGACTGCAGTCGCGGTCGGTCCAGCGCTCGTGGCGGGCTCTGCTCCCACGGCTACCGCTACGGCACCTGCTGGCGCCGCGGCGGGGTCGACGATCGCTACCGGCGCTGCCCTCCCGGTCGCATCCGTAGACGCCCCAGTGGCGGACGCGGCCGGCCAATCGATTGCCGTCGGCGATATACCAGACGCGATTGCCGCATCGCCGACCGGAGCGGCCGAGCAGATCGGACCCAGCATCGGTGAAGGGCTGCTCGGATCAGCGACGGTTTCCGCACCAACAGGATCTGCCGCCGGCGGACTGTCCGTATCTGCAGAGATCGGAACTGCAGTAACGACCGCTCCTACCGGATATGTGAGCGGCAGTGGCGTAGCGACGGGACAGGTCGGCACTGTCAGTGCCACGGCTCCTGATGGCGTTGCTGGTGGCCATGCGCTGGCTGTGGGATCGCTCGGCACGGCCACTGTACTGCGCCCCGGCGCCAGTGCAACCGGTCCTGCGGACATCACCGCAAGCATCCCCACCACGAACGCGACCGCCCCCACCGCGCAAGGTCGAGGTCAAGCCAAGGCGAGTGGAAACATCGGCACGGCGCATAGCATCGCGGCTACAGGTTCTGGTATTGGTCCAGTCAACGCTCAGGCGTTAGGTGCAACCGCAACCACCAGCGCTCCCAATGGGATGGTGTCCGGCGCTGCATTCGCTGTTGGCGCCCTTCCAGGGGTGTTGGCCGATGCGCCAGCCGCAGATGCGGGCGGGAACGCTGGCGCACGAGGTCAACTTCCGACGGCGTCGATCAATCCTCCGGCCGGCAATGCAATCGGCCAGGGAGGTGCCGCCGGCGCACTCCCTTTTGGGCTCGCGTTCTCGCCGCATGGCGAGGCATTATCGACCGACTCCGCAGTTGGATCAGCTGATGTAGTCAGGGCCGTAGCGCCGACGGCGATCGCCATGGGCGCAGGTATAGCGCACGGCGCTGGTGTAATCGTCAGGTCGCGTATACCCGGCGGGGGAGCGATAGGCGATCTCAGGCCGGAGTTTATTGCGCCTGATGAGCCGGAGATCGAGCATCCCGAACTGCGCATTTCCTCCAGTCATCGCAAGCCGTCCGTTTCTGAGGATGGCAATGCCACCTCTATATCGTCAACAACCAGGCAGAGTCGGGCATGAGTGATCGCAAGAGTCCAGGAGTCATTACTGGCGATGTAATCTTCTTCCGCCACCCCGCCGGGACCGATCGGTCTGGGCGTGTGCGTGCCTGTGGCAAGCACGGCGTGACCGTTCATTGCAACGGCAAGGACCATCGGGTCAAGTGGGATGGTGTGCTTGGGCACAAACGTCGTGCCGAGCAGCACTACGACCTAGCGGAGCGTGGCGAAGATGGACATCTGATCAAGGACGCCGCCGGCAAGCACCGGTTCATCCGAGTTCCTGGCGATGCACTCGAGGATCAAATGATCGCGAAGGCCGACAAGCCTGGTGGTCCATTTACGGGCCGGCCTGGCTTGACTCTGAAAGAGATGACCGATAGCCGCGGTCGGAAGCAAGGAAGATGGGTTCGCACCGACAAAGACCAACCGAAGGAGCGGAAGAAGGCGGTGCCCGAGGCGGGCGCGGCGGCAGGATACGGAACGCACAACCTGCAATCCGGTGACAAGGTCTCATTCAAGGCGGGCGATTTCTCAGGTAGCGGGACGATCGTCGGCAGGCCCGGTCGAGATGGCGTTCACGTGAAGGATTCATCGGGGCGCATGCATCGTGTGAACTGGGATGAGATCACCGGGCATGACAAGGGTGGAGCGAAGAAGCCAGAAGTTCAGCGTGAAGTAAAGTCTTCCCAGGAGCCTATCCCCGCCCGGAAGTTTGTAGCATCGGACTACGCAAAGAGCCACGACGATGCCGCGGTCACCCCTGAATCAATCATCGCTCAGTTCCCTGCTGACACCGCGGACAAAATCCGCGACGTGCAAGATCGTCTTGCGCAGATCGAGCAGACGATTGACGAGCATAGCCAGGATGGCGAGTACTCCCTGGATCGCCAGAAAAAGCACCGAGAGATCGTCAAGCACTTCCTTTCTCCCGAGCGGATCAAGGCCGCAACACCTGATCCAGGAGAAGAACCTACGCTGACATTGCTGGGCGGTAGAGGCGGGTCTGGAAAGAGTTGGTTTAAGGGGAAGGCGTACGATCCCAACAAGACCATTACGATCGACGCGGACGAAATCAAAGGGATGCTTCCCGAGTACGAGGGCTGGAATGCGTTCCAGGTCCACGAGGAGTCCAGCGATCTAAGCAAGAGACTCGCCAGGGCGGCGCGAGAACTCGGATTGAATGTCGTAATCGACGCGACGATGCAATCCTCGAAAAGCCCGATGAGAAACATCAAGGACTTCAAATCAAGTGGCTACAGAGTCGAGGCGCATTACATGCACCTTCCCCGGCAAGAAGCAGCCAAGCGTGCGGTGTCCAGATTCCTGGGAAAGACAAAACGGTACGTTCCAGTTGATATCGTTCTTGGAAACCAAGAGAACGAAGCAGTATTTGATGAGATCCGGAAACACGCCGATAAGTGGTCGTTCCGTGACAATAACGTCGCCATGGGCGAGGAACCAGTGCTGGTCTCCGAATCAGAGAGCTTGATCAAATCTGATAATGGCGCTATTGTTTTGTTGTGGAGAAGAAGTTGAAAGACAAGGTCGAAAATCCCGAACGAGGGAACGGTTACGAGTACAACTGCGAGGGTAGTGAGGGATCCGAGCAGTACTGGGACAACGTCATGCCCGACCATGTGAAGGAGCTGATTGCCGAGAGAAGGCGGCAGCGCGAGGCGGCAGAGTCAAAAGCGTAGCTTTAAAGCAACAGAATCTAATAAAGGCCCGGTAATCCCGGGCCTTTTTATTTGGTCGTGAATAAATACTGCACTCGTTCGTTGTGTACCCCAGCGGACGGTGGGAAACATCCGCAGCGAGCGCAGTGTGCACCTCTCGGGACTCCACACGCCGTGAGCTCGTCGATACCGCGCGATAGGCGGCGTATACCCGGATCGAGGAACCGTCCGGGGCCTGTGTCGTGACTCTAAAGTCGGGTTGCCATGCTTATAGACATCAGCAACCTTTCAGAGGAGGACACCGACAATGCTCTAGAGAATATTTATAAGGCGTTGGGCGATGGTGACCAGGACTCTTTGTGGGATCACCATCCCTCTCCCTTCATTCGCAGATTGATCGAACTGTTCACGCAACGCGGTCTGGTCCGGATGGATGCACTGCGCCAGGAGTGGCTGGCCTGGATGGAGGGTCGGCGTCACACCGGCAGTCCGCCACCTCAGCAACGACCGGGAATGATGCGGATGTGGAGCCCGGAAGAGATGCAACTGGTCAATCTCTACCTCTCCGCCCTCCCGTCAAGTGCATTCACCCTCGACGATCATATGATGCTGGTGGACTACCTGGTCCAGCGGTATCTGCCGGCGGACTCGCTGCGCACGGAAGCGGAGTGGCTCACGACGCGCTCTGCGCTCATGGGGCGCGTCCAGGCAAATATGGCCACCGTTACGGTCGCGCAGGCGGATACGATCATCGGCGCCATGCCGCTGACTGTCGCGTCGGCAAGGACACGGTTTCGACTGAACCCGCGCCAATTGGCGGTTCTCAATTTCTCGGCGTCCCGAGCGGCCGACCGCGTTCAGAAGGTGAGCGATGATACCCGGTACCGCATGCGGACCCTGATTCGCCGGCACACGGAAGGCCTCACGCTCAAAGATTCCGTATTCTCTGGGCGGGCGCTGCAATCCAAGCTGGTCGA
>Ga0172382_10002518_pt1 | contig 30443 bp, 30 predicted proteins | sample Leawel138RmetaG_FD_122245 | JGI IMG/M metagenome (GOLD analysis project Ga0172382, IMG submission 122245) | Leachate microbial communities from a municipal landfill in Southern Ontario, Canada - Leachate well 138R metaG | ecosystem: Engineered > Solid waste > Landfill > Unclassified | place...
AGTAATATATTTTCTGTCAAAAGCCCTATATAATTGTGAGCGAGACTCTCCACAAGAACCTTTTGATATGGTTAAGAAGTGTACAAATTCTTTATTGCCTTCTCTCTCAAAACCTTCTGCTATGTTATCCATAACAGAGCCGGAAGAGTCATTGATTTGATTTATTAATTTGAAATCATTTTTAAATTTTTCATTGGTTGCCAAATTGAAAATCTTGTTAGCATAAGTTCTGGCATTTTGCCATATATCAAGATCCTCAAACTGTTTGAATGTAGCCATAATCTCAAATCTCAAATCACATATTAACCTCTTCTTTTATCCAATCGTATCCTTTTTCTTCAAGCTCAAGAGCCAATTCTTTACCTCCTGATTTTACGATTTTTCCGTTCATCAAAACGTGAACAAAATCGGGAACAATATAATCAAGAAGTCTTTGGTAGTGAGTGATTACAACCACTGCATTGTCCTGACTTTTCAATCTGTTTACTCCGTTGGCAACGATTCTAAGGGCATCGATATCTAGACCTGAATCGGTTTCGTCAAGAATAGCCAGTTTAGGCTCAAGCATTGCCATTTGGAAAATTTCGTTACGCTTTTTCTCACCACCTGAGAAACCTTCGTTAAGCGAACGAGATAAAAACTTACGATCAATCTCCAACATCTCAGATTTTTCTCTGATGAGTTTCAACATCTCGTTGGCCGGCATATCTTCCAGACCTTTTGCTTTACGGGTTTCGTTGATTGCGGTTTTGATGAAGTTGGTCACCGATACGCCCGGAATTTCTACCGGATACTGAAACGACAAGAACACTCCTTTATGAGCTCTCTCTTCAGGAGCTAACTCTCTGATATCTTGCCCTTCAAGAATGATTTCTCCATCGGTAACTTCGTAATCTTCTTTTCCGGCAATTACAGAAGCTAACGTACTTTTTCCGGAACCGTTTGGCCCCATAATAGCGTGTACTTCTCCTGCTTTTATCTCTAAGTTTAATCCTTTCAGGATTTCTTTGTCCTCAACTGAGGCGTGTAGGTTATTTATTTTAAGCATTTTAATTTGGAAATTTGGAAATTTGGAAATTTGGAAATTTGGAAATTTGGAAATCAAATAACTTGTTACGTATATACTTTTCGTAGTTATCTAAATTTTTTCATTTCTAAATTATCTAATTATTTTTGTTTTGATGTTATTATAATTTTATTGACTATTCTTGAAATATTATTTGTTTGTTCAATTAATCTTTCTGTGTTAGGATAATTTTCAGAAAACTTACATAACTCTAACCAGTAAATAGTTTCTTCTATTTCTTTAGCTGCAATTTTAAATTTATGAATAAAATCTGCTTTACTTTCTGCATTTTGTGCTTCTCTGATATTAGCTCCGATAGATGTCCCCGATTTTAAAAGTTGATTAGCTATTACATACTTTTTATTCTCTTGTAAATCATCACAATACTTAATAATGTCTAAGGCAAATTGAAAAGTTAATTTAACGATTAGGTTTTCTTTCTCTATCATAAAAACATTTTTAAATTTTCAAATTACCTCATTTTCAAATTACCCTACTGAACCTTCTAACGAAATCTCCAATAGTTTTTGAGCTTCTACCGCAAATTCCATCGGGAGTTTATTCAGCACTTCTTTTGAGAATCCGTTTACGATAAGGGCAATGGCTTTTTCTGTATCGATTCCTCTTTGGTTGCAATAGAACACTTGGTCTTCACCAATTTTACTCGTTGTTGCTTCGTGTTCTATCTGAGCTGTCGGATTATTTGATTCAATGTATGGGAAAGTGTGTGCTCCACATTCGTTGCCCATCAAGAGGGAATCACATTGAGAGAAGTTTCTTGCATTTTCAGCTCTTGGAGAAATATGCACCAACCCTCTGTAGCTGTTTTGTGATTTACCTGCTGAGATTCCTTTAGAAATAATGGTAGATTTCGTGTTTTTACCCAAGTGAATCATCTTGGTTCCTGTATCTGCTTGTTGAAAGTTATTGGTTACAGCAATCGAGTAAAACTCACCTACTGAATTATCTCCTTTCAACACACATGAAGGATATTTCCAAGTTACAGCAGAACCTGTTTCTACCTGAGTCCAAGAGATTTTAGCGTTTTTCTCACATAAACCTCTTTTGGTTACAAAGTTATACACTCCTCCTTTACCTTCTTTATTTCCAGGGAACCAGTTCTGAACAGTCGAATATTTAATTTCTGCATCGTCAAGAGCGATAAGCTCTACCACAGCAGCATGCAATTGGTTTTCGTCACGAGAAGGAGCTGTGCAGCCCTCAAGGTAAGACACATAACTACCTTGGTCAGCAATCACGAGTGTACGCTCAAACTGACCTGTTCCGGCCTGATTGATTCTAAAGTAAGTCGAAAGTTCCATCGGGCATCTTACGCCTTTCGGAATATAACAAAAACTTCCGTCTGAGAACACAGCCGAATTTAAAGCTGCATAAAAATTATCTTTCTGAGGAACAACAGTTCCTAAATATTTTCTTACTAATTCCGGATGCTCTTTGATAGCCTCAGAAATTGGGCAAAAAATGATCCCTTTTTCAGCCAATGTCTTTTTGAATGTCGTTGCTACAGACACCGAGTCCATCACAATATCAACCGCTACGCCTCCCACTCCGGTAAGTCTTTTTTGCTCTTCGATAGAAATTCCGAGTTTTTTGAACGTATCCAAAAGTTCAGGGTCAACCTCGTCTAAACTGTTCAAAGTCGGTTTCTTTTTTGGAGCTGAGTAGTAAGAAATCGCCTGAAAATCTGGTTTTTCGTAATGTACGTTTGCCCACTCAGGTTCTATCATTTCTTTCCACACCCGAAACGACTCCAATCTCCACTCGGTCATCCATTCCGGTTCTTCTTTCTTTTTAGAAATAGCTCTAACGACATCTTCATTCAAGCCAATTGGAAAAGTTTCTGACTCGATATCCGTATAAAAACCGTATTCGTATTCTTTATTTTCTAATTCGACCTTTAGGTCATCTTCTGTGTATTTTGCCATTTTATTTTTTAGTTTGAAAGTCAAATATTAAATGTCTTAAAGTCTTGTTGAAGTCTTGTTATTTTAGTTTTTTGACTTTATGACATTCGACATTTGACTATAATGAAAATGATTCCCCACAGCCACAAGTTCTTTGAGCATTCGGGTTGTTGAAAACAAATCCTTTTCCGTTTAATCCGCCTTCATATTCCAGGGTTGTACCAACCAAATACAAATAGCTTTTTTTCTCAACCGCAATCTTAATTCCGTTATCTTCAAAAACTTTATCTGTATCGGTTGTGTTTTTATCAAAATTCAGAACATACTCCAATCCTGAACAGCCTCCGCTCTTCACTCCTACTCTAACGTAGTCATTTTGAGGGTCAAAACCGTCATCTTGCATAAGCATTGTCACTCGCTTACTTGCTGATTCTGAAACTTTAATCATAGCTTTTATAATTTTTATTTGTTCTAATTAGGAACTGCAAAGGTACTACATTAAAGTGTCATATCATAGTTTTAACATCATTTTTGACGGGTTTAAAACAGTCATTTTTACAGTAACCTGTCTTAAAAAGAGGTGTGATGTTTTTTAAATACAAAATTCTATGTTCTTTATAATGCCTATAATTGATATATTTGCATCTTGTATTTTGTTTTTATGAAGAGATTCTTCCTTTATATATTTTTGTTTATAGGCTTTTCTGTCTTGGCACAAACCAAAGTAAGCGGAGTGGTTTATGACGAAAATAATATTCCTATGCCTTTTGCAAGTGTAGCTTTCAAAGGAACTACAATCGGAATGGTAACCAACGAAAATGGGAAATTCTATTTGGAATCCAAAGACAACAACCTGACTTTGGTCGTTTCGTTCATCGGATACAAAGCACAAGAAAAACAACTCACTGTCGGAGGAAATTACGACTTAGAATTCACGCTCGAACTCGAAAATGTAATCGAAGCCATTCAGATTGTCGGAGGAAAACAATCTAAAAAAAATAACCCTGCTATTGATATTTTGCGAAAAATTTGGGAACGTAAACGCAAGAACGGACTGTATATGTTCGACCAATATAAATTTGAGAAATACGAAAAAATTCAATTTGACCTCAACAATATTGACAGTACTTTTACTCAAAAAAAACTATTCAAAGGAATGGAGTTCATTTTTGAACAAGTAGATACTTCTAGAATTACCGGAAAAACCTATCTTCCGATTTTCTTAAACGAAGCCCTGAGCGAGGTGTATGGAGATAACCAATTGAACAAGAAAAAAGAAATCCTGACTGCCAACAAAACTTCAGGTTTTAGCGGAAATCAACACGTTTTGGCTTTTGTCAAAGATTTGTATAACGAATACGACATCTACAATAACTTCATTACTGTTTTTGATAAAAGCTTCCATAGTCCGATTTCCAGATACGGAATCGATGCGTATAACTATGTTTTGGCCGATAGCACCTATATTGACAACAAATGGTGCTATAACATTATTTACTATCCCAGACGAAAAGGAGAACTTACCTTTAAGGGAGATTTTTGGGTAAACGATTCGACTTTTGCCATCAAAAAAATCAATATGTCTGTAACCCAAAGTGCCAACATCAACTGGGTAAAAGAGATTTACATCGAACAAGAATTTGAGGTGTTGAACGATTCGGTTTTTTTGCTTTCGAGAGATCATTTTATGTCTGATTTTGCTTTTAATAAAAAAGACGAATCTAAGGGAGTGTACGGAAAACGGACTACCATTTATCAAAATCATCTGTTTAATCAGGAAAAACCAAAAGATTTTTATAAAGAAGAAGTTAATTATTATGACGATGCTATTTACCACAGAGATGATGACTTTTGGAACGAAAATCGATTTGAATCTTTAAGTCGGGACGAGAGAGGTGTTTACAAAATGTTGGATACACTTCAAACGGTCAAAAAATTCAAACGAATGTACGATTTGGTTTCCATTCTTGGTAGTGGTTATATTCAGATAGGAAATTTCGATTACGGACCAATATTTTCTTCTTTCGGATATAACGATGTAGAGGGAGTTCGCCTTAGAGCAGGAGGAAGAACCTATTTCGGGCAGAACGATTTGTGGAGGTTAGAAGGATATACAGCCTACGGATTTAACGACAATCAGTTCAAATACGGAATTTCCGGAAAATGGCTCATAGACAGAGAAAACCGACTTATCATAAGCGGAGGAAACCGAAGAGACATCGAACAAATCGGTGCAAGTCTGACCACAACTAACGACATCTTAGGACGTAGTTTTGCCTCATCGGCTGTGTTTGCAAGCGGAGACAATTCTAAACTAACTTCGGTTAATTTGTCGAATATAATGATAGAAATCGAACCGGTCAAGCATCTGACTTTTAAAACAGCTTTTAGCTACAGAACCCTGAAATCTGCCTCTCCCGAAACTTTTAGTTTAGAATATTTTGATAAGGACGGAAACATTCAAAGAAAAGTAACCCAATCCGAAATTAACTTTATGGTCGATTATACTCCGGGAATAAAAACCATAGGTTACGGAGTAGAGCGAAGCATTGTAGATAACAATTATGCACGAATTTATCTGAACTATTCACAAGGGCTAAAAGGGGTTTTTGATAGTGATTTTGACTATGAAAAAGTACAACTATACTACAAACAACCCATCGTTATCGGACTTCTCGGACGACTTTTTGTAACTACCGAAATCGGAAAAACCTTCGGGGAAATTCCGCTCGGGCTGATGTCTGTTATTCCGGGAAATCAATCGTATTTTGTGATTCAGAATAACTTCAACTTGCTGAATTATTACGAATTTGTAACCGACGAATATGCAACCCTGCAACTGGAACACCACTTTAATGGAAAACTGTTTTCGAGGATTCCGTATTTCAGGGATTTAAACTTGCGTGAAATAGTTGGTGTAAAAGGAGTTGTCGGAACTATTTCTGACCAAAACAGAGCCATTAATGCCTCCGGACTTAATTATCTTGCTCCCGAAAAACCTTACTGGGAATACCACGTTGGAGTAGGAAACATTTTTAAAGTAATGCGAATAGATTTCTCCTGGAGAGGTAATTACCGAAACCTTCCCGATACAAACAATTGGGGCGTAAAAATAGAATTTGGGTTTTATTTTTAAGTTGTGGGTTTAGAACTGTAAATCATAACTTTTTATTTCGCATCAAATAAAACAGTACTACAATAGGAATAGCCAGCAAGATTACCATGGTGGTTTTTGTCCAAAGCAAATGAGGTGCCAGAAGAAGCGTAATGAAATATCCGCCTATTGCTCCTCCGAAATGGGCTGTATGTCCGATATTGTCGTTTTTGGCTTTCATTCCGTAAATTGAGTACAACAAATACCCGATTCCGAAAAGATAAGCAGGAATCGGAAGGGCAAAAAACAGATATAAATTGGCATCAGGATTAAACAAAATAGCACTGTAAATAACTCCCGTTACCGCTCCAGAAGCTCCAACAGCTCGGTAGTTATAATTGTTTTTTTCGATATACAAAGTCAGGAAATTACCCAAAAACAAACTCCCGAAATAAATCAGCAGAAAAGGAAAGTTGCCCAAATGCGCAATTACCCAAGGAGCAAAAAAGTAAAAGGTAAGCATATTAAAAAATAAATGCATCGTATCGGCATGCAAAAAAGCAGACGAAAACATTCGGTAACGCTCCCCCTGAAGCACACTTCCTATATGAAACTCATATTTTCGGAAAAATACGTAGTCGTTAAAACCTTTATAACTCATCAGAACATTGGCAATGATAATCCCCCAAAAAAACAAATCTTCTATAATCATCCTCCAACTCTTTTTACGTTAAATCCTTCTTTTTTAAGAAATTCCATTATCTTATCTCTAAAATTTCCTTGAATTAAAATTTCTCCATTTTTTTGTGAACCACCTACTCCACAAAGGGTTTTTAGCTTTTTCGCCAAATCCTTTAAATCTTCTTCACTACCTTGAAATCCCTTGATGAGCGTAGCAATCTTTCCTGCTCTATTTTTTTTGTCTAAATGTATTTCGAGGTATTGCTTGTTGTTATCGGGAGTCTCGATGTTTTCATCCTCATTACTCAAATCAAAGTCTTTATTGGTCGAAAACACAAATCCTCCTAAAGCACTCAGGTCGTTTATTTTTTTATTTTTCATTGTTTTTGTTTGAAAAAACAAAGGTAAATCAAATTGCCCGATTTTGTATAATAGTTTCAAAAGAGAGGTTTCTGAAAAACTTCTTGTTAAAAAACACTGCAGGTTGAACCTATTTCTTTTTCAATATACTCTCTGCCAAAAGTTTTTTCGCACGTAATAATTTCACTTTTACATTACTCAAAGGTTCCTTAATTTGTTCGGAAATTTCCTGATACGAAAGCTCCTGAAAATACCGTAACTGAATCACTTCCTGATAATGAGGTTTGAGACTTTTGATGTGTTTGAGGAGTTTATTTAGGTTTTGCTCCTGAATGATTTTATCTTCGATAGTAGGCGAGGTATCAGGCATATTATATGCTTTCTGACTTTCTTGCTCGTTCTCGAAATCCACAAAAAGTGAAGTTTTTTTCTTCCGTAGCATATCAATATGTACGTTTTTGGCAATAGAAATCAACCACGTATTAAAGGCGTATTCTGAGTTGTAGGTATGTATTTTGTCAAAAGCTTTTGAAAAAGTCTCGATGGTTATGTCTTCTGCATCGGTTTCGTTTTCGGTGCGTCTGAGCATAAAACCATAGACTTCATTCCAATAAAAATCCAATAAAAACGTAAAAGCAACCTGATTTTGTAGTTTTGCCTTTTCGATGTTTTCTTGGATTATTTCCGAGGTTATTTCCAATGTACGGGTTTTGAAAAAATATTACTTAAAAACACATTCAGTTGCGTGAAGATAAGAATTATTTCGATAATCGGATAAAAATATATCGTATCTTTTTCTTTGAGTTTAGATGACGAAAAACCTAAAATAAGCCAAGTTATTAAATATCGAAATCCGATAAGGCTTGTCATAAAAATCCAATTGTATCCGACAGCCAAAAGAAATATGGCCAAAATAACAAACCAAAATTGCGAAAAATAAAACACGCCTAATTGGAATTTGTCCGAAAATTTATAATGTCCGGCAGTTGAGGTATGTCGTCTTTTTTGTCTGAACCAATCCGAAAAAGTTTTTTTGGGTTCGGAATACGTAAAACTATCCAGACCAAAACAAATGGTGGTGTTTTTGGAAGTCGAAGCCTCGTTGACGAACAAATCATCATCTCCCGAACGAACTTTTATGTGGTTAATAAATCCGTTGGTTTTAAAGAATTCTTCACGTTTATAGGCCAAATTTCGACCTACTCCCATATATGGTTTTCCTGTCTTTGCCCACGAAAAATACTGAACAGCCGTAAGCATGGTTTCAAATCGAATCAGTTTGTTCAAAAAAGAACCTTTTACTTTTTCGTAAGCTCCGTAGCCTAAAACAATGGTTTTGGTTTGTGTAAAACGTGAAGACATTTGGCTAATCCAGTTTTTGGAAGTCGGATAGCAATCGGCATCGGTAAACAATAAATATTCGTTTTTGGCAGCTTTGATTCCGAGTGTAAGGGCGTATTTCTTATTTCCCCAAAACGACTCGTTATTTACTACATCAACAAGTTTGATGTTACCGTACTTATTGTCGTATTCCTTAAAAACATCAAGAGTTTGGTCGCTCGAAGCATCATTTATCAACACGATTTCAAAATCAGGATAATCTTGTTCTAACAAAAGCGGAATCAAACGCCTTACGTTTTCCTCTTCGTTTTTAGCACAAATAATTACAGAAATAGGAATTTTCTTCGCATTCGAAGTTGGTATCTTGCCAAAAGCAAAACGCGAAAAAACTCCTAAATAATAAACAAGCTGAATAGCTATGATTCCTACAAAAATATAGAAAACAATGTCTAAAATCATATTTTTAATTACGAATTATGAATTAGAAATTACGAATACGCATAAGGATTCTAATTCGTAATTTCTAATTTGTAATTATTTTTTAGCTTCTTCTTGAGCGTTTTGATCTTAAATCAGAGCTTCCGCCTCTTGAAGATGAGGAGCGTCTTGATGAACTTCCGCCTCTTGAAGAGTCTCCTCTTTGAGAATTTCTGTCAGAACCTTTTCTATCTGATTTATCTGAAGAGAATCTGCTTCTTCCACTTACCCCTCTGTCTTCTCTTCTGCCAAATCCTCCTCCTGAACTTTCTTTTCGTCCTCTTCCGTTGTGGTCACGTCTGTTTCCACTTCTTCCCGAACCTCTATCGTTTTGCGAAATTTCAACATTGATTTTTCGTCCGTTTAACGAAAATCCGTTTAAAGTCTCCATTACCAATTCTTGATGTTCAGGTTCGGTGTTAAAGAACGAGAATCCTTCTTTTACATCTACTTTAAACAAATCATCTTTTCCTAAGTTCAAGGTTTCTTTTAGGAAGTCTTTTAGATTCATCCAATCGAAATTATCTCTGGCACCAATGTTTATAAAATAGCGAACAGCACTTCCGTCTTGTGAATAACTTCCTTCTGATTTTCCTGATTTTTCAGAAGAAATATCTTTGCGTTTTTTGTAGTAATTAATGAATCGGTTAAATTCAACCGAAACCATACGTTTTACAAGTTCTTCTTTGGTTAAATCCTCTAAAACCTCGTTAATAGAAGGAAGATAAGCATTGATTTCATCGCTTACTGCCACGTTTTTGATTTTATTAGCCAAATGAAAAAGCTGAATAGCACAGATTTCCGTTCCGCTCGGAATAGTTTTTTCTTCAAATTTTTGTTGAATAATTCGCTCGATAGATGAAATCTTGCGAAGTTCGCTTTTGGTAATAATTACAATCGAAGTTCCTAATTTTCCGGCACGTCCTGTACGTCCGCTTCGGTGAGTATAGGTTTCAATCTCGTCAGGGAGTTGATAGTTAATTACGTGTGTAATATTATCTACATCAATTCCTCGGGCTGCCACATCGGTTGCTATAAGCATCTGAATTTGTTTAGCTCTAAAAGATTTCATTACTGTATCACGTTGTGCTTGCGATAAATCTCCGTGAAGGGCTGCGGCATTGTATCCGTCTTCGATAAGTTTTTCGGCTACAGCTTGTGTATCACGTTTAGTTCTACAAAACACAACCGAAAAAATATCCGGATTTGCATCGGATAATCTTTTTAGTGCTTCGTATCTGTCACGAGCATTTACCACATAAAATTCATGCGAAACAGTAGAAGTACCTGAATTTTTGGTTCCCACAGTAATTTCGAGTGGTTTCCTCATAAACTCCTTAGCAATACGTGCCACTTCGTTGGGCATAGTAGCTGAGAACAACCACGTGCTTTTATTGTCAGGAGAGGTTGATAATATCGAAACGATATCCTCATAAAACCCCATATTCAGCATTTCGTCTGCTTCGTCAAGTACGCAAAAGTCAATTTTTGAAATATCGACATAACCTCGATTAATCATGTCTTGCATACGTCCCGGAGTAGCTACGATGATTTGAGCTCCACGTTTTACATCTCTGGCTTGGTCAGTAATGCTCGCTCCTCCGTAAACCGCTACGACATTTACGTTTTTTTCGTATTTGGAATACGCTTTGAGTTCATTTGTGATTTGCAGACAAAGTTCTCTGGTCGGAGAAAGCACAAGTGCTTGAGTTGTTCTGCTGTTGGTGTTAATTTTTTGGATAAGCGGAAAACCAAAAGCCGCTGTTTTTCCCGTTCCCGTTTGGGCAAGAGCAACAATATCCGTATCTTTTTCTAAAAGGATTGGAATTGCTTTTTCTTGCACTTCTGAAGGTTGTGTAAAACCTAAATCCCCAATGGCCTGTAGTAAGGACTCCTGTAGTCCTAATTCTTGAAATTTATTCATATAATTTTTTAAAATAGATGCAAAGGTAGTCTTTTTTGATTTAAGATTGATAACTAACGATTTAAGATTAAATATTTCCTCACATATTTAGCATATTTTCACAAAAATACTTCGAATAAAACTTATCAGCAATTATATAAATGCTAAATAAACCTTACTTTTGCAAACATATATACAACACAACTACAATTAACAAAAAATGACTACTGACAATCGCTACAACCAAAGAGGAGTTTCTGCTTCCAAAGAAGATGTTCACAACGCCATCAAAAACATTGATAAAGGTTTATTCCCGAAAGCATTTTGTAAAATTATTCCTGATTACCTGACTGCTGATGAAGAGTATTGCCTGATTATGCACGCAGACGGAGCCGGAACCAAATCATCTTTGGCTTATACTTACTGGAAAGAAACCGGAGATATTTCGGTTTGGAAAGGAATTGCCCAAGATGCACTCATTATGAACATCGACGACCTACTTTGCGTTGGAGCAACCGATAATATTTTGCTTTCTTCAACAATCGGAAGAAACAAAAATCTAATTCCTGCTGAAGTGATTTCGGCCATTATCAACGGAACCGAAGAACTTATTAGGGAACTAAAATCGTTTGGCGTTACGATTCACTCTACTGGTGGCGAAACGGCAGATGTTGGAGATTTGGTCAGAACAATTATCGTGGATTCTACCGTTACGGCTCGTATGAAGCGAAAAGACGTAATCGATAATGCCAATATCAAAGTCGGAGATGTAATCGTCGGATTGGCTTCGTTCGGGCAAGCTACTTACGAGAAAGAATACAATGGCGGAATGGGCAGCAACGGACTTACTTCTGCTAGACACGATGTGTTCAGCAAATATTTAGCAGAAAAATATCCCGAAAGTTTTGACGGAGCTGTTCCAAGCGAATTAGTTTACTCAGGAGGCGTAAAACTGACGGACAAAGTAGAAAATTCTCCTTTGGATGCTGGAAAATTAGTGCTGTCGCCTACTCGTACGTATGCTCCTGTTATCAAAAAAATATTGGAGAAATATTCTCCAAAAGAAATCCACGGAATGGTGCATTGTAGCGGTGGAGGTCAAACCAAAGTATTGCATTTTGTGGATAACGTTCACGTGGTGAAAGATAACCTATTCCCGATTCCTCCGCTTTTCAAACTGATTCAAGAGCAATCTGCAACCCTCTGGAAAGAAATGTATCAGGTGTTCAACTGCGGTCACCGTATGGAAATTTATACCGATAGCCAAACCGCAAAAGACATCATCGAAATTTCGAAATCGTTTAACATCGATGCTCAAATTGTCGGTCGAGTAGAGAAATCTGACTCTAAAAAGCTTACGATTAAAAGTGAATATGGCGTTTTTGAATACTAATCGTAATTCGTAATTTAGAATTCGCAATTAAAAAGAATGAAATACTACATCATAGCAGGCGAAGCATCAGGCGATTTGCACGGTTCGAATCTGATTAAAGCACTTAAAAAAGAAGATGCTAATGCAGATATTCGCTGTTGGGGAGGTGATTTGATGCAAAATGCTGGAGCAACGCTTGTCAAACATTACCGTGATTTGGCTTTTATGGGATTTGTGGAAGTTCTGATGAATCTTCGTACAATCCTGAAAAACATAAAAATTTGTAAGGAAGATATTGAGAAATTCTATCCGGATGTCATTATTTTCATCGACTATCCAGGATTTAATATGCGAATTGCCACTTGGGCAAAACAAAAAGGAATCCCGACGCATTATTATATTTCGCCTCAAATTTGGGCTTGGAAAGAAAACCGCATCAAAGCCATCAAACGTGATGTGGACAAAATGTATGTGATTCTTCCGTTCGAAAAAGATTTTTACGAAAAGAAACACAATTTCCCTGTAGAATTTGTCGGGCATCCGCTTATTGATGCGATTCACAACCGAAAAACCATTTCCAGAGAAGATTTTATCCGAGAAAATGCTCTTGAAGACAAACCTATTATTGCACTTCTTCCGGGAAGCAGAAAGCAAGAAATCTCGAAAATGCTCGAAATTATGCTTTCTGTTTCTGATGATTTTTCGGATTATCAGTTTGTGATTGCAGGAGCACCAAGTCAGGAATATTCGTTTTATCAAACCTTTTTGAAAAAGAAAAACATTCGATTTGTATCGAATAAAACTTATGATTTGTTAAGCCATTCTCACGCTGCTTTGGTAACAAGCGGAACAGCTACTCTAGAAACCGCGCTGTTTAAAGTTCCAGAAGTCGTATGCTATAAAGGAAGTCGTATTTCGTATGAAATTGCCAAACGTATCATTACGTTGAAATATATTTCGCTTGTCAATCTGATTATGGACAAAGAAGTGGTGAAAGAACTCATTCAACACGAACTGAATACTAAAAATCTAAAAGCCGAACTTCAAAAAATTCTGAATCCTGACTATCGTAAAAATCTTTTACACGAATACGATATATTAGAAGAAAAACTCGGAGGGATTGGGGCAAGTGAAAATACAGCAAAATTGATTGTAAAAGACTTAAAAAAGTAAAAACTATTACTTTAAACCTTTCTTTGGCAAAAAATTTGCTACTTGTTTGGTTGAAACTTAAAAAACTAAACATCATGAAAAAATCCATGCTTTCTGTCTTAATTATTGTATCTGTAGCACTTACAGGTTGCGTAAGTCAAAAAAAACACAAAGAACTTCAGTCAAGGCTGGACTTAGTTAACGCTCAAATGACCAATTGTCAAAAAGATCTTATAGCTGCACAATCAAGAATTATGAGTCTCGAGGAATTGATAGAGGTCGAAAAAAGAAATAACCTTCAACTTCAAGGAACGCTCTCTGCTACACAAAACTCTCTTGCAGATTGTTTGCAAGGCAGTAGTCAATCGGGAGTAAACATTGCTAAATTAGTTGATGAAATTAAAGAATCCAACAAGTACATCCAACACCTGGTAAACACCAAAAATAAAAGTGACTCTTTGAATGTAGTTTTAACCAACAACCTAACTCGTTCTTTGAGCAGAGAAGAAATGCGAGATGTTGATGTACAAGTCCTAAAAGGCGTAGTGTACATCTCTTTATCTGATAACATGCTTTACAAATCCGGAGATTACAGAATTTCGGAAGCTGCGGGAGAGACACTCTCGAAAATTGCTAAAATCATCAAAGACCACAAAGATTATGATGTGCTGATTGAAGGTAATACAGATAATGTGCCGATTTCGAGGGAGAATATTCGGAACAATTGGGATTTAAGTGCTTTGAGAGCCTCTTCGGTAGTACAAGCCTTGCAAAACGACTATGGGGTTGACCCGAAACGCCTAACGGCTGGAGGTAGAGGAGAATACAATCCTATTGCTGAAAACGATACCGAGGCTGGTAAAATGAAAAATAGGAGAACACAAATTATAATTACCCCGAAATTAGACCAATTTATGGAGTTAATCGGACAAGCTCCCGACACACAAGACTAAAAAGCAACCTATAAAATAAAGCAAAAGCTCAGAAAAACTCTGAGCTTTTTTTGTGGGATTACAGTAGTATTAGTTTTGAATTTCTTCCAAAACTTCCTGAACATTTTCTAAAGCACTTGTTTTCTTTTCTGCATTCTTTTTGCAAGTAAGACAAAGTTCAGAATCTCCAATTCTTCTTTCGTTCCAAGCCTGTTCTACTGTACCTGAATGTTTTTCTCTATTTCGGATGTGCTGACAGTCTTCGAATATGTGGTATTTATTGCCTTGGTTGGTCCAATACACCAAGTCAATTCCGTTATTCAAGCCTTTGATTTGCTCGGTTTGAGTATTGATTTGCTCGGTATATTTTTCGATAGAAGGCGGATTGAAATCATAACTCCCTATTCCGGCAATAAGCAGTGCTACTCCTGCAATACTTCCGAAAATAGCTTTTTGTTTTCCGTCAATATTTTTATTGGTTAACACAAAAATTATTAAGGGTAAAAATGCCACAATAGCAGCCACAACTCCTAATTGACTTTGCAGTAAAAACAAAAATTTATTTTTTTCGGAGGGTGGATCAAGTCGGTTTGCTTTTTTCCACAGCATAGAACCGATAAGCACCAAGGCTAAATCAAGAATTACTAACCCAATAGTCCATGCATTCAAAATAGATTCTTCTGTATTAACAGCCTTTAAGATAAAACGGATGGCAAATATTTGTGCTACAATAGCACCTATCCACAACAAAGCTGCAAATATGCGTAATTGTGTTGCTTTCCCTTTTGCCTCGCCTGACGCTACGAATTGTTTTGGTTCAGTCATAATATTGAGTGTTATTTGTTTGTAATACAAAAATATACATTTTGATGAAATACTTTATGTTTTTTTGAATTCCTGTTGATTATCTTCAGATAAAAACAAAATATTTTTTGTATAAATTACGTGTGTCAGCAATAAACTCAATCTGTTTTTAATTGGTTTAAACCTCGTCATAATCGACATATACTTCGCTTGAAGTAGGTACAGCCTGACAAGTTAGTACAAATCCGTCTGCAATTTCTCCTTCGGTAAGTATAGCATTTTTCTTCATTTGGGCTGAACCGTGAGTGATTTTGGCAATACACGAACTGCAAATTCCTCCCTGGCACGAATACGGAGCATCAAGTCCTTGCTTAAGTACTGCGTCTAAAATAACTGTGTCATTCGGAATGTAAAAAGTTGTTTCTTCATCATCTAACAAAACAGTTACTTTGCATTGTCCGTCTAAATTTTGCTCAATTTTATTTTCGGTTTCCGAAGTGGTAAAAAGCTCAAATTTGATGCGATTTTCAGGAATATTGTTGTCTTTCAAAATATCTTTTACCTGCGAAATCATCTCGTTCGGACCACATAAATAAAAATTCTCGAACTCAACTTCTTTGTGTTTGTTTTTCAATACAAAATTTACAGTCGAACGTTCCACCCTTCCGAAAAGATGTCCGTCAAGTTTGGTCTGACTGAAAACATAATACAGAAAAAATCTTCCTATATATTTATCGTGAAGTTCGTTGAGTTTATCAAAGAAAATAGTACTTTCGGGGGTTTTGTTTCCGTAAACCAAGACAAATGTACTTTCGGGTTCTTCCTCCAATACGTTTTGCAAAATAGACATAACCGGAGTAATTCCACTTCCTGCCACAAATGCACCGTAGGTTTTTCGATTGTCGGGTTTGGGTTCGAATGTAAAACGTCCTTCGGGAGTTCCTACTTCAATAATATTTCCGACTGCTAACTGCTTGTTGGCAAAAGTCGAGAAAAATCCGTTTTGAATTGCTTTAATCGAAATGCGTAATTCCCCACTGTTCGGGCTGGAACAAATCGAATAAGCTCGTCTGACCTCTTGTCCGTCAAGAGTGAGTTTTAAATTTACATATTGCCCTGCTGTGAATTTGTAAAACGCAACCAGTTCGGTCGGGATATTAAATACAACCGAAATAGCATCAGGAGTTTCGCGTTTTATTTCTTTAACCGTAAGTTTATAAAAATCTGCCATTACTGAAAATTTGATTGCAAAAATACGATTATTTATTGAGAGTAGCCCTCGAAGGCTTCCGTCATTTTCTAAACTCATAAAGGCATAAAAACCGTTTCAGAGCTGTTTAACCTTAAAAAAATATTAAATATTAAAGGAGGAATCCTTATCAAAAAAAATGTTCTTACTTTTATAGAAAATATTTTTTAAGATGAAAATAGCAGTTGTTTGTTATCCGACATTTGGCGGAAGTGGAGTTGTAGCTACAGAACTCGGATTGGAATTAGCAAAAAAAGGACACGAAATACACTTTATAACTTACAAACAACCCGTTCGTTTAGAACTGCTTAGCCCAAATATTTTTTATCACGAGGTCAATGTTCAAGAATACCCGCTTTTCCATTATCAGCCCTATGAGTTGGCACTTTCGAGCAAGATTGTTGATATGGTCAGGTTGTATAACATTGAGCTTTTGCACGTACATTATGCTATTCCACACGCTTATGCGGGTTATATGGCTAAAAAAATGCTCGAAGAAGATGGAATCGAAATCCCGATGATAACCACGCTTCACGGAACCGATATTACACTTGTCGGGAAACACCCGAACTATAAAACAGCTGTGAGTTTTAGTATTAACAAATCCGATGCAGTAACTTCGGTTTCCGAAAGTTTAAAAAATGAAACGTACAAAATATTTGACATCAACAAGGAAATCCATGTAGTGCCCAACTTTATTGACTTTTCGGATACGTTACACAGAAGCAAACGAAAATGCGAACGTCATATTATCGCTCAAAACAACGAAAGAATTATAACCCACATCAGCAACTTCCGTTCGGTCAAGAGAATTCCTGACGTGATTGATATTTTTTATAAAGTTCAGCAGAAAATCCCTGCAAAACTGATGATGGTCGGAGACGGTCCTGAAAAAGAAAAAGCAGAAAATCAATGTGAAGAACTTAGAATTTTGGACAAAGTAATTTTCTTTGGGAATACTCATGAAATCAATCGTATTCTGTGTAGCTCGGATTTATTTTTATTGCCTTCGCAAACTGAAAGTTTCGGATTGGCTGCCTTAGAGGCTATGGCTCTTGAAGTTCCTGTTATTTCGAGTAATTCCGGTGGACTTCCTGAGGTAAACATAAACGGCTTTTCAGGATATTTGTCTGAGGTCGGAAATACAAACGAAATGGCTGAAAACGCCCTTAAAATTCTTCAAGATGATAAAACCCTTGAACAGTTTAAGAAAAATGCCCATCAGATCGCATTAAAATTTGATATTCAAAATATTCTTCCGTTGTATGAAAATCTTTATGTAAATTTGATAAATGAGTTTAAAAAAACAAAAGTATGAAAAACACAATCCGTTTATTTTGGCTGATAACAACAATAGTATTGGTATATTCTTGTTCTACGGCAAAGTCAGCAAAAGAAATTTCGTATCAAATTCTGACTGATTCTGCCTATCAGGGGAAAAAACAACAATCTTATGAAGTGATTGACAACGAAAACGACCTAAAAGAACTGTATCGCATAATCAAAGATGATAAAATTCCGGATGTAGATTTTTCAAAATCGAGAATTGTAGCTCTATTTATGGGAGAAAAAAATACTGGTGGTTATAGTATCGGAATTGACGAAATAAAAACAGAGAAAGAAAAAGTGATTATAAAAGTAAAAAAAACAGCTCCAAAGGGAATGGCTACAATGGCTTTTAGCCAGCCCTATATGATTGCTAAAATCAACACCACTAGAAAAATTGAGTTTACGGAATAATGGACAAAAAAACATTAGTTGTCTGTATTATTTCCTCTGCTCAAGCAAGAAGTCCACACCAAAGAGGAAGGTAATAAATCTTGCATTAGTTTTTTTGAGTTTTATCTTAATACTTTAATCAATACCCGTACTTCCCTTTCCAGCGATTTTTTAGGAATTCTTTGGTTTGGTTTTCTCTCGGATTGTTTTGTGGCTGGTAAATCGGAGTATTTTTGATTTCGTCAGGCAAAAATTCTTGTTCTACAAAGTTGCTATCATAATCGTGAGCATATTTATACTCTTCTCCGTAACCAAGTTCTTTCATCAGTTTTGTCGGAGCATTCCGCAAATGCAACGGAACAGATAAATCTCCTGTTTGCCTTACGATTTGCTGAGCTTTTCCGATTGCCAGATACGTAGAATTACTCTTTGGAGAAGTAGCCAGATAGACAGCACATTGACTTAAAATAATTCTGCTCTCCGGATAGCCGATAGTGGAAACCGCCTGAAAACAATTATTGGCAATAACTAATGCGGTTGGGTTAGCATTTCCGATGTCTTCACTGGCAGCAATGAGTAATCTTCGGGCAATGAATTTCAAATCTTCTCCACCTTCGATCATTCGGGCAAGCCAATAGATGGCTCCGTTGGGGTCGCTTCCTCTAATCGACTTAATAAAAGCGGAAATAATATCGTAATGCTGTTCTCCGGTTTTGTCATACATTACCGTGTTTTTCTGAACCAATTGCATTACTTTTTCGTTGGTAATGACAATTTTATCTTCAGCAGAGGCATTGACAATCAACTCAAAAATATTCAAAAGTTTTCGACCATCTCCTCCCGAAAGTCTCAATAGAACTTCGGTTTCTTTGAGTTTGATGTTTTTTGTCTTAAGATATTCATCAATTTCTAAAGCACGTTTTAAGATAGCCTCTAAATCTTCTCTCGAAAACGGATTCAGCACATACACCTGACACCGAGACAAAAGTGCGGGAATTACTTCAAAACTCGGGTTTTCGGTAGTAGCTCCGATGAGTGTTATCCAACCTTTTTCGACTGCTCCGAGCAAAGAATCTTGTTGCGATTTATTAAAACGATGAATCTCATCAATAAATAAAATCGGGTTTTTGGCAGTGAATAAACCTCCGCTTTGTTTGGCTTTTTCAATTACATCACGAATGTCTTTTACTCCAGAATGAATGGCTGACAATTCGTAAAAAGGCCGTCCGCTTTGTTCTGCCATAATTTGAGCCAGCGTTGTTTTTCCGGTTCCGGGAGGTCCCCACAAAATAAGGGAAGGAATCATTCCTTTTTCAATTTGATGTATAAGCGAACCTCCCTCTCCAACCAAATGAGATTGGCTGATATATTCTGATAAACTTTTCGGACGGACACGTTCGGCTAAAGGCTGGTTCATTTAAGTATTAATGAGTTAAAATTTGAAATTTAAGAAAAAGTTAGTTTGAGACAACCGTTTTAAAACAACGGTTCTCCGTTAAGGTCAGTTGTAAGGACATCACTCATATAATCAAAAAACGGACGCATTGCCAGAAATGTAGCTATTACTTCTTTCGGGAAATCAGCAGAAAACACCTGATTGTCAGTAAATCTTCTCATTACCACATATTGCTTTTTCTTAATTAAATCAATAGCTTGATGATTCTTATCAAAACCTTTCGGGGCTGTTTTTACTCCGTCTTCTCCTTTTAGTTCTCCAAAATAATTGAAGAAAGTTTTATCGGAAGTAATTTTTTCGATTTCGTTAGTATCCATTTCAAATTCTTTTCGGATTCGGAATAAATCTTCACTATTCGGTGCCCAAAATCCTCCTCCGACAAAGCTGTTACCGGGTTCAAGATGAAGGTAATATCCTCCTCTAAGCATCGGTTTTGTTCGGGAAAAACTCACTCCAAAATTGGTTTTGTACGGAGATTTATCTTTCGAGAATCGCACATCGTTATAAATCCTGAAAATATGAATTCCCTCTAAACTGTCGTGTTTTTGCAGTTCGGAATAAATTTGGTTGAAAAAAGTTTTGTTTTCTTTGACAATTACATCGTAATTCGGCTTGTGTTGTGCAAACCACTCACGGTTGTTGTTCTCTTTTATTTGCGTAAGAAATTCAAAGGCTTTTTTCATAAGTATTATTTTTTTTAACTACGGATTAAAGGATTTTACGGACTATTGAAAAATTCTTTAATCTGTGGCTAAATTTACATTTTCATATTTCCCCATTTAGAAGAATTAAGCGGGGAAATTCTATTCAGGTTTTCAACCAAATCGGCAATGGTAACCTGTGGTCCACCCGAAAAAATCTGTACTAATTCGTCAGATTTGGCATCAAAAAAAATACGCGTCAAAAACGCATTCGGACGGCTTTTGTGAACTTCTACTAAAGTCGCAATAGATTTTTTTACTCCTTCTTTTCCTGTTTTTACGTTTTCGCTCATCAAGTCTAAACCTTTGATGTGATATTCATACAGCGATTTTCTGAAAGGTTCAAATGTATTAGACAGTAAGTCTTGAGCCATAAAAAAACGATTCTGGTTACCTCCTTCCAATTGCGTCCAGCCTTTATATCCACTCGATTGAGCAATATTTACAATAGAATTTGCTGCTTCAAAATATGGTGTTCCACCTTTAAGTTGAAATGTATCTGCATCTAACCCTAAAATGATATTGGCATAAAAAGCCAAAACAGCGGTTAGGTTCGAATCGAAACTGTTCGGGTTGAAAAATAGGTTTTCAAACTCAACATAATTAAAAGAAAAATCTTTATCTAAATAATTAAAAACCGGTGTCGAATAATTAGAACCGTACACAGGTCGGGAAGATTGTATCTGCAAGGTAGCTGTGAAAGATCCTCCGCTCAAGGCTGTTATGTTAATAAACATATCGCAACTAATCTTCTCATTCTGATTGAACATCTGATTAGACCAACGAGTGTTGTTCATAAAGTCGTTCAAGGCTTTTTCAAGAGTTCGGAATATCTGAGTATTGGTGACATTTATTCTGTCGTGCCCAACGGTTACTTTGCAATTAAGCTCCTGAGAATTAACCGAATACATAGAAAAAGCCAAAAATAATATTCCTAATATCTTACGCATAATGTTCTACAATTTTATTTACTATATCCTGAGCCACTTCTTCTTTTGTCTTTAGTGGAAATTGCTCTATATTAAAATCTTTATCTATCAGAGTAACCTTATTAGTATTCCCTCCAAAACCGGCTCCTTTATCGTTCAGCGAATTAAGAACTATCAAATCTAAGTTTTTTTTCTGAATTTTCTGTTTTGCGTTCTCAATTTCATTTTCGGTTTCCAGAGCAAACCCAACCAAAAACTGATGTTCTTTAACTACTCCTAACGAAGCCAAAATATCTTTGTTCTTTTCTAATTCGATAACTAAATTCTCTTCTGACTTTTTGATTTTCTGCTCTGCAACGTATTTGGGTCTGTAATCGGATACTGCTGCCGAGGCCACTACAATATCTGTATTTTTATATACTTGATGGCAAGCCTGGTACATGTTTTCGGCCGATAGTACTCTAACGAGATTTATACCAGAATGTTGCACAGTTAAATGTGTGGGACCTGAAACGAGGGTAACCTCTGCTCCCAAATCAGCTAAAGCTTTAGCAATGTCAAACCCCATTTTTCCCGAAGAATGGTTTCCAATAAATCGGACAGGGTCAATCGGTTCGTAGGTAGGTCCTGCTGTAACGAGTGCTTTTTTTCCTTTTAACGGAAGGCTTTTAATAAGGTCTTCTTCAATAAATCGGATGATATTTTCGGGTTCTGCCATTCGTCCTTCTCCCGAAAGTCCGCTTGCCAATTCTCCCGATTCAGCCGGAATCATCACATTCCCAAAAGATTTCAATTTTCGGAAATTTTCGTGAGTAGATGCGTGCTTGTACATATCCAAATCCATAGCAGGAGCAAAATAGACTTTGCATTTTGCAGATAAATACGTAGCCATAAGTAAATTATCACAAGCTCCGTTTGCCATTTTGGATATGGTATTGGCTGTTGCAGGAGCAATAAGCATCAGGTCAGCCCAAAGAGCGAGTTCTACGTGATTGTTCCATTTGGCATTTTCGTCATCGGGCTCGTAAAAAGCAGAAAACACTTCCCTTTTAGAAAGTGTTCCGAGTGTAAGTGGTGTTATAAAATCTTTGGCAGAGGGAGTCATCACAACCTGAACCTCTGCTCCTAATTTTATAAAAAGTCGTACCAGATTGGCTGTTTTGTAGGCCGCAATTCCCCCTGAAATACCAAGCAGGATTTTTTTACCTTGTAAAACAGACATTGGTCGAATTATTTTGTGTTTCTGTAATGAATTTTTTCGTCAATCCATTCCTCAAGAGCAATAGCGTGAGGTTTTGGGAGTCTTTCGTAAAATTTAGAAACTTCGATTTGCTCTTTGTTTTCAAAAACTTCTTCTAGAGAATCGCTATATGTGGCAAATTCATCTAATTTTTCAGACAATTCTTTCTTTACTTCAGAATTTATCTGATTTGCTCTTTTGGCAATTATGGTAATTGCTTTGTAGATGTTTCCTGTTGGTTGTTCGATGATGTCTTTATCATACGTAACTGTGTTTACAGGTGCTTTTGTCTTTTTGAAATCCATAACCAATCTAAATATATTTAACTTTTTTGTAATTCTTGTTGTATTTCTTCGTAAAACTTATCTGCCTGAGCCTTATATTTCGTTTCCGATTTGTATCGGATAAGTGCATTATAAGCAGATTGTGCCTGTTCTAAGCGTTCTTTTTTCTTGTCTTGCACGCTGTTTATTGCCAAATGATAGAGCGAATCAAATTTATAGTACAAGGCATCTTCGGTATAAATCGTACCCGGATAATCTATCAGAAAATTATCCAAAGCCACAATAGCAGCCCTGTAATCTCTTGTGAATCCGGCAATTGTATTGTACTGCTTAGCGATTTCGAAATACTTCTTTTCTATTTTATGATTCAGTTCAATAATTATTTTGTTGGCTTCCTCTGCATATTCGGAATCAGGGTAAATATTTATAAACTCCTGCAATTTGTCAATCGCTTTATAAGTATCTTCTTGGTCTTTAGAATATTTTGGAGATTCCTGAGCATAACTTTTTCCTGAAAGTAACCATGCTTCTTCCACTTTTTCGGAGCGAGGATAACCGGCAATAAATCTTTCGAACAAATAAGCCGACATTCCGTATTGCTTCATTTCGTACGAGGCTTTAGCCTGCATATAAAACAACTTTTCTGCCTGGGGTTTTCCTCTGTATCCGGGAGCTATTTGCTCAAAAAGCCTGAGAGCTTTGTTATATTTTCCGGCATCGTACATTTTTTCTCCAACATAATACTTTTGAGTAATGTCATCTCTGTTCAGTGCTTTTTGATACTCCGAACAAGAAACAAAAGTTACGACAACCAATAAAAGTAAAAATGCTTTTTTCATTCTCTCAATATGAAATTTTCTTACAACAAAAAATGTCTGCAAAGTTAGTTATTATTTTCTTATAATCAACAAGTTTGTTTCAAGCTTCAGGTTTTTAAATGTTGTAGCCCAAAACTTTCAGATTAAAAACTCAGATTAAAGACTTAAACAGGAGTTTGTCCTGTAAAGCTTTTCATATCCGTATCAAACAAGTACAATCCGCCTTTGTCGTCTCCGATAAGGTTGATTTTATCAAGAATTGTACGTGCTGTTGCCTCTTCTTCAATTTGTTCTGCTACGTACCATTGCAAGAAATTGTGTGTAGCATAGTCTTTTTCTTGTAGCGAAATATGAACCAATTCATTAATACTTGCCGAAACCATTACCTCGTGCTCAAATAGTTGTGTAAACAAAGTTTTGAATGAAGTGTGGTCTAAATGTGGTTCTTCAATTTGCGGGATTTTAGCCTCTCCTCCTCTTTGGTTGATATACTTTACCAATTTCAACATGTGTGTACGTTCCTCGTCAGATTGGGTGTACATAAAAGTTGCAATTCCCTCAAACCCTTGAATTTCAGCCCAAGAAGCCATTGCCAAATATATCTGAGAAGAATCTCCTTCTAATTTTACTTGGTTGTTAAGTGCTGTTTCTAATGTTTTGGATAGCATAATATTTTAATTTAAAAAAGTTAAAAAATAAAAATAATCTAAAAATATTGAATTTATGTCAACTACAAAGAATTCAATCCTGAAATAAATGTTTTAAGTCGGTCGGACAAGTCTTGGTTTACATTTACCAAAGGCAAACGAACCGTATTTTCGGAAATACCCAAGTGCTTGAAAGCTTCTTTGATTCCTGCCGGATTTCCTTGTTCAAAAATCATATCAATGCAATCTGCCAACTTATAGTGCAAAGCATAAGCCTCTTTTACCTTTCCTTGTAATCCTAAGCGAACCATTTCTGAAAACTCCTTCGGAAATCCTTCTCCTATTACCGAAATCACTCCACTTCCTCCTGCCAAAACCATGGGTAAGGTAATCATATCGTCTCCCGAAATAACCAAAAATCCTTCGGGTTTGTTCTGAATAAGTTTCATCGCTTGAACTATATCTCCTGCAGCTTCTTTGATTCCGATGATATTTTTGAAATCATTTGCCAAACGCAGAACCGTTTCAGGCAACATATTGCTTGCTGTTCGACCGGGTACGTTGTACAAAATTATAGGAATAGGACTGTTTTGAGCAATCATTTTGAAGTGCTGATAGATTCCTTCTTGTGTGGGTTTGTTATAATAAGGAGAAACCGATAATACTGCCGTAAAATCAGACAAGTCTCTGGTTTTCAATTCGTTTACTACTTCTTGCGTATTGTTCCCTCCGACTCCCAAAACTAGTGGTAAACTTTCTGCATTTTCTTCTACAATCGTCTGAATAACAAGCTCTTTTTCTTCTTTAGAAAGAGTTGCAGATTCGGCCGTTGTTCCCAAAACAACCAGATATTCTACTCCTCCGTCAATATTATAGCGGACAATTCTTTTGAGAGCTTCGATATCTACCGAAAAATCTTTTCTGAAAGGTGTAACCAAGGCGACTCCGGTTCCTGTGAGTGATTTCATGTTTTATTCAAAACTTTTAAATATTTAAACAATTCTTCCGTAAACAATTGATAGTTCGAAAGTGGAACATCAATCATAAAATGATTCAGCCGTTTTTCTTCTAAGACAAATCCTGCCCTGAAACTTGCTTTGGACTTTAGGCTGAGATAAATCAAATCCGTTTGCTGCTCGTTGTAATAATTCACAAGTAAATCAAACGAATAATCTGTAAACTTCTTAACTTTTTCGTTTGAGATTTTTCCTGAAAAAGTGATGTTTTTTGAACGAAAATAAACAATATTTTCTGTATCTTTAAGCGTTTTATTTTTGGTATAAACCAAAACTTTTATTTGTTTTGGGTCGATTCCGCTCTTTATAAATTCCTTTGTCAGTTGTTTTGTTTTGTTAAATTTTGTTCCGTCTATCAACAATCCTACGTGTTCTATTTTTCCTTCTGACGGAGCATTTGTTTTGGCTAAATTTTTCTTAACAAGTTTTTTTAACGAAAGTTTTTTTATTAAACCTAAAAACATAGTATTTTTACTAATCCTACAAAAGTAATAAAATAAGACTCATATCTAAGATGACAAAGCTAATAAACAACCATTCTAAATTCCGATTTTTTATTGTATTATTAACATTATCTTTTTTTGTCGGTTGTACATCACACAAGCAGTCAATTTCCAAAATTAAAGGGAAGCAGATTCCGATAAACGAAAACATACAACACTCTGCTGATTTTGAAAAATTTATAGCTCCTTATCGCAACCACATCAATCAGGATTTAGACAATAGTTTGAGTTTTGCTCCCGAGAATATGGACAAATCAAAGGGGAAATGGCAAACTACAATCGGAAATTTTTTGGCGGATATAACCCTTGAAAAAGCCAATTTGCTCTTTGAAAAATCACACAAAAAAAGTGTAGATATTTGCTTGTTGAATTACGGAGGAATTCGTGCTTCGATTGCTAAAGGAAATGTAACTGCCCGAACGGCCTATCAGATTATGCCTTTTGAGAACAACCTTGTTATTGCAGAACTCAAAGGCGAACAAATCCGAGAAATGGTAGCGTATTTTATTCAAGGGAAAAAAGCACACCCGATTTCTGGAATTCAAATTGAACTTTCGGAAGACGAAAATTCGCATAAAAGCATCAAAATTCAAGGAAAACCTTTAGATACGAATCAAATTTATACCGTTGCCACTTCCGATTATCTGATAACGGGAGGCGATAATATGACTTTTTTTGAAAAAAAACTTACCCTACACGATACAAATTACAAACTTCGGAATCTAATTATTGATTATTTTAAGGAAAATGATACGATTCCGATTGTTTTAGACGACAGGATAGTTCCCTGAATTAGTAGGTAGTTTTCGGTTTTCACGGTATCCAGCATCTAACACCAAACATAATGAAACGCAGAGAATTTATACAAAAAACAGCTTTAACTTCTGTAATGGCAGGAATTTCGACTTTGCCTTTGATGAGCTTCAGCACGAAAAAAAACAAACACATTACCATTCTTCACACCAACGACACTCACAGTCATATTGATCCGTTTGAGGCTTCGCACCCGAAAAATCCGAATATGGGAGGAGTGGCTCGAAGAGCTACATTGGTAGAGAAAATCCGAAGAGAAAATCCTAATACTTTGCTGTTGGATGCAGGAGATATTTTTCAGGGAACACCTTATTTTAACTACTACGGAGGAGAGCTAGAACTCAAACTGATGAGCATGATGAAGTACGATGTTTCAACACTCGGAAATCACGAGTTTGACAACGGATTAGAAGGTTTTTTGGCTCCGCTCCCGCATGCTAATTTTGATTTTATCAATTCTAATTACGATTTTTCGAATACCATTTTGGACGGATACATCAAAAAACACAAGATATTTGAGGTGGACGGAATAAAAATCGGAATTTTCGGATTGGGAATAGAGCTTTCCGGTTTAGTAAGCAAAGCTAATTACAAAGAAACCAAGTATTTAGACCCAATTGAAATTGCACAAGATATGACCCGTTTTCTGAAAAACGAAAAAAAATGTGATTTGATTATTTGCCTTTCGCATTTGGGATATAGGTATAATTCTGACAAAATTTCTGATTTGGCTTTAGCCTCGCAAACCAAAGGCATTGATTTGATTATCGGAGGACATACGCATACTTTTTTAAGCAAACCTACTATTGTCAAAAATATTGAAAATAAATCTGTTATCATCAACCAAGTAGGTTGTTTCGGTATTAATCTCGGAAGAATTGATTTTTATTTCGAAACTAATAAAACTATTTCTAATGGGAGAAGTATTGAGGTCTGAGTTGTTTAAATAATTTTAAAGAACCCGTGCTGCTTTTACGTAATTTTTTTTGTAATAAGGTTCTTTGGTTGATGAGATGACTACTCCTGCTTTGGTCGATGCATGTACGAATTTGATTTCACCGTTGTTTACTTCGGTTACGATTCCGACATGATTGATGCGTCTTCCTCCGTTTGTGATAAAGAAAACCAAATCGCCTTTTTGCACTTCGGAGTCTTTGATTTTTTTTCCGAATTCTGCCATTTCGTAAGAAGTACGAGGTAAAGAAATATCAAACTTACCAAACGATGAATACACTAATCCCGAACAATCGAATCCTGATTTGGTTGTTCCTCCGTATTTGTATTTTACTCCCAAATTATCCACAGCCGTATTGATAATATTATCTGCCAAAGCAAAAGATGTCCCTCTGGTTCTGTCGGATTTTTTGTCTTTCGATAAGTTTACTTGCTTGGTCTTAGTATCCTTTTTTACAGAACTTACCTGCTTGGAATACCTTGTAGAGGTTGAGGTGTTGGTTTTTTGGTTTTTATATTTGGTTCCTGCACAAGAAGCAATCAATAATGACAAGAATATTAATAAGATAAACGATTTTTTCATTTTATTTTATTTTAACGCAAGTTTGCACAAATTGGTTTACCTAAGATTATCTTCTATTTTTTTAGTAATTCTAAAATTTTGTTTTCGACCTCGGGGCTATTCCATTTTTTTTCAATATTGGGAAGTCGCATCACTTCGTCCATAATCACTTTTTGCCCCACTCCTATTTTCAGTGCTTCACTATATGTTTTATCGCTGGAGAAAGTTACCATACTATAAAGCGGTTGCCACAACTTCGGATGTTTTTCTGAGAACCATTTTTCGATTTTTTTACGAAGTTGAAAACCCTCATCAGCTGTATCTGAACTCATCTCCATAAAATTTCTGTACGAAAGTTCTGCAATGGCATCTGTGTTGGGTTTCCGTTCATTTTCGTATTCTTTGAAAATCGTCTCCCAATCATCTCCATATTTCTGCATCATTTGGTTTAGAACCGTAATATCCTCAAAACCTGCATTCATTCCGTGTCCGTAAAACGGGACAATAGCGTGTGAGGCATCGCCAACCAAAGCTACTTTGTCTTTATACGTCCAAGGGAAACACTTCATCGTAACCAAGTAACTTGTCGGGTTTTTAAAAAAATCTTCGACTAATTTGGGCATCACATTAATTGTGTCGGGGAATTTTTCTTTAAAAAAACTCTTTACGTCTTCTTTGGTTTGCAGTTTTTCAAACGAATTTTCTCCCTCAAAAGGCATAAACAAAATTGCATTGAAACTCCCGTCAAGATTGGGTAAGGCAGACAACATATAATCTCCTCTTGGCCAAATGTGAAGTGAGTTTTTGTCTATGATAAAACCTCCGTTTGCATCAGCAGGAATATTTAATTCTTTGTATCCGATAGAAAGAAATTCTTGTGAATAATTGAACATACTCTGACGTTGCATTCTGTGTCGAACCCTCGAAAAAGCTCCGTCTGACCCGAAAATCAAATCAAAATTTATGTTTTCCCACTCTCCTCTTTCGGTTTCTCCGATATGAAGTGTTGCCGTTGCTAAGGTTACATCCCAAACTCTTTGTTCAAAGAAAAACTTCACTCCGAAACTTTCTGCCAAATCTATCATTTTTCGGTTGAGTACTCCTCTAGAAATGGAGTAAATAGCCTCGCCTTCTTTTCCGTAGTGTTGAAAATTTACAGCATCTTCTCCGATATGAATTGCTCTTTTTTCCATCGGAATTGCAATTTCTTTGATTTGGCCTGCAATTCCGATATATTCTAAGGCTCTCCAACCTCTATCTGACATGGCCAAATTGATAGACCGACCCGAAAATTCAATGGTTCTGATGTCAGGACTTCGGTCGTAAACCGATACTTTATGTCCTGCTTTTTTGAGGTAAATTGCAAGTAGCGTTCCAACTAATCCGGAGCCTACAACCGCAATATTTTTTTGTTTCTGCATTAGTTACATAAGTAGTATAAGTCACAAATATAAGGAAATTTGTCTTTCAGATACCACTAATCAACTTCGGAAAACAAGAAATTTGAGATTTGAAAAAAAATATCGGATACAGGGGTTAGATTTATGAGTAAATTATCGAAGCAAAAACAAAAGCAGTGCAAATATTACAACTTGCACTGCTTGATAAATAGATTTATTGTTTAATTCTGAATTAACTTTTCAGATTACTTTCTGCATTATCAATAAGACTTATCTGAAGTTCATCGAGTTGTGTTTTATCGATAGCAGCAGGTGCATCAATCATCACATCTCGACCTGAATTGTTTTTAGGGAATGCAATAAAGTCACGAATGGTCTCTTGGCCTCCTAAAATCGCTACCAATCTATCCAAACCAAAAGCTAATCCTCCGTGTGGTGGTGCTCCGTATTGGAAAGCATCCATCAAGAATCCGAACTGTGATTTGGCTTGTTCGTCTGTAAACCCGAGTAACTTAAACATTCTGGCTTGCGTTGCTTTATCGTGAATTCTGATAGAACCTCCACCGATTTCGTTTCCGTTCAACACCATATCATAAGCATTCGCTCTCACTTTACCCGGATCAGTTTCCAAAAGATGCATATCTTCAGGTTTCGGAGAAGTGAACGGGTGATGCATCGCATGATAACGACCTGATTCTTCGTCCCATTCCAAAAGAGGGAAATCTACTACCCAAAGCGGAGCAAATTCGTCTGGTTTACGAAGACCTAAACGGTTTCCTAACTCCATTCTAAGAGCAGACAATTGACTTCTTGTTTTATTAGCAGGACCAGATAATACGAAAATAATATCTCCTTTTTGAGCTCCTGTAACTTCTGCCCATTTTGCTAAATCGTCTTGGTCGTAGAATTTATCTACTGATGATTTATAGGTTCCGTCTTGTTCTACTCTACAGTAAACCATTCCTGAAGCTCCGATTTGCGGACGTTTTACCCAATCAATCAAAGCATCAATTTCTTTACGAGTATAAGCCGCTCCTCCCGGAAC
>Ga0172382_10002520_pt1 | contig 30435 bp, 38 predicted proteins | sample Leawel138RmetaG_FD_122245 | JGI IMG/M metagenome (GOLD analysis project Ga0172382, IMG submission 122245) | Leachate microbial communities from a municipal landfill in Southern Ontario, Canada - Leachate well 138R metaG | ecosystem: Engineered > Solid waste > Landfill > Unclassified | place...
GCCTGACCGGCGAGGAACTGGCCAAAGTCAACGCGGCGCAATCCAAGGCCAAAAGCCTCAACGTCCTGGTGGAAGCCCTGGCCGGTCAGAACCAGACCGAGCAGGTCAAGGCCATCCGGGACAACCTCGGCCTGTCCGAAGACGACATCCCGGAAGACCTCGCCCGGCGCATCGAAATGATGGTGCATGGCTGCGTCGATCCGTCATTGGGCGCACAAGCCGCGGCGAAAGTCTTCCGCGTGGCCCCGGTTGACGGCTACGCCCTGAGCAACACCATCACAGCCTTGTCCGGCAAGGGGATGATCCTGGGGGAATCGCGACCCTCTGGCAAGACCCAGAAGTCAAAAGCGCCCTCTACATCGGGCACGCCAGAGGGAAAATGATGTATGAGTTGCGCCCCGACCTGTTCCCGCACGGGTATCTCACGCCCGTGGAAACCGAACTGTGGAACCGATTCTATGCCGAATTGAATAACAAACGTGGATCAAAATGACCCAACACCAGGGCAACCGCCAACACCAGGGCGCACGCGCAGGTGCGCCCCTACGCGCAAACCCCAACCTGTACGGGCGATTCATGAATCGCCCCGACACGACAACCCGTAGGGGCGGACCTATGTGTCCGCCCCTGCCAGGCACAACATGAGCGCAGACCTGCAACGCATCATCCGCATCGTCTTCCAGGGCGACAACCAATCCCAGCGGGCGTTCAACGAGCTGACCGGCAGCCTGAACGCCATAGAGGGCGGGGTCCGCTCCGTCACCGGCCCCATGGCCGACCTGGCGGACAACATCCTCAAGGCACAGGCCGCGGCCATCACCCTGGCCACCGGCGGCTTGGCCCTGATGGTCCAGCAGGCCGGAAGCTGGTCCGACTCGTTCAATGAAATTTCCACCCTCCTGGACCTGACCGGCGACGGGCTGTTGGAGTTCCGTTCCAACGTCCTGGAATACGCCGCCACGTCCGCCGCATCACTGGACGACATCAATGGTGCGCTGTACGCGGCCATCAGCGCGGGCGTTGACTACGCGGACTCCCTCGACCTGCTCTCCACCGCCGAACGCATGGCCACCGCGGCCAAGGCCGACCTGGAGGACTCCACCGTCCTCCTGGCCTCGGTCATGAACGCCTACGGCGCGGAAACCTCCGAGGCGGCCCGCTATTCCGATGTATTTTTTCAGACCGTCAAACTCGGCCAAACAACCCTGCCGGAACTGGCGCAATCCCTGTCATCCGTCACGTCCATCGCCGCTGCCGCGGGCATCCCCATCGAAACCGTGGCAGCGGCCATCGCCACCCTGACGGCCAAGGGCATGCCCACCACCGAGGCCATGACCGCGATCCGGGGCGCGATTGCCGCGATCATCAGCCCGACCAAGCAAGCAGCGGACTATGCCGAGGAGCTGGGCATCGAGTTTGGCGCGTCCGCGTTGGCATCCCGCGGCCTGGAAAACGTGCTGCTGGACGTTTACACGGCCACCGGCGGCAACGTCGAGCAAATGGCCAAGCTGTTCGGCAACGTGCGCGGGTTGACCGGTGTGCTGGCTGCTTTTGGGCAGGACGGCGGCGATGCGTTCCGCTCCACCCTGGAGCAGATGCGCGATTCCACCGGGGCCACGGACGAGGCCTACGCCAAGATGGCGGACAACGTGGGCCAGCACACCCAGACCCTGATCAACCAAATGCGCGTCACCCTGATCCAGGGCGGCCTGCCATTGCTGGAGCAGTTCGGCGATGCGGCCGGTGCCCTGGGCGAGATATTCGAGGGTATGCGTATCGGACTGGACCAGGGCGCTTTTGATCCTTTGTATGATGCGTTCGACGCCCTGGTCACGCGGATGGTGCAGTTTGGCCGCGACGTGGCCGAGGCCCTGCCCGACGCCCTGGACGGTGTTGACTGGACCCCGCTGCTGGACGGCCTGCGCGATCTGGACGACGCCCTGGGGGGATTGTTTCGGGCCTTGTTCCAGGATCTGGACCCCAGCAAACCTGAAGAGCTGCGCCAAATCATCCAGACATTGGTCAACCTCATGGGTCAGTTGTCCACGTCCAGCGCAGCGGTCCTGGACCAGTGGCGGCCCCTGGCGGCCATGGCCGGGAATCTGGCCCAGGGCGTCGGAGAAGCCAACCCCTTGCTGACGACCATGGCCGGCGAACTCTTGGGCGCGGCTCAAAAGGCCGAATTTCTCTGGGAGAAACTGGGCTTCCTCAAGGGCACGTTTGTCCTGGTAAGCGCGGAGGCCACGGCAACAGGCGAGAATATCACATGGCTGGGCATCGCGTTTAACGCCATCATCAACCCGGTGCAGGCCGTGCACCAGCTGTTGCAGACATTGTTTCCGTCCCTGCGCCAATCCGGCGAGGAAATGTCCGGCGCGGCCGTGGGCGCGGATGAACTGGGCCGGAAAACCTCCTGGCTGGAAACCATTATCAAGAACCTGCCCGGCCCCCTGGGCACGATTGTCCGCTCCTTCAGCGACATCGGCACGGAAGCCCACGCCGCCACGAGCGAGACGGGCGGGCTCGGGGCCGCCCTGGACGCCGTGCCGGACGAGACCACGACCACGCTGGGCGTGGAGGGATCGTCAGAGTTCCGGGATCAGGTGGACTGGTCCCTGGCAAAACTGGGCGAGATCCCGGACGAAAAGAGCGTCCAGGTCGGCGCGGAGGTGGACCGAAACAGCCTGACCGAGGCCGAGCGCGTGGTGGATGAATCGCTGGCCGACTATCACACCCTGACTATCGAGGTGGACGGCGAAACCCACGAGTTTCGGTACAAGGTCGCAGACGCAAAGCAGGAGGCCGAAGAGCCTGTTGAGATCGACGTTGCGTTGCAATTCGGCGAGTTGGACACCCGACAGTTCGAGGCAGCCATGGACACGCTGGGCACGGTTGCCGGCGGATATTTTGAAACCATCCAGTCCCAGGTCGAATGGGAGGCCAAGCTGCAAATCGCGGAAGTGGAGGCTAACGCCAGGAAGGTCGAGGCGATTATGAACAGTGTCGCCGTCAGCGTGCAGGGAGCGGCCGAAGTGTTGCAGTCAATTTTTGGCAATATGGGGGCGCTGAAAGACGCTGGATTTTCAAAGTACGAAATCGAGAGATGGATCGACGCGCAGATCAGCATTCAAGAGCGGGGTCTCGCATTACAGGAGCGCATGGCCGAGTCCGAGATGCGATACAAGGAAGCGCGTGTCGCCGCACTGTCCAGCGGCGACTCACTGATCACCATCGACGGCCAGGGCCTCCAGCCGCATCTGGAGTCATTCATGTGGGAAATTTTGTCGGCTATCCAGACCAGAGTCAACGAAGAAGGGCTTGCCATGCTCACCGGGGTGTAAACCATGATGTTTTCCATATCGTCCATCACATACGACCCGTCCGGCGCACGGATCATGCAGTTGCTTGGCGACCCCCTCGCTGTCCGCACCAGCTCGCGACGTGCAACGCGCACCGCGACCCTGGACGGCGGATGCACGGTCTACGATTCCGGGTACGCCGTGGCGGACAGGCGGCATGATTTCACCACATGCGCCAGGCATCTGGATTGGCTGGAATACATGGTTCACACATACAGGCTGGTGCTGGTGTCCACGGCGGACGGCTGTTATCTGGCCATCCCGTCCAGAATCACAGGCCGCGAGGGACAGGCGATTATCACCTTGGACTACACGGAGCAATTATCATGATCCAATACAGCACGGCGCTGCGCAACGCGCTGATGACCAGCCTTGCTGACGGGGGCAACCCGTTTGCGGAGATCATGGCCGGCGCAACATTGCGCATCTATTCCGGGGCGCAACCGGACGATCCGGACAGCGCCATGACCGGGACCATGCTGCTGGAAATCACCGGGCTGACATGGACCGACGCTGACGCCGGATCGATCAGCAAGCCGGCTGAGGCCACCTGGTCCGCCGCCGTTCTGGCGGACGGCGCGCCGCAGTCATTCCGCCTGACCGCCCCCACAGGCGAAAGCCTGGACGGGTCACTGGGCCTGGGCGAGGACATGCAGTTTCTGAATTATGCATGGACAGTGGGCCAGACCAAGACCATCGATTCCATGACCGTGACCATGCCCGCGTTTGTCGCGGCGCAATCCGGCGGGGGAGGCGACGGTCAGATCATCGGTCCGGACGACGAAACGATTGGGGTCACTGTGGGACCTGGAGGCGATTTTGCGTTGCTGTCAGAGGCCATCAATTATTTGTCCGAATACAGGCCGTACGGTGTGCAAAACACGTCCGGAGCGGGGAAGATTTACGGCAAAATTACCATACTGTCTGGGTTCACGATGATCGAGCCCCTGGTTTTCGGCTCGGGCACGGACCTGGCCTGGATTCATATCAATGGCCGGTATTCCGACACGTATGATTTCGAGAAGATCGCGTTTGACGCCGACAATATGGGCGCGAACCTGACCGTGATCCGCGTCGATCAGGGATCCCGCGCCCCGCAATTCAACAACTGCGTATTTGAGCAGACTGCCGGCGCATCACAGGCCTGGGCGTTCAAAGTGTACGACGGGTCGGACCTCTCCCTCTACAGGTCCGGAGCAATAGGGTGCAAAGGACTCTACGCGACATATTCCAGAGTGGTCCTGCATAACTGTTCGTTTTTGGGATGCGGAAGCGAAACCCTGACCTTGATGCAAGGGGCGCATGTCGACGTATGGGCGTCCAGCATCACGGACAGTCTGGGTGGACCGGCGGTGTGGCTGGACCAAGGATCGCTGGCGACTTTGCACAACTGCGACCTGACCGGCGCTGAGGCCCCGACGATCTATTGCGAGGGCGGCCGCGTGGTGCTCAGTGGGACCACGGATTGCCGTCAGAATGGAACCACAGAGGGAAGTGGGGACATCGTTGTCGCCAACGGCGGCATCGTCCAGGTCGGCGAAAACGTCCTGGGCGGATATTCGCAGGCCGCCAACATCACAACCGAGGACGGCCTGATCATCGCGCCCGGCGATCCCGGCAACACGATTGCATGGGGCGGGATCAGCGGCACATTGTCCGACCAGACAGACCTGCAATCTGCACTGGACGGCAAGGCCGCGGCGGGCGACTTGCACACCCATGCCAACAAATCCACCCTGGACAAGATCGGCGAACTGGGCGGCGACCCGACCTGGAACGGCGAGGCCTGGCCGGACGGCGGCGGACTGACCATTGCCCAGGCCCGGCAGCTGGCAATCATCTACGGATAGACGGAGATCATCATGGCACTCACATCCTGGAGCATCGCATCCTTCCCGAACGCTGATCCTGGCACATCCACGACTGAGACGTTGGAGCTGCTGGACAGCGCGACCAACACCATCATCCTGTTGTCCCTGATCATCGCCAACAACGACGCCGCGGCGGCAGCCGTGACCGTGCAGCGACTGTCCAGCGCGGACGCAGTGAAAATGCAATGGTCCCTGTCCATCCCCGCGGGAAATAGCCCGGTGGCCATCGACAGCAAAATGGTATTCGCGGGCGGCGACAAGCTGGCCGTGATCAGCGACCGGAAAAACGTCACCGTGGATGCCAGCGGAGACGAAAGCTGATGGGCGTGTACTTGATCTCCGCCCGGCGCATCCAGGCCGACGCCTACCCCTGGGGCGCATCCCTGCCCGCGGCGCAGACCGACTGGTCAACGGCCTCTGTGGGCGACTATGCGGACAACTGGAGTTTTCCGCACGCCGGGCAGGCCGGGTACAAGGGGCCGGATGATGTGTTGGTGGCCGGGGAGGACCTCGGGAGTTATGCACTGTTGTCCTTGAGTAGTGCCACTGTACCTGGATCTGACAGCACAACCTCTGGATGGGCCAACACCGGTGCGCAGGTTACGTATGAGGGGACATATCCGGGACGAGTGGTGGCCGTGATGGAGGTCAAACAATTGGGCATCCAGTACTATTTGCCTGCGCCGGATGAGCTGAACGGGATACGGACATACGCCGCAGAAATGGGGATAACTGATGCGAAATATCTGTCCAGCAGGTCATTTTCAAACATGAGCTACAGCGTCCACATGGGCACCGGAACGATCGCCGGTGAGGTGCCGAACACCGCTTTTCTGGTCCGCGCATTCCGCAAACCTGACGAGTAGGGTATGTCCAGGTCCACCGTCGTCATCTCCCCGCCGCTGCTGGAGGCCCTCGGCTCATCCCGCGAGTGGTGGCAGGACCAGACCCCGTACACAGCCAGCCGCGTGTACCGCTGCATCCTGTCCGGCGATCACGCGGGCATGGACGACGTTGTGCTGCCCATCTCGTCATTTCAGTACCGGCTCTATTTGGACGGGCGCACCTATATTTCCTGCATTGTGCCCAATGCGGCGCTGTACGCCGACGACGTTGCGGACCGGATGGGCGGCGACATCGTGATTGAACAGGGCTGGCGGCTGTTTGACGGCGCGGCCCAATACGCGCCCATGGCCCGGATTGCCGTTTCGTCGATGCGCTACAACACCGGGGCGCGGTCCAGTTCCCTGACCCTGGTCGGCTCGGGCACGGCCGCGTTCAGCTTCGACCCCGACATTGAGAAGGTCATCACTGGCGTGACCATGGAGGCATTGCAGGCGGACGGCAAACGCAAATTGCGCTGCGATCCCGTGTTCGGCCTGTTCCCAGGCGATGTGATCCACTACGATGGAGGATACTACCTGGTCACATATATATCCGTGGCTGTTGGCGAGCGTTTCGCCCAGATGGAAATTACCTACGAGACCGGGGCCGTGGGCACGCTCTACGACCTGGCCGTGAACACGAACACAGGAATCTCAGGATGGTAGAATACGCAAGCCCAGAAGAGCGCACGGCCAATTACCGGGCCGCCAGGCTGTTGTCCCGGCCCGGTGTAATTATGGCCAGGGCTGGGACAAAGCACAGCCGCGGCGTTGACACGGGGCGGCCCTGCGTCACCGTGGCCGTGGCCCGCAAGAAGCCCGCGTCCGAGCTGACCGCTGACGAGCTGCTGCCAACGCGTGTTGACGGCATTGTCACGGACGTGATCGAGACCCCGGTGATCCGCGCCCACGGCCCCATGGATCGCATCCGGCCCGTGATCGGCGGGCTGTCCGCGCACGTGGATACCGGGCCATTCGCCGGGACCCTTGGCGGCGTGGTCGTGGATGTGTCGACCAATCGGTTGGTGGCGTTGACCAACAACCACTGCGCGGGGCTGCTCTATGATCCGGCATACGCGACACCGGACAGCGGACGCCTGGCCATCGTCGGCCTTGACATGCTCCAGCCATCGCCAGGCGACGGCGGCACGGCCCCTGCCGATAGGGTTGGATCGGTCGTGCGCGGACACCCGATGCGGTTCGGCACGACGCAAGGAACCCCCGTCAACGTGATCGACGCCGCGGTCTGCTCCATTGACGAGATCGGCGACGCCTGGTTCTCCATCCTGGACGCCCACGCAGGGCCGTTTCTGTTCGGCACCGCCCAGGCAGGAATGACCGTGGCCAAAAGCGGGCGCACAACGGGGATGACCCAGGGTGTGGTCGAGTCCGCTAATGTGGCCGTTAATATCAGTTACGGAGCCGGAGACCGGAACACGGCCATGTTCCAGGACCAGATCTATTACACCGGGTCCGTCGTGTCCTTGCCGGGGGATTCCGGCAGCCTGGTGCTGGCGATTATCGACGGCCAGATCCGCGTTGTCGGCCTGCATTTCGCCGGTGACGACGCCGGGACAATGGCGTTTGCCAACCATATTCACACGGTCTCCAACCTGCTGGAAATCTCCGCGTGGGACGGGTCCGTGGTCATCCCCCGCGACCTGACGCCCAGCGTGAGCGTCAACAACACATTATATTTGCGGTCCGGCGACACGAACCGGCCAATCTCTCATGTGGTGACGTAATGGGCCGTGCGCGGATCGTCAGACACATTGCGGCTGGCCAATACGAGGCGCGGCCGCTGATGCAGACACGTGAGCGGGCCAAACTGGACGCCCAAATCCGCGAGCTGGACGAACAGATCGACTCCATGGGCATGGAGCTGACCGACGCGCAAAATGCCGTCGCCGCCGCAAAACACCAACTGAACTCGCTGGTGACGACCCAGGCCGGAGAAAACGCGGTGGAGGAACAGATCAGGATTGTCCGTGCTGCGGAGTCCGCCCTGTCCGCTGTGCAGGCGCGCATCGGCCAGCTCAAGGTGGAGCGGGCCAACGCGGAGCAGGAATTGCAACGAGTGCGCGGCGTGCAGGCCGCGGACGCCGCGCCGCTGTGGTGCGCGGATTACAATGAGGACCTGTCCGGCGACGTGGACACTATTGAGCTGGACGGCCAGACCGAGCGCATGGTCATCGCCCCGTCCGGCGTGGCACCCATTCTCTCCGGCCCGGCACTGGTGGACGTGCCTGACCAGTCGCCCGCCCAGGCGTTCTACAACTGGGCGATTTTTCCCGGCTGGCAGCGCTGGAAGCCAACGTATCGCACCGGTGTGATCGAGAAGCTGCAACACGTCCCGGCCGAGGACCGCTGGGTATTCGAGGTCAGGCTGGATGCGGCCCAGTCCAAGGCCCAGGGGTTGCCTATCAACCCGGACGATCCAGGCGGGACGCTGACCGTGGCGTATCAGGATTGCGACCATTTGGCGTTCAAGGCCGGAGACCGCGTGATCATTGCCTGGCCCAACCGCGATTTCTCCACGGGCGTGGTGATTGGGTTTCTGGACAACCCCAGGCCGTGCCTACCGAAAACGCACGTCCTGGTTCGTTTCGGCTCCATGGCTATGGCGTATTGCGTGGAGACCGACATGGTGATCATGCCCCCGACGGAAGAAGGGTCCGAAGCCTGGCTGGAATGGTACAACCGCTTGATCAGCGTGGAGGACGTGGGATGGCCGTACACATCCGCGGAAAACATCGTGCCGGGCGTGTTGAGCGCACCGCCGGACTATTACGACGACACCCGCGACGGACACGGCATAGACGACGACGTGGAAATTTGCAGCGGCGGATCATGTTTCCGGGCCTACCTTGGAGGCTTCGAGAACGAGCCGCACGGTGAATGCCTCGAGGGGTCGGACCGGGATGAGGCATACGAGCGGGCAGCGCGGTGGAAATGGGCATACAGGCACATGGATAACCAGTTGATCTATTGGCAATACCATGACGGTTGGAAAGTCGGGTGCATCCCATCCCTGAATGTCCGTTTCTCTACAGTGGACGGCGGGATGCTGCAATTCCTGACAACGGTTGACCAGGAATATGAGGAGAACGTCTATTTTCCCTGCACCGGAGACCATGTGCAGCGCACGTCCCGCGACACGTCCTGGGAGTTTATCGGGTTTGCGTCAGAGCCGAAACTGTCCGGCCGGGAATTAGCCGTTCGCGGTTATGACGGGGAAACGTCAGTCACCGTGGACTGGTTTGGCCCCGGTCTGATCGGGCTGGCGTTGACGGATGACGTGGTCTGCCAGTTCGTGGTGTTCGAGCACGGTAGTTTTGAGGACGGCACATACGGCGACGTGCAGGCCTGGGCATCCGCGACATGCGACTACGCCCCGGACGAAGCCCGCGACATCTCGCCCATTGGACGAGCGCACAACGCGGCGTTTGCCGATGCCGTTGCCGCTGCGTGGATGGCGTGGCGGGCGGCGCAGGGCTATGCGTCAAATGACCCGTATACTTCCTCTGACTACCCAGGCCACAGTGTTGATGTCGTGCGGTACGCGCCCGACCCTGAGCGCGGCGAATACCCTTACGTGATCGAGTGACCTCATGCGCTACACCACCCCATACTACATCAGCAACTACTACACCTACGTCGAGGCCGCGAACGTCCCGGTCACCATCGACGGCGTATCGCTGGACCTGCGTATTGTCGCCACGGCTGGCGACCTCGCAGCAGGGCAAATGCTTGGCGCACAATCGGCCCTGCACGGCATCTTAACGGATTCCGGCACACTGGCCCTGGACGTTCTCAATCCGGCTGGCGTAGTCCTTTGTCACGGACTTCTTCTCGTCCTCCAGCCGCTCCAGTTCCGCCTGCTGCTCGGCCATTTTCTCAGCCAGATCGCGCTTTTCTTCCTCGGTCAACACGACACGCAGCATGTCCTTGATTGGGCGCTCCTTGACGTTCACACTCGCTTCCATGGCTTAATCCTCCAGCGCCGGGCAGCCTTCACGGGCCACGCAGTCCGGGCAATCGTTGGGGTTGATGGGGCTGTCCGTTTTCGGGCAGATGATCACCGGGTCAGCTTCCGCCTGCTTCGCCCCTCCGGTTTTTTTACCGCCTTTTTCCCCGGTCGCCGCTTCTTTCGCGGCCTGCTTCCGCCAATTCTGGAACGCACTCCAGAACTCCTCGAAACGCTCTGCCGCCCCCACTTTGAGCGCGTCCTCGGCAACGCCGTTGGTTGCGGCCGCCGATGCCACGAATTGAGCCAGCAGTGCCTTATCCGCGCCCTGGGCCTCGGCCAGCGCGTCAAAGCTCTCCAAAGCCTCGCTATGGCTGCCAAGAGCCTCCACGTCGTATTCGCCGCCGAGCTCGCCCGGCTCGATCATGTCCGGGGTGGTGGCGAACAGATTGACCTGGCTTTTGCCTCCCAGGGCCAGATCCTCGGCCTGGGCGGCTCGGGCCAACTCAACGGACAGAGGGACCAGCTTTACATGCCGCCGAACGACTGTCTTTTTGGCCATTTCAACATAGTCAGTGACCCAGGGGCCGGAATCCTTGGCCTTGCTCCTGGCCCTGATCTTGTCGATGTCCGCCTTACTCATGTAGTCGAACGAATATGAGCCGTCCCGGTACTTGAAAACGACGTAGGCCCCGCGAAATTCGCCCCTGTCGCCGTCAGCGGGCTCATGCTCAATGGTCGCGTCAACGCCCAACTTTAGGTGGAAATGATCGCGCTCAAACACGGCCTGGCTCATGACGGTCTGGACTTCGCCGGATCGCCGGGCCAGGGCGATGTAGCCGCGATAACCGGGGATCAGCTGCGCCTCGTACACGTTCTTCTTCGCGTTGCGGTACGGCACGAGGTAGGCCTGACCCAGGAACGGCTCGGGCTCCAGGCCCAGTTGGGCGCAGCCCATGACGCAGGACAGCAGGCTTTGGGGGGTGCACTTGAGCAGCATGGGGTTGATCCGGATCGCGCTCATGGCGACGCGCAACAGCCGGTCAACCGTCAAATGCTTGGGGATGGCCATTGCCAATTTCTGCTTGACGTCGCTGCTGTCGAGCAGGGCCATGATGGTTTGCGCCTGCTGTTGGGCGGGCAAGTGTTGACTGGACATACATTACCTCCGAAATCTGGTTTCAGTGTGCTCGAAAATCTTCACCCCGGGGATGTTCCGGATGCCGTCCTTGACCGCCTGTCGGATCCGCGATAGGTCCACCATCAGGTATTCCCTGGGCACAGCCGCCTCCTCCTCCACCTCGAAGCGCCATTCCTTGTGCTGGTAGGCGGTTCCTTCGGCGGTGCGGACTATTGTTTGCGGCCTGGGCACTGCCGGGGCCTCGACCTTGACCGGCTCCACGTTGGCTGCCCTGGCTTCCGCGTCCAGCTTCTTTTGCAGTGCCGCCGCCTGCCGCCTGGCATCTTCCTCGGCCTTGCGGCGCTCCAACTCTTTGCGCTGCTGGTAGTCGCCGATCTTGCGCTTGAGGCCCGTCTCAATGACGGCCAGCTTTTCCGTGATCCCTTTGGCCAGCCCGTTGACGGATTTCACATAGGCGTTGGGCGCGGCCACGAAGCCCTTACGGGCATCCTCAATGGACTTGCCCAGCCCCTTTACCTGCCCGGCCATCTCAGCGGCCATGGTCAGCGTTTCATCGTCCGTTACGGCCAGGGCTTGCGCGTGATCAGCCATGTCGGCGATCTTCTCCAAGTACGGCTCAAGATCACGCCGCACCGGGGCCAAGTCGAACGGATCACGGGCCTTGGGCAGGGGCGGCGGGGCCAGGGGGGCGTCAAAAGGTACGTTGGAAAAATCAAGGTTCATTGTTGTCCTCACTTTTCGTAAAAGTATTTCCACACGGCCAGGGCGTTGCGGAACAAAGCGAAATCATGGTCCAGCGTGGCCGTGGACTCGTTGACGATGGGGCGGCCCCCGTCTTTCCGCAGCCGCAATGACATGACGCGACGGACATCGTACCCGTTGGCATTGGCCAGCCTCCAGTAGGCCGCGAGTTGCAGCCGCCATGACTTGGACACGCCTGCCGGGGTCTTGAGGTCGATCAAGGTCAAAGCGTCGTCGCCCTTGAGCCGCACAATCATATCGGGGTGGCCGCAAAAGCCGTCGGCCTTGAGCGCTCCTTCCACCAGCGCCACGTCCTCGATGCACCCGGCCCAGGCCTCGAAACTGAGCACATACCCCGCGCATTCCGGGTCAACAGGCGGGGTCCAGAGGCGTTGCAGTCGCGCCGCACAGATGCGATGCACCCGCGTTCCCCGGTCGGCTGCGTGGGCCAGTACATCCGGATTTACCCCGGCAAAACTCGCCCACGGTTGCAAAATTTGTGTTACGGATGGCATCACTTGTGTGTAGCCTCCGGCCTGGCGTTCCATGCCTCAATCGCACCCTGCAGCGTCGGCCAGCCCTCTCCGCACCACTCGTCAGCCGTGTGTTTCATCACGTCGCAATCGCAATGCACTGCGTAATAGGTCCGGGGAGCGAAAAGCAGTTTCTCAACCCGCGGTTGGCCGCCGCAAAACGGGCATGGCAGAATATCGGGGGTGCTCACGCCCACGCCCTCATGAGAGATTCACGCGCCATGGAACGGTCAAGATAGGCGTAATGCTCGTCGTGCCTTCGCCCTTCTTCTTCGGCCTCGCCTATCAGCGCCGTCAGGTCAGCCAGCGCCCCAGGGTCAGCGGTCAATATAAAGCCGACGCAGCTGTCCGCCCGCGTTTCCTCCGTGACCCAGGCCCGCACGTCGCGCAGTTGTGTGCCGACGACCTGCTCAAGCATGGCCTTGGCGTTGGCGCACACATAACCGCTGCCGTTGGGCTGGCAGTGCCCGCACATCCAGCAGAAGCGGGTTACGCCGTGCCGCTCCATCGTCTCCAGCGTTTCCGCCTGGGGGCCTGCCGTTTCAAGTAATGTGTCTTTCAACATGCTTCGTCCTCCTGTTCGCTTGCGTGGATCACGTACACACGGTTTCGCGGCGTAGATTCCCATTTCGCGCCGCATCGCTTGCAGTGATAGCGGCCCGGCTGCATGGGCACGCCGCACAAATCCAGCGCGAATTGCGCCTCGTCGTCCGCGTGACCGCACTCGCAAACCATCTTGCTGTTTTTCATCGGGTTCCACCTGGGATGACCGCCCTTGCCGCCCCAGAGCGATTCAAATTCCGGGACGTTACCGATTCCCTTGAAGTCGTTCGCCGCCATCCGTGACCTGCCTGTTTCGCGTTGGTTTCCGTTGCCTCGGGCCGTGCCCACGAATCGCTGCGCTGGCTGGACGCCCGTAGGGTCGCAGGCTTGGCTGGCGGGATCGTGCGCTGTGTTGGTTGGGAGAATAAACTCAAATTTGATATGTTGTCAATCAATTTTGAAATCAAATGAAACAAAAAAAGCCCGCCGTAAGGCGGGCCGGGTGTGCGAATAGAGGTCAGGACTATCTATTCAGTTTCCTATACGATTCCACATTGCTTTTGTAAAGCATCAAGATTGTTGAATAATGAGGAAAGTATCGCATTAAATTTTGCAGTATCTGGATATTGGCTTTGTTGTTAGGAAGGGCGCAGATTTTGTCGTAATCTTTCATGTTGCCCCGCAAAAGCATTTCAACCGTGGAGTAGTTTGGGGCGTAGCGGTCCATGAGTTGCTTTTTTACGAGGCTCTCGGCTTGATTGCGTGTTTGCCGACAAACAGGATTTGGCTGGGAGTCCGTTCGCTGCTCTACTCGCCGTCCCGGCGTTTGAGCCGGACGGGTGGCGGGCTGTACCCCTTCCGTTCTGTGGAGTGGGGTTTGAGTTATCCGCACCGAACCATCGTCGCACCTGTAGAGGTAAATATTGTTCATTTTCTGGTCGAAGGCGCATTCCTGGTCTGCATGGGCTGTTGCGCAACAGGCAAAAAATAAAGCCAAGAATAAAATTGATCGCATGTACCATCCTTTTATTTTTTGGCCATAGCGGCGCATATCTTGAATTTTGCCGGGACGGCATCAGGAGGAATGTTTGCCCGTGAAAAGATCATACGGCCGTTGCAACCCATTTTTGCAGCGTGATCCGCCGCACAGCACGAGTTGTTGTTTGTGTTGAGGCATTTTAAGAAGCAGACGAAAATCACATTGCCTTTCCTAGCCGCCCGCCTCCTGGGCGTGTTTTGATGAACAACCCTTTGCGTTTTCCAAAATTATTTTTTCCAGCTTTTCAACACGCTCGTCCAGTTCCCTTTTTGCATTTTCACCAACCACCGCACTATGAAAGGCGTCAATGTTGGCGGTGAGCGCGGACGCATAAATTGTCTCTGAAGTGAGAACCGCCCACGCTTTTCCCATCAGCTCTTCCAGGTTGCCGCCATATTTAGCCACATTCTCGCGGCAAGGAGCTGCTGAACCCGCATCCGGGTTCCCCACGCCCGTTGCTATCCAATCTATCGAGAATCCGGTTATTTCCGCAATCTTTGCAACGTATTTTGCCGCAGGCTTTTTTAAGTAGCCCGTTTTGTATTGCGACCATTTTCCTGGCTCGACGCCTAGAAAGAGCGCAATCTCCGCATCTTCCATTTTGGCGACGCCTTTTATCTGGAGCACGCGTTCCTCAATGATCGGAATACGTTCCTTTGTCGGCTGAGTGGATTCAATTTTGTTTTTGTCTGTTGACATGATCTCAAATTTGATTTTATAATGCTAACCACCTGACCAGCAAAACCCATCAAGCACGCCAACCAGGAGGAAAACATGCTGGAAAAATTACATGGGCAACAACCATATCATGCAAAATAGTTTCACCGCTAAACCACATATTCCCACCCGTCAAGACCAGCTCAACGCCTGGCTGGCCCTAAACCGTCTGACGCGCAACGACATCGCAGAGCGCATGGGCATCACCGGGGCTATGGTCGGTATGATCCTCAACGGCACGAAACGCGCCACGCCCAAACGGTTGCAGCAACTGATCGACTTGGGCATCCCCGCCTATCTCCTTCCGAGTTTTGAACATCATACCACTACGCAACAATCTGTAAATAATAACATTGACGCGGAGTTATCATGCGATTGAAGCACGTTACCCGTGCAGCCCACGAGGCTTTTATCAACAAAGGCCTGCGCATTGAGGACATTGCTGCGCTGCTCGATAAGCGCCCGTCAACCATCTACAACGAACTCAACCCCTACCATGAAGGCCCGGCAAAGCTGGGCGCGGACGACTTGCAGCAGATCGTGCGCGAGTACGGCATTTTGGAGCCGTTGGCGTTCATGGCTCGCGACCTGGGCTGCCAACTGGTGGATCTACGTACAGCCCAGGCCACTGCCAGGTCCAAGGACCCGCAAGGCCTGCTCGACCTGGGATTGCAAGCCATGGCGTCAGTTGGGCCGGTGGCGGACGCAATCCGCGACGGGTTGGCCCATGGCCAACTGACCAAGGCCGACGTTAAGCGCCTGACCCACGCAATCTGGAATGTGATCGAGCTGATGATCCTGCTGGACCATACCGTCGCGGGAGCATCAAAATAATGACCCCTCACGCTCCATGGCCGATGGAGACACGCGAATCCTCCGGGCGTCTCCTGGCCCGGCACGTCACGCCGACCCTTCTCACGGCGTGCGCCGTAGCGTGGAGCCTCGGGCCTGTCCCTGGCCCCAGGCTGGTGCAATCGGCCCCTGCATCCACCTCCATGCCGGCCCGGTCGAGCGATCGGCGGCCGGGCCGGCCAGGGGGCGCGCATGTTCGATGAGCACGGCCATCAACGCCCGCCCGCGCCGGAATCCAAAAAATACAACCTGAGCATTGCCGAGGCCGGAGCCATGCGCATGGCCGGATACATCCAGCGCGGCCAGCCGCACCCGTGTTCTCGTTACGGCGGGATGGTCGATCCGGCGGAGTGCGCGGCCTGGATGCGCCCGTTGTGCTCGGAATGTTCCATAGGCGTGATCGTGCGCCGAAAATATCCACATCTCATTCCCATCAAACAGGAGGACCAAATGCCGCTGCAGGAACCTCACATGATCGACTGCCCAGGTTGCGGCCGACGCATGAAGCATAAGGGCCGCGGGTATTGCGGCCGCTGTTACCACTATTTGAGGCTGGGGAAACGTATTCCACCACTGCACCAGGACGCCGCGCCGATCAGCTCGGCCGCAGTGACCCAGGATGCACTGGGCGTCCCTGATGACTTCGCAAATTTGAGGACATTGGGTGGAGGCTCACAGGGGGAGATATCCCCCACCATTGAAATCCGCCATGACGAGCTGGTCATCGACCTAAGTCGCTGCGTGGATGACGGTACGGCGGATCAGGAAGAGGTGTCGGAGCTGATGGCGTGGATCGCGAGTGAGGCTCGCGGAGAAAGACGAACGCCAGAAGCGCACGTGTTGTCTCTGCTGGAGTTCGCCAAAAACATATCGGAATAAAAAACCCCGGCGCAGGAACGCCGGGGCAAAAACAATGAGTGTTTGGAAAAGTACTCATTGAAGGGCGATTCTTTTGTTATGCAAAACATGGAAAATGTCAACATCATTCCACGCGGATCAATCGCAGACCTGGTGCAAGAATATGAGGCCATCTGCGACATGGTGGATCAGTCGTGGCAATTGCTGAAGCAGGCAGACACCAGGCTGAAGCGAGCCATAGGCGGTGAGGATAGGTACAGCGGCGATCTTGCGACTTGGAAACTTGACCATGAATTTCACGCACTCAAGCCGACACTGAAGCGCAAGTTCTGGGACTACGTTATCGCCAGGTCGGGAATCAAAAACATTATGCACCACCGTGTCCGGCGCGAACTGGAAAACCAGATGTGCGACACCCGAACCATGCCGGATTTTGAGATGCAGGCCATTCAAGCCACGCTGTACGGTTGGGCCGAATCCAGCGGCGATGTGTTCGCGCAGATGTGCCAGGAGACGTTCAAATCCATGCTCCCATGGCGTGATGACTACAAGACGAACAAGCGCCACCGGATCGACAAAAAGCTGATCATGAGCGGCGCGATGAGCTGGTATGGCGGGGGCCTCGGGCAGTGCGCACGTGAGAAGCTGCAAGACTTGGATCGCATTTTTCACCAGTTGGACAACAAGACACCGCCTGAATATCCGCATGATCTGGCGACAATCATCAATGAGGCGGACAGGGCAAAAGACGCTTGGTGCGAAAATGAATACTTTTATATAAAATGGTATGCAAACCGTAATATCCATTTAACGTTCAAAAAGCTGGATCTGTTGGCCGACTTCAACCGGCTCGGCGCTGGCGAATCAAACGCCGTGGGGGACAGGTGAGCGGCAACATCGAAACGATCCACAGCATCCTTGACGGCCTGGACGCGCAACTTGAGCAGGACATTTCGGATGCTGAGCACGATCCAATCCTGCATGGGAGCTTCCCCGGACAGACCAGGGAGTTGATTGCCGGGTTTCAGGAGTTGCTGATGGACATGGAGGCTACGGCATGAGCGAGTTGCCGCGAGACGAAGCTGCAGAGCGCATTGTCATGGGCTACCTGTTGGCCGCCAGGGAACCGATGTTTCAGCTATACGAGACGCCGTTGACGGGAACAGACTTTTCTCTGCCGGCGCACGAGGCAATATTCGAAATCGTATCCAGCCAGTTCGCGGCGGGGGCAAGGAGGGCAGACCTGACAGCCCTGGCGGCGAAGCTCAAAAAGCACCAGTCCCTCGGAGCAGATCCTCGGGCAGTCATCAAGGCTCTTGTTGGGCATCACTACGGCCTGGAGCAGACACGCGAAGCGGTCAAGCGACTCAAGGCCGTCACCACGCGGCGCACGGTCATTACAACGTTGCGAGAGCAACTGGCAAGGTGCCTGGATCCAGCAACTGATATCGCAGAAATCATCACGGACACCATGCGTCCGCTGTCGGACGCGACGACATCAAAGGCGGATCGCCAAGTCGTTGATCAACACCAGGCGCATTACGAGGCCTACGAGGAAATCATGAAGGCCGTGGAGCACAGCGGTGAATGCATGGGCATCCCGACCCCGTTCCGCAAGCTGAACTGGCTCACGTCGGGGTTTTTTCGCGGAGATTACGGCATCCTGGCGGGCAGACCGGGAACGGGAAAAACGGCAATGGCCCTGAATTTAGCAACCCACGCGGCGCAATCGGGCAGCCAGGTCCTGTTTTTCAGCCTGGAAATGCCTCGCCAGCAACTGCTCAAACGTATGGTCGCCAGCAAATTGCGGATAGATGCGCGGAAATTCAGGGGCATCGGTAAAATCACCGAAGACGAAATCGAGCGACTGCACGGGGCGGAAATGGAAAAATTGAGTCGGCTGCCGATTCGCCACTACGACTTCGCCGCTGTCAAGCCGTATCAATTCCGTGCGATCTGCCACGCTGAATGCGCCCGACACAGAACAGCACTGGTCATCGTTGATTACATCGGCCTAATGCGCCCGGAAAAAAAAAGCGGCCAAAGATACCTGGATGTTGGGGAGGTGTCCGAAGCGCTGAGATGCACGGCAAAGGAACTGGGCGTCCACATCTTGGCCCTGGCACAAATGAACCGCCAAATCGATACGGCCAACCGTGAGCCCGTGCTGTCGGACCTGAGGGAATCCGGCAATCTGGAGCAGGACACGGACAACGTTTGGTTTTTGTATCACGGCGAGGGCGGAGAAGAAGGGGACGCCATCAAGCCTGTAATTCTGAAAGTCGCCAAGAACCGGCACGGGCCTGAAGGCAAGGTGAAACTTTGGTTTGAGCGTGAATTTTTGAGCTTCAAAGAGCAAGCGGAGGTGCACAATGAGGGCTAGGAATATCAAGCCGGATTTTTACACAGACGAAGGCCTGGTGGAGTGTTCCATAGCTGCACGCTGGCTGGCCCCAGGGCTTTGGATGATGGCCGACAGGGAAGGACGGCTCGAGGATAAGCCCAAAAAAATAAAAATGAAGCTGGCCCCGCTTGAGAATCTGGATATCGACTGCCTCTTGGATGAGCTTGAGAAAACAGGGGAGCACATCATCCGCTATGAGGCCGGTGGCTGCAGATATATTCAAATACTGAACTTTACAAAGCACCAGGCCCCTCATTGCAAAGAAAAGGCGAGTGAGATTCCAGCACCAGACAAGCACGGTGCAAGCACGGTGCAAGCACCAGACAAGCACGGTGCAAAGGAAGTGCAAGAACAATGCTCGCACCCCCTGATTCCTGATTCCGGATTCCTGATTCCTGATTCAAAAGATATTTGCCCGGACACATCGAAAAACGATGTCTCCGGCCAGGCGGTGGAGGCCGATGCCGGGAAGGCAAGAGCAGACCCTGAGTTTATCCGACTGCCTACGAACACAGGAGAGGGATTCCCGGTGTCCCGTTCTCAGGTCGACGCTTGGGCTGAACTCTACGGCAACGTGGACGTCGAGCAGGAGGTGAAAGCTATTTTTGCCTGGCTGGATGCACGCCCGGCAAACCAGCGCAAAACTGCCAAAGGAATGAAAAAATTTGTCGTCGCCTGGTTGAACAGGTCGCAGGACAAGGGCGGCAACGCTAGAGCATCACCGCCACAAAACGGGAACGGGAAGTCCGAGGCCAGACGCAAGGCATGGGAGGCTCTGCCCCAGGACATGAAGCGCCAATACGCCAAGCAATACGCAGGCGTCCTCGATGACCATGAAAAGCAAGCCTACTTACACTAACGGGGTGAAAATGCGGGAAAAAATTGAAGACTGCGACGTGGTGTTTTGCAGAGAGGTATGCACATGCTGGTCAAAATCCCATGAACGCTGCAAGCGGCTTTCCGTTGCGATCTGCGCGATCCCTGACGGGTATTGCCTGTGGGAGGTGGACGCAAAACTTGATTCGATCAACTCCGAGCGCCACCGGCTCAAGGCCGGGCTGGGTGAATATGCAAGAAAACTAGAGGCGATGTGAAAATTGTGATCGAGGGCAAGCCGGTCGCAAAAAAGCGGCCACGGTTCGCCAGGAGGGGCAAGTTCGTGGCCACGTACAGCGACCAGGAGACCGAAGAGGGGCGCTTTCTGCTGTTGGCCAAGGGGCAAATCCCTGGGCCTATGGCCGGGCCGCTGCGGGTGGAGTGCAAGTTTTACCTGCCACGACCCAAGGGGCATTTTGGGAGCGGCAAGAACGCGGGGGCTCTCAAAGCCAGTGCGCCGCTGCACCACGTCAACAAGCCGGACGCTGACAACCTTGCAAAATTTTGTTTGGACGTGCTCAACGGACTCGCCTGGGCGGACGATGCGCAGATAGTCGCCCTGACCGGGGTCAAGGTCTACGCCGACGACGGGCCGCCACGGACGGAAATCGAAATCATGGAGATTGCGAGTGAGTTCTGAGCTCAAGCCCGAGCTTGGTAAAAAATGGGACGCGGGCTAGCTATGGTATGGCCTGCTGCCACCCGACGCCCTAGCCGTAGTGGTGCAGATTTTTACGGACGGTGCGGCTAAATACGGGGATCGAAATTGGGAACAGGGGATGTCCTGGTCCCGACCGTTCGCCGCAGCCATGCGGCATCTCTGGGCGTGGTGGAAAGGCGAGGACACGGACCCAGAGTCCGGACGGCCTCATCTCGCCCACGCGGCCTGCAACGTGCTATTTCTGCTGGCGTACCAGAGGCGCGGGGACGGAGCGGACGACCGGCGGAAAAAGGGTGGCAAATAAAGCGCGGCGGGTCCTCCTGGGGGGGGTCTCTAGTGCGGAGCAATGAGTCGCGAGTTTCGCGTAGAGACCAGCTCCAGAAACGCATTATGTATTGATTCCAGATAGATACAGGTGGCACCTATGGCAAGGCAAAAATACGGCACACCCAAGCAGCTCGCAGAGGCGATGAACGTCAAACCCGCGACCGTCTACACGTGGCGCAAGAAAGGCAAGCTGGACGGCCTTGTCGGAGAAGATGGCCTGATCAACCTCACGATGGCCAAGAAGCTGCTGCCGGGTCGTATTTCTCGCAAACACCTGGAAAGTGGCAACGCCAGATGGAAAAAGCCGGTCTTGGGAGCACCCGATCAGCACGCCAACCTGGAAACCCCGGAGCAGGTCACGGGCTACCTCAACGAGACCATCGGCGATCTCTCCAGGTTGGATCTCTACGAGCTGCAACGCCGCAACGAGCTGGAAAAGTTGCTGCTGGCTCAGATAAAGCGCCGGAAGGAATCCTCTGAGCTGGTCGAGGTTGAGGCCGTGAAAAAGGCCGCTTTCGATGCCGGGAAGTTGATCAAAGAACAGTGCCTGGCAATCGCGGACAGGACCGGGCCACTGGTGGCGGCAGAGCCGGATTCGTTCAAATGCCGCGAACTCATTATCCGCGAGGTGAACTACATCCTGGAAGGACTCTCACAGGCCCTCGAAGCGGGGTTGGATGCCTGACTGCTACCGGCAAGCTCTTGCGGGCGGCATTCGCCCAGACCCTCGTCTGACCTACACCGAGTGGGCCGATGAGAATTTTTACCTGCCGCGTGAATCGACTTCAGAGTACGGTCGGTTCAGGTCGTCTCGGACTCCGTTCATCCGGGAAATACTGGACGACCTCTCGCCCTCGTCGCCCACCGAGGTTGTGGTCCTGGTCAAGCCGACCCAGCAGGCTGGGACGACAATCGCCTTGGTGTTTGTTTGCGGGGCAATCGATATGTACCCGGCACCGATGTTGATGATCATGCCCACCGACACGCTGGCGCGGTCATTCAGCAAGAAAAAACTCACGCCATCCATTGCGGCCACACCTAGACTGAAGGGCAAGGTCAAGGAGCCCAGATCGAGGCAGTCCGGTAACACGATCCTGCACAAGGATTTTCCCGGCGGGTCGATCATGCTGTCCGGGTCAGGGTCCGGTGCGTCATACCGCTCCGAGTCCATCAAGTACCTAATCATCGACGACTTTGACGGGATAGAGGTGGACATCGAGGGCGAGGGTGACCCGAAAAGCCTCGCGGACCGCAGGACAGGCACATTCCCAGGCCGCAAGGTCTTTCTGAACTCAACGACGACCAGGAAAGAGACATCGAACATCGAGCGGGCCTATGAGGCATCAAGCCAGGGCCGATTCAACGTGCCTTGTCCACGTTGCGGAGGCATCCAGTACCTGCAATGGGGCGGGAAAGACGCGGATCACGGCGTCAAGTTCGTGCGGGACGAGCACGGCCAGGTCGTGGATGTCTGGTATGTCTGTGAGCACTGCCACGGGCGCATCGAAGAACACGAAAAGGACTGGATGAGCCAGCAGGGCCGATACGTCCATAAATTCCCAGAGCGTCGGGTGCGAGGATACCGATACAACGCTCTGGTTGCTCCCATCGGCTGGATCAACTCCTGGCGATACATCGTGGAGGAGTTCCTGGTTGCCGCGAAGGAGCTGCGCGAGGGCAACCCGCAGAAGTACATCACCTGGCTGAATACACTCATGGCCGAGCCCTACGAAGAAAAAGGCGACCAGCCGGAGTGGGCCGGGCTGAAGGCCCGCTGTGAGCCGTACCCGCCGCTCACGGTCCCCGCCGGCGTCCACATGCTGACCTCCGGCACAGACGTCCAACATGACCGACTGGCCGTGTCGATCTACGGCTGGGGGCAAGGCGAGGAATGCTGGAAAATTTACCACATCGAGATCGTCGGCGACCCCTTGCAAGATGACGTCTGGCAACAGCATGACGCACTGATTGGGCGGCACTTCACGCATGTGGACGGCCACGAGATGCAGGTTGTGTCGTCAGGGGTTGACGCCTCGGACGGCCAGACGACGCAGGCGGTCTACAACTACTGCCGGACGCGCAAGCCGCGTGTCTTCGCCCTCAAGGGCCAGTCCACGGCCAACAAGCCGGTGATCGGCGTGCCGACGAAACAGGACCTGACCTGGAAAGGCGTCAAAATCCCCGGCGGCGTGGACCTGTGGCCCGTCGGGACCGACACGGCAAAAGCCACGCTGTACGCCCGGTTGAAGGTCGAGAAGCCCGGCCCCGGCAGGATACATTTCTATATCGGCTCCGACGACGAATACTTCCAGCAGTTGACCGCGGAAAAACTGATCACGCGGTTTGTGAGAGGGTTCCCGCAGTATGAATGGCACAACGTCCGAGGCAACCGCCGCAACGAGGCCCTGGACTGCTGGGTTTACGCCTATGCCGCCGCGATCCGGGCAGGACTGCCATACCTGAGACCGGAGAATCAGGAAGACCGGCCCAAACCCAAACTCCAGGCCCAACCGCAACAGCCAAAATTCACCCTTTGGTAAACGCCAACCTAAACGGAGGAACCATGACCCGTAAAAAAGACCAGTGCGAACCCGAAGCCCCAGCCAACCACGACAGCCCCGCCATGGAGATGCTTGTGGGCAAGAAGGAGATCGCCCGAGAGCTGAAAATGTCGGAAACCACGCTCAACCGCTACCTGGCAAAATATCCGTTCGAGAATTGCGGCATCCCCGGCAAGGTCATGGGGTCGTGGCGCGTGGACCGGGCCGACGTGTATCGCTGGTGGCGCTGGGTGCAGTCCCAGGAATTGCGCCACCCCGACGCCCGGAGATTGAGGCCGCAGGAGCCGCCGGAGGTTGCGGATATAGTGGGCAGATCATGAACGGGACGCAGATCATTGGCCGGCATTTGCCGTTGCCGGACGGGACTCCCATTGGCCGCTGCTGCATGTGCGCTGCCGTCGGGGCGGTTGGGATGTCGCGCAAGGACGCCCTTTCGGACGGGTTCATGGACGCGGCATGGCTGGGGCCGGAGCCGGACGTGTGCGTGTTTTGCGCGGCATGTCTGGGCAAGGGGCAGACGCGGCCCCTGTGGCTGCGCTGCACGTCGTTTCTGGCCACGGAGGCGGCGTTGCTGCGGCTCAAGCGGGAGGACATCTGGCCGCATCTGGTCAGCCCGCCCCAGGATGAGCCGTTTGTGTTCGGGGTATCCTATGCCCTGAAGAAGCACATCGGGTTCAAGGCCCCGGTCAATCCGGCCTGGGATGGCGGGCCGTTCCGGGTGCAGACCGAGGCGTTGACCGTGGAGATCGACCCCGCCGGGCGGGAGGCGGATTTGCTGGGCGTGATCCGCCGGTGGTACACGGTCTGCAAGGACACGGCCCAGGCCCCGACGTGGTTCACCAAGGCGGATATTTTGCGCGGGGGATGTGAGAATTTCAAGAGGATCGAGGAGTACGGCGTGGACCGCTACATGGTGGAGCGGATGGTGCTCCGGCCCTGGGTGGGCACGGCGCAACTGGAGCTGTACGTTTTCGCGCTGAACAAGCAACCGATGGAGGACAAATGATCAGGATCAATTATCAATTCCGGACGGTCGGCCCGCTGCACACGGGCAGCGACGTGAAGAGCGGCACCCTGCTGACCCTGCGCCGCCAGAAGTGCATGCTTCCCGAGGGCGCGGCCTACGAGACCCGCCTGACCGACGAGCAGCGCCGGGACGCTGTGGTGCACATCCTGCTGGGCGTGTGGTATGCGATTGATTGGGATTCGATCAAAGGCAAACGCCTGATGGGCATCTGGGACGAATTCAGCCACAAGTTGCAGGCCGCCGGCAGGGCGCGGAACCGGCATCAGTTTTTGCAGAAGCTCTGCCAGACCTGGGGCATTTCCAGCTTAAGGAACCGCAACGTGATCACGGCCCTGGACGCCCTGACGGACTTCGATCTGCTGGATACGGTGCGCGACGAGTCGCAATATCTGGTGCTCAAGCTGAGGGCCGTGAAGGACGCGGCCAAGGAACAGCAGGATGAAACCGGCCTGTTGACGTTCGATCTGCCGCCCATCGTCCCCGGCGAACCCCGGATCGTGCGCCGCGACGACGACATGATCCCCTGCATCAGCGGCAACTCGTTCCGGGGGTATCTGCGCGACCTGGTGATGTATGACTTTCTGGAGCGGGCCGGGATCGGCCGGATCGACAAGAGGGCGTATCACTGTCTGTTTTCGGGCGGGACCATCGACCAGAGCAACGCCTACGAGGACATTGGCCGCCAGGAGGCCTTCGTGGCCCACTGCCCCATGCTCGGGGTGCTGGGCGCGGCTATCGGTGATGGGACCATTGAGGGTGAGTTCAAGTCGGGGTTTGCCTATCCGCTGTGTCGGGAGCGCGGCACCGCCGAAAACAGCTATTGGGAGTACCTGGACACCGTGTTCCAGACCCGGATGGACACCAGCAAGCGGGAGCGCAAGGTGGATTTTTTCGACGTTGACGATTTGAACGGCAAAGACAAGAAGGAATCCACGGTGCAGATGAAATACGAGTTCGAGGTCTTCGCGGACGGTACGCCCTTCGAACACCGCATAGCCTGCACCAGTGCGAATCCGTTGATCCTTTCCGCGTTCTGGCACATGCTGGAGCTGTTCCGGGCCGCGCCGTACATCGGCGGAAAAGGAGCGGCCGGGGCCGGAGAGATAGATCTTTCCGGTCTGGAGATCGGCGGCAGCGGCGAGGAATATCGGGCGTACGTCCGGGACAATGCGAAGAAAATCCGGGAGTTTTGGGCCAATGCGAAAATTTGAGACCTGGCGCATCACGGCCACGTTCTACAGCCCGGTGGTCATGATCGACCCGCCCATGCTGGACGGGCTGGCGTCCTGGGCGCTGGAGCGCGAGGCCAACCAGGGCGCGGCCCTGAACTGGATCGTTCCCCGGCACGACCGGGTGAGCGATGGCATCCGACGGCTGCCGGAGGTGATCTACGTCGCCGCTTCCGGACTGCCCTGGACTACCCGGATGCAATTCGACGGTGCGGCCAGCGGACTGGATTCCTGGAAGAAGCGGTGGAGAACCAGGTACAGCAAACACGCGGATTTCCGGGGCGCAAAACGCCGGGTGAACGTCAAGAGCGAGGCGTTCCGGTCGCACAATATGCCGTTGCCGACCCTGACCATCCGCGAGGGATGGTGGTATGTGCGCGGCGACGGGCCGCGCCTGCTGGAATTGCTCAAAGATCAGGTGTGGGGCGTGGGCAAGAAGGTGTCCGAAGGGTTCGGCGTGGTCCGGGAATGGCGCCTGGAGTCCGCGAACTTGGTTGATTATGAAATCCTGAGTCTGCGCCCCGTTCCGGAAAGGCTTGCCCGAGTTTGCGGCCTGACCGGACGTCTGCGGAAATGCGCCTGGAGGCCGCCGTATTGGGACAAAAGAAACGTGGAAGAGTGTGTGGTGTAACGCATCAGGAGCCAATCGTGATTTATCTCGGACTTCACCCGCCGGCAAAAATCCGGGCCATCGAGGAATATATAGCTGCCCACAGCGTGAAAAGCGTTGTGGTGATCAGCCCGGAGCGATTCTTCTTCGACTGGAGCCCGCCGTCAGGAGAGTGGCTGGAGTGGCGACAGGTCATCGAATACAAGCCGTTTTACCGGCTCCTCCAGGAGATTGACCAGCGTACCTTGGTGGTGATCAACGAGTGCCTGCGCAAGCAAAACCGCTACGACCTCACATACAACTGCATCCGACACTACCTGAACCAAGCCGGCCATCAGCTCATTTTTCAATACCTGCCGATCATCGACGGACGGGACGACTTCATGGTGCTGTACGACTTCGACACCCAGAGCCGGTGGAAGCGGACCAAATTCGACCATGCTGATTTTAACGAGGCATCGATTCAGGTGAATCGGGCATCCCCGGAATTCATTCCGGTTGATGCGACGGCGACGGCCCAAGAGCGCCTGGCGTATGCTCGAAAAAGAGAGCAGCTTTTCAAGGGGTTGGGGGCCAAGGACCCGCACACCCTTCCGAGAAATCTCTACTTGCAGACCGGAAAAATCAGGCTGCGCTCTATCGATGCCGGCAAGCAGTACATCGGGCGCAACAATCGTTTCACACTGCCGAATCTTTCCACGTATCGCGAGTTCGTCGCCGGGCCGGTGCACGGGGTCTTCGAACTGCCCCACAACCATATCGACTTCAACGATTTCGCGTATCTCTCCGGGGTCCATGCACTGGACGTGTTGCGGGCCGATCTGCCCGTAGATCATTTTTACTGGAACCGATACCAGGATTGGCTGAAGGAACTGGATTATGCCTACGCAGCGATACAGCAAGACTAAAAACGTGCTGGAAGCGGCCCGCGAGCGGGTGTCACGGGTGTTCGACTGTTTTGAGTCGATCATCGTCAGCGTGAGCGGAGGCAAGGATTCCACCGTCGCCGCCCATTTGGCATTGCTTGAGGCTCGCCGCCGGGGCCGGAAGATCGGCATCTTCTTCCTGGATGAAGAAGTGGTCTACCAGTCCACCGTTGCCCAGGTGGAATACCTGATGTCCATGTATCCGGAGAACACGAACCGGCTCTGGCTGCAAGTGGAGTTCAACCTGACCAACGCCACGTCCCTGACCGAGCCGTATTTGAAAGCCTGGGAAGCCGGGAAGCACAAGGAATGGATGCGATCCAAGGGCAGGGACAACATTGTCGCTCCGCCCTGGGGCGACAATCCGACCATCCGGAACAAGGATATTGGGCTGGATTTCTATGCCGTGCTGGACAATTTCGAGGCGTGCTACCGGGACACGGCATTCCTGGTTGGATTGCGGGCCACGGAAAGCCCGAACCGCTGGCGGGCCATGTTGAAGAGTCCTGTGGAGAAGCAGGGATGTCGATTTTATTGGGGGACCAACCGCCCCAACGGCAATGCATCTCTGTATCCGATCTACGACTGGAATTTTCACGACGTTTGGCGGTACATACATGATGAAAAGCTGCGCTATTCCAAGATTTACGATTTTCAATTCATGAAGGGGCTTGGGATCGGCGAGATACGATGCTCATCGCTCATCCACGAGAAATCCTTCAAGTCGATCTGCGACCTGCCCGAGTTCGAGCCCAAGACCTACGAGAAATTGCTCAAGCGGATCAAGGGCATCAGTTTTGCCCAGGAGACCGGCAAGCAGGCCAAAATGTTCAAGGCCCGCAAGCTGCCGAAAAACTACACGTCATGGCGGCAATACAGGGATTTTTTGCTGGCGACGTATCCGGACTCCGAGAAGCTGCCGATTTTCCAGCGTCGGTTTGCCCGCCATTTGGACAACGAATACGTGGCCCGGCAGCAGTGCCGGCAGTTGATCCTCAACGACTACGAAAACAACCTGCCGGTCAGCAACCAGGAAGACCCTCGGGAGCGGCTTATCGAGTACTACAGGAGCGTGCTATGAGTGGGAAAACCAAAATCACATTCCCCTGCCTGGACGTCAAGATGGTCCCGTATCGTCAGGTGGAGGCAAACAATTACAATCCGAATCATGTCCCGAAGGACAAGATGGAGCTGCTGCGCCAGTCCATCCTGGATAACGGCTTTTGTTTCCCGATTGTCGTAATCTGGGACGAAGAGCGCGAAAAATACGTGATCATCGACGGCTTCCACCGCTACACGGTCCTTGGGCCGAAGTGGCTGGACGCGGAGTCCATTCCCGTTGTGGTCCTGCCACACGATATTTCCAAGCGTATGGCCGCCACCATGCAATTCAACAAGGCCCGCGGCGTCCACCAGGTGGACCTTGACGCGGAGCTGATCCGGGGGCTGCTGGAACAGGGCATGAGAGAGGAAGACGTGAGCATCCACCTCGGGATCGATGCCGATACGGTTCACCGCTACAAGCAGTTGACCGGCATTCTTTCACTTTTTGCAAGCTCCAACTACTCTATGAGCTGGGGCGTGGAGGATACGGATGGTCAATAAGTGGGAATACGGCGGCCACCATCACCGCTTGGACATGAGCGGCGAGATTAGCCTGCCGAACAATTCGATGGTCAAGGCCTGCGACTGGTTGGACGACTTTCCGCAATTCATGCTGCGTGCGGACACGCTGTTCGTCGATCCGCCGTGGAATATCGGCAACGTGAACACGTTCTACACAAAGGCGGACAAGGGGCACGTGGCGCTTGATTTTGTCGGGTTTTCGAAGCGGCTTTTTGCCCGCATTGACGAGATTTCGCCTCGGTTTCTGTTTCTGGAGATGGGCAAGGAGTATTTGTCCTGGCACCTGGAGCAGTGCAAGCAGCGATATAAATACGTGACGTTTTACAATTCGACGTATTACCGGAAAAAACAGAACAGGTGCTACGTGATCCACGCAACGGATCAGTTCCGCCGTCGCAGGTATTCCGAACTGGAGGACATGGACGAGGCGGATATCATCGCCTGGATTTGCAGCTATCACGAGTACGACTGCATCGGTGACCTGTGCATGGGCCTGGGCTTGGTTGGCCGGCATGCGTATGCTGCCGGGCGCTCGTTCGTCGGCACCGAACTGAATCCGAAAAGACTTGCCTCGCTCGTGGCGCACATCCTTGAGGCGGAGCAGAATGACGCAAAATAAGCCGGGTTGTATTTGGGACGACTACCGCAAAGAGGACTTTTTGTACGCGGACACGCGCCTTTTTCCGCGTCGCGTGACCGCGGCGCTGGGCATCGTCCGGCGATTCCTGGAAGAGGCTGAAAATCCCTACATCGCCGTGTCCGGCGGCAAGGATTCCGTCTGCCTGCTGCATTTGATCCAACGGCAGGCAGGGCGGCTCCTCCCCGTCATGCACCACGATTCCGGCGTGGAATGGCCGGGGACGGAAACGGTCCTGGATCGGCTGAGAAACATGGGGCTGATCGAAAGATTGATCGTGGTCCGTCCGCCAGTGGACGCCCTGACCGTGAAGCGCGAACAACTGTCCGGGAAGATATCGGCCAAGAGCAAGGACAAGGTGTTGCTGTTCGATCCCATAAACAGGGCCGTAAAGGAGCACGGATTTGACGGCGCGGCCCTGGGCCTGCGCAAGGAAGAGGGTTGGGGGAGATTGATGCATCGGATCAAGCACGGCCCGCTGTACCGCTGCAAGGACGGGATGCTCAAGTGCAATCCTCTCATGGACTGGTCATGGCAAGACGTGTTCGCCTACATCGCCGTGAACCGCCTTCCACTGCACCCGATCTACTCCGCGCCGCCCATGCACTTGGGGCATAGAGGCCGGATACGCCTCTCCTGGTGGGCCAGCACGGACCATTGGCGATATGGACAGGTCGCGTGGGTGAAGATGAACTTCCCGGAGATCTGGGAACGGATGCGGGAGTCTCTGCCGGGCGTGGAGGGGCTGACGTGATCGACATGCGAGCCTACATCATCACCGCGCGGTTCTACACCGCGCCGAGCCTGAATCACAGCCTGTTCCTGGATCCCCTGGCGGAATACGCCCTGGACCGCGAGCGCCTGGGCGGTGAATGCCGGATCATGCGTTCTGGCGGTTGGGACGCCTACCAGAGCCCGGACGTGGGGCAGCTGATCGCTCACCGGGAAGGCGTGCCGATCTGCTCCGAGCTGATCATGCCGACAGCTGCAGCGACGCTGGATTTTGCGAGGAAATCCTTCAAGAGCCGGCATGCGCGGCATGCCGA